>JAESFL010000069.1_pt1 | contig 119360 bp, 92 predicted proteins | sample 9269401 | NCBI WGS metagenome assembly JAESFL01 (sample SAMN14506025, study PRJNA617098) | algae metagenome | isolation source: Gloeocapsa sp. UFS-A4-WI-NPMV-4B04 and co-occurring heterotrophs from desert... | place: USA: Utah | collected 2006-10-01 | reverse complement strand
ACTCGTGCACCGAGGGCGGCAGAAGCCAGCTCTGGTCCACGTCCCACGAGCGAAACGTCTTGGCCATGAGCCAAGTGAAACATCCCGCAAGCCGCTCGTCGAGACGCTTACTCGGACGGGCTCCTAGGCGCTGAAGTTGATCGGGGTCGATTCGCGGAGACGCAAGAACTGTTCCATCGTCACCAAACGAGATGTAGCCGCGATCGAATAGGTGATCGATGTGAGGCGCGAGCAGAAGGCCGTTGTTCCCGTCGAGGCGCTCATGGTTGCTCGCACACGAGCGCCAGGGCTTGATGTGGCTGGCGCGAAGGAGACGGCGATCGCTCACACCAGTCACGCGACACCGGTTCTCAACTTGCTCAAGATTACTCCGATACCTCCCCTGGCCGCGTCTCGCGAGCACCACCGCCTGCTTCTCAGTACTGTCGATTTCAGTGTCGTTCTTGATGGCTTGCTCAACTGCTGCCTCGAGACGCTCCACGGCCGCATCGTCGCCAATGTCCTGAACTAGGCCTGGGACCTGTTGTCCAAAATCTTCAAGGTGCTGGAGCAGGACTCCGGCCATTGGACTAGGCACCGTAGCGAGGTAGACGCTCTGTAATCCATCGCCAGTCTGGGCGTTCATAGGTGAGTACTTGGACGGTAGATGGGGCTGCAACTCCTCAAGCAGAGTCTTCGGGTGCAGCGGTACGGGAACCTGATACCAGCGGACCGGAACGTACCAGCCCTCTTTGTTCCAATACTCACCAGCAGTCCCGAACTCAGATGGTTTACTCGCCGAGATCACGGTTCGCTGAACCACCCCGACAAATTTGATCCGCTGGTCGAAAAATGAGAACACGAGGTCGCCCGGCTCGACGAGTCGCATGTTCTCGTAGAACTGGTTGTAAGCGCCGTTGCGGTTCCTCTTTGGCGACCAAAGAAATCCACCGCCAATCTCGTGCTTCCATGTTTGATTCTGGTTGACCCACCAGTACGCCACGACCACCCCCACACATTGCTATTGAAACGCACCTTAAGCGTAGCGCGACGTCTGGCAGGAGAGAAGATGTGACAGTGGCCTGCCCGTGAGAACAGGTCTAGGCTGATCGCCATCTCTCGGGCATTCTGAACCCGACAAGGGCGTGGAAGTAGCGCACCCGACACGATTCGGACGTGTGACCTTTGCCGGCAGAGAGGGGTGGTTCACCCTGCGGACGCCTTCGCTCACCACCGCAGCTGATTAACAGAGCCACCGTTATGGTGAGATACTCCTCCTCACGATAGCCAACCTGCCCTACTGGCTCGGGCGCCGCAGCAGGCTCAGGGGCTGCTCAGCCGAGGTGGTCCGGTGGAGCGCCATGACGGCCTCTTGGAGCTGATCCACTGCGGCAATGGCATGCACCCGGGCGGCGGCAATCCGCACGGGGTCGCGATCCGTGAAGCGGTCGCTGACGCTGAGGAGGTGCCGGCAGCGTAGCTCAATCGTTGATCTTAGCTCCTTAAGAGCCGGGCTCGAGGAGACCGTCGCCAGAGCCGCATCACACCTCGAGAGCACGTCGAGGATGAGGTTCTCGTCCGCGTAGAGGCCGGTGAAGCCGCGAACAGACGACCGGGCCTCCTCCAGGGGCGCCCGAATGCTCTCCCGCAGCAGGGCTTCCGGTGTTGGTGGGCGAGTCATCCCATGATCGTGCTCGGTAGCGAGAACGCCGTCCAGACCCTCCGAAGTGGCGGTTTGCACGTTTGCAGGTAGGATGGAGTGATAAGCCCCCTCCCCTCGATCAGGCCCGTTCGATGGAGCCTAAAACCAGCAAGGCCCAGGCTTCAGGACGGACGGGCCGAGAGGCCTTCGCATCCGCGCCTCGCACATAGCGGGCCCGGGCTATACGGGTGATACTTAGGCGCTCGCATGACCGAGAGAGGCAAGGCCGTGCCAGGGTCGGACTGTCCTGGTACGGTCAAATCAAAGCGACGGTGACGCCGGCCGCATATCAGGGCCAAACAGCATCTGCTGGATAACCGGCATTGCGAGTTCAAGGGTCGGCCTCGGAGGCCTGCAGCACTCAGTGTGAAGGCAGGCTTCACGGGCATGCTGGTCGCTAATTGGTAGCTACGAGTTCGTGCTACAATTCCGATTTCTAGCTAAGTCATTGAAGAGAATGGCGCGCCCGAAAGGATTCGAACCTCTGACCCCCAGATTCGTAGTCATGTGCCGTCGCCTCCCACACCATAACATTAGCTCACCTTCGAAAGCACAAATGCTGAGTTTAATCAAGAACTAAGCAGGATTGATCGACCATGTTAGCCACTTGCCCTAACAGTTCATAACACGGGCCTTGTGTTACCCTTGCGTTACCCTACGCGGCTGATGTAGTCCTTCATCATGCGCAGGGGCAATGTGCGATGGGAAAGGTCCTAACGGTTCAAAGTGTCGAACGGCTGAAGGCGGACCCCACGCGGCGGCTTGAGGTGCCAGATGCTGGCCTGCAAGGACTCTACCTGGTCATTCAACCCAGCGGGATGAAGTCGTGGGCAGTGCGGTACCGCAGCGGAGGAACGCCCAAGAAGCTGACACTGGGTCCCTACCCCGCCCTCGATCTTTTAACCGCGCGGGCTCGAGCACGCGAGGCCATCCAGCGGATCACCCTAGGGCACGACCCAGCTGAGGAGAGGAAGCAGGCGAAGGCTGCACCAGCGCCGGACCTAACCCGGAACCAACTCTCACGAATGGTGGAGCAGTTTCTCGAGCGGCATGCTCGCACCAACACAAAGGCCCGCACAGCCGAGGAGACTGAGCGCCTCTTCCGACTTCATGTGCTGCCGGTCTGGGGTAGCCGGAAGGTCGAGGAGATCACCCGTACCGATGTGGTGGCTCTGCTTGACGGCATCGTTGACCGAGGCTCGCCCGTCGCCGCGAACAGGACCCTTGCTGCCATTCGCAAGCTCTTCAACTGGAGCGTGGAACGATCGATCGTTTCTGTCTCGCCATGCACTAACGTTCGTCCGGCCTCTCCCGAGAAGAGCCGGGACCGCATCCTCTCCGATAACGAGCTACGGCTGGTCTGGCGGGCTGCCAAGTCCGTGGGCTACCCATTCGGCCCCCTCGTCCAACTGCTCATCCTCACTGGGCAGCGACGGGATGAGGTGTCCGGGATGCGCTGGTCGGAGGTCGTGGAGAATGGCACCCTCTGGGTCATCCCTGGCGAGCGCACCAAGAACGGCAGCGTCCACGACGTGCCCCTGAGCGAGCCAGCACAGGAGATCCTGAAAGGGCTCCCGCGGATGGCTGGGGCAGAGTACGTGTTCACGACCACAGGTAAGACACCTGTATCCGGCTACTCCAATGCCAAGGAGCGGCTTGACGCCATTATGCTCCAGCTGACTCAGGAAGATGCCATCACCTGTGGGACGGAGCCCGACCGGGTTCAGGTCCAACCCTGGCGCTTGCATGATCTCCGGCGGACTGCAGCATCAGGAATGGCACGGCTCGCCATCCCAGTTCACGTCATCGAAGCGGTTCTAAACCACCGAAGCGGCACGCTCAGTGGGGTCGCCGCCGTTTACAACCGCTACAACTACCTGAGTGAGAAACGGATCGCGCTTGCTGCGTGGAGCCGTCACATCACCGAGATAAGTACGCGACCGCAGCGGAGTACCGTCGAATAAGGCCGACCTCATTCCTTGGGGTCTGCATCGGAGGCCACCCGTGACGGTCAGAAAGGATTTTCGTGAGTTCGATCCTCACATCACGGCCTAGATCATTCTGAAGCTCAAAGGTGGACCCATGCCTGGAGTGATCACCATCCACCTGTCCGGCTTGCGCTGGCGGAAGGTCACCCTGGCCAGGATCTTGCTGCACGAGCCCCCGGCTGAATCGCTCAGGCTTGTCCCTCACCGGACCTTGCCCGGCTCTGCTGCGCGCTTTGCTTCGCGAAAGGTATCCTCTCCAGGCTTTGTCACTTCACGGTAGGCTGCAGTAAGCGACAGGGGCTCGATCAGCAGCGAGCGATCGGCGAAGATCGCCCGGGTCGAATGCGACGCTGACTTGTGGATGTCGAAGCAGGCGGCACGAATGTGAGGGTAGGGTATTTCCGCCGACTGCAAGTGAAGGCCTGGCAGAGTGAGTCCTAAAGTGACGGGACCGGTAACTGGCAGTAGCCACCACGCCCCGCTCAAGTGAGCCGCCCCTGCCACAGACTTGCTGCGCACATCCAGATCGTCGCGCTGCTCGACAAACCCATAGAAGGCATTCATGACGATGTGGATGATCTTACGCCCTAGACCCGGCTCGCACGAACCGTCGACCACACCCAAGCTGGGATTCTCCTGATCAGCATCCAACATGACACTGGCCCGCCAATAGAGCTTGCAAGGTGCGTCAGCCCGCCTTTGTGCGAACCTTCGCCCCTCGACTGTGGCCATTATCGGCTCATCACCACAGCAACAATTTAGTATCGCCTTTCATACCTCAGAATTGCTTAAAGCACTCATTCTCCTCGCTTTTGCATTCAACCCTGTTGACTGGAGATCCGCAAGGTTCGCCGAATAGCATTCGCCAAAAAAGAGCTTGCATTATCTAACGGTGTATAACACATTGGAGATCCCTGGTCGGGGAATGCAGCTCTTCCAGCGATAGATCACTTTTTATAATGCCACCAAGCGCATCGATAGATCGGCTGAGAGAAATGAAGATGGATCAAGACGACCTTTGCTTGCCTGCACCTGAAGTCCGCCGCCGTTACGGGCGCTCCGATATGTGGCTTTGGCGAATGTTGCAGGACGAGAACTCGGGCTTTCCCAAACCTCTGGTCATCAACAACCGTCGGTATTGGCGGCTTGCCGATCTGAGGGATTGGGAACTCTCGCAGGCAGCCAAACAGGGCTCCCGTTCAGCACATGACAGTTCCACGTCACCTCGTGCTTAGGGTCCAGGAAGGCCACCGCATCCAATTACTTTGAATTGTCATCTGCGGTGTCTGGACGGACCTGAAGTTGGAAGGGATTCTAGAGCTGATGAATTTCCCTTGTAGGAGCAGGCTCAGATTGCACTCTTCCTGAAGAAGATCAAATTCCCATAACCTTGCGGGTAGATACAGAACGAGGAGACTAGTACACAGACGCATTCAGAAGATGCACACGCGGACGGAATTTTCTGAGTTGCTTCAATAGTTTACTCAGGCCGCACTGCGTCATCTGTACGCGTCTCTGCACTAGACGTCTGCTCTCTCATCTATTTCTGACTACACCGAGGGAATATGTCCTAAGTCGTCAGCCTGAACCTCAAGCTGGACCGCCGGGCAGATCGGAGCCACTCGAAAACGACACCGCACGGGAAGGGGCACAGGCTGATCCCTCCTCGTTGTGAGAGCACATCCCAAACCGCTCTCAATCAAACCGGGACGGAGGGCCGCCGCTGTGCGCCTACCGCAGGTGATCGCGTCTCTCGACGCCGAGTGGGTCGATGGGCGAGATGCCGAGGTCTCACTGCCCGCCAAAGACAATCGTCTGCTGAGCTATCAGCTCACGATCCTGAACCGCACGACGGGTCGGCACCACAGCATCCTCATCCGGCTAACTGGGCCAACGCGGCGGCACAGGCTCACCCTTGCGTCTCTCTTGGCCAAGGCGATGGGCGCGGCCATAAAAGCAGGGGTGATCGACGCCTGGCCCGAGACCCTGGCACTCGTCGCACATTTCACCCGTGCTGACCTCACAACATTACGGGATTGGAAGAGCCTCCGGAAAAAGATCGACAGCGTTCGCCGGACCTTCGCCACCACATCCCGGCCTCTCGTGATCAACGTACCCTTTCGGGTACGCTCTAAGCGCATCAGCATCATCGTTGCCGACACGATGTTGCTCGCGCCTGCCGGTTCCTCCCTCAAGTCTCTCGGCGAGACGCTCGGTGAGGAGAAGATCGAGCTTCGCCCAGGGGCCATTGAGAGAATGGACCTCTTGATGGCGTCAGACCTGGCGTCGTTCGAAACCTACGCCCTGCAAGACGCTGTGATAGCGGCCAAGTGGGCCGACAGGGTCTGGACGCTCTTGGGCGAGAAGCTGGGTGTTGAGGACTACGTTCCAACTCTTGGCGCGGCTGGCGTCAGAATGAGCGAGAAGACCCTCGCCGATCTGAAACTGAGCCGCGATGCCTACTTTGGCTACGAGCAGGTCCGACGTAAGCGGCAGATCCTGGAGTGCTTGACCGAGGTCTGGCCTTTCGCCGCCAACACCTACCATGGTGGTAGGAACGAAGCCTACTGGGTCGGCCACTCGCCCGAGGGCGTCACCCTTTACGACCTTGATCTCATCTCGGCATACACAACGGCCATGAGCTTGCTCCGGGTGCCGGATTGGAGCAGCGCACACCGGCTCACCGACATCTCACGCCTCGCCCAGGTTGATGACGCCATGACGTTTGCGCGGGTGCGCTTTTCCTTCCCGGAGGGGACGCGCTTGCCGTCTCTCCCGTGCCGCGCTGGCGAGCATGGGCTTATTTACCCGCTCCGAGGCACATCCTGGTGTACCGGCCCGGAGCTGGTGGTTGCGCTCCAGCAAGGAGCTGAGATCCAGGTCGAAGCAGGCTGGCGCGTTGAGTGGACCGGCAACGATATCCGTCCATTCGCGGAGTTTACCCGGACCATCAACCGCGTTCGAGCTGACGCGAAAGCCTCGGGCGATCCGGTTCTGAACAAGCTCGCCAAGGAAGTGGGCAACAGTGTCTACGGCAAAATTGCGCAAGGCGTGGAGACGTTTCGCACACTTCCTGATGGCGGAGTCGCAGCCCAGCGGGGCAAACGTGTTTTCGACAGCCGGTCGGAAGCCATGAAGACGCTGCCGCCCAGCCGGATCACCAATCCGATGCTCGCGGCAACCATCACCGGCCTGGTGAGAGCGATACTCTCGGAAGCCCTGGCTCGTCTGCCCGGCCATGTAATCGTGATGACTGCGACGACGGACGGGCTCTTGTCCTCCGTACCGGCTGAGGGGATGGACACCACTGGTCCGCTTGCCCAGGCGTTCAGGGCCGCGAGGGAACGCATTACGCCTGGGCACGATGAGATCTGGGAGGAGAAACACCGGGTAGACCGGGTGATCGTGACCAAGACGCGGGGCACGTTCTCGGTCCCGCCCTTCGATACTGCGAAACCCATTCTGGTTCGGGCGGGGTCCCGGCTTCCTGGGAAGTCTCCCGACGTTTGGGCAGAGTGCGCAGAGTGGGTGAAGGTTCATCGGGATCGGACCTATGACACCAAACTGCCCAACCGATCCCTCATTGATCTTCGCACCCAGTGGATGGACGATGCCGACTTGATTGAGGTTTACAGAGAGACCCGCCTGAACCTCGATTTCGACATGAAACGTGCCCTCGTCAACACCCGCGATATCGAGGGGGTGTTGTGCGCTGACACTGAGCCTTGGCCCACCATAGAGGCTTTCGACAAAGTCAGACATGACCTCGAAAGCTGGAAGAAGTCCCAGCGGCGGGTGCTCAAGACGACTGCCGATGTCCAGGACATGCGCTCCTGGGCGGCAGAGAGGCCCTCCCAGCGGGCAGCAGGCTCATCGACGCAGTCTGGCCGCCCTGCGCTCGTGAACGCCTTCCTGCGGGCTGCTGCGGCTGACAAACTGGGCCTCGGCGGTGTGAGCCCCAAGGAGGTGGCAACCTTTGTGACCCATTGCGGTTGGCCGGTGAAGGAGCAGACGGTCAAGGACGCCAGACGGCGCGGCAAGCTCACCCTCGGCACAGCTCAGCACCTCACAGCCGCAGAGGAGCGGTTCGCCTTGATGGTGTTCCGTGCCCGACCCGATTGCGAGCTGGAACTCTTCACGGCTGAAGGCTCACCTGCTTACACGGCCTTGGAGCGGCTGCGGCAGGAGGCGAGGGAGCCTGCTCACGTTGACTGCCCCATTCTGGATGAGGTCCGACGACTAACATCTCAATCTGAACCCAGAGGACGAGTGCGCTACAAGCTCGTGGCACATGCAACCCCCCCTTATAGCGCAAGCGCCACCTTGCACTGCAAAACAAAATCAGCACCGTGCTAAGTCGTTGTTCTGTAAGGCAAGTGGCGCTTGCGCTGGACTTCGACTTTTGGGCTCTGCTGCACGTGCTAATGAGCATTGCTTGAGGGTGCACCCGACGAATGATGCTCGGCTGGGAGGCGTCGGCGACCTCATCGTGGGCAGTCTCGTGCTCGCTCGCGAGGGGCACGGGTCAGGTGGTGTGAGCAGACGTCATCAAAGCAAGCGGCGACCAGTTGCACCTCAAACACTACGCGCAGGGAGCAGCCTCTCCAGTAACGCCTGAGTCCCTGGGGGCTGATCTGACTTGACCGGCACTACTACCCCCCTAGCGGAGCCCCTCAATCCCATTCCAGAGGCTTTCAGGGCTCATCTGGAGGCCATGCCGAAGGGTGGCGTCGCCAGGAGCATTGTGGCTCTGCTGGTCAACGATGGGCTCGTAGCGGTCCAGCGGGATCTGGCAGTCGCCACAGCCCGACGGAGGACACCGCACCGGAGATCGTGGGCCTCCCCATGCCGGTCAGTGTGACGGTGCTCAGTGCTGGCAGGGGAACCCAGGCTTTATCTCGGGTCAGGGTGGCTCCACCGTGGTGCTCTAGGTCAGCAACGTCCAACCAAGCAACCGAACTCTACACCTCGGCCTACGGCCAGAGAGCGACCTTAGCAGTGATGGCCTGAGGGCCTTCTGTCGGTTCTGCACCCTTGATGGCCCCAACTTCGGTAGCTCCTTTTCTGCTCTCAGTGATATCTGAGCCCAATCTGGTTGAGTGGGATAGGTATCAGTCAATAGTTGGAGCGATAAATCTGGTGTCATGGACTGTTTCAGATAGGCAATCAAAGTTCACTTTGGATTACGGGAGTGTCAACCCTGTTTACAAACACGATGGCTAGAGCGTCCACTCTGTTGACAGGGACTGAATACATGCGAGATCCTTGACGTAGCCGAAAGTCTGCCCTAATATGCTCTGAATCGCACGTATTTAGACTCTGGTTGATTCAGATGGAGGCTATACGACCATGTCAACCAAAAAGAGGCGTGCCCAGCGCCATGAGACGAGGCTCACCTTCCGATGCTCCCCAATCTTAGGCGCAGCCCTCCAACAAGCAGCTGATCGCGAACAGATATCGTCCTCAGCCTTCGCCCGAAGGGCAGTATTACGGGAGCTACAAGCCGCCGGTTTTTCTCTGACCAGCAACGCCCACGTAGAAACCTAATATTCCTGAGAACAAGCTCCTGCACATGATGTTGAAGGCGGCAGAAGTCCGCAGCGTCAGCTACGATCAGTATGTTCGCCCAAGCCGGTCCGAATTGATCGGGGCTGGCAGCAACTTCAAGGGCAGCGACACCACTAACGTTGGTAACAACGCGGCTGACGACTTGTCTGCCAGTGATGGAGAACGCGATGACTGACACCCGGAATGCTATCGTTCCCGATGTTACTACCCCTTCGAATGGTCCAGGGCCGCTTCCGCCTTCACCCACGTCCAGTTCGCCCGAAGATTATGACGGCGGGTATACCCTTGACCTGACCCCGCAAGGCGGGCTGACCCCACACCGCCCTCCAAATCCGCCACCGATGATGGACGTAAGGTGGACAGGTCGCACACCGGACAGGGCCTGGCCGGTCATCCACGACGGGAGACTGCTTTGTTGGATTGCCGTGTGGCATTACCCCGATCAGCCGCTCGTTCTGTTCATTGTTTGGGGTGCGAACGAGTTAGGTTCTTTGCGGTGGTGGTTCCGCCGGCAAGATGCAGCCGAGCGGCTGTACCGCGATGTTCTTGAGACTGGGCCCAACGGCGTGATCGTCGCGAGCAGAGACGACATTCCGACTGCGCACGAGCTCTACCCTGAGCGGGAGCCTCTGATTTGCTCCCTCAAGTTTATCGTCAGCCCAGATTGGACGGAGCGCAAGCGCGAGTGTGAACAGCTGGAGCACGTGTCCTCAACGCTTCAATAGCCCGCTGCAGAGGTACGCGAGAAGACCGAGTCCCCAGAGCAGGCACATGCGGATTGGGATGATGTGCCAACGCCGATAACCGAGGAATCCACAAACATGGACGCCGACTTTCTTCGCAAAGACACGCCGCAGCTGGATGCCGCAGCTTCATGGATGCCCCCGAGCGGAGAGTTGAGGGACTCGACCACTCACGTGGCACTCGATGCTGCTCTGCCTGCACCCAGCACAATCCACAAGAACGGCTTCGACTATAGGGATGTCGAAGAGGAAGTCGTGGCCTTTGCGAGGGAGACCGCGAACACGGTGCGTCGGCTCCATGCGCAGCAAACCAGTTCGATCCTACGAGCCGGTCAAAAGCTGATCGAGGTGAAGCAGCGTCTCCCTCACAAGCAGTACCTCCCCTGGGTCGAGGCGGAGTTCGGAGGCAAGGCAATTCGGACCATCCAACGCTACATGCAAGCAGCCAAGGTCTTCGGCGGCAAATACGACATGGTGTCGTATCTGCTCCCTACCACGGTCTATAAACTCGCGGAACGTGGTACGCCGAAAAACATTCGGGAAGAGGTGATCGAAAAGCTCACTTGCGGTGAGCGTCTCAGTGACGACGCTATCCTTGACATGATCCAGAAGCGTAAGGACGCGGATCGTCATTCGAATGTCCGCAAGGCCCGGAGCGACCGATCAACCTCCGACAGCAATCCGCCCCCACATGCCTCGAAGGAGCATGAGGACGACCATATCGAGGCGCAGCCGACACAGCGCAATGATGAGTGCACTCGCGCTGCAGAAGAAGCTATCACCCTTCTCGACCATCACCTCGGGCCGGACCTCGATGCCTTTGCGAGCCTCTACAAAACGGCTGGACCGGCCTTCGCGCCCGCCCTCGCGGCTCATGTGAAATCCGGGTCGGGCGCTGCTCGGCACTCGCTAGAGCGACACATCGTTGAGGTTTACCCAAATCGGTGTGGTGCCGAACACCTCGGGGCTTAACGCGCGCTCCCAAGCTGACGAGGCCGATGTGCGCATTGGGCGGTTCACGGTGCCTGAGGTCGTTGAACCCAGTGAGCCAGACCTGCCCACGTCTGCCAATTAAATGCCCATGCGGGCGGCCTCATAAGCAGTGGTGTCGCCCCGCAGGCAGAGGGACAGATCCTTGAAGATGGCTCGGCGAGTGGAGCGGTTGAAAGCGCGCGGCCCTAACGTTGATCAGGTTAGACGCCCTGGTCTGCACCCGTACTACCGGCCTGCGGGCGCTGTGGCGCTTTGGGACGAGAGGCCACACCGTCGAGATCGGCGCGCACCCTGCCTGAACAAACAGTGGGCCACACCGTCGAAGAACCTGAAATGCCGCAGTCAAAGGCGGGGATGAAGACACAGGGCACAATATAGAACGAACCTGGAGTTCCCAATGACGAACGTGTCCTCAACGATTGTCACGCTATGCAGATGATCACCACGGACGAAATTCTATTCGCTTGGCTGTGGAGTCATCTCAATAATCTGGAGCCACGAGTTGCAATATCCGGACATATTATTTCAGAAATGGACGACTTCTTCGATGACCTCATCGATGAAGGATATATTCGCTTTACACCAGTTTATTGGCCCGACATTTTCTGGTCTGTATGCTCGACCGAGCAGGCCGACCCTACAGCACGTCGCTGTGGAGCCAAGCTACTGGAATTCGTCGGAGAACTCAGCGCGGCAATCGAAAAGAATAAAGGCGCTCGGATCCCCAGACAGCGTACAATCGAGATGATGCTAGAGTACTGCAGGGATTTGGATAAGTATCTGAAATGGCATAGCTCATCAACGCGCCTGTGGGTAGAAACAACGCCCTTAGGTGTTGAGACGCTTGGCGTGTCCTTATGTGTTGATATGCTGCTCCACAATGAGGAGTGGTTGGGCGATAATCTCTTTGATTTGAGTGTCCCTTTTGAGTAGCCCGCGGACCTATTAATTGTCCGCTGGCCAGCGTCACTCAAGACCATCGTGCCTCCCGCGGAGGAGACCCGCCAGGGTTGATCCTGACGATCAGTAAAGGGCCAGGCTGAGGTCACGAACGCTTCCACAAGGCCACCGTTCGAGCCACCATGCCAAAATCCACCTCATCCAGGGCCGACCAACCGTGCCCTCTGTCCACCCGCGAGCCTTTGCCCGCAATGAGCACCAGGCTAACGTTTCATGGCAGCCTGGATCAGCTCCAGGATCTGGTCCTCCTCACCGGCATCTACGGAGAGTGGAACGAGGCTGCCAATGGCGTGTGGCGCTACGTCTCTGAAGACCGGGCTGGGCTCAACTGGTCAAGCACCAGAGGCACCCTCTGGTTCGATGGCCCGCCAAAGCCTCGTGCTCACCTGCAGCGGACCATCGAGGCTGCCCTCCGGAACGGGCGCAAGACGAGCAATCACAGCTAAAACGAAGGATGGGTTCGGTCGGCGGATGGGTCCAAGGGGATCCAGCTCGTCGCGCCTAAGCGGCTCCTGCCAGCCAAGGTAGCGCGTATGTAAGCCGCAGCACGTCCCAACCACCGAACACTCTTACGCCAGAAGATATCAGGCCGTGGCTCAGGACAACTCACGCTACTCCACGATCCATGTTGATGAGCGTCTTCTCACCTTCGTCCCCATTACCAAGCCTTGTGGTGCCGGAACCATCCGCACCTGGCGGACCAAATAACCGATGCGATAGCCCGCGAAGCCGTGCTGCGCATGCTCGAGGCGACAGGTCGTGTGAGACGCACCAGAAGATCAGGTGGCCAAATGTGGCTCGTGCCGACGGAGACCTACCTCACCTCGCCCGGTGGCTAAGTTCGATGAAGGCAACCCCATCAATGCCACCCCAACATCGATCAAGCACAAGCAGGAGCTTACAACCATGAAACCGATCACCACACCGTGTGAACTTGTGGACCACCATTTCGGGAAACTGGTGGGCTCCAAGCCCCGGAGAAACGTGCATCCAAGCTTCCTCCTCCGCCTCGGCGGAAGCTGACCTGGTGTCAGCTACGGTAGCTGCTGCGGCGAGCCACCATACATGGCGGACCTACTTTCAACCCTAGTTGTTTGGTAGCGGAACGTTGTTGGGATCAGGTGCGTTGCGCGATCGAGGAGTATACTTGGCGCTTTGACGGCCTGCTGCGCCATGCTCCTCGCCGCAGGAGGACGTGATGCTCTCCATTCATCCCCAAGCCCGCACCACCCCAGCCGTCCGCCAGGAGATCGCCCGCTCGTCTGAGCCCACGGGCGTGCTGGCCAAACGCTTCGGGGTCAGCACCGAGACCATCCGCAAGTGGCGCAAACGCGGGGCGCACGACTGCCAGGATCACAGCAGCCGGCCGCACAAGCTGCCCTGGAGGGCCACCGAGGAGGAGCGCGCCATCGTCTGCGCGCTCCGCCAGGCGACCGGCTTTCCGCTGGATGACCTCACCTTCGTGGTCAGCCACTTCCTGCCGCATCTCAACCGCGATGCAGTCTACCGCATCCTCAAGGCTGAAGGCTTGGGGCGCCTGCCGCCGGCCCAGCAGCGCAAGCGCAAGATCGGCACGTTCAAGGACTACGATCTTGGCTTCGTGCATATGGACATCAAGCACCTGCCGAAGCTGAGAACCGCCAATGGCGAGAGCCGCAAGCGCTATCTGGATGTCGCCATCGACCGTTGCTCGCGCTGGGTGCATCTGGCCGTCAAGGACGACGAGCTGACCACAAGCGCGGTCGCCTTCCTGAACGAGGCGGTCCGCGCGTTCCCCTTCAAGGTCACGCACGTCCTGACGGACAGAGGATCCTGCTTCACGGCTGATGCTTTCGAGCACGCCTGCCGCGAGCTGAAGGTGGAGCACCGCAAGACCAAGCCCTATACGCCGCAAACCAACGGTCTCGTAGAGCGCTTCAACGGGCGGGTGCAGCGTGAGGTGCTGGGCATCACGATCTATAGCCATCGTGATCTCGAGACGCTGCTCAAGGGCTTCAATTTGGCCTACAACAGGAGACGCCAGCGCGTGCTGAAGGGGCGATCACCGGACGAGGTTGTCCGCAGCCACCTGGCCGCCGAGCCGAAACTTGCCAACCGGCGCTCCAAGCCGCCCGATCCAGACGCTCTCCCTCAGGCCCTGAAAGTCGTCGCGGCCGCCAAGGAGGTCTCGCATCCAGACAACTAGATGGGGTAACGGGCCGGCTGCGGTGTAGGCGGCGAAGGTGGTCGTCCCTCAGAGTGATCGCAAGGACGCCCGAGGGATTGCTCAGCTAATGCGGCTCGGCTGGTTCCGCCCTGTGCATTGTAAGTCGCTCCCCGCCTAGGAGACCCGCCTGCTGCTCACAGCACGGAAGCTGCTGCAGTCGAAACACCACGATGTGGAGATGAGCTTGCGAGGGATGCTGCGCGGCTTTGGTCTCAAGGTCGGCTCGACCACCACGAGGAGCTTTCCGGGCCGGGTTCGTGAGCTGGCCGAGGGCTATCCTACGCTGACGGCCGTCAGTGAGGCGCTTCTCTCTGCCAGGAAGGTGCTTGGGGAGGAGCTGCGCAAGCTGGAGAAGCGGCTGCGCGCCGTCGCCCGGGAGGATGATCGAACCCGTCTGCTGATGACCACACCAGGCGTGGGCGTGATCGTGGCGCTCACGTTCGCAGCTGCGGTCGACGACCCGGGGCGGTTCCGCTCCTCCAAAGCCGTCGGGGCTCACTTTGGGCTGACCCCCAGAAAGTACCAATCCGGGGAGACGGACGTGACGGGGCGGATCTCCAAGATCGGCGATGCCAGTGTCAGAACGGCGCTCTATGAGGCCGCAAACGTGATCCTGACCCGGCCCGTGAAGGGATCGGTCCTGAAGAGGTGGGCGGCGCGATTGGCGGCCCGCTCAAGCCTGCGCAAGGCGAAGGTGGCTCTGGCCCGTAAGCTTGCTGTCGTGCTGCATCGCATGCTTGCCAGCGGCCGACCGTTTGCACCAGAGCGGGCCGCCGCGGTCGCGTGAGACGAGGAGAGAACCAAAGGTTCAGGCGGTCGTCGCCATCAGCCGCCTGGAGCAAGGTCCCGTCGCCGGGACGATGGATCGGGTGAGACCGCACGGGCTCAAGCGGCTCCGCAAGGATCACCGCGCGTTCCTAGATTGGTCCGCCCGCTCCTCATCAGACCCCAGCAGGTGGCGGCCTGAGCGCCGACCCCGGACAGAAGCAAGACACCGGCGACAGGATCACTGCTCAAGAGGCTTGACGACTCAAGGCCCGTTACAGAAGGAGCCCGTCTGAGTAAGCGTCTCAACGAGCGGCTTGCGGGATGACTCACTTGGCCTATGGCCAAGACCTTTCGCTTATGGGACGTAGATCAGGGCTGGCTTCTGCCGACCTCGGTGCACGAGTTCGTGCCGCCCGGTCATCTGGCGCACTTCGTCCCAGACACAGTGCGCGAGGCGCTGGATCTCTCGGCCATTCTCGGCACCTACACGGAGGAGCGCGGCTTCCCGCCCTATCATCCCGGGATGACGGTGGCGCTCCTGCTCTACGGCTACAGCATCTCCTCCTCGCGACAGCTTGCCCGCGCCTGTGAGGAGCGGGGCCGCTTTCTGCGCGACATAGCACACTCCTCCTGTGGCCAAGGTGGAGGGGCCTGGGGCCTGGCTGCGCGAAAGCTACACATTCCTAACCGGGATCGCCCTGCGGCGTCACCACTCTCAAGTCCGCAGCAGCCCGTGGACCATGTTTGCCGTCGGGGTATGGACCACCAACTTGAGACCGGCCGCTCCCCTCCGCGGCCCATCATAGAGGGCCGCTGTTTCTCCGCCTACAGGAGGAGCGCACCAATCCGCGACGGTTTGCCAGAAAAGACCGTCCCAAAACCCTCATTTTGGTAAACACGAATGTTTGCCGGATGCGGAAATTCGTAAACGCTCAGAGGCTTGGGAATTGTTCACAGACGACTGTGTGAAAGGTCTATATCAACTGGCAGGACGTGCGCGCTGCGAAAACGAGCTGAGCTACCTGGCTTTGGTGGCCGCCTCAGGGATTGCGGCCTGACAGGGCAACACCACTAAAAACCGGCTATATGCGATTGCCACTAAGAACCTGGCTCCGCCGATCGGCACTATGACGTCGCTGAACGACAGGTAGCTGTCAACAAACAGCTGCTTCCCCGTCGGATCCACCAATGCGAGAAAGCGGCCGGGGAGACCGAGCGCGAAACATGCCGAACCTTCCGAGGCAAAACGCAGCTGCAGGTTTTCGATTTTGTTGTAGGTTCCCAGCGCCGCCCGCAAACCGATCGGCATGAAGGAGGTTCGAAAGATTGCATGCCCGTCTGTGCCGTAGACGGACACAAGGATCTCGTCACCATCGGGCTTGGCAACGGCGAGAGCTCCCAAGCTGTCAATCGCGGCCACTGCCGACGAAGGAACCTCGATCGCGAACTCCGCCTTTCCTGAAACGCTGAACCGGGCACGGTCGCCGGCCGTTTCCCGCTTTAGGTGCGGTCCTGCGAATCCGTCGAACACTGTCGCGCACTCGTTGCATTCGAGCGTCTTGGTGGTGGCAGGATCGAGCTCCACAAAACGGATCGTGTCGGCCACATCGACGTGCTCCTTCAGCAGCTTTCCGTCGAAGTTTTCGATGATCAGGGCTCCTGCTACGTCGCAGGCCGCCCGCCGGATCTCGAGCGAGTCCGTACCGTCGGGGCCGGTGGCCTGCCGCCGCCGAAACGTCAGATCCGCGTTGCCGCGTGCCCCCAGTACGGAGCGGGGTATCGAATAGATGCCGCGGGATTCGTCGATGACCCTAACGACGGGCCCGCAATTGACACCGAATAAGGGATTTCGGCCTAGATCGATACTGAAGACGCCGGTAAAAGACCGTGCATGGTGCACCAGCGCTTGCGCCTGATCGGCCAACGCCTTTACGAACGATGCATCGTCAGGGCTGAGACCCGGCGTCTTGAGCAGGGCGGCATAGAAGTTGGCAATACGGGAGAAGAACGAGCCGTGACTGGGGTAGTCGGTCATCGGATCAAACTGGCCGTACTGCGTGAACACGCCCAGAACGCCGCCCTCGGCAATGTTCCAGACTTCCTCGACAAGCTCGCTCAAGCTTATCTGCGATGCCGCAACGTAGGCGGCAATCGCGTAGGCGTCCGCCCGCTGCTCTTCTTCCTTCGTATCCGCCGCGGCGTTTCCGTTACGGTAGCTGTCGCGATGGCCAAGCTCGTGCAAGAGCAGCAGTGCTATGAAGTTGGAAAGCCAAGAGCCTCGTTCAGCCCTGACTACGAGATCGGCCAGACCAGGCGAAATGAGAATTGCATCAAACCGACGGTGGTAGGCGGCATTGACCCCGGACAGCAACGCATTAGGAAAGATGCTCGAGGGAGCGTCCGGGCTGAGGACAGCAAAACGAACGCCGGCGCCCGTGCGGCTTGGGCCGTTTACGACCCATTGCATCCGATTGAACGCCGGAGAGGCTCGCAGGAACGCCTCCAACACCTGCACCCGAGCCGGATCGTTGTCTAACGCTGAATCGGGAAGACCTCGGCCCTCGAGCAGCATGAGCGCGAAAACGCCGGCAAGGACCAGAGCCGTCATGGATGCGATGGCCACAAGGCCAGTGCGAACCCCGATCTGCACCCGGCCCACCCGCTACTGCGCTCTTGCGACTTCGACGGGAGCCTGCGGTATGACGCGCTCCCAAAAGAAGCCGTTCTGGAACGCGACGAATAGAGCGGTGCCCAGGGGAATGGGGCCGGTCAGGACGACAACGACCCCGAAGATCAGGGGCGCCGCGCTCAGCCCGGTCCAAAAGCTGGTCGATTTGCCTAGGGACCCGAAGAGCTGACGAATCTCGACCGTCTGGATGCCCTGGGCCCGCAACTCCATTAACACGCGATGCACATGGCCGAAAAGGATGCCAGCAATCAGGGCCAAAGCCTGCAGCACGATCATCGTCCAATTCAACTGCTTGAGGTCCTCGCCGGAGGGAGCAGCAAACCTCAACTCTGGCAGGAATTGCAGGTAATTTGCAATGATGAGAGAGCCACAGAACACGCCCATGGCAACCGCAATCATGACATAGCGCAAACGAATCTCCCTTCCTGGATCGCGAGCAGCCGCCCAAGGAGACAAGCGTAGCGCGAGCGCGCCGCATTGGAGGGAGCCGCCAATGCCGTGACGTATACACTCGCTTTAGACAGGCCTTTCGGCACGCTGGCAGCCTTGCACATGAATATCGCGACAAGTCGCAGGGAGACAAGGCATTGTCAAATTAACATTGCGCCGTGGCTGGCTCGAGGACGGGGGACTCGTTTTGTTGGCAGGTCGGGCCGCCGAGGCGGAGTATAGGGCCAAGCTGCGCTCGCTCTACAACCCATTCATCGATGCAGTATCACGGCGACGTTGGAATCAACCGCTTGACGGCGCGCTTCGTTTGGCTTCGAGCAGGGCGCGATACCACGCCCACTGCTTTAACAAGACGCAAACCTAAGTCCTTCACCCGCCATGCAAGCCTCGATTGGAGAAATCGCGGCAATGCTGTCGAGAGACGTAGAGATCAACAGAGCCGAGCTGGACGAGATCCCACTATAGCACGACCTCGAACCGAAGAAGAAGTGAGTATGATGGCTTCCACGTATGCTTCCACCCACCTCGGTCGTGAACACCTCCTCAGAGCATGTCCGCTCTGGAGGAGGCGGTGCGGCCAGCTGAATGGCTGGCATGGGCGCAAAGCAGGCTTAACCCTGGCGCGCTTACAACGTCGGTTCCTGGCACAACTCGGACCTTCGGGAGGTGTCAGCTTCAGCCCCAAGAGCGGAGCTCTCAGGACAAACATTGAACGTACTGGACGCGCATTCAGGCTTGCGACAAGCTGCCATCAGAAGATGAGCACGGATGTGTCGTGAGGAACTGCCCACCAATCCGAGCGCCACGACCGAGTGCTCGACCTGAGTGTCGCGCTGGTCGTGGTCTAGTTGCACCCCGTAGGCAGGTACACGAGCTGGCCGCAGCCCGCTCGCGGATGGCGTTCAGGACTCGCGGAGACCGTGACATTGGGAACTTGACCCCCGTTGATGCGAGAGCCGCTACAGCCTTAGTTCCGGGGCCAACCGTTGACTGCACTGGGTTAGCAGCTCAGCCATTCGTCAACGCAGCACATGAAGGCATAGGCTTCTGCCCCCTGACGAGTGCAACCTCCAGCGTACTCGGTAATGCCGGTGCGATCATCAAAGAGCGGTTGCCAGCTCTCGTCCTCCGTCTCCGGTACTTCGTTGGCGCGACCCGGGGGAGCTTCTCTCCCTGCACCGGCTGGGGAGGGGGGATTTGCGTCCGCACCGTCCGCAACGGTCTCACGACCGCATTCAATGGGTTGCTGCGGACGGTCAGCTCAGAACCACGGCCGCGACCGTCCGCAAGGTAGCCAACGGCCCCGCTGCGACTCTGCCGCGAAGGCGATTACCAGCGTCGGTATTTGAGGTGGGGGCGGACAGTGCGGACTGTGCGGACGGTCTGACGCCTGCATCATCCGGTGCATGGTGTTGATGCAGATCGCCTGAGGAGATTGTCTCGACCCTGCGCCGAGTGGATGTATTGGTGTCCCAAAACCAGGGCGTAGCAGGTTCGACCCGCATCATCGGAGTGAGAGAGGTCGGATTTGAGACGAGTTGCTCAACGGGTTGCAGCGCCGCCGGCTTGTCCTGTGCCACAGCCCCGATCACGCTACGGGACGAGGCGATCGCACCGGTAGCGAGTGCGAGACCAGTTCGGGTGAGGAGTTCGTGCCTACCAAGGGTCATGATGATCGTCCTCCGTTCTTGAGGCCGCAACCTACAGCAGAAGGCCAGGAGTGCTATCCATCGGAGATTAGTCCGGTCCCGACACGATTCCTGCTGGCCGGAGCCACTGCAGGAGGATGTCGGTGGGGCTCCCACCAGAACCTCAGGGGACCGGCGGGAGCCTGGTTTCTAGCTCTGAGCCACGGCTGCGGTCGAGTGCTGCAGGAAGAATCGCATCATCTCACGGCTGGCATCAGGCCCTGCGGGCTCAGTGTAGGAGCCCGCAGAGCTTCCGCCCGACCACGCGTGGCCAGCCCCATGAAGCACCCACTGCTCCAGCATGGCCCGCTCGCTCGCATCCGAGTGGACAGTGCGGGTGTAACCTATCCCCCCAGCAGATTGGCCACGGTTCACGCTTGTCCGGAGATCCGCCGAGGCTCTGGCCTGAGCGACCACCTCGTCACCATTGATCGGGTTGACCGTTGTGTCGCGGTCTCCGTGGAACACAATAGTCGGGACCGCACTTGCGGATCTGCTCTGGCGACGTGTGCCCTTTGTCGCTGCGGACCCACCCTGCTTCATGGCTGCGAATGCAGACGGCATGTCGCTGGCAGCCCCACACGCAAGCCCGGAGTGAACGCCAATGGCTGCATAGAGGTCAGGATAGGTCGCACCCATGATCGCTGCTGCTGCACCTCCCGCGGACAGGCCGGCGATGTACACGCGCCCCTTCTCAACAGCGTAGTCCTGCACGATCTCTCGGGTGATCCCCGCGATAAGCGACGGTTCGCCCTGATCTCGCTGCTGGTCGCCAGCGCTGAACCAGTTCCAGCACTTCGACATGTTGGCAGCCTGGGTCTGCGCAGGATAGGAAACCAGGAAGGTCTGCTCCTCTGCGAGCTCATTCATCCGCGTGCCAGCGGCAAAGTCGTCCGGGGACTGGGTGCAGCCGTGCAGCATCACCACGAGCGGCACAGCTTGTCCGGTGTAGCCACTCGGGACGTAGAGCTTGTAGGCCCGACTGCCCGCTGCATTGGTGTAGGCGCGCTCCTCAAACCTGGCGCCCTCCGGCACCACGACAGGTGCTCGCCCGGTGGCCGGACCAGGCATTCCGCTGAGTCCTCCTGCGGGAAGAGCCGACCCCATCCGGTCCATGAGCCCGCGCAGAGCCTCGGGCATCTTTGCCGGGCCCGTGCCGCTCGAACGACCTGCGAAGGGTGCTCCACCAGACGAAGATGACGTCCAAGCGCCTCCTGTTCCGGGTGAGGGAGGTACCATGTCGAGGAAGGGCAGTGCGCGTTGGGTTGGCTTGCCGTGGGTATCGGCTTCGACGTCGGCCGCTGCGGCCGATGAAGGTGCGCCTGACAGGGTTCCACGCAGAACCGCCATGGCCTCCTCCAGCCGTCCTTCGCGGGTGAGGCGGGTCGCCTCCATCATGTCGATCCTCGGAAGTGCGTTCATGGGCGTGGATCCTTTTTGCGGTTGGCTTCAGGCCAAACGGGAGCGTTGCCCTTCCTCGCGGAAGAGGGCGGATGAGGCTTCTTGCCTCGCTCTGCGGAGCAGAGCGTGGGTGGCTAACGGATGCGGTCGCCCAGCGCCGCCTTCACCGCAGGCGATGCCTGGAAATCGCCGAGCACGTGAATGGAAGCAATGGTGTCGAGGGCGAGCTCTGGAGTGACGTCAGTAGCAATGACAGCAAGTCCAAGGACCTGGATGTGGAGGGTCTCTCCGGCAGCCTTCACCGCCTCCAGGCCCTGCCGGGTGTACTGACGCAGACCCAGGTCGAGTTGGTGCCTGGCGACAGATTGCTTGACGGCATCATTGTGCCGGTCGAGCTGGTTGCGGATGGCTGTTCGGATGAAGTCAGTGCGGTTGGAGTAGAAGCCCTCTTGCACCAGAAGGTCGATCTGGCCGAGATCCACATAGCCGAGGTTGATCGTAATCTTCTCGCTCTCGGCTGCCTTGGGCCGAAGCTCGTGTACCTTAGCTGCCATCTTTAACCATCCCCATACCATCCGTATGGATGGCAAATGGGACTGGCGACGACGCAGCACAAGAGGTCGCAACGCTCAAAGGTGAGGCGCATCGCTGGCAGAGGAGGGGAACGAGGGCTCCACCTTGGCCATTGTTGGAACAGCCCATTGTCTGGAGGCTGCCCCTTTGGCAAGAACGACCGCTCCCATCCGCATTGGCACGGCCGGCTGGAGCATCCCGACGGAACATGCAGGGGCTTTCCCGGTTGCGGGAAGTCACCTCGAGCGCTACGCCACTGTCTTCAATGTCGTCGAGATCAACTCGTCCTTCTATCGTCCGCACCGTCTGGCCACCTACGAGCGATGGGCGGCCTCCGTGCCGGACAGCTTCCGCTTTGCAGTGAAGGTGCCCAAGGCGATCACCCACGACCGGCGCCTGAAGCAGACCGGCGACCTCCTGGAGCGCTTTCTCTCCGAAGTGAGCGGCCTCGGACCCAAGCTCGGCCCGCTTTTGGTGCAGCTTCCCCCTAGCCTGAGCTTTGAAGCCGGAACGTCGGACACGTTTCTGCGCGAGTTGGAGAGCCAGGCTGCCGGTGGGATTGTCTGCGAGCCCCGCCATCGCACGTGGTTCACGCCCGAAGTCGATGCCCTTCTCGACGAGCTGCGGGTCGCAAGGGTGGCTGCCGATCCAGCTCCCGTGCCTGGAGCTGGTGAGCCGGGTGGCTGGCAGAGCTTGGCTTATTTTCGCCTGCATGGGTCACCGCGGGTTTACTACTCTCCATACGGCGAGGAGGCCCTGACTGCGATCGCGGAGCGGCTCGTGACCGGTACAGCGGCGGGCACTCAGAGTTGGTGCATCTTTGACAATACGGCAGCCTTCGCGGCGACGCGCGACGCACTCGTCACCCGAGAACGTGTGCAGGCTCAGCCGGCAGGCTTTGCAGCATGAGGCAGGAGAATAGGCGCCAGCACGCTCAGCGCGGCGCACCGGCCGCTTGGCTGACGAGCCGCGGCAGGTCCTTCGTCATCCAAGCGACTATCTCGTCCTGCGTGCCGAGGTGATCGGGCATGGGGATGAGCACGTGAGGGTGATGTCGGATCAGAGGTTCGCTTGCCCGATAGATCGCCACCGGTCCCGGCCACCCGAGATCGGATTGATGTCCGATGGTGCTGCATCAGGTCCGAGCCTCACGCGATTAACGATCCAGAGAAGAGCCAACGTAAGGGCTCCCCCGCAGCCCAAGAAGGCAAGCAGGAGAGCCATTTCCAGGTTGGTCATCGACGTTGACTTGATACCATGCAGATGGGATGGGCGCTGAGTTCAACCTCAACAATGCGGCCGCTTCAGGGTGAGCAACCCCTACCGAGCGCGTGCCTCTGCCGCAGCCTTCATAGCCTCTGCGTTCGCCAGCCCGTCCACACGCTCGTTCTGCTTGTGCCCAGCATGACCTTTGACCCAGACCCACCGGATCGCGCGCTCCCGCGCAAGCTCGTCCAGACGCTGCCAGAGAGGCTGGTTGAGGACAGGCTTGTTGTCTCCGGTCTTCCATCCGCGCCGTTTCCAGCCCGGCAGCCATTCGGTGATACCCTTGATGACATACTGACTGTCGCTGTGAACCACCGCCGGAAGGCCGGCAGGTAGAGCCTCGAGACCCCTGATTGCGGCAGTCATCTCCATCTTGTTGTTGGTGGTTGCCGGATCCCGCCCTTTGATAACCTGCTCCTGGTCACCGATGACGATGAGGGCTGCGTATCCGCCCGGCCCAGGGTTCCCGATGCAGCCGCCGTCCGTGTAGATCATAGCGCTAGGCTTGTCTGTTGCAGTCACAGATGCTCCTTCGTTCCCATAGATCGGCTCCCGAGCCTGCTTGGGATGTGCTCGTCCCAACCGAGACGGAACGGGCTCCTCCCGTCTCGACCAACCGTCACCGGCAGGCCAGCCCCACAGCGTGAGGCTGCAGAGTCGAAGGCGCTCGCAGTGCCGCGACCTTCTCAGGGGGAACTACCTGGAAGACTGTTAATTGCTGCTAAACTGGAGGGTGCCCGAATGCCGTTGAAGGCTTTGTGACGGGCTCCCGGCTGCTCCAAGCCCCGTCCACCCCGCCCGGCTCCAGCGTCGGTCGCCGGACCTCATGTCCCAGGGTAGCAAGGCGCCAACATTCACAGGTGCCATACAGGCCCTGTGAATGCCTCCTGCCCTGAGAGACCTACCAGCCCTTGGCACGATGCCACAATCAGAGGCAGGGCCACCCTGGCGTGGCACAAACGAGGGGTCGAGACGTTTTGGGACGGGCTGCACGACCAAGTACCCCTTCCAGCCCCTTCCGACGGACGCCATGAACGCTACGCCCGACGATCAGCAGGGTCCTTCAGACCTGCCCCACACGCGCCGATGAGCTTTCGCGAGTTCGTCATCCTCATCGCAGCGCTGATGGCACTGAACGCCCTGGCCATCGATATCATGCTCCCAGCCCTGCAGGAGATCGGCTCGGCTTTAGGTGTGCAGGACGAGAACCGACGCCAAGTCGTACTCTCAGCCTATCTCGTCGGCTTCGGAGTGGGCCAGCTTCTCATCGGCACGATCTCGGACCGGTTCGGCCGAAAGGCGGTGCTCCTGTGGGGGCTCGTGGTCTACGTCGTGGCCGCTGCACTCTGCTCCATCGCCCCGAGCTTTGAGGCTCTGCTGATCGGACGGGTGCTCCAAGGCCTTGCTTCTGCGGCACCAAGGGTGATCACGATCTCTGTCGTCCGGGACTGTTACTCAGGCCGGCGCATGGCGAGCGTCATGTCGTTGTCCATGATGGTGTTCATGGCTGTTCCTGTGCTCGCCCCTTCATTGGGGCAGCTGATCATTCTGGTCGCTCCATGGCGGGGGATCTTTGGCTTCCTAACCCTCTATGGCCTGGTCATGCTGCTGTGGGTGTTCCTCCGTATGCCCGAGACCCTGTCCTCTGCAGCACGACGGTCAGTGGCACCCCACGAGGTGCTGGCTGCTTTCGGTGAGGTTCTGACCACCCGGCGCACCCTTGGCTATGCTCTGGCAAGTGGAGCCATGTTTGGAGCGATGTTCGGCTTCCTGGTCTCGGCGCAGCAGGTGTTCACGGACATCTTCGGGCTTGGCGCTTACTTCCCGCTCGCATTCGCGGCAGTGGCTCTGACGATGTCACTGTCTTCGTTCCTCAACGCGCGCCTAGTCGACCGGCTGGGCATGAAGATGATCTCGCATGGTGCAGTGGCGGTGTTCACTCTTCTCTCCGCCATCATGGCCCTGCTGGCGCGCATCGGCCTGCTCAGCTTTGTTCCTTTCATGCTGCTGCTGGCCGGGATCATGTTTCTGGTTGGTATGGTGTTCTCCAACTTCAACACGCTGGCCATGGAGCCACAGGGCTGGCACAGCTTCGTCCCTCATCGGCTCTATCTCTACGCTGATGGCAGCTCTTATCGGCTTTATGGTCGGGCAGGCATACGATGGTACCCTCGTGCCGCTCTCCACGGCGTACTTCGCTCTGGCGCTCGCGACGATCGGGATCATCGCTGTGACGGAGAAGGGCAGGCTCCTTCGCGGATGAGCCGTGCACGGCGAGAGGCCAGGCTGTGGACTGATGCCGCTGCGTTGGACTGGCTACTGAGTTATCCCATGGGCTCCAGCTTATTGGACGGCCCTTACTCTTCCCCTGGATCGCCCTGTCTGGTCACCTTGTGATGCAAGGCTATAGGCGGCGTTGATCCGGTTGGCTTCCCGGGCAGCAGCTTTCAGCTGCTGAGCGAGATCAAGCAGGCCCTCATCAGCCACATGGGGTAATCGCGGGAGCGAGCCGCCCCTTCGGCCCGACAGCCTCGGAGCCGGCTGCTCTTCCGATCATGATGGTGCCGCGAGACCCTCGCGCGATCGCGCGGGCTTAGGCACTGGGGAGCGGAGAATGACGATGGCTGAGTATGTCGGGCTCGACGTGTCGATGAAGGAAACCGCGGTGTCGATCCGCCGCGACGGCAAGCGAATCTGGCGCGGCAAGTGCGGGTCCGATCCCAAGCTTATCGCTGAGGTGATCCGCCGTCGCGCACCTGAAGCCGCTCGGGTGGTGTTCGAGACCGGCCCCTTGTCGGTGTGGTTCTATCATGCCCTGACAGCAGAAGGGCTGCCGGCGATTTGCATCGATGCACGCCATGCCAAGGCTGCCCTCGACATGGCCCCCAACAAGACGGATGCCAACGATGCCGATGGCCTGGCCCAGCTCGCCGAGGTCGGGTTCTTCCGCGAGGTGCGGGTGAAGGGCTTCGACAGCATGCTGGCGCGCACCCTGGTGGCGGCGCGGAACCGCCTGGTGCAGATCACCACCGAGCTGTCGAACCAGATCCGCGGCCTGATGAAGACGTTCGGGCTGGTCGTGCCTGCGGGCAAGGGCAGCCGGTTCGAAACCAATGTCCGCGCTCTCCTCGTCGATCAGGTGGAGTTGGCGCGCATCATCCTTCCCGTGCTCGAGGCGTGGCCTGCGACGGCAGGCCGCCGAGCTGAGCCGGCAGCTCGGCGCCAGCGCCCGCCGGAGCGAGGCCTGCCAGATCCTCATGTCGGTGCCAGGTGTTGGCGCCGTCACCGCAACCTCGTTTGCGACCGCGATTGAGGATCCCGGCAACTTCCGCAAGTCACGATCGGTGGGCGCTTGGCTCGGGCTGACGACGAGGCGCTACCAGTCTGGCGAGGTGGACTATGACGGCCACATCTCCCGACGTGGCGACAGCCACCTGCGCGGGCTCCTCTATGAAGCCGCGACCGTCCTTCTGACGCGGACCTCGGCTGAGAGCTCGCTTCGGACATGGGGTCTCAAGCTCAAGGAGCGGATCGGCTTCAAGCGAGCCGCCGTTGCGCTCGCGAGGAAACTCGCCGTCATCATGCACGCCATGCTGCGCTCCGGCCAGCTCTTCGACCGGACCGCTGGCGAGGCAGCCTGAGGTCAGCCTTGAAGGGCGTTCGCTCGCGAACGCTCACCTGATGTCCCTGCCGGGACGTGGGCCGGACCATCCCGCCTGATGGGGTGCACCGCTGGATCAGCCGAGTGCGTCGTCCACCTTGGGAGGTCCCATCCTCACGAAGACCCATCATGCAGCAGCCCTGTGCTGACTGCGAAGACGACCCTGAACCCGGCAAACGTCATCCAGCCAAAGAAAGGACTTGCACAATGAGCCGCGATTAGAAGACCCCATCAGCAAGGCGCAGTGCTGTTTGAGCAACATGCCATCCACCAACTCACCGCCTGACCAACAAACCTTCATGCGGCCCACACCTCCCCAAAGAACACTGGTTCCGACAGCCTTGGGCGCAAGCCAGGCTTCCAGCCACGCTCGTGGAGGTGAGGTGTGGAAAGAACATTCGGGTGGCTCACCCACTGGCGTCGTCTGGTCCGAGAGGACGAGGAACGCCTCGACGTCGCTGAAGCCATGGCAGGTGCGGCCATGAGCTGCCTCACGCTTCACCGCATCAACCACCCATGACTATTCCCACCGGGAGCGTAGTCCCTTACACCTAAGCTGGTTGAGGCACCCACTGGGAAATTTGCCCGAGGTGCTCAGAATGTGATCAGCCGAATTGCCATCCTTGAACGATTGGGCTGGACTAGGCTGGCGAAGAAAAGCGTTCTGAAGAGAATCATGCATAGGATAAAGTAGGGAGACTGTCATTCTAGCTCCGAAACCTGTCCACTGAGGCAGCGATGTGGGGGCCTTCTCCGCCGGCGAGAAGTCGTCCATCAGTGTCTGGCCGTACTCGGTCTTGTACTCGATGACGCATGCCAATGAGACCCTCAGATACGGGTATTTGCTGTCAAAGCGATCGGCATTGTAGTGCGCATGATCACAGTTCTTGGCGAAGATGATGGTCTTGCCAAGACGGTCACTGCCATCGACCTTCAACCCGTGGATCACCGGATGCTGCAACACCTTGTCGATGATGTCGGCGTTGAAGAGCTACTTGTTAACCGCATCAACGTCGATCCGGTCTGGGATACCACCGTCCTCATCCCAATCCAGGGCGTCCCACTGCTCCTTCTCTTCCTCACGGAGGTCGTCGTAGGAGATGCCCTCCCGCTGGAATCTGAGGAGTCCCGTGACGACTCGGGGCGGCACAAGGTAGGCGTTCCGCACATCCTCATCGAGACCATAGGCGTCTGTGGGAACACCCCGCTGCAAATCGAACAGCACCTGAGGCTTCAGGACGGCGAGGTCGTGCTGGTCGAGGCCAACTCCCAGCTCGACGGCTACCAGGACACCCGGCAGCTGGTCGACCGGCTTTATGCGGGCCTGCCCAATGGCTGACCGGGACTACCACAAATACACCTATGATCAACTCTACAATCAGACCCAGGATCTCATTGTCGATTACGCCTTTGATCGCAAAGAGCGTACCCTTACAGAGATTTTTCACCTGGTGATCTATCTGTCATCCCAGATCATCAGGCGGTTTTACAAGGGCAAAGCCCAGGATGCCGTCTTCCTGGAGGACGTCTCCACCTATGTGGCCGAGCAGATCACGTTGAAGATCTGGAAGAGCCCGTGGCATTTCTTCAAGCAGGACGATATCTCGGGCTACCTCAGGGTCACCGTCCGCAATGCTGTGACGATGCACCACCGGGACCAGAGGCGGTTCACCTCCGGCGTGGTCTACATCAACGATATCGAGCAGGGATCGGAGCAACTCGGGGAGATGCTCGGCGTGATGCAATCGCCCGAGGCGAGCGTCATCAGGTACGATCAAGTCCGCCACGTGGTTCGGGCTGTCGCTCAGGTTTTGAGATCAACCGTCCGGTTCCAGGACCGCTGGCAGGGGCTGATGTGGCCCGTGCTCCAGGCGATCATTACCCAGAACGACAGGATCCTGGATAGCTTGAGCTACCAGGACCGGCTGGCCCTTCGGGTGGTCTTGATCCGATGTGAGGCTCTGCTCACCCCGACTGGGCTGGAGCGGATTGTGAGACAGCCCGACGCCGGGGCCTCACGACATTGTTGACAATGGCCTCCGCCTGTTCACCTCCGAGAGCCATGGCTATCGCCGAAGGATTTATGACGGAACGACTGCTAGGACGTTCCCCACCAGCATAGTAGTCACTAGAAGCTCGGGAGATACCCAACACATTGCCGTCGAAAACCGCGTGATGAGCTGCCAGACTTGGAGCTGCCCTGCGATTTCAGATACCTTGAAGGTCTGCCGTGATATTGGGCTAATACCAGCTCACAGGAGAACCAATACTGACCGGAATAACGGCCGCATGCCTCGACTTTATCGCAGCGAACAAAGGGTATCTGACTTGTTACAGGTGGTCGGGGGAGCGACAGCTTCGAGAGGACCACCTCGTCAGTGTTCCGGCAGCAGAATGAGTAGGGCTCCCAACCTCGCAGGCTGAGGTGACGTGATCTGTTGTGCGCTGCGAGCAACTGGCACGTGCCTGCCTTCGCATGCAAGGTCGACGTCCAGATCATTTTCGAGCGTGAACGTCGAGCTCGACGCCACGCGATCTGCACCATAGTCACCTCCACCGCCATGCGTCCGATGATGAAGGGGCGGGACCGTCCGCACCGTCCTCAGCGTCCGCCCCCATCGCAATACCGAAGCTGGTGATCGCTTGCACGGCAGAGGCACAGCGGACGGATGGCGACCATGCGGATGGATAATGGCAGAGACCCAGGGCTAACCGTCCGCGCTAACACCCTGCACTTCAAAGATAAGCCCGGTGCGGACGGTGCGGACGCAAAATCTCTCTCCCTATCGGGCATCAAGAACGGAGTATGGCGAAGGCCTGCATGAGGAACCCTACCTACAACCCACCCAATGTACCGAGGACAGCAACTTACGGACTACAGCCGACGACGATGCGTGCCGGGCCCCAACATCTATTCAGAACTTGGGCCCTGACCGACCGCGGCTCGACGCATCATACGGGTAGTGCGGCGTGGCACATCTCGGGGGTGGTCCGAAGAGAAGCACCTAAGGCATTTCCTCTCGAGGCATCGAAGAGTGCTACCATGGCACCGGCGAAAGCAAGATTGGCTCGGTCGCCGACGGTGAGATTGTGACCATCCTCAGAGAGCCGCTCAGCCCATCTGTCTGCAAAAGCTTCACCAGCATCACGTGCGACACCGAGACCGTCGAAAGACAGTGGCGTGCCGGCGATCTCGCATAGGATTACACAATCCCACGAGATGGAGTTCGACTTTTTGTGCAGCCCCGCCCCACTGTCGCCGAACATGGGCCACGCTCGAACAGGCCTGATCCCGGTGGCCGCCAAGGCTGAGGCCAAGCCAGACCAACCATGGCCATCAAGGTTTTGGTATGTGAACACGATCCGGGCCTTGGGCCGGCAGACCCGGACAATTTCATGCAGTGCTTCCGCAAGCCGACCGCCAAAAGCGCGGCCTGCATCGGCTCCAGCGCCTCCCTGGCTGAGTTGCCCGCTCGGAAAGTGGGTCAGGTGCTCTTTCCCGACTAGTCCGAACCGCACCAGCCACGGCACGAAGAAATGCCCAAGTTCGGAGTAGGCGATGTAGTTGAAGTAAGGAGGATCAGTCAGAACAAGATCGATTGATCCTGCCCGGATGTGTACGAGATCGCGGGCGTCGTGACAACGAATGTCCCAGCTTCCCGGCTCCCGCCAAGGGACCCGCCGAACAGCTCCCTCGATCGTCGGCTCCAAGGACTCCTTCAACGATCGCGCGGCTCGTTCAACAGCCCGAACAGCGTTTGGGAATGTTCCGCGGCCATTTCTTTCAAGCCACGGATTGATCTCGACTGGCCTCACGATATGGCGGAAGGCTCGGATTGAGAACAAGGGTGAGAGGCGACGCCACCCACCGGAATAGGCGCAGAGCACGTTGTTCGTGACCAGATGATCGGAGAAAGCAATGCGCAACGCCTCGCCAGCCTCCCCTTCAATCCGCTCGATTGCCCTTGCAAGCAAGCCAAGGTGGAGCTTCTGCCTCACGGTGTGGAGCTCGCTATAGCTCCGGTATCCATACTGGACAAGGCGATTGTCGCTGCGCCCCTCGCGTGGAATTGGTCCAGCGGCGAGGAAGCCAGGATCGGCTGCCATCTCCTTCCTGAGACAACGCGCTGCGGCCTTAAGACCCCTCTGGTCTCCCGGTGTCACCGTTCGGATGCGGCGTTCGACATTGGCCCAACGGCGTTCGGGGCTTGAGGGAAGGGTCTCGACAGCAAACACCCGGAACTGAGGCGGGCCGCCGGTCCGGTCGGCAACCTTGATCAGAGCTTCACGATGAGAACAGGCCGGACAGACCGCCCTGCCGTTCTCCACATGACCAGCATGCACACGGGTAAGGGTGCCACACCCACAGCGGTGGCCGTGTCTTTGTGCCGTACGCTCGTTGACCTCGCCGCAACCCTTGCAGATGATCCACTCCCGTCGGCTCTTGTCATCCCAGGCCAGTCGAAAGTTCGGGTGAGCGTCGAAGTGATGGCCGCACGCGCCACACGTCACCACTTGGACCCAGAAGGCGTGGAGAAGGGTCTCGTCCTCCCCATTCGGCCCCACGGCGCGATAGAATGGTGCCATGGCGGCACCGACCTCGGCGCGAAGGAAATCAAGCTGCCGGCTGAGATTGGGAAGAGCGGTAAGCCGTCCCTGAAACTCGGAAATAACAGCAGCGACTGGCTCAACATCGACGCCATAAACGTCAGCACCAAGGCGTGAAGCTTCGAGCAGCATGACACCGCCGCCCATAAAAGGGTCAAGAACCGAAAGCCCTTTGCACGAGGCGTGACCGTAATATGCGGCCCAGAAGTTTTCGTCGGCCGGTGTGGTCGCGGCGACCAAGAGAGATCGCGCGGTCGCAGCAAGGCGGCGGGCGAACCACTTATGCGATTGATACGCAGCACGGGGTCTGTTGCCCTCCCTTTTGGCGATGCACGCGATTTCGCTCACTGGGAGGATTCCGACATCGAGGAGCGATCGTGAGGGGAGGACGTGCCTCATCGGAGCTTCAGCAGGCAGGGTTTGTCGAAGCCTGGCACCGCCAATGGCATTAACCTCCGCAGGTAACCGTCGGCGTAGTGCTTGAGGAGGCGTGACTGCCGTAACATCTCCGGGTCTCTTGGGAGATAGTCAACAAGCTTCTGGGACATGATCACAATGAGCTTCGTCTTCGCGCGCGAGGCGATCACGTTGAAACGATTGAGGCTGTACAGGAACTCCTCCTCCGCCGCGATCTGGTCCGCATCGCCCAAGCCGAAGCTTGCGAACATCACTATCTTCTCCTGCCCTTGGAATCTCTCCACCGTATCGACCGATGCAATCATCGCCGCGCGGTCGGCATTGGGCAGGAACGCCTCAAGCCTCTCGATTACCGCAGCTTGCTGGGCACGGTGGGGCGTCACGATCCCAACGCCTTCTTTGAAGAAGCCGGTACCATCGAAGGGTTCGTCACCCGCTTCGGGCAGCAGGCGTCCATAGAGGGACCGAACGAGGCCCGTGACCAGTTCGGCCTCAGGCTCGTTGCGCTGGCTGGAGTACTCGTCTGGATGAATGACAGCTGTGAGGGGTTCCTGGGCATCCAGAATGGCTGCGAGGTGTTCGTGCCAGGGCAGCTTATTCGGCCAGTCAATGGGCTTCATCTCTGGAATGGGTGAGGCCAGACGCATCCTGATGTCGGGGAATGCAGCCGAGAGTTCCTGCCGGTACCCGGCTTGGCGGACGAATTCGATGATCTCGCGGTTCGACCGGTAGCTCATGTCGAGCATCACGGGGTCGATGCCGTTCGCGCCGGGCTCGCCCTTTCGGTATTGTCGATAGAAGTCATAGATCGAGCCCACAAGGTGCTCCGCCCCTTCAGGCGGTTCAATGGGCTGAATGGGAGGCATCTGGAGGTCGTCGCCTACGACCGTCAAAGAGGCACCGTCCGCTAAAGTCGCGAATGCCACGACCGCGTGCGCCACGCTCATCTGAGATGCCTCATCGACCAAAAGGAAGTCGAAGAACGGCCGCATTGGGTGGGCTTCGTCTAGGGTGAGCTTAGCCAGCTGCTGGGGTGTTCCGGCGACGATGACCGATGTGTCACCTGCCTCTAGTCTTTCGGCGAGCTTCTGATGGGCGCCCATACTATCAGTGAGGACTAGGTAACCCCGCAGCTCCCCGGCGATGCCGTCGAGACTGGGCTCCGAACTTGCAAGCCGGGCGACATCCACCCGTCCGGCATAGCCCGCCTCGCGCAGCAGTGCTGGAATCTTTTTTGCCACCGTGTCGATGGCAACCCAAGTCGGCCCTGTGATGGCAATACGGATCGGCACACCCCTGCGGTCCGCGTCCGCGAGCAAGCCCAGGATGAGGGCCACGGCAGTCGTACTCTTGCCAGTGCCCGGTGGTCCCCAGAGGAGCGCAAGTCTTCCCTTCATGGATTGGCGGACCGCCTCAGCCTGACGACGGGTGAGGCAGCGTCCACTCTTCTGGATCGCTTCCAAGGCTACATCTCCGGAGCGGGCTGAACACTCTGTGGCCAGACGGTCAGCGTCCCAGATGAAACGCTCGGCAGGCACCAAGGACGTTTGCCTCGGGTTCGTCCTGCGAAGCCGGGTCAGCACCGCATTCCGGAAGAGAGGGCGGGTTCGCGAGAGCGGCGGGACCCTAATGGCCTTCAGGGCTGGCCTGAGGTACCTCTTAACAAAGTAGTCGATGCTGAGTGGATCAAGGATCGCGAAGACGCCGCGGCTCCCATCGAGAGCGAAGTCGAAGATCCCGGACTGCTCCATCGTCCGTAGGAAACGCGGGATTGGTCGGTTGCCCGCCTTCAAGACCGCAAGTCCGCTTGCGCGCTCGAAGGCGAGGACATCGACCTTGCAGGCGTCCCTCACCTTTGTTCTGAAGTCCATGCCCTGCGCCGGGCCGAGTACCATTTCGAGAGTAGGATGTGCACGCTTGAGCTGGGCGATCGTTTTGTGCTGGAGACCCAGAGCAGCCTCGGGCATTAGGGACCAGTTGAAGTCGCCGACCTTAACCTTGGCCTGAAGCGAGCGGTGCGACATCCGGAAGACGTACACCGTGTCATCAGCCTCCAGGCGTTTCAACCCAAGGTTCTCAAGAGCACGGATGCGCTCAGGCCCAACGAGCCGTGCCTCCAGGCGTGCACTCTCGAAAGTGGCCTCGCGCTGGTGGGGTGGCATCGCCATCAGGCGGGCAACCTCAAGGACCTCCGCCGCCGCCATAAGCCTTGCGTGCTGGTAGAGAATTTCGCTGTCCTGAGAGACAGCCCCAAGCGGGCTGGTTTGGTCCAGAATCGACCGAACGCTCGGAGCGCTGGCCGTTAGGGTTCCCTTGAGATCATCAGTCAGTCGCTCGACAACTGCGTGGAGCGCGTCGAGCCTAACCCGGACGACTCTCTTGAGCGTGTCACGGTAGGCCTGCCAATCGACCGACCGGAATGGGCTGCGCTTATTCCAAATCTCGTGACCACGCTCGGAAGGGATTTGGTCGGAGAGCGGGTCGAAGAAGAACTTATTGACACGGAACGGGAGCGTGCCGTCAGCCCGGTCCAGGCGCTCTGGATGATAAGCATTGGCAACCCCGAGCAAAGAGTAGTGGTGCGGCACGTCCGCGGCGAGGAGGGCTTGTGCAGCATCGCTTACGATCGAAATAGGTGAGTTCGTGCTCGCGAAATCTGGGTCCTCTATCACTTGCTCTGCGGGAAACATCCAGGCCATCGGAGCGATCCGTGGACCTCGTCCCTGGGCTGGCGGTGAGAGAAGAGCCATGAGATGCCGTCCCATGATGCGGCACAGGTGATCGTAGTTGAGTGTATCCCAGAGGTAGACCTGAACTGTGGCTTGCGTGTCGGATTTCCCAAGTCGCCGGTAGGCATCTTCCACATTGCGGGCACTAGCGTCGAGGTCCTCGACGAGGTGCTGCATCATCGCCATAAGCACGTCGCGCTCTGCGTCGAGCGACTTCTGTTCGACGAGCATAACCCGAGGCTGACTGCGCTCGATCTTCGATTTGAACCAAATTCGACCGTCATCCTCTTGGACCTGCTCCGATGGGATTGCAGCGACGATCTGGTAGCCAATCGCGAATGTCAGTCCGCTGCCCACGTCGAAATCGGTGGAGAGCGCAACCTTGATATGGCTGCGCGCAGGCAGGACCGCTGATGTTCCAGCACGGTCGGGAATACGCGGGGCGAGCTTGTTCGTCAGGACTTCGGAGCGGGCCTGGAAGAGGGTCCTGCCGGCCCGGAGCTTCTGATGCTCGTCGAAGGCGGGATTTGACGCACTCAAGCTTGCGAGTTGCTCGACAGACTCGACCAACTTCACCTTGAGCTTGCCGCAAGCTCCGCGGGTCAGGCCCGTAACTCGGCTCAGGTGTCCGCTGGCCTCTGCCATGGCCCAGCAATAGGGCGCGCGGTCGGTCTCGTGATCCCCCTCATCAGCCGCCTCGGCGACCTTCTTCCAGCTATAGCCGAGGTAGTCGCAGCTGCCGCAACCAGAATCCACGTGCCACGGAAGGGAGCGCCAGTCAGGCTCGAGGAGGACCTCCCGCAGGTCGACCGCGAAAAAGCGGCGCACCCTTCCCAGCACGACCTCCGCTGGCATGGTTTCGAGATCTTCCCTCAATCCTTCAAGGTAGCGGTCGAGCGAGCGGGTCGTAACGCCATTGGTGCGGTCCTCACTCTCGAGCTTGCGGATCTCGGACGCATCATGTTTACCCGGCCAGACCGCAGCATTCTTGAGGACGATGAGCTGGCGGTCGTACCCGTGGTACTCGAGCCACGCTGCCAGAGTCATCCCGTAGTAGGCGAGCTCGGCGAAGTGCGCTGGTGAGGGCTCGCCGGTCAGCTTGATGTCAATGATGCGCAAGCCGAGGCGGGGGTCTCCGGCGGCAACCGTGACGACCTCTCCTAATGGCGTGATTGCCTCCCGTGCCTCTTGGGGCGGCGGCATGACGTGGATGATGTCTGGGCGAACCTCGGCAAACCGGAGTCGTGCGCCGGGAGTAAGTGCTGATCCGGAGCACAGATCCCCTAGACCCTGGACATCAATAAAGGGCTGCTCGACCTCGAATTGAGCTTCGATCAGGAACTGATGTGGTTCAATCCCCCCAATGTGGTCCTTGAGCTCGATCTTGCCGAATGCCCTCTCCTCACCGAGGTGGTGCTCGGCTACAAGGCCGTGAATGACTCGGCCTGCAAAGATCTGGCTCAACTCGCTGAATTTCTCGCGTTCGAAACTCCGGCCTTGCTCCGCCAGCAGCGCGAGCCCTGGTCGTGATACGTCTCTGACCGGCGCGTCCGCCGCTCGGCGGCGGCCATCCCCGTCATAAAGATCCAGGCGCAGCCTGCGCCTGCATTCACCACGGATGTAGTGCGAGAGCGTTCGCTTGCTAAAGGCGTACACAATGAATCCACGAACCTTGGGACAACATTCTTAGAAAACACACGATTCTGCGAGTCGTTTTGCAGGGCCACGCTAGGGTGTGTTGCCTCTGGACGAAATTGGCAAGTGTACCGAGGGCTCGTTTCGGGAAGACGCGAGACCATTACCCGTTCAGGAGCGGTCCTAGCCTGGGAGCTGACCACAGTGCAGTTGTAATTGGGTCGATGGCCTCACCGGCCCAAACGAAAGCGACCTCACTGCACCCATCCTGCAGGTAGGGCGTTTTCTGTCAGCGCAACCGGAGGACAGCCCATGCTGTGGGCACTCGGAGTACTTGCCCTGCTGATTGGCCTTCCTGTCGCTGGGCTGTTCTGGATGACATCAGTGCCAGGGCGCTCCCATGGGGGCCCCCTCCCACTGCTTACGACCGACCAGGTCGCGCTGACGTCAAGGCTGCAGGATCATGTGCGGGCAGTTGCGAGTAAGCCCCACAATGTGGGGCACCCGCAAGAGCTTGAGCGATCTGCTCGATACATCGAGAGCACGCTCATGGAGGTCGGTTACGAGTTCAACCGACAACCCTTCCAGGCCGGTGGACAGGAAGTCCGCAACATCGAGGTCATCCTAGAGCCGGCTGCCTCGGCAGTTGGTGCCCAGACGCTCGTGGTGGGTGCCCACTATGACAGCTACTTCCACGCTCCGGGCGCAAACGACAACGGAACCGGAGTGGCAGGGGTGATCGAGCTCGCTCGGCTCCTTTCGGACCTGCGGGGAAGGTCAGCCATGAGGATCCGGCTCGTGCTGTTCGTGAACGAGGAGCCGCCCTTCTTCAAGACCGAATTCATGGGCAGCCTCGTTTATGCCAGAGGCCTGAGGGCATCAGGCGAGCCAGTGCTTGGCATGTTCTCTCTCGAGACCGTTGGATTCTACAGTGACAAGGAGCACAGCCAGCACTACCCACCGCCCCTGGGCCTTCTCTATCCCACCAAAGGGGACTTCGTCGCCTTCGTGGGCCTGATCTCGTCGAGGTCCTTTGTGCGCCGGACGGTGGGATCATTTCGGGAGCGGGTTGCTTTCCCGAGCGTCGGAGGAACGGCCCCTGGGTTCATCCCAGGCATCGACTGGTCGGATCACTGGTCGTTTGAGCAGGTTGGGATCCCAGCACTCATGATCACGGACACCGCACCCTTCCGCTATCCACACTACCACACCTCAGCAGATAGTCCTGACAAGGTAGACTACGAGAGGCTCGCACGCGTGGTATCTGGACTGGAGCAGGTGATCAGGAGCTGGGCGCAGGTTCGCGACGCACACGCGCAAGGAGGGGCGTCATGACGGACAGGGAGGCTCCCGGAGGCCCAATTAGCATGCTGCTCAAGGCGGTGAGCACTGCGCCTTTCCCCTTTGAGGTTCGCATTACGCCAAGTGACACCGGCAGGCCCGGAAGTCGTTGGGAGGTGACCCGGCTTCATCCCGAGACGGGGGCCCGCATCACCCAGACCTATGGACTGGCTGGTCAGGAGCAGGGCGACTACCTTGATCTCTTCCACAACATCAGCCTTGCTTTCAAAACGCGGCTCCCCCGCAACAGGCGTGATGAGCAGCCACCCGCCCTCGCGTTGCCCTATCGGGTTCTGTTGGACAAAAGCGTCTCGCCCGACATCTGGTATGGCTATGGCGACCCCGCCCTCATCCGCGTGCCGGCAGCACGCACGGGCAGCGATGAGGATTGGTACTACCTCCTTGTCACCTCCAACGACGCTCCGAATGCCTTTCCGATCCTGCGGTCGCGATCGCTCACTGATTGGGAGCTCTCCGGCTTTGTGTTCCCTGAAGGACACAAGCCGTCCTGGGCTGAGGATCGCCTCGGCGTCAGCGACTACTGGGCGCCCGAGATGCATGCAGTCGGCGGGCTATTCCTGGTCTGCTTCGCGGCGCGCGAGAAGGGTGGCTCGCTTGCGATTGGGCTCGCGAGGTCATCACGGCCCGAGGGACCGTTTGTCAGCGACGACGCGCCCCTGATTGGTGGGGGCGTGATCGATCCTCATCTGTTCGTCGACAGCATGGGTCGGTCGTTCCTGTTCTGGAAGGATGATACCAACGATGTCTGGCCCAGTCTGCTGAGTGCCCTCCTGCACGAACACGCTGACCTCGTTAGGGCGCTCTTCCCCTCAGCCGAGGATCAGCGCACTGCATCGCTCATCCTGACGCTCTGGCCCTGGGTTCGCGCGCTCGAGCCCATGGAGTGCTTCCTCGTGCAGCAGGTGCTCATAGAGGCTGTCGTCGCGGACTTCGCGGGCTTTCGGCACCGGCTCAGGTCTCTGCACGAGACCCTCATTCCAGAGGAGGTTCGGACAGCGATCGGCAGCATTCTGGCAGCGATGCGCACGCCCGTTTACGCCCAAGAGCTCGATCCAGACAACCTTCAACTGAGGGGCGGCCGAACCGTCGTGCTCGAGAACGATCAGGATTGGGAGGCGCACCTCATCGAGGGAATCTGGGTCGAGCAGCAGGCAGACCGGTTCTACATGTTCTACTCAGGCAACGACTTCTCGACCCCTGAGTACGGGACAGGCGTTGCCGTGGCTGCCGCGCCGCTCGGGCCCTATCGGAAGATGGAGCGTCCTCTCCTGCACTCAACAGCCGAGTGGGTGGGGCCTGGTCACCCCTCCGTTGCGCCAGGACCGGACGGAGAGCCCTGGCTCTTCCTGCACGCCTTCTTTCCTGGGCAGGCCGGGTACAAGAAGTTTCGCGCGCTGCTGGCCGTGTCAGTCGAATTCGATGGTGACGAGGTGAGGCTCTGCTGAGGAAGCAGCGACCCGCTCCGGGTGCGGCGACGGATTGGCTCCCCAGGCACACCTCCGTTTAGCATGGGGAAGAGAGCCCACAGATCCGCAAGGCGCCAGGTGGTCGATGTGCAGGGCGCATTGCCCGGTGTCCCGCCGAACGGCGAAGCTGCGCAATCTAGCCGATCCGGATCGGCATCGAGGCGCTCACTCTGCCGCATCGAGGACGCAGGTGTGTAGTGGACGCGCCAGCTGTCGATCACAATCTTGGCCTCCCGCAAGCTGTAGAAGATCTCGAGCTTCAGGCACTCGTCTTAAAGCTCTGCTCAGAGCTCTCTGTCTCCTTGCCGGCCAGCGCTAAGCTCTTGCCTTGCGCCAACTGCACCTCGATTAGCCGCAGCTTGGCGAAAATCTCTTCAGCGCTCCAGTTCTTCCGTCGCGCCTTCTGACGCTCCTCTGGTCCAGGTTCATCCTCCCAATCAACCTAATCTAAAATCAGCCGGTCAGGGCAGCTGAAGGGACCAGTACCGCCCGATCCTCGGCCATGGCTTCAACATGATGTATCGCCTTCAAGTGCCCCCGATCTCACCAGCACCTCCAGCAGTCGAGTGACCGCGACAGGACAGAATAATCCGTACGCAGCGCACCCGATGGTCCGTTGGAAGAGCCTGCCTATGATCGAACACCAAGGTCGAAGCGGCGCAGCCAGCTATATCAATTGGTATGGGCTCTAGATCTTTTCCACATGGCTGCCCTGTGAGTCGCTCTTGCACGGGCTCCTCACGCTTGCTACTCCTCATGCCACAATGGTGACCACGCGTAGAGCGAAGGTCATGCAACAGAATTAATTATGCGAGGGGCTTCAGCAAGTGCATACATCTTCGATTTCTAGGATATTTTGTTGCCTACATTGTAGTTTTTACCAAATCTTACATCGGTGTTAATCGTATCGGCTCAAGTGCCTGGCTGGTGTTGACTATTTCTGTTCTTTCTTATTGCCTGCTCACTTGGTCTGGGGTTCGCTCGATCTGAGCAGCCTATTTGATGTATATCATGGTTTGACGAAAAGTGCCTGATATGTCTGCGGTACAGCACGTTGCAAGGCACAAACGGGGTAAATGTAGTAGACGCAGTCACCAAGATCTAACGAATATCTGGCGCGTTGTTATGTAAAATTAGGGCAACGACATGAAATTTACGATCGCTCAGCAGAGAGCCATCAATCACAATGGCCGCAACCTTCAGCTGATTGCCTGTGCAGGTTCCGGTAAAACTGAAGTTGTTGCTCGACGCGTAGTGAAGTTGCTCACACCTGGCCGATCGGAAACGCTACTGCCACGCAATATCGTCGCATTCACATTCACGGACAAGGCAGCCGCGGAACTGAAGGAGCGTATCGTCACTCGAACTCGCGAGTCGCTCGGTGACCTCCCTGGCATGGCCGAGATGTACGTGGGCACGATCCACGCGTTTTGCCTCGACCTGCTCAAGAGCGAAAGTCCGAAGTATCTGAAGTATGAGGTGCTAAATGAGGTGCAGCAGAGGCTGTTTGTCGATAGGCATTCGAAGACGTCCGGACTGACCCAATGCACTACCCTTACCGCGCAGCCGCTAAAGCGCTACACCGATACTCGTCATTATATTGCTGCGCTGAATGTTTTACGCGAAGACCGACCGGCCGCACCTGATCGCTTGAAGGGTAATACAGTTGTGGCTCAGCTCCCTCACTATGAGATGCTGCTGCACGACCGGGGCTATTTGGATTACTCCGGTATTCTTAAAGAGGCTGTGGCCGAGCTGAAGTCCAACAAGAGGCTACGCGAACGGCTGGCAGCTCGCATCCGGAACGTCATCGTCGACGAGTATCAAGACGTTAATCCAGTGCAGGAGACCGTGGTCGAGGAATTGCACCGACTAGGCGCCGGTGTCTGCGTTGTAGGTGACGACGATCAGACGATCTATCAGTGGCGCGGCAGCGACGTTGGGAACATCCTGAGCTTCGAAAAGCGCTACCCCGATGTGACGCAGGTCCGACTTGAGGAAAACTTTCGCTCGAGCGACGGCGTAGTAGCTGTCGCACGGGAGTTCGTCCGGCAGGTGGTGCGTCGGCTGCCCAAGGAGATGAAGGCCACCCAGGCGCAGGAGTACGAGCCAGGAGATATCATCGCATTGCCGTTCGATACTCCCGAAGACGAGGCGCGGCACATCGCACGCACCTGCTCGGCCTTGCGCGGCGTGGCAATGTGCGAGGACGGCAGCGAGCGCGGCCTCTCCTGGTCCGACATAGCCATATTGCTACGCTCAGTGCGCCGTGACGGCGAGGCTGTCATGGCTGCAATGGACGAAGCCGGCGTGCCCTACGTCATCACTGGCATGGATAACCTATTCCAAACTAACGAGGCCGAAGCCGCCCGCCAGCTGTTCTACTTCCTTGCTGAGGAAACCGACGAAGCTACGCTGCGCGCCGCGTGGCAGGCCGCTGACTTAGGAATTGCTCCCATCGCCCTCGACCGCGCCCTTGCTGCCGTCGTTCATGCCCGCCAGGAAATGAAGCAGGCCGAAGTTGGACAGTTCAAAGTCTACAACTTGCAGCGGCAGTTCACCGCATTCCTCGAAAACGTGGGCTTGTATGAGGAACGAGTGCCAGGCGGTCGTGGAGAGGTTGTTTTCTACAACCTCGGCAAGTTCAGTCAGGCGATCTCCGATTTCGAGAGCATCCACTTCCACTCAGATCCGGTCGAAAAGTACGCCAGTTTTGCTGGCTTCCTACGTTACCACGCTGAGGACGCTTATCCGGAAGGTTGGCAGGACAACGCTTTCGTCAGTCCCGATGCGGTTCGAATTATGACTGTGCACCAGTCCAAGGGCTTGCAGTGGCCAGTCGTTTTTATCCCGCAGCTTGTGCGCAATCGTTTTCCGTCGCGTGTCTCTGGAGGCCGCACGGCCTGGCATCTGATACCGGAAGCAGCCTTCGACAACGTCGCTCGATACCGCGGTGGTCCCGAGGATGAACGCCGCCTTTTCTACGTTGCAATGACCCGCGCCCAAAAGTTCCTGCACATGAGCTGGGCGCCACATGCGGGCAACCAGACGGCTCGCGCGCCGTCAGACTTCTTCACCGAGGTGCTTGCGTCGAAATACGTGAAGCGCCGTTCGCCCGACTACCGTACTCGAAAACGGCTCGAGCCGCGGCCGAAGTCTTCGGTCGCCAACGTAACTCTCTCGTTCTCAGACCTGAAATATTTTTTCGAGTGTCCGTACCAATTCAAACTTCGAATTCTATACGGGTTTAATGCGCCACTGGATGAGGCGATAGGCTTCGGAAAATCGCTGCACGATGCTCTAGCCGAGGTACATGCCCGCGCGCTGCATGGTGAAGAGGTTGACCCCAACGAGGCTGCCGCGCTCGTGCAGCGGCACCTGCGCGCGCCATATGCCTATCCCGCGCTGAGAGAGAAGTTAGAGCGGGCTGCACGACGCACAGTCGAGGGCTACATCCGTAAGAATGCCGCCGATTTCAAGAACCTTGAGTTCGCGGAGAAGGCAATCGAAATCGCACTCGGCGATGGTATCTCAATCGCGGGTCGCATTGATCTCGTGCGCCGGATTGACACCGGCGAAGTGACCATCGTTGACCTGAAGTCCAATGACCGTGCCCAAGCAGAAGCGGTAACCGAGACACAGCTGCATATCTACGCGCTCGGCTACCAGGAGCTCACCGGTCAGCAGGCCGATTATGTGGAGATCTATGAGCTTGATGACCAGAAGCAGAAGCGCCGCTCGGTGGACGACGACTTCATCGCAGACGTCAAGCGCGACGTGCGTATAGCTGCGGCGGCCTTGCGCCAGAATGATCTTCCGCCGAAGGCCAGCAAGCTGACCTGCAACCAGTGTGATTACTGTCATCTTTGCTCTGCCGCTATTACAAACTGAATCAAGGGACAAGAATGAATCTCAAGCAAGCATTGCTGGCCGCGCTGGATGCCGAGCAGCTCAAGGAACTCTGTGTCGAACTTGAGCTGGAAGTTGATCGACGCTCCCGTAATGCGATGGTTGCCACGTTGGCCGGTGCGAGGAGGGCCAAGCCGGAACTGCTCATTATGAAACTGACCGTTGCGCAGCTCCGTGCGAGCCTCGAGGAAGTCGAGCAGTCGACCGAGGGAACGAAGGGAGAATTGATGCAGCGGCTGCTTGTGGCAGGGGGCCGCACCGCGCCACTTCCCCCCCGAACGACAACTCGCGCTGATCAAAAAGATCGCCCAAGACCTGGGGCGATAATCTCGCCAGAAAGTCAACCACCGAGATCAAGCATGTCGGATTTAGCCGCAGAATACCGTCACACGGACCAGGCCGTACAACGCCCGCAGGCCGGCGTGCAGGATCATTTCCAGGCGAAGAAGCCGCCTCGAGTATACCGTTATGATAGCTCGCTGGACCCAGCTCTCTCGTGGGACGAGCAGCGCGAGCGCGACCTTGGCGAATGGCTGCTCGGATTAATTGTGAGCGCCTCGAAGGAAGGCGACGCGGCGGTGTTTGCCGAGCCGCAGGTGTGGAAAGGCGGCGGAGTGCGCGTGACCAGCATAGTCGACGCGGCACAACTGCTGCAGCGAATTAGCCGGCCATTCCTCAACTGGGCCGGAAAGGCCGAGCGGTACGAGCTCCGGGTACCAACAGCACCGTTGTTCGTACACGAACGGCACTCGACTAAGGCGGTCCTCGACGGCATTCGCTATCGGAAGGCGCGTGGGCAGACGCTGGACCTGTTCGGTGACGCCGGTATGGATATCCGGGAGAACCTCGAGGCTTATGAGCATAAGGGACCTTGGCAGAACCGGATGATCCTAGGCGACTCGCTAATGGTGATGAACTCGCTGCTCGAGTTCGAAGGTTTAGCCGGGCAGGTCCAGATGATCTACATCGACCCGCCGTACGGCGTGAAATTCGGCAGCAACTTCCAGCCCTTCGTGCGCAAACGGGATGTGAAGCACGGCGCCGATGAGCAGATGACCCGTGAGCCCGAGATGGTCAAGGCGTACCGGGACACCTGGGAGCTAGGGCTTCACTCCTACCTGACTTATCTGCGTGACCGACTGGTGCTGGCGCGGGAACTGCTGACCGGCTCGGGCAGTGTGTTCGTGCAGATCTCGGATCAAAACGTGCATCACGTCCGCGAGCTCATGGACGAAGTGATGGGAGAACAAAATTTAGTCTCTGTCATTACGTTCTCAAAAACGACTAGCGCCACTGCCGAACTGCTTCCTGCCACGACAGACTATCTGATCTGGTATGCGAAGGATATCGCGCGAATCAAATATCGAAGACTTTATCTACCCAAAGAATTTGGGGCTGACGGTACAAGTGCTTACGGCAAAGTAGAGCTACCAGACGGTACGAGACGCGTCCTTGCCGCTGCTGAAAAGAATGACACAGCACTCCTTCCGGTGGGGTCCCGAATTTACCGTATCGACAACCTGACTAGTCAGCGCCCACCCGGGGATTTTCCCGTTGAACTCGGTGGGAAGACCTTTCGCCCGCGCCGTGGCTATTGGAAGACGGGCGAGGATGGAATGGCAAACCTCAAAAGAGCGAAACGTCTTGAGGCAACGGAGGGAGGGCTCTATTACGTTCGGTTTTTGGAGGATTTCCCAGTTTTCTCTGTCTCAAACATGTGGGACGACACAGGAATTGCTGGTTTTGCATCCGATAAGCTTTATGTGGTTCAAACCTCGCCGAAGGTCATTCAGCGATGCCTTCTGATGACCACCGACCCAGGCGACCTGGTGCTGGACCCGACTTGTGGTTCCGGGACAACCGCCTACGTCGCCGAACAGTGGGGCCGTCGCTGGATCACGATAGATACCTCACGCGTGCCGCTCGCCCTGGCCCGCCAGCGCCTGCTGACCGCAACCTTTCCCTACTACAAACTTAAAACCCCACAGGCTGGTCCAGCCGGTGGCTTTGTTTATGAGCGCAAGCAGAACCGCAAGGGCGAGGAAATCGGCGGCCTGGTACCACACATCACACTCAAGTCGATTGCTAACAGCGAACCACCCGCAATGGAGGTGTTGGTTGACAGGCCGGAGGAGGTGTCCGGTGTCGCACGCGTCTCGGGTCCATTCGTTGTTGAAGCCACAATCGCTCCAGTGCAGCCGCTCGAGACCGCAGGTGACAACTTGGTCGCCGATGGTGACGTCTCCACTCACATCCAGCGCATGACCGAACTTCTGCGCCAGTCGAAGACGCTACGTCTGCCTGGCAACCGCGAAATGACCCTTGCAGGCGTGCGCCGAACGGTAGGTACCGAGTTTCTGCACGCCGAGGCTAAGGAAGGCGATAAGCGCATAGCCATAATCTTCGGCCCGGCCGACGGCGCGGTCTCGTCCACTCTGGTCTACGAGGCTGGGCGTGAGGCGCACTACCTGAAGTACGAGAGACTATATTTCTTCGGCTTCGCTATTGAGCCAGGCGCTCGAGTGATGATTGAGGATGAGAAGAAGCTGCGCATTCCCGCCGCATACGTGGCTGTGACGCCTGACGTGGCGATGTCGGATCTGTTGAAGACTACGCGCGCCTCCGAAATCTTCTCGGTCACCGGCCTGCCCGACGTGATGGTTCGACGAGCGCAGAAGAAGGGGCCCAATGGACAGCCGCTGTACGAGGTGGAACTCAAGGGTCTAGATCTCTTCGATCCCGAGTCCTTGGACACCCATTCGGTCGAAGGCGAGAGCGTTCCCTCTTGGATGCTGGACACGGACTACGACAGCTTCAGCTTCTACGCATCGCAGGTGTTCTTCCCCAAGACCAGTGCCTGGGACAACCTACAGCGCTCACTGAAAGCCAAGTTTGACGAGTCGGTTTGGTCCCATCTAGCCGGTACCGTGAGCGAGCCCTTTGCGCTGGGCGAGCGCCGGCGCGTGGCGGTAAAGGTGATAGATGAGCGTGGCAACGAACTGATGCGCGTGCTCGACGTAGCGGAGTGAGCAGCAGTGGCCACGCAGATCAACACAGTCGCCGACCCGATCATCAACTCGCCATATGACGAACCCAAACAACATTGGCACATTGAGGAGGGCAAGCAGCCACACATCGAGCCCAACCGCCGGCAGGCAAGTTACTTCCTGCGCGTGCCGGAGCGCGCCGCCCGCGGTCGTCGCGTGGCAGCACAGGCAGAGATGTTCGACGAGGACCTCAAGGGCAATGAGTACCTGCTCGATCTGGCCAATCTGCTACGGAAGCGAGTAGAGGAGTGGCGCAAGCGTGAATACCAAGGCATCACCAAAGTTACGCGCGAGCTAATCGACCTCTGGCTCGGATCCGACCGCACCCAACCACTCTTCTACGCCCAAGTAGAGGCAGCAGAGACGGTGATATTTCTGGTGGAGGGCCCGCCCGATCTGCTGCAGGGCATCCACGTGCCAATGGACGAACCTGGTCCGGCCGCGAAGGAGGCCGGCTATAAGGCCTTTCAGCGTTACGCACTAAAGATGGCCACCGGCTCGGGGAAGACGACCGTGATGGGCATGCTCGCCGCCTGGTCCATTCTTAACAAGGTGGCCGACCCTCAGAATGCGGCCTACTCAGACACAGTGCTGATCGTCTGCCCGAATGTCACGATCCGTGACCGTTTGCAGGAACTAAACCCCGAGCGCGACGAGCTATCACTGTACCGCACGCGCGAACTTGTACCGGCCCACCGCATGACCGAGTTGCGCCGTGGTGAGGTATTTGTGACGAACTGGCACAACCTCGAGCGCCGCGAGACGCGCGACGTGAATGGCCAAGGGGGGCGGGTCGTCAAGCGAGGTCAAGCAGTAGAGAAGATCCGCGCGATTAAGGTCAATGCGACCATGACGGCGGACCAGATCCGACACCAAGCCACATTGGGAATGATCGAGATTTTGGACATAGAGACCAAGCGCGACGGAACACCGAAGGCATTCACCGTAAGGGAGATGCAGTACCTTGAAAGCGATGCAGCGTTCCTGAAGCGGGTACTGGGCGGACGTAAGGGCCGAGGCTCAGCCATCCTCGTGATGAACGATGAGGCGCACCACGCCTATCGACGCGGAGCATTGGAAGATGAGGACCCATACGGTGAGGAGGACGAAACTACTGCGGCTAACGTGCGAGAGGCCACGGTTTGGATCGAGGGATTAGACCGCATCAATAGGGCGCTCGGTGGCCGCGGCAATGGCATTCGACTGTGCGTAGACTTGTCCGCAACGCCGTTCTACATCCAAGCCAGTGGCAACGAGGTGGGCAAGCCCTTCCCTTGGGTGGTGTCCGACTTCAGCCTGCTGGAGGCTATCGAGGCCGGTCTCGTCAAGGTGCCGCAATTACCGACCGAAGATGGGCCGGGCGAGGACGTGCCGCGCTACTTCAACGTTTGGCGCTGGGTGCAAAAGCAGGCGCAGAATGACGGCCATATCGGTCCTGTGACTGTGACCGAAGTAATGCGGTTCGCCACGGCGCCCATCGTGACGTTGGCAACAAGCTGGCGCGAGACGCTGAACAAGTGGCAGGAGGACTTTCGTCACGCCAACCGGCGTCACGACGTGCCGCCTGTTTTCATAATTGTCTGCAAGGATACAACAATCGCAAAGGCTATGTACGCGTGGTTGGCTGAAGGCGATAAGCAGCACGGCGCTGGGGTCCCCGAGTTCCGGAATGCGCCCGGTGGCGAAATGACTATCCGGATTGATAGCAAGGTCGGCGAGGACATCGCTGCCGGTGGGTCTAGCGATGAGACGCGGCGGCTGCGGTTCGTCCTCGAGACGATTGGTAAGACCGAGTGGCCGGGCCGTAAAGTCCCTGAGGAGTACGCCGCAATCGTGGAAAGGCACAACCGCAAGGCATTGGAGGACGAGGACAGCGGCTTTTTCGTGATCAATCCCGATGTGCCACCCGGCCGCGACGTGCGCTGCATCATCTCGGTGTCAATGCTTTCCGAGGGGTGGGACGCGACCACAGTGACACATGTGGTTGGGTTGCGGCCCTTCGGCTCCCAGTTGCTGTGCGAGCAGGTAGTTGGCCGCGCGTTGCGGCGGACATCCTACACGGTGGACCCGCAAAGCGGGCTGTTCAGAGAGGAGACTGCGCAGATCTTTGGCGTACCGTTCGAGCTGATTCCGTTCAAGGTGGAAGGCGGCAAACCACAGCCGCCGTCTCCGCCATCTAACCACGTCTACGCAGTGTCCGAGAAGTCCGAGTACGAAATCGAGTTCCCAGTGGTCGACAGCTACCAAGATCCGGGCATTGTGCAGGTCAAGGTGAACTGGGATCGCGTAGGTGAGCTGCTTCTCGACCCGAATGATGTTCCAGACGACATCCTTCTACGCGGCCTGACGGCACACGACGGCCGCTTGATTGCGTACGGACCGGGAGCGCCGGTGCGCATTAACCTCGATGCTTGGCGCCGGGGGGTGCGTGTTCAGCAGGTAGCGTTTGAGCTCGCCAAGGTTATGGTCCAGAAGTGGCAGGAAGACCGGGGCACCGCAATTCCGGTGCATCGTTTGTTCCCACAGATGCTCGATGCCGCAATTCGTTTTATCAACGAGCATGTCACGCCGATCAAGTCGCGTACCAAGCAGGACTTGGCAGTGAACCCCTATTTTGACAGGGCTATCGCGATGTTGGTCAATGCGATGGAGATAGTAGACGGCGGTGGAGCTAGCCAGGAGAAGGCGGTGTTCGCACCTGGAGCTGCCGGAGTGCGGTCGACGCGGACAGTGGATTTCCACACTGGCAAGGAACTGCACCAAGTGCAACGTTGCCACCTCAATGCTGCGGTGTTCGACTCCGAATGGGAGATACAAGCGGCCAAGTTGCTGGATTCACATTCAGCGGTAACAGCCTGGGTTAAGAATGACCGGCTCGGGCTCGCCATCGTTTATCGCAAGGACGGCAGGCCGAGAAGATATCTGCCTGATTTTGTGATCGAGCTGAGGAACGGAGGCCGCTTGATAGTCGAGATCAAGGGCCAGGTGGGTGATGCCGTGATCAAGAAGGCGGCAGCCGAACGATGGTGTCGCGCGGTAAACAACAGTGGGCAATATGGAAAATGGGCTTACCAGCTTTGTTTTGGGGCTGAAGAGTTGATGAGTGTACTTGAATCTATGGAGTACGACAACGCTTGAGCGGCGATGATGACCGTGACGCGCGCATGGGAGGTACGGACTCTGAAGCTCAGGTTAATCAGCCAAATATTAATCCTTGTAAGTCGGTTGTGTTCACGGAGCGGTTCTCCTGTCGCAGAATTATGGAGTCTCTGGCAGCTATGCCGCACTTGCGTTACAGCGAGTTCCTTCAGCCGTACTTTCACGCGGATAACCTGTCGCCGATTCGGAGTCGTGCCCTGGGCGCTCAAGTTTCAGGTCGGGTTTCTGTCAGGCAGAAACTGTCGCCAAACTCGATTGGCTCTCGTCCTTCCGAGACTGAAAACATTGCTTACCTGCAGCGATTGGTCTTTCATTGGGGCGACCAGGGATTGGTCGTATAACATTAGGAACGATTCTATCTTTCTATGTACTCTCGACGCCGGCTGTCGCGAGCCGTTCGCGAACTAAGGTCCATGCGAGAAATGAGGTCAGATCAATGTCGCGTCGGCGCATGGGCGGGACCGGTGGTACCGCTCAGGGAAAATTCTCATGTGGGTGGGAGCAACAGATGTGCCTGAGAGGGAGCCGACACACCCGATAGTCCGGCCGTGGACCTCTGCTCCAGAGGATTGCAGAAGGGTCCAAGCGATCTGTACTAGCCTCTAGGTGTCGCTCATGGCTCGAATTCTTCCAACCGATCTCACATCGGTTCAACTCTCATTCGGCGAGACAGCAGAGCTCCGCACTCTTGACCTGCTCCGCCGCAGGCTACCTCAGGACTACACTGTCTATCACTCCGTTCACTGGTCTCTGTCGACTAACCAGCGAGCGATGTTCGGGGAGGTAGACTTCGTGGTCGTCAACCTAGCTGGCGAAATTGTCGTCATCGAGCAGAAGGCGGGCTCTTTACAGGTCACCGCGGAGGGGCTGGCGAAAGCCTATGGTGGTGGTCCGCGAAAGCCTGTCGGATCGCAGATCAACCGCACCATTGATGCCCTCCGAAAGCAGTACGCCCGCCAGACAAACGGGGGAGTCCTCGCAATCGATTATCTCTTCTACTGCCCTGATTACCGGGTGGCTAATCCGATTAATGCGGGCATAGCCGCCGAACGGATAGTTGATGCGCCGCAGGCGGATCTGCTCCCCGTACGCGTTACGGCGCTGATGGGTCCAGGGATTGAGAGTATCGAGGGAAAGCGCGTTCATCGTTTTTTCGAAAACCGCTTTGACCTTGTGCCAGACATTCATGCGCATGTTCGCGAGGGCGAGCGCAACATGGCTCGGCTTTCCAGCGGGCTCGCTGACACAGTCTCCAACATTGAGATGAAGCCGCTGCGTCTGCGCGTGCGCGGCACGGCCGGTTGCGGCAAGTCGACGGTGGCGCTTCGCTTTGCTCAAGCCGCGTCCGATCAGGGAAAGCGTTCTCTTCTCGTGTGCTTCAACAGGAGTTTAGCAGAGAAGATGAAGGCTATCGCACCCCCTGGCGCCTCTGTTTCGACGTTCCATGGGCTGCTCGACCGGTTCTTGCAGTCTCGTGGCCAGCAGCCAGATTACAATAGGATGAGCTCAGCCGGCTTCTGGGCAGAAGTGCAGGAGCGCGTGATTGCCGAGACAATCAGCGAAGATTGGCACTTCCAAACGCTCATTGTTGACGAGGGACAGGACTTTGATGCGGAATGGTTCGACATTTTGCGCCTGTTCGTCGCCGAGGACGCGGACATTCTTTGGCTTGAGGATCCTGATCAGGCGATACGCGGGGGGCTTAGCGCCGGCGAGGAGCTAGAGCAGCGGCTCATATCTGAAGGCTTCATTGGATATCGGACGAGGGCCAACTATCGATCGCCACAGTCGATTGCGGCTTATATCGCGGAGCGGCTACCGGGATTTATTTTTGAAGCCGCAAACCCGCTCCCTGGTCTCGGTGTTGGTGAAACCCAGGTGGACGCACCGGAGAAGATGGCTAAGCGTGTCGGTGCTCTGGTGACAGGGCTCCGGCAACGCGGCTTTGCCCTAAGTGAAATTGTAGTTTTATCGTTGCGCGGTCTCGCCTCTGCGACCTTGAGCAACACCGACCGTGTGGGTAACTTCACGTTGTCACGGCCTACCGGTCAATACGACCTTTTCGGGAATCAGATCCACGAGGACGGCCAGATCCGGTTCGACACGATCTTTCGTTTCAAGGGTCAGGAGGCGCCGGCTATTATCCTCACCGATGTTACAGCTTTCCCAGAGGACACTGCGCGCCGACGGTACGCAGAACGCGTGCTCTTTGCCGCGATGACACGCGCGACCGTTCGACTGGAGGTCGTGACAACCACATGAAGTTCGGTTGCTGATGCCTTGCTGCGAGAGCAACTGACCCGCACTGATCAATATAAGCCCTTGTCTTTGAATATCGCAAAATTTTTGAAATTCATGATTTCAGGTCGAATACGGCGTGTTTTAACATACGGCAGCTGGATCGCACGCAGCTCGTCATCCTAATGACTTCACGCATTCATTCGACTTGCTAGGTGGGAGAAAGTGTGAGTTTGAGAGGCTGGTGCAGACCTCGTGCGTGATAGTTCTGAAGGTGCGCATGAGAGTCCGGACCGAAAGTCATGAGAGCCGGGCCAGTCTGCGGGTGAGGAGCATGACAGAGACGGCGTAGAGGGGAAAGCTCTGGCGGAGGTCAGCGTCGCTTCAGGATCCTTCCAGAGCCGCCTGTTGCGGCTGATCCAGCCGAAGAACCGCTCAACATGCGGTGATCGCGACCCGCAGGGCAGTGGCACAATAGGGATGCTCGGCGGACAGCGATGAGGTCTGATGACCTCGTCCTAACCGATGCTGGAGCGTTCCATGCCGCACTACGCTGCTCTTGATATCTCGAACGAGGAAACGGCCATTCATGTCCTCGATGAGAATGGTCGCACCGTCTGGCGTGGCAAGCGAGCGAGCGATCCAGAGGCGCTCGCCACAGCCCTTCGCCGCTACGCGCCTGAACTGGTGCGTGTTGGATTGGAGACCGGCTTCCTGACACCCTGGCTCTACCATAGCCTGAAGGCAGCCGGCCTGCCCGTGGTCTGCCTTGAGGCACGCCATGCCCGGGCCGCAACCGCACTTCAGCGCAACAAGACTGATGCCAATGATGCTGAGACACTAGCCCAGCTCGTGCGCACGGGCTGGTACCGTGAGGCACGCGTCAAGAGCTTCGCGGCCCATGCCGTGCGGCATCTCGTCGGCGCACGGGCCCAGCTCAAGGGCATATCTGTCGATCTCTCCAATCAGATCCGCAGCACTCTGAAGACCTTTGGCCTCATGGCCGGCACGGGAGCAGGCCACACCTTTGCGGTTCGGGTGCAGGAGCTCCTGGAGGGGAGGCCCTGGCTGGCAGCTATCCTCGATCCACTCCTCGCGGCCTGGCAGGCTGTGCGGGAGCAGATTGCGGTGCTCGACCGGCGCCTGATCAGCCTCGCCAAGGGGGATCCCACCTGCCGTCTGCTGATGACGTGTCCAGGCGTTGGCGTGATCGTCGCTACAAGCTTTGCCGCAGCGATTGAGGCACCCGAGCACTTCCGCCGCTCCCGCTCTGTGGGTGCCTACCTCGGGCTGACCCCAATGCGACACCAGTCGGGCGAGACGGACCGAACCGGTGGCATCTCACGACGAGGCGATCGGCTGATGCGAACCTCCTTGTTCGAGGCAGCCGCCAGTCTGCTCATCCGGGTGCGGCAGGACTCGGCCTTGAAGACCTGGGGGAAGGCTCTTGCCAAGCGGATGGGCTTCAAGCATGCGGCAGCGGCCGTGGCGCGCAAGCTCGCTGTTGTGCTGCATGCCATGTGGCGCAGCAACACCGCCTTCCAGGCTTGGCCTGCATAGCCAAGTACTCTCGATCAGCAAGTGGAGGTCTGACCAGATCCGCCGTGAGGCGGGCAGAGGCGTCCCCGCCGGGACGCGGGCAGGGCTATCCCGCGGTGGGTCTTGCGGCTGGCTGGCGCTAGAGCGGCGTTCATCCGTTCTGAAGCTGTGCGGGGATGAGCTGCGTTGACGGGGCAAGGAGGTGGCCGGTGCCGACAACCTTGTCCATTGATCTGCGCCAACGAGCGGTGTCCGCAGTTGCGGCGGGTGCGACCTGACGTCAGGCGGCGGAGCGCTTCGGTGTCAGTCGCGCCAGCGTCAGCCGCTGGTCGCAACAGCAGCAGCGCGAGGGGCACGTCGCGCCCAAGCCTCTGGGAGGTGACCGGCGCTCCGGCTGCCTCAAGGCTTATGCCGACCTCATCCTGCAGATCTACCAAGCTCGCCCGCAGATCTTCCTGCGCGAGCTGCGCGCGATGCTGCAGGAGCATGAGGTCGAGGTCAGCACCAGCAGCCTGTCGCGGTTCTTCGCTCGTCACCGCATCACCCGCAAAAAGGGGCAACCCACGCGGCTGAGCAGGAGCGGGACGACGTAAGGGCAGCCCGCGAGGATTGGTTTGCTGGTCAACTCGATCTCGATCCAGACCGGCTCGTGTTCCTGGATGAGACCGCCGCCACCACGAGCATGGCCCGCTGCTACGGCTGGGCTCCCCGCGGTGAGCGCTGCCGCATCGCGGTGCCGGCGGGACACTGGAAAACCACGACCGTCATCGCCGGGCTGCGCACGAGCGGACCGACTGCAATTGCTCTCCTGGACGGGCCCGTCACAGGGGAGCGCTTCCGCGCCTACGTGAGCGACACCCTGGTGCCGACGCTCCGGCGGGGCGACACGGTGATCCTGGACAACCTTGGCGCTCACAAGGTCGCGGGGGTGCGGGAGGCGATCGAGGCCGCTGGGGCGCGGATCCTTTACCTCCCGCCTTATTCGCCTGACTTCAACCCGATCGAGCAGGTCTTCGCCAAGCTGAAGGCTCTGCTGCGCAGCGCGGCGGCTCGGACTGTCAGTGACCTGTGGCAGGCTATCCGCCAAGCCTTCGCGTGTTTCTCGCCCGAGGAGTGCCGCAACTACATCACGGCCGCCGGCTATGACGATGACTCTCACGCTTCAACATGATCGGGACACGCTCTAGACCGCGCGTTCGACATCGCGAACCCTGTTCCGAGCTGCATCATGCAGCGGTCATAAGAACCGACTGCGGAAACAATCACGGTCCGGCGGTGGTGCACGTCTCATGAACGCTTGACGTTCTCTTCGCGATCAAACAACAACCCACCGGCGCGGGTGAACCGCAAACCCGATCTGGTCTGGTGGCTTTCTGACGATCTCGATAGTGATCGAGGTGGCGTTCGCAGGTCTCTCACCGGCGAAGCCCATGTCGGCAAATACCTTGGCGATGAACGGGAAGGCGCGGCGCGACAGGCGCAGGACGATGGGTGCTCCATCCCGGTCCTGCACGTCGGCAGGCTGGGGCTCCAGAATGAGACCAGGTCCATCCGTGTCCACCATGACCTACGGCTTGCGGCCCCTCATCCTGAGCCTGTCGAAGGATCACCTTCTTGCCAGCGTCGTAGCCACGAGGTCCTCCGCTCTCGGTGGTCTTCACACTCTGGCTGTCGAGCACGGCAGCACTGGGCGACGCCGCACGCCCGACCCGCTCGCGGTCTGCCATCACGAGGAGGTGGTTCATGCGCTCGAATAGGCCCGTGTCGCGCCAGAGCGCAAACCAGCGATAGACGGTGGTGCGCGGCGGCAGGTCCTTGGGGATCAGACGCCAGGCGATGCCGCTTCGCAGAACGGAGAAGATCGCATTCACGATTTCCCGCAGCGACCAAGCCCAGGGGCGTCCTCGCTGACGGGGTTTGGGCATGAGAGGCTCGATCACGGCCCATTCGGCGTCAGTCAGGTCTGTTTCGTATCGCAACCCATCGCGGCTATGATGCCGCCGAGTGGTCGGGGTCCACATGGCGCTTCCAAGTCAGGCTTCAGCAACCCCTTGGAATCAGCCCAGCCTCGGCCCCTTAACCCTTTTCGGGCCGGGCTCTGAGGCAGCTCGACCGTTCTCCTACAACATCGCTATCACGTCCCCCTGGCAGAAAACGAGCGTAGAAATGAGCAAAACAATCACGGGCGGCCATGCCGGAACACAGTGTGAGTGTGGTTACGACGTAATTGGCGATATCCACGGGCACGCAGATGCTCTTCGACGCTGGCTAACTAAGCTCGGATATAGTGAAGACGCATCAGGTGTGTTCCGCCATACCAGCAGGACTATCATCTTCCTCGGTGACTTCATTGATCGGGGACCTCAACAATCCGAGGTATTAGCAATTGTACGGAGGATGTGTGATGGAGGTACCGCCCAAGCAGTAATGGGTAACCACGAGTTCAATGCCATTGGTTGGTCAATCCCAGACGGATTAGGAGATTACCTACGTTCGCACACGGACCAGAATGCCCACCAGCATGCGGAGTTCCTGCGGGAGTTTCCTCAAGGATCAAGGGAGTACGCAGACGCGATTTCCTGGTTTCGGCAGCTTCCCCTATGGATTGAACATCCAGGCCTGTGTGTCATCCATGCTTGCTGGCATGAACCTTCACGGGCGCTCCTCGCAGAGATCTTAGACGAGCACCATTGTTTTCGAGACCATGGCCTGGAAGAGGCATTCAGGCGTGGCTCTGAGGCATATCGAACTGTGGAGATCCTGCTCAAAGGGCCTGAACAGAGCCTTCCTCGTGACTGTCAGTTTGTAGATAAAGATGGGCGCAGCCGTTCGGAAGTGCGCTTGCGCTGGTGGGATATAAACGCGACGACTTTCCGTCTAGCAGCAACTGGGTTTGAGGACCGAGGTGACGAGCTGCCAGACTTGGAGCTGCCCTGCGATTTCAGATACCTTGAAGGTCTGCCGTGATATTGGGCTAATACCAGCTCACAGGAGAACCAATACTGACCGGAATAACGGCCGCATGCCTCGACTTTATCGCAGCGAACAAAGGGTATCTGACTTGTTACAGGTGGTCGGGGGAGCGACAGCTTCGAGAGGACCACCTCGTCAGTGTTCCGGCAGCAGAATGAGTAGGGCTCCCAACCTCGCAGGCTGAGGTGACGTGATCTGTTGTGCGCTGCGAGCAACTGGCACGTGCCTGCCTTCGCATGCAAGGTCGACGTCCAGATCATTTTCGAGCGTGAACGTCGAGCTCGACGCCACGCGATCTGCACCATAGTCACCTCCACCGCCATGCGTCCGATGATGAAGGGGCGGGACCGTCCGCACCGTCCTCAGCGTCCGCCCCCATCGCAATACCGAAGCTGGTGATCGCTTGCACGGCAGAGGCACAGCGGACGGATGGCGACCATGCGGATGGATAATGGCAGAGACCCAGGGCTAACCGTCCGCGCTAACACCCTGCACTTCAAAGATAAGCCCGGTGCGGACGGTGCGGACGCACGTTTTTCCTCCTCGTCGGGTGCGGAAGCAGAAGCCCCTTCGGGTCGCGCCGATGAACTCTCAGAGATCGAGGCCGAGAGTTGGCGATAGCTCTTTGGAAAACATGCAGACATTGCCGAGTGCACTGGAGGTTGCACTCGTCACGAGGCCGAGGCCCATGCTCTCATGTACTGCGTGCGTGAATGGCTGAGCTGCAACCCTGTGCAATCAAAGGTGGATTGTAAAGCTGAGGCCATTGCGGCTCTTGTGTGGATTGGATCAAAGCTCCCGTCAATTTGACGCATACCTTCGAGGAGGATCAGTGACAAAGAATTGAGAGCTCTGCGGAGCTTGTCCTGCCCTGTCTCAACTGCGACGTATGCGAGGAAGGATTGGCACCCATTCGCTGGTTGGCGCGCGACGCCGCCACGAGTTAGATACGCGCAGGCAACAGTGCAGGGGGGAAGAGGGAGATCATCATGTCCGATGCCGCCATGTCCGTTTCGGAACGCCAGACCCAGACGCTCAGGGAACTAACCGAAACCTTCAAGAGCCTGAACGACAGGAAGGTGACCGTCGAGGCCGAGCTGAAGCAGGCCAGGAAAACCGAGGAAGCCCTGATCGCGGACGCGAAGAAGCGGTTCGGTTTCGACAATCCGGAGGACCTGCGCGCCGAGTTCGCGCGCCGCACCGAGGCCAACGAGAGGATGCTCTCCGAGTACAGGGCGAACCTGACCGAGATCCAGACCAACCTGGAAAGCCTTTCCGGCGCTGAGTGAGGCCGCGGCGGCGAGGAGAGCTGAGCCTTGCACGACACCGAACTTGGGGAACTGCGCTCGAGGGCGCTGAACGCCGAGCGCTGCCTCACGATCTTGGACGGAGTGCGCGGCGAGCTGGAACGCGAGCGCACGAGGAACCGCGAGGTCGTCGGCGCCGCCAAGTGGCGGGTGTCGCAGAAGGAGACGGTCGAGTGCATCTTCGAGGCCGCCCAGGCCCGCCTGCATGCCAAGGCGGTCGGCAGCTACGAGCGCCTGCTCACCATGATCGCCAACGACGTGCTGCCGTCAAAGATCCGGATCCGCCTCGAGCTCGGCACCAACAGGAGGAACGGCAAGCCATCGCTCGACATCGTCGCCCAGCGCGAGGGAGGCGACGTCGACGTCAGCCGCGCGACCGGCGGTAGCCTGATGAACGTCCTGGCGACGGGGCTTCGTGTCAGCGCACTGATCAAGTCCGGCGCGCGGCAGTTCGCTGCCTTCGACGAGAGCGAGTGCTGGATCTCGCCCGACAACGTGCCCGCCTACGGCAACGTCCTCGTGCGCCTGTCGACCGACCTCGGCTTCCAGTGCCTCCTGATCAGCCACCATAACCCGCGGATGTTCCACGGGGCCTTTGTGGTGCGCCTCGACGGCTCTCCTGAGACGGGGTTAGTCGCCCTTCCCGAGGGTCCGATCCCGGAGCGAGGGGATGGGCAACGTCATGATCTGTTCACGTCTATCCGGCTCGTGAACTTTCAGTCCCATACCGACACGATCGTGCCCCTGTGCCCCGGCATGACCTGCCTCGTCGGTGGCAACGACATTGGCAAGTCCGCCGTCATCCGTGCGCTCACCGCCATTATGGAAGGGGACTTCAAGGACACCGACATCCGACACAGCCAGAAGGAGGCTTCCATCGAGCTCAGACTTGCGGACGGACGAGTCGCCACTGTGCGTCGGGCGATGAGAAAGAAGCTGCGCTGGGAACTCACCCATCCGTCCGGGGAGCGCCTGGCAAGCGAGGGCAGCGAGGTCCCGGATTTCATCTCGTCCACCCTCGGCATGCGGCCCGTCGGCGACCTCAACCTGCACGTCGCGCGGCAGACGAGGCCCAACTTCCTGCTCGAGGAGGAGTCCGGAATGGACACCCGCCGCGCCGAGGTGCTCTCCATCGGGCGCGAGGCTGTCCATCTCGACCGCTTGATGGAGGCCTGGAAGAAGCGCACCCGCGAGGACTCCGCGACGATCCGCAGAGGTGAGGAGAACGACGCGAGGTACGAGTACCGGCTCGGGAAGCTCACGGACGTACCCCGGCTCTTGGAGGCGACCGGAAAGATTAGAGAAGGCATCGACGCCCTCGCGGCTTCCTTCGCCGAGACGGCCGATCTCGATAGGGACGCCACAGTCTTAGAGCCGGCCGTCGCAACACGAGCAGGCCTCGAGGCCGTGGCCGGGGCACTCGCACCGCTGGCAGAACCTCCGGCACTCCTCGATACGGCAGCCGTCATCGCGGCCGCCGAAGAGCTGGGGGGCATGCGCCGTGACATCGAGGCCGCGTCCGGCCACTTGCGGGCGCTCGCTACGCTGGCGAACCCGCCGGAGATTCTGCCAGACGACGGGTTGGCCGAGGCCGCTGACAGGCTGAATGCCGCCATGGAGTGGTTGGTTGCCCTCACCGAGCAATCCCAGGTGCTAGCCAACATCCCGCCTCCTCCCGAATTGGCCCCGACCGCCGGCATGATCGAGACAGCGCAGGAATTGTCGGACGTCTCCCAGACGCTAGCGGCGCTCCGGGCAACGGCGGCCGCGCTGGAGGATGTCCCCGCCCCGCCGAACCTGGTGGACGACGAGGGTCTCGGGGAGCTGTCGGAGCGGTTGGACGAGGCGGTCCTTCGGTCCGCTGCGCTCGGGCGTGCGAGCGCGGTCCTGGCACCTCTCGCCCCTCCCCCCGACCTTCTCCAGATCGAGCGGTTGAGGGAGGCGTACCTCGCACTGGAACAGGCGGCTTCCGACGTGCTCCGGCTTACGGACGCCTCGCAGGCGGTCTCCGACCTTCCGACGCCTCCGCTCCTCGAGGAGACCGCCGACCTCGTCGCAGCGGCCGAGAGGTTAGAGGGAGCGGCAAAGGCGACGGCGGGACTCGCCACCGTGAGTTCGTCCCTTGAGGCACTTGCACCCCCGCCCGATCTGGACGAGACCGCCGGTATCGAAGAGGCCGCGAGGGCCTTGGACGTGGCGGCCCGCGACGGGTCAGGCCTGGCGTGCCGGCTGGCAGCCCTGGAGGAATTGGCCAATCCACCTGCCCTGCTGGCGACAGAGGGGTATAGGGAGGCCGCCGATGGGATCGAGTCCGCCTGTGCCGCAACCGGGAAACTCCGTTACGAGGCACAAGGCCTCGAGGCGCAACTCGCCGAGGCCAGGGAACGGCTGGCGGGGTGGCGCGACGAGAACGAAGGCATCTGCCCTACCTGCGGACGCGGTGGATTCGACCCGCTGGCTCCCGGAGGCCTCCATGCGCACCATTGAAGTCATTGCCGCAGAGGGCGTGTTGCTTGTCGGGGACCCGCACCTGAGCTCGCGCCGCCCAGGCCGCCGCCGCGACGAGGACTTCATCGCCACCGTGATCGGCAAGCTCATGGCCGCGATCACCCTGGCCAACGACTCCCGGCTGGTGCCGATCATCCTCGGCGATCTGCTCGATGCCGGCGACGACAATGACATCAGGATGCTCACGCTGGTCACCCGGGTGCTTCGGTCCTGCTGGTGCGCACCGTGGTACTTGATCGGCAACCACACACTGACCCTCGGCCGCCGCTCGATTCACCGCGAGCTGTCGGACGGCCATGCCCTGACCCTCCTGGAGGCGGCCGGGACGCTGCGCCTGCTCGGCGGCGACGGCGATCCGGACCTTCTGGTCCAGGCGCCGAAGGGCGACATCCTCGTCGGCGGGGTGTGCTGGGGGCGGGACATCCCGTCCGCCGTGAACGGGACGTGGTCGTCGGTGCGGGCGGACATCAGGATCCTTGCCACGCACCACGACCTTTCATTCCCCGGCAGGTTCATTCCTGGCGCGATGCCGCTGTCGAGGGTGGACGGCATCGACCTGGTGGTGAACGGGCACGTGCACGACACACGCCTGCCGCAGCGGGTCGGGAGCACGTGGTTCTTCAACCCGGGCAACATCACCCGGATGTCGATCGATCTTGAGGCGCACGTTCCGAGCGTGTTCTCACTCTTGCCGGGTCGGGAGGACGCAGCCGACCCGCACTTGCCGCACGTCCTTCCGTTTGGCATTCGCCGTCACGTGATCGAGCACGTGCGGAACATCTTTGATCATACGGGCAGGCGCATCGACGCGACGGAACCTCTGGCGATCACGGAGCGCCCCGAGAGCAGCTTCGTCAACCTGCTCCGTAAGGAAGCCGAGATCCCCCGCACCGAGGATGGCTCGGTATTCCTCGAGGAAATGAATGCGGTGTTCGATGAACTCGATGTGGACCCGAGGATCAGGGACATGCTGACGGAACTCCTCGCCGATGAGGTCGGCGGTCCCGCACCAGCAGATTGATCTCCGATATCCATGGTGAGCGTGTCATGTTGCCGTATAATCGGCAACGTGGTCGAAAGCCGGAAGGATTGCCTCTTCCCAAACGTGGAGGCGGCCTGCGATGGTTTCGGCAGTGGAGCCTTCCAGACCACAAGCGGCTGTTCGCGACCAGATCGGTGCCCCACATCAAATCCACGCTCTCTAGGATGATGGTGCCGTCGTGCGTGCGTGGCCCCCACCCGGGTGGGGGCAAGCAGGTTGTTCTCCCGCATGAGCCGCAGCACCCGGTGACGGGACGTGCGCAGGCCAGTCACGCGCAACCTCGCCCAGACCTTCCGGTGCCCCTCGCCATGAAAGGGGCTGGCGGTCAGGACGGCCCGGATCGCCTCGACCAGCGCCGCATCGGGCATCGGCCCGACGGGACCCGGACGCCAGGGCCGTTCTGCCCGAGGTGGAGTGAGATGCCGGTAGACAGTGGCGCGCGAGGCTCCCCAGACCCGGCATACGCGGGCCAGACCATAGGGCCTGCCGCTTGAGGGCGAGACGGTCCGGCTCATGGCCGCGACCTCCTGCGGGTCAAAGGGTGGTTGGCCTCCAGGGCGGCGATCTTGGCCGCCAGCAACTCACGTTCGAGCAGCATCTCACCCAGCTTCGCCTTCAGGCGCTCGCTCTCGAGCCCCTCACCGGAGGTGGGCCGGGTGGCGAGACTGGCCTCTCCGGCAGCCAGGAAAGCCTCCTGCCATGCGCTCAGGGTCGCGGCCGTGACGCCCAGCGCCCGCGAGGCGTCTCCAGATCCTCACCCCGCAGCAGCCGCAGCACTGCATCGCGCTTGCGCTGGCGTGACATGCGTCCACCCCGGCCAGGACCAACGCTGATCTGTTCTGTTGTCTCTGTCGTCATCATCACCCTCCTGCGGATCACCTCCGCTTACAGGGTGTCTCAGCAAACCGGGGAGCGCAGGACGATGGGCTTCGTTCCGGGCAAACCGGTTCAGCCTCGGTCTCGGGCAGAGGGGTGAGGGTCCAAAAGTCCTTGTAGTGGCGCGGGTCCCACTCAACCTCCCTCAGGCTCGGGTTGTCGCGGTGCAGGGTGAGCCAATGCTCGTAGAAGACGGCGGCAAGACCATGCGCCTCGCGCTCGGTCAGATCCCGCGACCCCCTGCGTAGGCTCGCCCAGCGGGTCTCGTGCTCCTGCAGGACCTCGGCATAGCGTTGCTTAGCCTTAGCGGGGTGGCGGGTGTCGAGGCTCCGTGTGACCTCTTTGCGCCCAGCCACGCGGACCAGATCGGCGGGAACACGTCTTCGGAACCAGTAGATGCTGGTCTTGGGATGTTTGTGGGTACGGCTCATCGCAAGGACCATGTGTAGCACCCGTGTGTAGCACTCGGGCGACACTAAGCCTATGATCCTGCTGCTTTTCTTGCGACCTCAACCACTTAGATAATGGTTGGTGCCCAGGAGAGGACTGGCTTCCGAGCACGCGGATATTAGCGAGAACAGGACCTTACGCCACCGCAGTCGGTACCGCTTGTACCATCTGCTCAGACGATTACGACCGTGGCCACCGGCCAGACGACATGCCGCACACGGACCTTGAGGTCTTCTTCAGTCGGACGGCGCAAGTCCGAGGCAAGGTCGACTTCAGTCGTCGCGAGCAACGGCTCCAATCCCGTGGACTGCGGTTCCTTGATCCGAGTGGCCTCCGCGAGCCTGCGCAGCAGGCGGGCCGTTTCCGAGCCGGAGAGTGCCCGTGGAGTCTCTGTTCCCTGGATTATGCAGTAGCCGTGAAAGGATAGGCGCTCCTCAGCAGGCCGTTCCTCGCCGAAGCGGAGACTCTGCCGGAGGAAAAACATGAGCCCGAATGGACCGGCCGGAACGTCCGAAGGGAGACCCGACGGACGGGTTAGATAGGCTGCTCCACAGGGTCGATCAGGGAAGAACGCAGTGCGAATCGCACTCGACACTTCCGGGATGTTGAGACCGAGCTGGAGAACAGGCTCAGCATTCACCGCTTCCGGCTTAATCCCGCCGATGTCGCCACAGGCGTACAAGCCACCGTTGAAGCGGATCGTCGGGAGTAATTCGTCGACAGCTACGATTTCCTCATCACCGAACGTGAACGAGGTGCGCGTGGTGTTCGGACCCGGCTCTGCCCCGCAATGCTTGATCAGGAACTGACCGAGATCTGCCCAAGTGGCCTCTCCGCCGCTGAGCGCCTGAATTTGCTCGGCGTTGGTGCGGTAGGCATCGTCGAAGGTGCGCCAAGCCTCGTAACCCTTGCTGACGAGCTGGCCGAGTTCTTCTTGAGCCGACGCACTCATGGGTCCCGAGGGGGTATGACTCAGGAGCTCTTCAAGCTCCTTGGGCGCCACCAATGACATGACACGGCTAAAGAGGAGTTCGAACTGCTCGGGATCGAGCTGTCGCGTGATCAATCGAAGCTTCTCTCGGGCGGCCCGGTACATCTCGACTTCGCGGCTGCCCGCCGCGACCACAGTGTCGATGATTACGGTGCGCCGCGAACCGAATCGGTGCACTCGGCCGATCCGCTGCTCGAGCTCCATGGGATTCCAGGGGACGTCGAGGTGAATCAACCTGCGCGCCCGCTGCATGTTCAAGCCCTCACCCCCCGCCCGCGAAGAGACGAGGAAACGCCGGCCACCGTCCGCCTGGAAAGCCGCAACTTGCGATCGGCGCTCCTCTTCAGACTGATTTCCGATGATGACACTCGGCGATTGACCGTACCGCTTCTCCAGAAAGGAGGCCACGACCGCCACCGTCTCGACCGGCTGTGCAAAGAAAACGATACGCTCGTCTCCAGCCTCCTCGATGAGCGGAAGAAGCGCATCCCATTTTGCGCTTGCCGCCGGTGTTTGGAGGAGAGCGACCCCGTCGTGTAGGAGTGACCCCAGAGCGGATGGATCCGGCCTCCAGTCCTCCTCCTCCGGGTCTTCATCATCGCCGAGGACGTCCTCCTGGAGCAGCTGAGCGCCGACTTGCTTCTGAAGCCGTGCAAAGAGCGACTCCAGTGGTTCGTCTGGCTTCCCCCCGCGGTAGGGTCGAAGCGCAGCGATCGCCGTCCTCAGGGGCTCGTTAGTGAGCGTCCAACCGAGCCGCCGCATAGCGAGCCGGACCAGGAAACCCAATCCCGCCTGTACGCTAGATGCTGCCCATTGCAACGCCTGACCTTTGGCCCAGCCGCTCGCTCTGCCTCGCGCTCCCGTGGCCAGAGAGCTGTCGTAGAGCATCCCGACACTTTCGTACCAACGCTCGTAAGCCGCTCCCAATGGAACAACGACGGGAGGTCTCACCTCCCGCCCAGGAAACAGCGGGCGACCTTTCCAGTCCCGCACCCGATCCTTAGTCCGGAGTATGACGCGCCCGGCCGAAGACTCGAGGCTCTGGCCATCATCACTCAGCAGACGTAGGATGTTCCGGAAGCGGGCTTCACTCCCCTGGTGAGGGGTGCCGCTCATTAAAATGAGGCGGCCGTTTGTAGGGAGGCTCCGAACCAGCTGGCTGACAAGCCGGAACGACCGGTTTGGTTTGCCGCCGTCCAGCCCCCAATCTGACAGATGGTGGCACTCGTCTACGATAAGGATATCCCACGGGCCGCTCTCGACAACCTTCTGCAAATTGTCTCCGAAGACGGCCTTGTGGATGCTCGCCACCACGAGGCGATCGTCACCGAGCCGCGCATCGGCAGCGCTCCCAGCGACCCAGCATCGCGCATCAAGGTGGAGCTTCTCCCGAAACTCGGAGGCGACGTTGCCCACCAGTCGCGCCGGCGCGAGGTACAGAACGCGCAGGTGACCCGTGCCTTCCGTCACCCGTTTAACGATAAGACCGGCCTCAATCGTCTTGCCCAATCCGACCTCGTCTGCGATCAGCACCTTCCGTAGAGCAGGATTTTCCAGGACGTGCTGAACGAGACTGAGCTGATGCATGAGTGTCGCGGCGGCTTGTGCGTCCAACCTCCTCTGAGGGTCCTCTCCCATCAGAAAGGCTGCTAGAACGCGTGCCATGGTCCGCTGGCTCACACCCAACCAGCTCTCGCCCTCAGGAAGTCCCTGAAGCAATGCGGACGGAGATGGCACCCGCTCGACGCGGCGCACATCGACACCCGACTCGACCAACGGTGTCGAAGGCCGTAGAGAGAGAAGCCGACGCGGGGGCGCCGCAAGGTCGTAAGTATCGAACCCGAAATCCGGAACACAGCGGATAACCGCGCGAAGTAAACCGTTATACGAGACGACCGTCGGAATCGTCGGGCTGGCGCTCATGATGTGGCGTGAAGCTCAACCTGGGGCTCGCTGCTCAGCACACTCTCGATTTCCCGAAGCATCTCCCCCCGCATTTCTGCGTCCTCTCGCGACACCCTATCCGAGTGCCGGCGCACGATCAGGTCGGCGGTCTCCTGGAGGGGATCACCCCAGTTTTCAAAAGCGCTGCGAACGTCAGCGCGAACCACTGAAAAGTTCTCCTGGAGAATGCGAGTCGCAGGTCCCTGGGCGGCTTTCGTGGAACGCTTGGAGAGCTCTTGAAACAGAGCCAGGATCCGGCTCTTGACGCCAGGCCCTATATCGTTCCCGTCGTTCACGAACTTATCGCACGCAGCGCGGATCGGCTTCTCGATTGCGTCGGAGAGCGTCTGCTTCACAACCTTTCGGAGATCCGTTACGGCCTCCTTTCCGACGTCCTGCATCTGCGCCGCCCGGCGCGCAATCCGCTTGCGCTGATTGGCCATGAGCTGCGCCGTCGTGGCTTCGGTCCGTTCCTGAGCCCAGACACAGATCTCCTCCACCAGAGCCTGCTGGTCGCCTGCAAACTCCTGTGTGCGGCCCTTCACGTCTTTCAACAATTTCTGGCCCCAGACTGCCGCCATTGGCTCCTGGAACTTGCCTGCGATATCGTCCGGCAGATTAATGGCGCGGCTTCCGTAGAATGCGCCCCCACGGCGCACGGCCGCCCGCAACGTCGCCCAGTGGGCGCCCTGAAGGCTCGACAGGTACTCCGTGACCTCCTCCTCGGCTACGTCTCGGGCCTCGAGAACCAGCTCTCGAACGCGCGTCTGAGCTGTTGCCTCCAGGAACTCGCGAAAGGCTCCGACCCGGAGGTCACGCTCCTTTCTCTTGGGTGCGAGGACGGTCTCGAGCTCCCGCTCCATTTTCTCCGCCTCGTCTGCGGCCCGGGTCTGCTCTCGCCACATTGCGTCGAGCCGCATGAGCTCTCCGATCACGCCTTGGCGAAAACGTTCAGAGACCTCGGCAATGGCCTGGCGACGGTTCGCTCTTTCTGCGTCGGCGAGTCCGACGAGGCCTGCTCTCAGGCCCGGAACCCCAGTATCGGCCTCCGAGCGGAGGAACGCGCGGTCGTCTTCGTCGTCGAGGAGGATCTTGCGGTATTCGGGGGCTGAGACCGGATGGACCTCGAGCGTGTTCAGGATCTGATCACGTGCCGCCGCCCGTGCGGTGGTCACAGCCTCGTTGCCGGTGCTGCCGATCGTTCCGAGCTGATCGGCGATCTGCCGCCGCATGCGGGTTTTGAATTCCTCGACAAGGATGGCGTAGACTTCACGCTTTTTCGGCCGCGGCTGATCCGGCCGGTCGGACGCATTGCGCCATTCTTCACTGGCGACGTCATCGACCTTGGTGACTGCGATGATCAAGCTGCACGGATCGCTCTCTGGATCGTCGGCTGCGCCGACCAGTCGATCCCAATAACCACTCGTTCGAAGGAGCTCGACGGTCTCGGCTGTCGGCCCGGCCCGGTCGACCACCAGCACGACGGCTCGGGCCTGCTCGCGGATGAACCCCTTCGTCACACGCCGGTAAGCGTCTTGCGCGATACCGACGCCGGGCAGATCGACCAATTTGACCCCTGCTTGCAGCAAATCCGAAGGCCATCCGACTGCGATGCTGCGGATGAGAGGAGCGAGAAACCCAGCTGCGTGATCCTTTAGATCGCGCGAGAAGTCGTGCCGGTCCCCTCCACTCCGGCGCTCGTAGCGCTGGTCCGATTCGGAGAGCTTGAAAGCTTCCTGGACGCGCCGGATCCGCTCCAGGTCGGCGGCTTCAATTTGGGTCTCCCAAAGAGGCATTTGGCCGCAGGCCACCCGCAGGCAGTCGATCAGATATGTGGGAGTCCGTTGCGCGAATTGATCACCAGCGACGATCTGCGTTGCCTGCTTGGTGTATACGCTTCCGGTCGACTCTGCGTCCGAAGCTGCAGGGTCCGTAGCCTCCTCGATGAGTTCGTCCCGAACTGCTTCATCGAGTTCGCCGATGGGCACCACGGTCGGAGCCGACTGCGACCCGCCCGTTGCTCGCGCGTGCGCTCGCTCGAGGGCGAACACCATCCGCCAGAGGTGGGCCCGCTTGTGGTATTGAACCTTGAACGAGGGGCTTTCGCTGAAATGCACCTCCGTCGCTTGGGCTGTCAGGGGACCGATCCCGCCGGCAGGCAAGACCTGATCACGCCCAGCGGCCACAGCATTGAGGAGCGTGGATTTTCCTATTCCCGAGTGGCCGAGGAAGCAGACCGTGACCTGGTCGGGTCGTTCCAAGACCCTTGAGAGACGGCCAGCGTCGTTGTCGAGTGCGACCAGATGGTCGGGCGCGGTTCGTTCCAAAAAGGGCCGCGCCGTCGCCTGGTACCACTTGAGGAGTGCATGCCCTTGGGTCAACAAGTCGTGCCCCGCGTCCGGCCCGATCCCGGCCAGACCAGCTGTCCCGTCCATTTCCGATGCAAACCCCAATCGCCACGAAACCTGGCTAATCCAGCATCTTGACCTGTGAAATGCAAGGGTGTGGCCTTGGCTTGCTCCACGGGTTGGGCCTCGTTGCACATCGCAGCGAAGTGAAATTAAATGACCCTGGTGCCACTGCTGGTTTGCAGCAACAGAAAGCAAATTGAGGACAAGGGGGCTCTATGATCAACCGGGCGCGGCAATTGCCGACGACGCATCTTTCCATTCGCGTTCCTTGGCACGACAGCGGGTGGAACGGCAGCGTCTGCACCCATCCGAGGGGTAACACCGACTGCCTGATCCTGCCTCGAATTGCCGAAACGCGGGACGACGAGTGGGAGAGTGCTCCTGGAGTTGCGGGCCAGGGCTGGGATAGAGAGGGGACTCGCCTACCGGCCTGTGCGGCCGAGCGGGGTGCGTTCATGGCACCCTTCGCTTATACGCGCTGGGTCGACCACCCCTACTCCCACAACGATCTGTACAGTCATTTCCGCCGGACGCCATTCCAACATCCGGCGTATTCGCTGGCGGCCGTTCCTTTCGCTTGGATGATGAAGGATCGGGACGGCATTCCTGCCAAGGCAACTGAGCTTAGTCTAAAGTTCAATCCTGAACTCGAACCCGACCTGTCCTTTGACAAGACATGGGTTCAGGAGCGCCGGAACCAACTGGCGATGCTGGACACCTTCTTCGGGGCGATAAAGCCCGAAGAGTCTCTCGTCTTCTGCTATGCGAAGCGCACGCCACTCACTGAGGATCCTCGCCGGGTCATCGTCGGGATTGGACGCGTTGCGAATGTCGGTCCGGCGATCGAGTACCAGTACAAGCAAGGTGCATCCGGCGACGCTTTGCGCTGTGTACTGTGGGAGCGGAATATCCATCATTCCATCCGAGGCGAGAAGGCGGACGGTTTTCTACTGCCGTATCACGAACTGCTGGAGAGAGCGGCTGCCGATAATGGCATCGATCTCGCTGACCTCGTCCTGCATGCGCCCGCTGACGCGTGGAGCGCCTTTTCGATGGGCGCCGAGCACGTCAGCCACGATCAGGCGATAGATGTCCTGATCGCCTGTGCCGGGTTGCTTGAGCGGTACGAGGCCCTGCTGCCGGGTGACTGGAGGACTCCGCGGGCCTGGGTAGACGAGCAACTCAATCGGATCTGGCGCCTGCGGGGTGCCTATCCGGGGCTTGGCTCGGCTTTGACCGCCGCGGGCCTCAGTCACGGCACCCTGATTGCTCACGCTGTCGGTCGACTTCTCGCCACCGAGAAGGTGCCGGAACTGGTCGATCCGTGGCCGCTCATCGACCGGATCATCGAGGATCCCAAGCTCCTTCCCGGAGAGCTCGGGCAGTCGATCGGGGAGAGCACGGCGCAACTCTGGAAAGGACTGAAGCCTGACCGTCGTGCCTTGCTCCACCTGTTGGCCCGCTTCGAAATTACGAACGACCAAGCCACCCGCTGGTTCGTCCCCGAGGAGCGGAGTCGCGCGGGTCTCGACCTCACGGACGGGAACATCCTCGAGAATCCTTACGTTCTCTATGAAGCAGACCGCACGCAGGTCGACCCGATCCGGCTCGGCGTCGTCGACCGCGGTCTGTTCCCGGACGGGGCGATCGCGACTGCCCACCCGGTTCCTGCGCCGTCTAAATGTCCTGAACCTATTGACCGGCGACGCGGTCGGGCGTTTTGCGTCGCGGCGCTCGAGGCCGCGGCGCAGAGCGGACATACGCTCCTTCCCCAGAGCTGGATGGTCCAGAGAGTTCGGGACTGGGCGATCGAACCGCCGTGTCACATCGGATCGGACTGGATCGGTACGTTCTCGGATCACCTTCGGGAGCGGCTCGAACCTGTCACACTTGCTAACCAGTCCCCGGGCTGGCAGCTTCAGGAGCTTAAACACGCCCGGGAGCTGATCGATCTCAGAGTTCGTCGGCGGATCGCTGCCAAACGACATCCAGGTGATCATGATTGGCGGGGGCTCATCGACGCGGAGCTTCCCGCTTTCGGTGAGGCCCCAGACCCGAAGACGGAAGAGGCCGCGCGCCAAGAGAAGGCGGTCGCGTTGGAGGAGATCTTCCGTTCGAGGATCTCGGTGCTGATCGGACCGGCTGGCACTGGCAAGACTAAGCTTCTCTCGGCCCTCTTGAGCATGCTCTCGGTGAAGCAAGGCGGGGTGCTCCTCCTGGCGCCAACCGGGAAAGCGCGCGTGCAGCTACAAAAGGGCTCGGAAGCGCAGGCTTTTACCCTCGCCCAGTTCCTCCTCGGACTTGGTCGCTACAATGCCCAGACCGGTGCCTATCGAGCAACGCTCGGCCCGAAAAAGGAGAACGGATATAAGACCGTCATCATCGACGAGTGCTCGATGCTCACCGAGGAGCAGCTCGCGGCGACGTTCGACGCGATCGATCCGGCCGCAGTCGAGCGGCTCATCCTCGTGGGAGATCCGCGCCAGCTCCCACCAATCGGGGCCGGGCGCCCCTTCGTCGATCTCGTGCGGCTCCTACGCGAACAGCCTGCGTCCAACACGGGCGTCCCCCATGGTTTCGCCGAGCTCAAGATTGTTCGTCGTCAGACCGATATGGGGCCGATCGCTCGGGACGACACCGTGTTCGCACGGTGGTTCGGCGGGGATTCACCTGATCCGGGGGCCGATGAAGTCTGGAGCCGGCTCGAGGCTGGGACGGCAGTTGGCATCACTGCGGTCCAATGGGGCGACGAGGCGGATCTGAAGGAGAAGCTCCTTGCAGCGCTCACGGCCGAAGTCCACAACCTTGCACAGCAGCGGGGCGTTTCAGGGGTGCCTGACGACGTTGCGTTCGAGGTCAGCCTCGGCGGATCGGTCTTCGGGCAGGGCGTGTACTTTCAACCTCAATTCAACAAAAACGGGGACCTCGGGTCGGGTGCCTCTGCCGAGGCGTGGCAGATGCTCTCGCCCATCCGTTCGGGTGAAACGGGCGTCGACGGCGTGAACCGCTGGATCCAGAAACTCTTCCGAGAACGGGCGCGAGGCCTTGCGGTCTCCCCTCCAGACAAACCGTGGGAGAGAAAGACCTGCAAGCCACTCGGGTCGCAAGGCATTCTGTATGGCGACAAAGTCATCAACGTGGCCAATGGCGCCCGGGAGGATGTCTACCCGGAAAAGGATCGCGCCTATCTCGCGAACGGCGAGATCGGAATCGTGGTTGGTCAATATAAAGGAAAGTCGTGGAAGCCTAAACGCCTTCCGTGGAAGCTCGAAGTCGAGTTCTCGACACAGCCTGGCTACAAGTATGGTTTCAGTGAGTGGGAGTTCGGGCAGGATGGCGATGCCCGCCTTGAGCTGGCCTACGCCTTGACGATCCACAAGTCTCAGGGAAGCGAGTTCGGCACGACCTTCGTCATCGTGCCGAATCCATGCCGACTTCTGTCCCGGGAGCTTCTGTACACGGCGCTCACCCGGCAAAGGAACAAGGTGATGCTCTTTCATCAGGGCGAGCTTCGGGATCTGATAAAGCTCTCGGGCCCTGAGTATGCGGAGAGCGTGCGACGGCTCACCAATCTGTTCCGTCCAGCCGACCCGAAAGAGTATGCAGGGACATTCCTAGAGGAAGGGTTGGTTCACCGCACCGCGCGAGGCGAACTCGTGCGCTCAAAATCGGAAGTCATCATCGCGAACATTCTCCATGGGTTGGGCGTGCCCTATTCCTATGAGCAGCCTTTCGTGGGTGCCGATGGCACGACCCGCTACCCGGACTTCACGATCGATGACGCCGAGTCCGGGAAACGCCTCTATCTCGAACATCTGGGCATGTTGCATGACCCGGCTTACGAGCGGCGCTGGGCCGAGAAGCTGAAGTGGTATCGGGATCAAGGCATCAAGCTTGTGGATGAGGACACTGGAGACGCGGACTTGCTCATGACCACGACGGAGCAGGGCGGCATCGACTCTGCCTGCATTGAGGAGAAGCTCCGGTCGGTGCTCATGCTCTAAGCCGACACCAGTCGCATGCGCCGGAGGCGAAGCTCGTGACGGACTACCTAATTACGCAAAAGCCAACGTTCCTCAGTGAGCTCTTGGCGCTTCCTCCCAAAGAAGCCCACCAGGTTCAAGAGAAGCTCGCGGGCCTGGTCAGAGATCCGCGACCCGATGGAAAGGTTAAAAAGCAGCTCAAGGGATGGACTCCATCCCTCTATCGGCTGAGGAGCGGAAACTACCGCATCTTCTATACGTTTGATGCGAAATACGTTTCCCTTTTGGCTCTCCGCCGCCGGGCCGAGGATACTTACGACGAAGAGATTGAGCCCGAAGATCTCGGCGGAACCGACGTCGATCTGACGAGGTCCGTTCAAGCATCAGGGTGGGCCGTCAAGAGTGTTCCCGAGCCACGAGCCGCCACCCCACTACCGGTCGCCATCGATCGGGGACTGCTGACGCGACTGCACGTTCCGCAAACCTTTCACGAGCGCCTTATGGAGGTTTCCTCGCGCGAGCACCTGCTCGATTGTCGTGATGTGCCCGACGAGCTGTTGCTCCGTTTGGACGAAGTTCTATTCGAGCGCCCGCTGTCGGAGGTGCTCGAGCAACCGGACCTTCTTTCGGGCAACGTCGATGATCTCTTCCGGTTCAAGGAGGGTGATCTTGCAGGGTTCCTCCTGAAGCTCAGCCCCGAACAGGAACGTATCGTTACGCGCCACATCGGCCGGACTGAACCGGTTCTGGTCAGGGGCGGACCGGGCAGTGGGAAGAGTACGATCGCTATTTACAGGGCGGCCGCGCTCGCGAAGCGTCTATTGCCGAGCGCGGGTGAGCGGGCGATTCTGTTCACCACATACACAAATGCCCTCGCCTCGGTTTCTCGAGGTCTCTTGAAGACTCTTCTCCCCGCCGAAACCTCGAAGGTCGACGTCACGACGGCCGACGCAGTCGTTCGGCGGATCCTCGCGGACGCTGGAGTCACGTTCCGCCCAGCGAGCCAACAACAAATCTTGGCTGCCTTGAGGGAGGCCCGGAGCGCCGGTGCGGTCGGCCGAGATCCATTCGAACGGCGTCAGGCTCTCGATTGCATGTCTCACCTGACGGACGATTATCTATACGACGAGATCTCCACTGTCCTGGATGCTCGGGAGGTGGAGACAGTCGAGGACTACGCGGCGCTGACGGTTCCAGGCCGAGAGCCGCTCAACCAAGGACAGAGACGATCGATTTGGGCGATCAAAGCAGATCTTGACAAACGATTGGAGAAGCAGGGCATCCAGCGGTGGTCGGTGGCGCGGCGCCACGCTGCTCAGATCGCCCGCTCGGGACGCGCCAAGCCTTGCTACGACGCGATGGTCATCGACGAGGCCCAGGACCTTGAGCCGACAACGATTGCTGTCCTCCGTGCCCTCCTCAAACAAGATGGGGAGCTCTTTGTGACGGCCGACGCAAACCAGTCAATCTATGGCGCGAGCTTCCGATGGAGCGACACACACCGGCAGCTCGAAACGAGGAACGAGGCCGAGGCCCTCACTGCGAATTTCCGCTCGACCCGTGAAATCGCGGCAGCAGCATTCTCGTATCTCAGAGGGGCTGAGCTCGACGACGTCTCGATGGAGCAGGTCTTTATCCATGAGGGGCCCCTCCCCGCGCTGCGCACGGTCAGAACCCCGGCTGAGGAAACCGCGCTCTTGGCGCGTTTCATCACCGCTGCGGCTCGGCAGCTTCATCTCACAAAGGGCTCTGCCGCCGTACTCTGTCCTTCTGCAAGCGAGGGGGAGCGCATTGCTTCTGGGTTGGAGGCAGCCGGCATCGAGGCAGTCTTCATGCTGAGCAAGGACCTGGATATTGATGCGCGCGGGGTGAAGGTGATGCCGCTGCGGTCCGCAAAGGGGCTTGAGTTTCCGATCGTGGCACTCGCAGGGTTTTGGCCTCCATACCCGTTCGTTCCGCCAGGTGCTGGAAAGCAGGAGCGCGAGTATCGACTGAAACTCGACCGTCGCACTCTCTTCGTAGGAATGAGCCGTGCCATGAGGGCACTCCTGGTAGTTCGGCCCGAGCGCCCTTCCGGGATTTTCGACGGCTTCGACGAAACTCTCTGGAACACTTCCGGCGCCCGTCGTTCCTAATCTCATGCCGAGCGCCTCTGCGCTGATCTCTGCAGGGCTGCACTCAGGAGCACAGATGGCTTACATTCGCCCCCGCATGGCTACTCCGCTCACCAAGCCCGAGAAGCTTGAACTCCTTTCAGACTATGTCGCGTCATACCATGATTTGGCGGCATCAGATCCGAGCACATTGAATGTTAAAATTGAACGGAAGGTATTTGACGAGCTCCTCGACGAAATTGGGACGTTGCTTGTTGAACGCTCAAAGCAACTCGCATCGTCCCCTGGCCCCGTTCTTGATTTCCTCCAAGACCATCATCCACCCGGAAGGCTCGCAGATCTTCTCCCTGACGAATTCCGCGTGTTTTGCCTCGCCCTGAATGCGCTCAAGCAGTGGGTTTCCGCCGAGCAGGCCGCAACTGATCGTTACCTCCTGGGCGGCACAGCAAGAAACACACTACGTGACATAGCTCAGGTTTGCACCATCACGGGCCAGCCTTTGCAGCGCAACGAAGTTGAGCTCCACCACCCTGTGCGGGACGGACGACCGCCGCTGCCAGTCTCGAAGACGGCACACGCCGCCTTGGAGGGACAATCCGCTTGGGAACAAGATGAACCTGATGACGCGAGCTCGCCGGAACAGCTCTTGAGGCGGTTGAAGCGTAGCCGAACATGGTCTTGGATGATGCTCCGCCGAGGATGTCTGGAGCTGCTTGGCCAAGAAGCAAACCACACCACGCCCGCCGTCCGTGGCACATCGCTCACGTTCGCCAGACGAGCTGTAGTGGAGACTGGAAAAGATCCAACTTGGATCATCAACTTCTTGGATCGAAGTGGATACTAACGCTTATGGAAGATCAAAGAATAGGTATAGGCTAATATTAGTAGAGCATAAAAAAGACGGGTAAAGAGGGCTATACATAGATGGTCTATCGATGATGATGTTGTAACCTACTATCTCTGGAAGTACGGATCTCTTCATCTTCCTCTCGGCGAAGTAGAAATTGCAGTATTACTTGGTATGCACCCCGACTCGCTAAAGTGGCGGCAGGCAAATATGGCGCATATCGCAGGCCAGACTCCACATGCCTATAATGTTGCAGAGCAAAGTCGAACGGTTTTCTACGAACTCGAAAGCAAGGATCTGCCAAAGAGCGTGCTTCAAGAATTTGTCCTTGAGATATTACGCAACTCAAATCGAGAGAATGGGCACAAATTACTTAAACCAAGAGAGTTTTAGATCATCCTGCAGCGAGGAGCACGGGGCATTCTGCGGTCATAAGGGTAAATGCCAGTGTTAAGGTCGGCTTCGCCAGATCACAGAACGCATGGTTCCTTTTCGGTGACGGACCAAGGTGGCTGTGGTTCAGGACAAGAGCTGGGTGGCGAACTCGAAGAACATAGCAGCCCAGACGATGGTGATGACCATCGCGATGATCACAGCGTCTCGGATCTCCGGCTCCTCGTCTCCTCTGTCCTACTTGGGAACAGCTTATTCGACCAATGAACCAACATATACATGCACCTGCCCAGATCAGGCGTAAGGTGCAGAGGAAGTGCCGAAGATCGGACCTGGCATGTGGGGACTGGCCCATTGGTGGCTGAGCTAAGGAACAACCAACATAGAAGCACTACGGTGGCTTAGATGCCACCGGGAAACGCCAGGTTCATTGCGACGTGTCCACATGAGTGTACCCTCGTGGGACATCCTGCCGAAGACTGCGGGAACCATCTTGCTCGATGGGTGATTGCGCCAGTGTCTGCGTGACCACAGGAGGCTTACCCATGGCCGACAACACTGGAACCAACAATCCTACCTACAACCTCGTCAGCGTCCTGTACCATGCGCTCCAAGGGGCCGACCTCTACGAGAAGTACGCCAGCGACGCTGGAGGCGACCAAGACCTCGCCAACTTCTTCCGGGAGGTTCAACAGCAGGAGAAACAGAGGGCCGACCGGGCCAAGCAGCTCCTGGCCACACGGCTCCAGCAGGGCGGCTGAAACCAACCGGGTCAGGGTCCGTCCATTTCATAGGATCGTGGCAGCGGCCCCTGGCTGAAGCTCCCAGGAGGTATGAGATCTCGGCCTCACCGTCGTGATGATGGGTATGATCCGGGCAGGGTCTGTCCAGCCTAGGTCCTTCCATCTCTGCTCCAGTGCCACCTTCTGCACATGAGAGTTCCATACCAGCTCCTGCTGAGGCCTATGGTCGGGTCCCACATCCCATGCAGTGGAAACTATCGGAGGTGTTTTGGCCAAGGTTGAGTCGAGGGGTCGAGGGGTCAAAGCGCCATCCTTGAACGGATCTACTCGTATCTGAATACCGTGCAACGGGGAATGACCAATGGAGCACGGTATATATACACAAGGGGAAGTGACTCTCCGTCTGCACCATGGGCCTGAATGACAGCCACTGCAGTCACGTCCAGGTCGTCCATTTCATCCTTGAGCCAGCTCACGTCAGCACGGCGAAGCTGATATCAGAATTCGGAGCAGATCCTACCCCGCGCAGGGATGTCTCTATAGACGCTAGGAGAGCCGTACAGGCGGTCAAGCCCTCTTTCCGCTGGCCCCCCTCCCTCCCCGAGCCTGTCTCTTGCCGTCCTGGGGCTCTGTAGAGGCCTTATGCGTGCTATCGGCGGCTCCCCTTCCAGCTCCCAGCCATCACTTCTGCTTCTTCGGTGGCTCAGGCTATAGGCCTTCTGGCGGCGAAGTCGCTGAGGACGCCCTGGACAAAGTCGAAACGATCCCATGGGCCGAAGAAGGCGCTCGGCCAAGCTGCTTGTGCACGCGAGAACCTGAGCCGTGTCACGCAGGAGACCTCCACCCAGACAGCGGAGCTTGCCGAGATCGAGCGCGCCTGCAGCAGGCCCAGGTCACGCTATGGACGAGCTTCGCTCTGAGGAGTGGGATCAGCGCGCATCCAGGCAGGGTGAGCATGAGGGGTTCCGGTAGGGCTCCCCTTGCGTCATGATCAGACGGCTCAACAGGCGCGGAGAACGTATGCGAGGCCGCCGAGCCACATCAAGGGGACAAGCAAAGAGCGGCCGGGCAGTAGGCGCGAGTGGCTCCCCCTCGTCTTGGTGTGAAGGCGATGACTACCCTGTCGATGAGACCACACCGGATGATCTGCCGGTGCGCGACGTCCGAGAGGACCAAGAGGAGTGGCGCTCACCGGATAGCGCGGGGTGTGAGGGCCTCGGGGAGCACAGTCAGGGTCTGGCCGATGCGGCGGAGGTGCACCCAGGCAGCCTCGAGGTCAGGGGCACGCCCTCGCAGGACCCAATCCCCCATACCGTTCATCACCACCCGCCAACGCCCGAACCACCAACTCCTGAGCAGCCGGTGGAGACAGCATCCGCGGAGCCGCCGGCTCAGAACCTGCTGTCCGGACTTGAGCCGGATGCCTCCTCAGGTCAGGGCCACACACCCCAACGCATCACGCGGGCCAGGCGACCAGGAACCTCAGCTGACAAGCGTGCCCTCAGGGCCGCTCAAATTGAGCTATGGCCACAGGCCGACAGCTTCGGCTCACAAACATAGACCAACTGCGTCGGAACTCAGAAGCTCAGAGCGGAGCGGCTTCGAGCTTGGGGCTGCTGTTACCCCAGACGTTACCCTGAGCTGAAACGCTCCTGATTAGAAGCGCCTAAAATGCAGCTAAGTCGTTGAAAATAATGGCGCGCCCGAAAGGATTCGAACCTCTGACCCCCAGATTCGTAGTCTGGTGCTCTATCCAGCTGAGCTACGGGCGCTGATCGGCGTTCAGGCCCCTGAGGGGCGTCGTTTCGCCGGAGGCCGGTGACTTAAAGCGTCCTGCGGCGGTTGGCAACCCCAAAACTGCGCCTTTCCGGCGAGCCGAGCCCTCCTGGCCGAGGCGATCAGGCGGCTGCCTCCGTGGCCCCGCGGTCGGGTACCTCCAGGCGGAAACGGGTACCCTGGGGAACATCGTCGAGGGAGACGCGGCCGCCGTGGAGGCGCAGCAGTTCGGCCGTGATCGCGAGCCCAAGCCCCGTCCCTCCGCTGCGCGCAGAGCCCTGAAAAGGCGCGAAGAGATTGGCCTTGGCGCGATCCGGCAGGCCCGGGCCGTTATCCGACACCCAGATCAAAACGGTGCGGTCCCGCCGCTCGGCCGTGATGGTGATCCGCGGCGGGCCGTTCGTCCTGCCGGCCTGGCTCAAGGCCTGGACGGCGTTGCGCACGAGGTTCACGAGGGCTCGCGAGAGCTGGTCGGGATCCGCATCGACCGTGAGATCGTCCGGAACACGCAGGTCGAGGGTGATCCCCGCCCCAGGTGCGAGGCCCGGCAGATCTTCGAGTTCGGCGAGAACGGGCGCCAGCGGAATGATCCGGCGCTGCGGCAGCCGTTCCGTCGCCCGTCCATAAGCCAGCGTCGCCTCGCAGAAAGCGATCGCGCGACCGAGCGTTGCCACGAGCCGCGGGGCTACGCGCTGGACGGATTCGTCGCTTATGCCCTCGAGCCTGTCGGTGAGAAGTTGTGCCGTGGTCAGCATGTTGCGCAGCTCGTGATTGATCTTGCTGACCGCAAGTCCAAGCTCCGCGAGGCGGCGCTTCTGGCGCAGTTCCTCGGCAAGCGTGACCTCCATCCGCGCGAGCGCCTGTTCCGCGAGGCCGATCTCGTCCGCGCGGTCGGTGGGCTGTATCACCCGCGAAGCGTCTTCGGGGTTGCCCGCGAAGGCCGCGATATTGCCCGACAACCGACGCACGGGACGGACGATCACCCATTGCAGGGTGAGATAGACGAGGCTCGCCGTGAACCCGGAGATCACGAGCGAGAGAACCAGGATATTGCGGGAGAAGTCGATCACCGCCTGGCGGAGCGGTGCCTGATCGAGAACGAGTTCCACGAGTTCGACCCCCGGCCCCGTGCCAGGACCGATGACGCGCAGCGACTGGTTCGATGGCGCGAGCAGGATGCGAAACGCATCCTGGATCAGGTCGGACCAGGGCGTGTCGCGCAGGTCCACGGTTTCATAGACCTCCGCAGGCACGAACCCTGCAGCGATGATCCGGCGGCGCCCCCCGCCGCGGAGCGCAATGGCCTGCGCGCCAACGCCTTCGAGAAGTCGCGTTTCGAGTTCCTCGGTGAGGCGCTCCTCCGGGGCCGCGTCGAGGGCCAGGGCAGCGATCTGCGCGGCGGCCAGCCGGTCCGCGAGCCAGCTCCGCCGGAAGCTCGCCACGGAGGGAACATAGATCAGCACCTCGGCCAGCATCACGAAGAGGAGCGTGAGCAGCAGCAGCCGGGCCGACAGGCCGATCCGCACCGAAACGCGCCTGCGCCAGAAGGAAGGGGCCGCGGGAAGGTTTCGGGGATCGGCCGGGGCCTGCGCCAGCTCCTCGCTCACGAGCCTGTCCTCACCCCAGCCGCCGCACGAGGCCCATCACCCGGCGCAGCCACGGGTTCCCGAGGGAGGCACGCAGGAATTCTACGGCGACGCGCTTCGAAACCTCCGAGTAGGTGGGATAGGGGAACACCAGCCCCGCCATGTCCTGCACCTTCAGCCCCTTCGCGATGGACAGGCTCCAGGGAACGATGAGGTCGCCGGCGCGCGGCGCCGCGATGGCCGCGCCGAGAATGCGCCCCCGTGGGGTCACGATCACCTTGGCGTGGCCTCGCGTCGCCCGCTCGGCCTGGTCCCGGTCGTTCTCCGCCACGGGCCATCTCAAAATCCGGATTCGCCCATGCTTTGCTTTCGCCTCCGCTTCGGAGAGGCCGACACTCGCAAGCTCCGGGTCCGTATAGGTGACGCGGGGGATCGCTTTGGCATCCACCCGCACGGGAAGGCCGAACAGGGCATTCCGAACCACCAGACCGGCGTGATAATTGGCGACGTGGGTGAAGCGGTAGCCCGCCCCCTCCCCGCCGGCGCAATCCCCGATCGCATAGACCCGGCGATTGCCGGTCTTCAGACCACGATCGACGACGATGCCGGCACGGTCCACCGCGATGCCCGCAGCCTCGAGCCCGAGGCCCTCCGTGACGGGGCGGCGACCGGCGGCGACGAGAAGATGCGTCCCCTCGATCCGGTAAGCCCTCTCGCCCTCGCGAATCGAGACGGCAACGCCGCCCTCCGACCGCTCGACCTGCTCGACCGTCACCCCCGTTCGGAGGACCACGCCGTCCTCGAGCAGCGCGCGCTCGATTGCGGCGGCCATCTCGGGATCGTCCTGGGCCAGGACTTGAGCCTCGGCTTCGAGGATCGTGACCTCCGCGCCAAGGCGGCGATGGGCTTGGGCGATCTCGACCCCGATGGGGCCGCCCCCGATCACAAGGAGGTGCCCGGGCCGCTCGGCCAAGTCGAACACGGTCTCGTTTGTCAGGAAGGGCACCGCGTCGAGGCCGGGGATGGGCGGCGCGGTCGACCGCGAGCCGGTGGCGATCACGAAGCGGCGGGCTCTGATCGTGGCGCCGCCCGCCGCGACGGTGCGGGGATCCGTGAAGCGAGCCTCCGCGGCGATCACCTGCACCCCCATGGCGGTGTAGCGTTCGGCGGAGTCGTTCGGGGCGATCGAGGCAATGACCTCCCGGATATGATCCCTCACCCGGGCGAAATCTGCGGTGGGCTCCCCGACCGCGATCCCGAAAGCTCCCGCGTCCCTGATCGCGCGCATCCGGTCACCGGCGGCGATGAGGGCTTTCGAGGGAACGCAGCCCACATTGAGGCAATCCCCACCCATGCGGTCGCGCTCGATCAGGACGACGGAGGCGCCGAGCGCGGCCCCGACCGCAGCCACGGACAGGCCCGCTGAGCCGGCACCGATGACACACAAATCGGGGGTCAGGACCTCGGACAAGACAACGCTCCACACTTCGGCGCCCTCGACCCTAGCCCGCCATCCGCTCCGGTGGAATCAGATCAGGTCGCGTAGTCCCTGGCTTGCCGCATGATCGCGGTCCGAAAAGTCTGCATCCTCGTGGATCATGCTCACGGGCTCGGCCGCGTGGTCCGGGTCCGAAAAGTCTGCAGCTCCTCGAGATCACGCCCTAGTCGGTCCCGGCCACCTCAACGGCACTGTCGCGCTTTGGCTGCCCGCCGCCAAGCCATTTGATCCGGTCGCCGAACAAGCGCTTGAGAACGACCGGCACGAGGATCAGCAGGCCGATGGCCGCGAGGGCGCCGATAAGCTCCGGGGTGATCAGGTCCGCGGGGCTGAGATCGATGGGGCAATCCGTGCGCCCGGAGGCGAGACACGCTTTGCGGGCCTGCAGCTGCGTCTCGATGAGGCTATCGAGCCCGGATCCCGCGAACGCGTAGGCATAGGTCCCCGGGATCAGGCCGACCATGGTGGCGAGCGAAAAGGTCTTCAGCCGCACTCCGAAGAACGCGGAGGCGAGATTGGTGATCCAGAACGGCACCAGGGGTACGATTCGGATGAAGAGGAGATAGGCGAAAGCATCCTGCCGGAATCCTTCGGCGAGTCGCTGGATCCGGGGTCCCGCCCGTTGGAGCAGCGCATCTCCGATGGACGTCCGGGCGATCAGAAAGATTCCCACGGCCCCGAGAGAGGCCGAGATGACTGCCGCGGCCCCGCCGACGAGCCAGCCGAAGAGAAAGCCCCCGAGGATGGTCAGAAACACGGCTCCCGGAATCGAGAGGGTCGCGGCCGTGATGTAGAGGCCCATATAGGCCAGCACCGCCTGGATACGGTGCTCGGCCACGAACGACTGAAGCCGGTCCCGGTTGTCGACGAGGGATTCGGGCGTCAGGTAGCGGTGAGCCCCGGAGGCAAACACAGCCGCGATGGCAAGGACCACAACCGCAAGCGGCGCAAAGCGCCACAGGCTCCGCCGTCCCGTCTCCTGCCCTGTTCCGACCTGCCCGTTCGCCACGCCGTCCTATCCGTCTGTCCACCCGTCTACGTAGGGCAGGTTCCGCCCAGTGGAATCGTATCGCGCTCCTTGGTCCTTGTTTGCCGCATCATCAGGTCCAAGGCTCTCCCGCTTTTCAGGATCGGATTCCAGCCTTGCCGCGCCTTGCTGAGGTTCGCTGCCGCGGTTCCGCGACAGACGAAGCGTCGCAGGAGGAGACCGGCCGCGGAACCCGCCGTTCACCCTGCGCGGAGCCGCTTCCGGAGCCCTGGCGGCGTTGACTTTGGAGTGGCCTTGGCCCATAAGCCGCCCCGACTGGCAGCGCTCTTCTCGGGCGCTGATCGTTTTTTTCGAGACATGATGGGGTTCAGTCCCCTTGGGCGCGAGCCGGGTGTGCCGCCGCGGCCCCCCTGCGACCGGAGATGAGTGATGAAGAGGACCTTTCAACCGAGCAATCTCGTCCGCAAGCGTCGGCACGGCTTTCGCGCGCGCATGGCCACGAAGGGTGGTCGCAAGGTAATCGCTGCACGCCGCGCGCACGGCCGCAAGCGTCTCTCGGCCTGATTTCCCTCGTTCGAGCCCCGTGCGTGGCTTGAGTCCCGCGAGCGACCTTGGCGCCGGCAGAGCTGGTGCCGCAAAGATCGGGCGGCTCACGAAACGACCAGACTTTCTCGCGGCGGCCTCGGGCCGCCGCTTTCATACGGAGCGGATGTCGGTTCAGGGGCGCTTTCGCGGCGCGGACGGGCTGGGACTGCGCTTCGGCCTCACGGTCACCAAGAAGGTCGGCCATGCCACGGAGCGGAACCGGATCAAGCGGCGCCTCCGGGCGGCGATCCAGGAGGCGGCCCTCGGCCATGCGACGACGGATGCAGATGTGGTGGTGATCGGACGGCGTGACATTCTGGCGGCTGATTACCAGATGCTGATCGACGATCTGCGGCGCGCCCTTCGGACGGTGACGCAGCCCAAGACCACGTCGCCCAAAACGCCTCGCCCCCACGATCCTTCCAAGGATCCCTCTCCGGATACCCCTCCCACCGACGGCGACCGTCGCGGAACCCCTCATGCGTGACGACAACAGAAACCTACTCCTCGCCATCGTGCTCTCCGTAGCGGTGCTACTCGGCTGGAACGTGTTCTTCGCTCCGCCTCCCGCACCGCCGCGGACGGACACCCAGGCGACGCAGAACCAGCCAGGCTCGGCCGTCCCGACGAATGCGCCCTCGCCGAGCCAGGCCGGCGGCCCGTCCGCTCCCGTGCCGGGAACGGTTCCCACCACGACCGCGCCGACCGTCGAGTCCCGCGAGGCGGCGCTCGCCCGCAACCCGCGCGTCGCCATTGAAACCCCCTCGATCCGCGGCTCCATCAATCTGCGCGGCGGCCGCATCGACGACGTGTCCCTGAAAACCTACCGGGAAACCGTCGACCCCCGCAGCCCCAACATCGTGCTGCTCTCCCCTGCGGGGTCCCAGACCCCCTACTACGCCGATTTCGGCTGGGTCGGCGGGCAGCCCGGCGCCCTCCCCGGCCCCGACACCCTGTGGACCGCGGACAACACGACGCTCGCGCCCGGCCGTACCGTCACCCTCACCTACGACAACGGCCAGGGTCTCGTCTTCCGCCGCACCGTCGAGGTGGACGAACGCGCGATGTTCACGGTCAAGGACGTGGTCGAGAACCGCGGATCGGCGCCGGCGACGCTCTACCCCTATGGCCTCGTCTCCCGCCACGGGAAGCCCACGACGCTCGGCTATTACGTGCTCCACGAAGGCTTGATCGGCGTCCTCGGCGACCAGGAAGGCCTGGAGGAGTGGACCTACGACAACGTCGACAAGCAGGAGGCCGTGCCTGGCCAGAACACCCGCGGCAAGACCTGGAGTGCGGTAACCGGCGGTTTCGTGGGCATCACCGACAAGTACTGGGCCGCCGCCGTGGTGCCGGATCAGGGGCTGCCCTATCAGGGCTCCTTCACCTCGCGGCAGGAGCCGACCGGCCGGGTCTATCAGGCCAACGTGCTAGGCGACGCCCGGGCGCTCCAGCCCGGTGCGACCACCGAGGTCACGGCCCGGCTCTTCGCCGGCCCGAAGGAGGTTGCCCTGGTCGATGGCTACCAAGCCAAGCTCGGCATCAAGAACTTCGACCTCCTGATCGACTGGGGCTGGTTCTACTTCATCACCAAGCCGCTCTTCCACGTGCTGGATTTCTTCTATCGCCTGTTCGGCAATTTCGGGGTCTCGATCCTTCTCGTGACCGTGCTGCTGAAGCTGCTCTTCTTCCCGCTCGCCAGCAAATCCTACACCTCGATGGCGAAGATGAAGGCCGTGCAGCCCGAGATGGTGTCGATCCGCGAGCGCTATGCGGACGACCGCATGAAGCAGCAGCAGGCCCTGATGGAGCTCTACAAGAAGGAGAAGATCAACCCGGTGGCGGGCTGCTGGCCGGTGCTGATCCAGATCCCGGTGTTCTTCGCCCTCTACAAGGTGCTCTTCGTCACCATCGAGATGCGGCATGCGCCCTTCTTCGGCTGGATCCGCGACCTCGCGGCGCCGGACCCGACGTCGATCTTCAACCTGTTCGGCCTCATTCCCTACAATCCCGGCGCCGTGCCGGTGGTTGGGCCCTTCCTGATGCTCGGCGTGTGGCCCATCATCATGGGCATCACGATGTGGCTGCAGATGAAGATGAACCCGGAGCCTCCGGATCCGGTGCAGAAGCAGGTCTTCGCCTGGATGCCCATCATCTTCACGTTCATGCTCGGCTCGTTCCCGGCCGGCCTCGTGATCTACTGGGCCTGGAACAACGCTCTCTCGATCGCGCAGCAATACTTCATCATGCGCAAGAACGGCGTGAAGGTCGAACTCTGGGACAACCTGCGGGGCACCTTCGCGAAGAAGGCGCCTGCCAAGGGTTAGAGCTGTTTCCCCGGACGTGGGGATCAGCTCTCGATTCCCCGTTCGCGTCGTCTTGATGTGAGCCGGAGGCGGTTCGCTCGGAACAAGGGCCAAGACCATATCGGTGGCCGGCGACATCTTAGCCGGCTCCTTGACCTTCCCGCACAAAGCCGGGCCTCTAGCTCCCCGAGAGATGATCTCCAGGATGGGTGCTGTGACCGGGGCCAAGCGAACAAAGAAGAAGGGCGCATCGAAAGCCCCGCGTGAGGTCGAATTGAAGCTCGAGGCCGATGCCGCCGAGGTCGGTCGCCTGCCCGAGCACCCGATCTTCAGGACCGCCCAGCCCGCGCCCGACGCCGGTGGCCCCCTTCACGCGATCTACTTCGATACCGGAAAGGGCTCTCTTCGGGAGGCCGGCCTGTCCGTGCGGGTTCGCCGCCAGGGCGAGGTCTGGATCCAGACCATCAAGGCCGAGCAGAACGGCCGCGGGCTCATTCTCGACCGAAGCGAGTGGGAGACGAGCGTCGCGGGGCCCGAACTCGATCTCGCGGCGGCCAAGGGCACTGCACTCGGGGATCTCCTGAAGGAGGGCAGCCTCAAGAAGCGCATCAAGCCTGCCTTCGAGGTGCGCACCGATCGACAGGCCTACCGTGTCGAGCGGAACGGAGCCTCGATCGAGGCGGTCGTGGACCGGGCGACCGTGACGGCGGGCGAGCGGGCCGAGACCTTCGGGGAGGTGGAGCTCGAATTGAAGGCGGGCGAGCCGCTGGCCCTGTTTAAGCTGGCTCTCGAACTCGTCGAGGCCGCGCCCCTGCGCCTGTCGATCCAGACGAAAGCCGAGCGCGGCTACGCCCTTCTCCCCGGCGAAACGCCGAGATCCTACAAGGCCGAGCGGGTCGATCTGCCGCCGGACCTCTCGACCGGTGAGGCCTTCCAGGCGGTGGCCCGCTCCTGTCTGACGCAGGCCCTCCGCAACGAGGCTTTGGTGCGCCGAACGCAGGATCCCTCCGCCCTGCACCAGCTTCGCGTCGGGATCAGGCGTCTGCGGGCCGCAACCTCTCTCTTCAAGGATGTCCTGGACGACGCGGAGAGCGATGGCATCCGTGCAGCTTTGCGCAGTGTCAGCCATGAACTCGGCGCGGTGCGCGATCTCGACGTGCTGGTCGAGCGCCTGCGCAAGGCCGAGGATCCCGACCAGGCCGGTGTGCTGGCCGAGGCCGAAGAGCGCCGCCAAGCCGCCTACCGGGACATGCTCGCGCTCCTGGACAGCCCGCGCTTTCGCCGCACGATGCTCCAGAGCGCCGCTTGGATCGAGGCGGGCGACTGGACGCGCTCGGACGACTCGGAAGTCCGGCTCCTGCGCGACCAGCCCGTCGCCGACAGGGCCGCCGGCGAGCTCGCCCGGCGCTGGAAACGGGTGGTCAAGCGCGCGAAGCGCCTCGGAGAGCTCGACCCCGAGGCTCGTCACCGGGTCCGTATCGAGATCAAGAAGCTGCGCTACGGGGCAGAGTTCTTCCAGGGCCTCTATCCGCGTCAGCGCGCCCGGACCCGGCGCAAGGACGCGCTCGATGCCCTCCAGCAGCTCCAGGAACTCCTGGGCGAACTCAACGACATCGCGGTCGGCGGCGATCTCCTCGGCTCCGAGGTAGAACAGAGCCAGGGAGAAGACCCGCGCGTCACCGACCTCCTCGCGCGGGCCCAGAAGGATTACCGCCGCTTGGCCGGCGTGAAGCCCTTTTGGGAATAGACCCCATGAGGAGTGACCCCGCGAGCCCCGCGCACCCTACGCCTTGAAGACCGGCGCCTGAGGGCCGATAACCCGGCCATGACCCAGAGCGCCTCCGACACCGATCCCTTCCTCGAACCCGGCCGCAAGCTCTTTGCGGGCGCCGCCGATTTCTTCTGGGCGGCGGATTCGCTGAAAAGCCTGCCCCCGATGGAGAAAGTCGAGATCGCCTTCGCGGGGCGCTCGAACGTGGGCAAATCGAGCCTCATCAACGCCCTGACCGGCCGCAACACCCTCGCCCGCACCTCGCATACGCCCGGCCGGACCCAGCAGCTCAACTTCTTCGACATCGCGGGCCGCCTCGCCCTCATCGACATGCCGGGCTACGGCTATGCGGCCGTCGCGAAGCACAAGGTGCAGGCCTGGACGGAGCTGATCCACGACTACCTGCGCGGCCGCGCCAGCCTCGCACGCGTGTATGTGCTGATCGATGCCCGCCACGGCATCAAATCCGTGGACGAGGGCGTGCTCGACAACCTCGACAAGGCCGCCGTGTCCTACCAGGTCGTTCTGACCAAGGCGGACGAGCTCAAACCGGGCGAACTCGAGAAATGCATCGCCGACACCGCGGGCAAGATCGCCAAGCGCGCCGCGGCCTTTCCGGAGATCCAGCCGACCTCGAGCCGCTCCGGGCTTGGAATTCCCGAACTCCGCGCCGGCATCGCTCGCCTCCTGAGCGAGCGGGAGAGCTGACCCGTGGTCCGCTTGCTGATCGTCTTCGGGGCTCTCGCGGGGTTTGCCGGCGTCGCGCTCTCGGCCATGGCCCGGCACGCGTCCGGCGCCGCCTATCTCCAGACGGTGGCGCAGTTCCTCCTGTTCCACGCACCCGTGTTCCTCGCCCTCGCCGCACTCGTCGGCACCAATCTCGTGCATGGAACCACGGGAGCGCTCGCGGGAGCAGCGCTCCTTCTCGGCATTGCGCTTTTTTGCGGCGATCTCGCCTCGCGGAACTTCCTGGCCCGCCCGCTCTTCCCCAGAGCGGCGCCGACGGGAGGCTTCGCCATGATGGCGGGCTGGCTCCTCATCCTTCTGTCCGCCCTCCTCCGACGAGGATAGGGCGAGGCCGCACGAACGCTGCCCGGCGGCCCTCCTCCGACCAGCATAGGGCGCGGTCTCACGAACGCCGCTTGGCCGCGACCTTCTGACGAGGATGGGGCGCGGCCTCACGAACGCGGCTTCCGGGTCGGCGCGACCTGCGCTAGAAGCGGCCCCGAAATTCCCATCGAACGAGCCAAACCGCCATGACCGATCCGCTGCCGAACGTGCACGTGCGCGCCGAAATCCTGGTTCAGGCCTTGCCGCACATGCAGCGCTACGACGAGGAGGTCGTGGTGATCAAATATGGCGGCCACGCCATGGGCGACCGCGCGGCCGCGGAAGATTTCGCCGAGGACATCGTGCTGCTCGAGCAATCGGGGGTGAAGCCGATCGTGGTGCATGGCGGCGGGCCGCAGATCGGGCGCATGCTCGACAAGCTCGGGATCAAGTCCGAGTTCAAGGCGGGCCTGCGCGTGACCGACGAGGCCACCGTCGAGGTGGTCGAGATGGTGCTCGCGGGATCCATCAACAAGCAGATCGTGGGCTGGATCTCGGCCGAGGGCGGCCGAGCCATCGGCCTCTCGGGCAAGGACGGCAACATGGTGCACGCCCGGAAGGCGACCCGCACCGTGATGGACCCGGATTCCAACATCGAGCAGGCGATCGATCTGGGCTTCGTGGGCGAGCCCGATCAGGTGAACCGCGGCGTCCTCGATGCGGTGCTCAAGGCCGAGCTCATCCCGGTCCTCGCGCCCGTGGCGGTCGGGGACGAGGGCCAGACCTACAACATCAACGCCGACACCTTCGCGGGCGCCATCGCGGGCGCCATGACGGCCAAGCGCCTTCTCCTCCTCACCGACGTCCCGGGTGTGCTGGACAAGAACAGGAACCTGATCCCCGAACTCACCATCGAGGATTGCCGCCGCCTGATCGCGGACGGCACCATCACGGACGGCATGATCCCGAAAATCGAAACCTGCATCTATGCCCTCGAGCGGGGCGTCGAGGCGGTGGTGATCCTCGATGGCAAGGTGGCTCACGCGGTTCTGCTGGAACTCTTCACGGACCACGGCGCCGGCACGCTGATCCGGCGCGGCTGACGCCGGCTCGCGCCCTGTCATGGCTGTGTGGCGCGCGCGAAAACGCTAGAGCTGTTTCCACTTGCGTGGAATCAGCTCTGGTTCCTGAGTGGTCGCGTTTTCTTGACGTGAGCCGGAGCCACCTCACTCGAAAACGCTCTAGAATGAGGTCATGACCCGTCCTGGCCCCAGTCTCCTCGTCGCCCCGAACCCCGACGACCCGCGCCTGACCCAGCGCGTCGTCGGGGTGAACGAGGCCGGGGAGCGCGTCGAGACGGCGGTCCCGGTCGAGCGCGCGCTGACCCTCTACCTGAACGCGCAGGAGATCGTCACGATGATGACGATCAACGACTATCCGGAGGATCTCGCCCTCGGCTACCTCCTGAATCAGAACATGCTGAAGCCCGACGATGTGGTCACGGGCGTCGATTACGACGACGACCTCTCCGTTGTCGTGGTCAGGACCGAGGGGCAGACGAATTTCGAGAACAAGCTCCGAAAGCGCACTCAGACGAGCGGCTGCGCTCAGGGCACGGCCTTCGGCGATCTCATGGAGGCCCTTGAGACCATCAGCCTTCCCGAAACGCCGTTACGCACCTCCTGGCTCTACCGCCTCAACCACGCCATCAACACCACGCCCTCCCTCTATCTCGAGGCAGGCGCGATCCATGGCTGCGTGCTGGCGCGCGAGGACAGGCCGCTGGTCTACATGGAGGATGTCGGGCGCCACAATGCGGTGGACAAGATCGCGGGCTGGATGTTCCGACACCGGGAGACCGGGGCCGACAAGATCTTCTACACCACGGGCCGGCTCACCTCCGAGATGGTGATCAAGACCGTGCGCATGGGGATTCCGATCCTCGTCTCCCGTTCCGGATTTACGGCCTGGGGTGTGGAGCTCGCCCGCCAATGCGGCCTCACGCTCATCGGCCGCGCCCGGGGAAAACGATTCCTGGCTCTTGCGGGCGAGGAGCGCATCGTGTTCGACCAGGACCTCGCCTATGTCGAGGAGGAGAGCGCGAAGAATCGGCGAAAGGGCACCGGTGATGCCTAGGGTCGAAACCCTCGGCGTCCTCCTCGCGGGCGGCCTCGCGCGGCGCATGGGGGGCGGCGACAAGCCGCTGCGTGCCATTGGCGGCCGGCCACTGCTCGATCGTGCAATCGAGCGTCTGCGGCCGCAATGCGCGGAGCTGATCCTCAACGCCAATGGCGATCCGGCCCGGTTCGCCGCCTATGGCCTGCCCGTGGTCCCCGACACCGTTCCTGACTTCGCGGGTCCTCTGGCGGGCATCCTGGCAGCCCTCGAATGGGTGTCCGAACACAGGCCGCACGTGGAATGGGTGGTGAGCGCCGCCGCCGACACGCCCTTCCTGCCCCGCGATCTCGTCAGCCGCCTGCAGGCCGCCCGGGCCGAAGCCGGAACGCCCCTTGCATGCGCCGAGTCGGGCGGTCAGGCGCATCCGGTCAATGCCTTGTGGTCGGTCGCCTTACGAGAGGATCTGCGGCATGCCCTCGTGGTCGAGAACCTGCGCAAGATCGACCGCTGGACGGCCCGGCACGGGGTCGCGCATGCGGTCTGGGCGGCGGAAGCTTACGACCCGTTCTTCAACGTCAATACCCCGGAAGACATCGCGGCCGCCGAGGCCGTTCTCAGGGACAATCCGGATGCCTGATCCTCGAAATCGCCTCTCGAAGAGCCGGAAGGATCCTTGAAACCCCAACGCTTTAGGGGCACATCTAGGATTACTGGCGATTTCTCGGGAGTAGACCTTGAAGGTCATCATCTTGTCGGCGGTTGCAGCACTCGTGTTGGGTTATCTCGCGTCCTTCGTGCTCAATCAGGGGCAGGAGCTCGCCCACAGCGCCTTTCGCGGCGCTGGAGCGGAGGTCCGCGACCCAGGTCACAACCTCGTAGGCCCGAACTGGAACGGACTGAACGAGCCCGAGCGGCCGAGGAGCTGAGGCCCCGCCGAGGCGTGCTATAGACCTAGAGCTGTTTCCTCTTGCGTGGGATCAGCTCTGGTTGCTGGTTGATCGCGTTTTCTTCAGGTGAGCCGGAGCCACCTCACTCAGATCAACGCTCTAGAGTAAGCCCGCATAGGGCAGGAAGGCGACCGCTTCGCCGGCCTCCACCCGCGTCACGGCCTCGGGCAGTTCCACGAGGCCATCCGTTTCCGTGAGTGACGTAATCACCCCCGCGCCCTCGCGTGGGTGCTTGTGTGCGGTGAGGGTCCCGTCTGCCTCGCGCGCGAGGCGCACACGCACATATTCCCGCCTCCCCTCCTTCTTCCTGTAGGCGAAGCCGGCCCGCACCGTGAGTGCGGTTGGGGGCTCGTAGACTTCCCCGGCGAGACGCGCCACCAGCGCCCGGGCGATTTGGGTGAAGGTCACGAACACGGCCACGGGATTTCCCGGCAGGCCGATGAACGGAATACCGCCCACGATTCCGAGCGCCACGGGGCGCCCGGGCTTGATCCCCAATCGCCAGAAGGTGAGCGATCCTGCCTCTTCGACGGCGCCCTTGACGTGGTCCTCCTCCCCCGTCGAGACGCCGCCGGAGGTGATGAGGAGGTCGTGCGCGCCGGCTGCTCCGGCAAGCGCCTCGACCACGGCCGCGCGACGGTCGGGGAGGATGGCGAGATCCGTGATCGCGCAGCCGAGGCGCTTCAGCATCGCGATGAGCATGAAGCGGTTGGCATCGTAGAGCGCCGCCGGCCGCAAGGTCTCACCCGGCGAAACGATCTCGTTGCCTGTCGAGAACACCGCGACGCGCAGGCGGCCCCGTACCGGCACCTCGCCCAACCCGAGCCCGGCCAGGAGGGCGATCTGCCGTGGCGTGATGCGTTCGCCCGCCTCCAGGCCCGGGGTCCCTCGCGCGAGATCCTCGCCCGCCGGACGCATGTTGGCACCGCGCTTCAATCCGGCCGGAAGGGAAACCTCTTCCCCTGTGGCGTCCACGTCCTCCTGCATGAACACGGTATCGAAGCCTTCCGGCATCGGCGCTCCGGTGAAGATGCGCACGGCCCGGCCCGGGCGCACAGGCCCCTGAATGCTCGAGCCTGCGGCCACGCGGCCCTCGAGCGGCAGCACCGTCGCGGCGCCCGGCGTGAGGTCGGCGAAACGCACCGCATAGCCATCGACGGCCGAATTCGCGAAGGGCGGCAGGTTGACGGGCGCGAGGATCCGCTCGGCCAGCACACGCCCGTCCGCCTCGGCGAGGGGCACGCGCTCCGTTCCCACGACGGGCTGCAGCCGCTCACGGATGAGCGCCCTCGCCTCATCGACCGACATGAGCGGGCCGCCGAAAGCGAAGCAATCGTTGGAGAGTTGAGCCATGTCCCGTTTTAGGCCGAGGGCCCGCGCTCGTCGATGACGCGCCAGAAATCGTTCGAGAGTTGAGCCATGTCCCGTTTTAGGCCGAGGGCCCGCGCTCGTCGATGACGCGCCAGCCCTCCAGGAGCGTCATTCGCTCCCGGTCGATCACGAAGTAGCAGCCACCGCCACCATGGGGCTGCGCGAAGGGCCGGGCGTCATGGGCCCCTCTGAGATGGGCGAGCAGCAAGGAGCCTACGCCGCCATGGGAGACGACAGCGATGTTGCCCTCGGGGGCCTCACGGGCCGACCGCGTGACCGCCCGCACGATCCGCGCCTGGGCGTCGGCAGCCCGCTCCCAGCCGCGGATGCTCTCCTCCGGACGCGCGAAGAAGGCCTCCACCACCTCCCAGAACTCCGGCGGCGCGATGTAGCCCGTGGCGGAACGGTCGTTCTCGCCGAGTTCCTCATCGACCAGGATCGGGACATCGGCATGGCGCGCGAGGATCTCGGCTCCGTCCCGCGCCTTGCGCTCGTCGCTGCAGACGACCGCTCGGATATCTCCGATTACGGGATGGGACAGGAAGGCGGCCATGCGGGCCCGTCCCCGATCCGACAGAGGCCAATTGGGCACCGGGACGGCCGGATCGATCACCACTTCGGGGTGGGTTATGAAAATGAGGCGTGCCATGCGCGGGACCTGTGGCGAGGATCAGAACGGCAACCGAATGCGGGGCGGGATGGGCTCCGCGTCGAGCGCGTCGAGGATGCTCTCGAGGGGATCGGCCAGCGCCAGCAGGCTTTCGGCAATACCGGCCACATCGGACAGGTCGAGCACCGGCAAGCCTGCATCGGGGCCCGGCCCATCCGTCGCGACCGCCCGGACGTTCGGGACCCGATCGTACAGAAACGGCTTGCCGTTCGCAGTCCGGTGGACCTCGATTTTCGGATGCCCCCAGGCCTTGAAACCCTCGACCATGACGAGGTCGACCGGCGAGAGCTTGCGCAGGAGTTTGGGCAGCCCGGGCTCGGCCTCGTCGCGGAGTTCGTGCATCAGCGCCCAGCGTCGTCCGGAGGCCACGAGAACCTCGTGGGCGCCGGCCCGGCGGTGCTCGAAGGAATCCTTGCCGGGGTGATCGATCTCGAAGGCGTGATGGGCGTGCTTGAGGGTGGAGACCGAGACGCCGCGCTCGCCAAGATGAGGGATCAGCTTCAACAGCAGGGTGGTTTTCCCCGCTCCGCTCCAGCCTGCCAGTCCGATCACGCGCATAGGGTCTTGTAAAAACGAAACCGCCCGGAAGCCAGAGGTCCGGGCGGCTTGGGACATGTCGGGCATGGACCAGAGGCGGGCTACTCGGCCGGAGCCGGGCGGCCTCCGCCGACCTGGCGGCCGCTCGCCGTCTTGGCCTGCTGCTCCTCGACCCACAGGCTGTGGTGAGAGCGCGCCCAGGCGAGGTCCACCTCGCCCGAACCCATCGCATCGTAGGCGCCCTCCATGCCGAGCGAGCCGATGTAGATGTGGGCGATCATGACCGCGATCAGGATCACGCCGACCGTGGCGTGGACGTACTGGGCGAGCTGCATGCCGTTGATGTCGAACTGCAGGCCAGTGACCCCGGCGGCCCCGAAGGGAAAGAGCATGATGATCCCAGAGGCCGAGAGCGCGAGACCGCCCAGCACCACGGACCAGAACACCATCTTCTGGCCCGCATTGAAGCGCCGGGCCGGCGGGTGACCTTCGCCGATGAGGCCGCCGCCCTCCCGCACCCAGCGCACATCCGTGCGGTCGGGAATGTTGTCGCGGATCCAGACCAGGATCATGATCAGGAGCCCCAGCATGAAGGGCCAGGACAGGAAGTTGTGGGCGTATTTCGCGTATTGCGACCACACCGCGAAGGCGTCGGGACCGATCAGCGGCATCAGGAGCCGTTTGCCGAAGATGTAGTTCAGGCCCGAGATCGCGAGCACTATGAAGCACATGGCCGTGAGCCAGTGCGTGAAGCGCTCGAGCGCGTTGAAGCGCAGGATCTTGCGGCCGGATTCCTCGCTGTGATCGAGGCGGATTCGGCCCCGGGTGAAATAGAACACCGCCAAGGCCGCGATCATGCCGAGCACCAAGATACCGCCGAGCCAGGGCAGGATGTTCTCACGGAAGGAGCGATAGTCGCGCCCCTGCGGCTGTTGCAGGATGGCGGCCTTCGCGTCCGGGATGCTCACGCGTCCCGTGAGGCGGTCGAGTTGCTGGAACAGTTGCTCTTCCGAGACGGCGCTTGCGGTCGGGTTCGAGGCGTTGGCGGGGCCGCGCACGGCATTGGCCGTGGTGCCGCCCGCATTGGCAGGCCCCTCGGTTGTCGAGGTTGCCTGCGCCATCGCGGGGGCGGCCGCGGCAAGGCACAGGGCCAGGGCTAGAACGAGGCTTCGGATCGAAGCAAAACGCATCGGGATATCCTTCCCTAGTCTTCTCTACACAATCCCTCTCCCCTGGAGGAAGAGGGTTGGCCCCTGGCCGGGCGGGGATCCGGAGGGGGCGACGGGAGTGCGACCTCCCCGTCGCCCAGGACAGTGCCTCAGATCGCCACCGTCTCCCGGTAGGCCGTCTTCCAGCCCCAGGCGCCGGAGCCGTAGCCGCGCTGGGTCACCCGCTCCTTGTAGATGCGGGCGATGATCTCGCCGTCGCCGGCGAGCAGCGCCTTGGTGGAGCACATCTCGGCGCAGAGCGGCAGCTTGCCCTCCGCGAGGCGGTTCGAGCCGTACTTGATGTACTCGGCGGTCGAGCCGTCGGCCTCCGGGCCCGCGGCGCAGTAGGTGCATTTATCCATCTTGCCCCGCGTGCCGAAGTTGCCGACGCGCGGATATTGCGGCGCGCCGAACGGGCAGGCGTAGAAGCAATAGCCGCAGCCGATGCACAGGTCCTTGGAATGCAGCACAACGGCATCGACCGTGGTGTAGAAGCAGTTCACCGGGCACACCGCCGCGCAGGGGGCGTCGGTGCAGTGCATGCATGCCATCGAGATGGAGCGCTCGCCGGGCTTGCCGTCATTGAGCGTGACGACGCGCCGGCGGTTGATGCCCCACGGCACCTCGTGCTCGTTCTTGCAGGCCGTGACGCAGGCGTTGCACTCGATGCAGCGGTCCGCGTCGCAGAGAAATTTCATGCGGGCCATAATGCTTTATCCCTTCCTCACGCCGCCGAACTCTGAGCGGGCGTGACCTTCCTGTCTCGACCTCACGCCGCCCGGATCTGGATCAGCGTGCCCTTCATCCTTGAGTTCACGCCGCTCGAATCTGAACGAGCGTGACCTTCGTCTCTTGCATGTTGGTGACCGGATCGAACCCGTAGGTCGTGACCGTGTTGACGCTTTCGCCGAGCACGATTGGGTCCGTCCCCTTCGGGTAGTTCGCGCGCTGGTCCTTGCCCTGGTACCAGCCCGCGAAGTGGAACGGCATGAAGGCCACGCCCCTCCCCACGCGCTCCGTCACGAGGGCCTTCACCCGCGTCTTGGCCTGGTTCTCCGCGCCCAACACCCAGACCCACTGCCCGTCCTTGATGCCGCGGTCGGCCGCGTCCGCCGTGTTGATCTCGACGAACATGTCCTGCTGCAGTTCGGCGAGCCACGGATTCGAGCGGGTTTCCTCGCCGCCGCCCTCGTATTCCACGAGGCGCCCCGAGGTCAGGATGATCGGGAAATCCTTGACGACGTTGCGCTCCACGGCCGCCTTCTGGACCGAGAAGCCGATGTTCGGCAGGCGGAACTGCCGCTCGTCGGGTCGGGTCGGGTACTTGGCGACGAGATCCGGACGGGGCGAGTAGATCGGCTCCCGATGGGTCGGGACGGGATCCGGCAGGTTCCAGGCCACGACGCGGGCTTTGGCATTGCCGAAGGGCGACACGCCCTTGTCGAGGCACACCCGCTGGATGCCGCCGGACAGGTCCGTGGCCCAGCTCACCGCATCGACTTGGTTCCCGCCGATCCGGTTGATGACCGCGAGCTCCTCAGGGGTCAGGTCCTTGTCCCAGCCGAGCTTCTTGAAGACCCCCATGGTGAATTCGGGGTAGCCATCGGTAATCTCGGACCCCTGCGAGAAGGAGCCTTCGGCGAGAAGGCTCTCGCCGTTCCGCTCCAGGCCGAAGCGGGCCCGGAACGTGCCGCCGCCTTCCTTCACGTGCAGGTTCGTATTGTAGAGCACGTGGCTGCCGGGGTGCCGGACCTCCGGCTTGCCCCAGCAGGGCCAAGGCAGGCCGTAGTAATCGCCGCCCACCTCCGGGTCGTCCTTCGGGGCGCGGAGCGTGACGAGATCGAACTTGCCCTGGTTTCGCATATGCGCCTTGAGGCGCTCCGGCGACTGGCCGGTATAGCCGGTCGACCAGCCACCCCGGTTGATCTCGCGCAGGATGTCCTCGGGGTCTGGCCGCCCGTTCACGACCTTGATGTTCTTGAACATCCGATCCGCGAAGCCGAGCTTGTTGGCGAGGCGATATATCGCGTCGTAATCGTCGCGCGATTCGAAGATCGGCTTCACGACCATCTCGCCCCATTGCAGGGAGCGGTTCGAAGCCGTGCGGGAGCCGTCGGTTTCGAAATTCGTGCAGATCGGCAGCAGGTAGGTGTTGTTCTTACGCTCCGACATGGAGGCGTAGGAGGTCGGATGCGGGTCGGCCACGACGAGAAGATCGAGCTTCTCGAGGCCTTTGATGGCATCGGGCACGCGAGTCACGGTGTTACCGCCGTGGCCGAACACCACCATCCCTCGGATGAGGTTGCGCTGATCGATCTGAGCCTCGGGCAGGATCACCGCGTCGAACCACCGGGTCGAGGTGATGCCGGGTGTCTCCATGTTCTCCTTGCGGGTACGCGCCTTGCGGCCAGCCTTCTCCGGAACCTCGTCGAACCGGCTCTGGAGCCATTCATATTCGACCTCCCAGACGCGGGCCCAGTGCTTCCAGGCTCCCTCGGTAAGGCCGTAATAGAGGGGCAGGCTCGTGATATCGAGGCCGAGATCCGTTGCGCCCTGCACGTTGGTGTGGCCGCGGAAGATATTGGCGCCGGTGCCTGGCGCACCGACATTGCCGGTCAGGAGCAGCGCGATGCAGGAGGCGCGGACGTTCGCGGTGCCGACCGTCTTCTGGGTCTGCCCCATGCACCAGATGAGCGTCGCGGGCTTCTCCTTGGCGAACTTCTCGGCGACGCGTTTCATCTGCTCGCCGGGTACCCCGGTGATCGTCTCGACCTCGTTCGGCGGATACTTCTCGATTTCCTTGTAGACCTCCGCCATGCCGTAGACGCGCTGACGGATGAATTCCTTGTCCTCCCAGCCATTCTTCACGATGTGCCACATCAGGCCCATGAGGAACGGGATGTCGGTGCCGGGGCGAATCCGCACATACTCGGTGCCGTGGGCGGCCGTGCGGGTGAAGCGCGGATCGGCGACGATGAAGTTCGCGCGATTGATCTCCTTGCCGGCAAGCAGGTGCTGCACGGCAATGGGATGCGCCTCGGCCGGGTTGCCGCCGAGGATCAGCATGGTCTTGGCGTTGCGCAGGTCGTTGTAGGAGTTCGTCTGCGCGCCGTAGCCCCAGGTGTTCGCGACGCCCGCCACCGTCGTCGAGTGGCAGATGCGGGCCTGGTGATCGACCGAGTTCGTGCCCCAGAAGGCTCCGAGCTTGCGGAAGAGATAGGCGCCCTCGTTCGTGAACTTCGCGGAGCCGAGCCAATAGACCGAGTCGGCGCCCGACTGCTCGCGGATCTTCAGGAGCTGGTCTCCGATCTCGTCGATGGCCTGATCCCACGAGATGCGGTGCCACTCGCCGTTGACGAGCTTCATGGGATATTTGAGCCGCCGGTCGCCGTGAACGATCTCGCGCACCGAGGCGCCCTTGGCGCAGTGGGTGCCGCGGTTGATCGGGCTCTCCCAGGACGGCTCCTGCCCGATCCAGACGCCGTTCTGGACCTCGGCCGTGACCGTGCAGCCCACCGAGCAGTGGGTGCAGACGTTCTTCTTGATCTGGATCGGCGCCCCGGGCGTCGCGGGGCCCGCCGCGGCGGCCTTTCGGACGGAGCCGAGTTGGATCGATCCCACGGCCGCGAGACCGCCGACAGCGAGCCCCGACCGCTTCAGGAAGGTTCGCCGGTCGAGGGTGCCGGAGGCGAGGCCCGCCGTGATGGCTTGCAGCTTGCTGCGGCCTGCTTCGCCGCTCTTGCGCTTGATCAACATGATGCGCTCACTCGTTCAAAATCGTTCGCCGATGGGCGGGGCAAAGGGCTCACTTCTTTAGGGTCTCGTAGCCGTTCGTCTTGTAGAAGGCTTTCACGTGCTCGGTTTCCCTGTAGCGGGCCTTGTTTTCATCCGCACCGGGGTCGTAGGCCTGTGCATCGGGGGCCGCGAGGGGCGAGGCCACGGCCGCGACGGCTACCGTCGACACGCCGCCGACGCCCCGCAGGAAGTTCCGGCGATCCATTGCCTTTCCGGTCTTGTCCGTCATCGAACCCTCCATGGAGAGGCCGTGAGCCCCTCCTCTTTGCGGGCGGTGCGATGCCGCCCTTTAAGGAACCTGCAGAACCGGATGCGTTCGCGGCGCATCCAGGAAAGGCTCGAGGCCTCCCGGTGTTCAAGAGTCTTGTTCAAGAATCCATCGCAAAGGCTTCCGCCTCGATCTCCACGAACTGGCGGCCGACCGCGCCGACCGCCTTGTAGAACCGGGCATTCCGCGCCGTTTCGCAATCGGCGAAGAAGCGCGCAGCCCAGGGTTTGAGATGCCGCTCGAAGAAGGGGCGGTCCGATCCTGCTTCCGTTTCGAACCGGCCCGACGCGAGCGCGGCCATCACCTCGCACAGGATCGCGATGTGGTCCTCGGGTTCGCGGTTGTCCTCGGCGCGCTCGATCCCGAGCCGTTCCAGATCCTCGCGAACACGGGCGAGCGGTCGCTCGTGCAGGAAGCCCGTCAGATAGTAGGAGCCGTAAGGCAAAAGCTCGCCGCGCCCGACCCCGATGAAGAGATCGAAGAACTCGCGGGAGACCGCATCCGGATCGGCGGCAGCGGCCGCCTCGGCCAGGTGGATGTGGGCAAGTCCCAACGGGCTCGCATCGCCCTTGAGCTGCGCGACGTTCGCCAGCACCTCCGCGGTCGGCGCCCGGCCGAGGAGAACGGCGAGCAGGCCGTATTCGTGGGAGCGCAGGAGATCGACCTCGTCGATCTCGCGCGCCACATCTGGGGTGCTGTCGGTCATGGGATACAGGTCGGGACGCAATGCCTTGCGGTGGATGCCCGTCAAGGCTTCGACAGCCAGAACGCGCTCAGCCGGGATCTTGCGCCAAGTCGAGACTGTGGGCTGCGAGATGCCAAGCGCCCGCGCCAGAACACCAACGCCTCCTGCCACTCGGATCGCTTGATCGAGGCCTCCTTCTCGCATTTCCATCCCGTGTCCGCGGTGCTGGCCTAGACTGGTCTGCCCCGTCTGCTTTGTGGGCATAATAGAAGGATGAGCCGGGCCGACAAGACCACTTTGGAAGGGTTTTAAACTGGTTTAGCGCCTCCATGGCGCCGTCTTGGCACGATCGGACCCGTTATTGGCTCGGATTCGGGCGTCTGGTCCCAGTCGGGAGCAGCCTCGAGACGCTCTTGGGCACTAAGCCGGACAGATTGCTCCGCAAGGGGAACGGCCATGTCGACCGGCAGATTCCCGGACTGGCCGAGGGTTTCCGAAGCGGCCGATTCGGCAGGCTCCGGGGGCCTCTCCCCACCCTCGCCGGCCGCCGGTTCAACACTCTGTGACATGGGGCCGCGCGCCGTCCCTTCGGCCACCTCCGGGCTCTCAGGCGGCGGATCCCCGAAGACCTGACGGACCATCGCGGCGATATCGTCGGTGGGCAGCATCGGCCCATTGCCGGGGACGCCCCCGGGCACGTTCCAGTCGTAGGCGTAGTCGAGGGCTTCGCTGCGATAATCGCGGATCGCCGGATCGAGGGTCCACATTCTCCGGAGCGCAGCGTTCTTCAGCGCTTCCGGGACGCCCTTGCGCAGGAACACGGTGATGTCCGTCTCGGGGGTCAGATCCTCGACCCTCGGCAGCGCCTCGATCTCCTCCGGTGTCAGCTCTCCGCCCTCGGGGAGGGCCTCCGATGCCTCAAGGGTCGGCTCCGCCCCGACGGCCGGCCTCGGCTCGGTGGGAGGCGTGGCTTCCTCGTGCTGCAGCTCGGCCTTGCGACGCGACCAGCGGGAGAGAAAGCCCTCGCGCTCGTTGCTCATTCCTCGTCCTCCCCGGGCCTTCGCCCGCGCTCGCCCCCGATGCCGCGCCGGCCGAGCGCCTCGGGATCGGCGCGATCCCGCTGGCGTTTGACGAAGGTCTGCTCCACGTGGAAGGCCTCGAAGAACGCCTGCACACGGGCCTGGATCGAGGGGGGCATGGGCACGGCCTCGACGAACTCGGCCGCCATCTCGGCCAGGCCCTCGCCCTCGTAGGGATCGGCGGTCACGGCGGCGAGTTCGACCTCGTCGCCGTTCGGGCGCAGCTGAACCCACAGCGACGGCTGTGCCGCCGTGAGATTGTCCCGGTAGTGGCTGGTGGCGCGAAGATGCAGGCTCACCTCGGCGGAGCCGAGGTAATAGGTCTCCTCCGGCGTCGTCGTGAGCCGTGTGCCGGGTGCCACCGGGGGCACGGGAGAGAGCGCCGCGATCGCTCGCCAGGCATAGCTGGCCCAAGGCCCCTTGAGGGGCTTCTTGGCAACGACCACGCCGATCTCGAAGAAGTCCCGGGCCATGGGGCTACGCCGCCTTTGCGCTGGTCTTGAGGGGCAGGCCGACGACGAGATTCTGTGGCTTCACGCGAACGCTTTTGTCCGGTGCCATGGCGAGGAGAAGATAGATCGGATGGCCTGCGGCGCGCGTCTCCACGCGCGCATCCGCGGCCAAGGTGAGCCGGAAGAGGGCGAGCACCCGGGCCGAGGCCTCCGCATCCACCTCCTCGCCCTTCCAGAGCGCATTGCCGATGCGCGTGGCCTCGGCGTCGAGGCCCACGAACCAGCGCCAATCCCGGTCCTCGATCCGCTCCAGGATCTCGACGGTGGCATCGATGCCCAGGAGATGGCGCACCCACACCTCGATCACGCGGGCGAGGCCCTCGCGGCTGCGCGGATTGGAGCCGATGTTGAGCGCCATCGTGAAGGCGTCGGAGCGGCTCCAATAGGTCCAGGCATTCCCGTCGTCGAGCACGTCGAGGGCGCCGACGGGCTCCTTCCCGAGCATCGCGACGAGGGGCGATTGGCTGCGGCCCAGCTCGTGCTCCTCGATCACCTCCATGTCGGCGAGCAGCATCTTGCCCTCGTGCTGAGAAGCCCGCTGGGGACGGAAGAACAGCTCCGCGGCACGCAGCACGTAGGGGTCCTGGCAGGTGTCGAGAGCATTGCGCAGGATGAGATGGACGAGCTGGTTGAGGAAGAGCGTCGGCACGCCCCGCGCGCCTTCGCGCACAAGCGCGAGATAGGCGCCCTCGACGGTGGGCGCGGCGAGCAGCCGGTCGCGGAAGCCGATCATGAAGGCCCAATTCTCCCGGGCGTCCTCATCGGCGATGGTCGCGATGTCGGCCGGCGACGCCGGGCGTCGCGGATCGGCCATCAGGGCCGCATGGAGCGCCCGCTCCGCAGCGCAGGCCTCCGGGGGCGGCACGAGTTCGGGCCGCGCGAGATAGGCAAGCAGCAATTCGTCCGTCACGAGAAGGCCGCCGCCCTCCGAACGGCGGGTGAGGTGGTGGCCGGAGGATACCCAGAATTCGCGCATCAGCGCTGCTCCACCAAGCTCGAGTGTTCGCGTGCGGTTTCGCGCGGGATCGCTTCGACGATAGGTCCGCGCATCACCGCCGCTCCGCCATGCCGGTGAGATCGACCCGCTCCTCGGGCTCGTCCACCTCGACGAATTCGAACGCCCGCGCATGGGCGTGGAGCCGGTCCGCGCCTGCGGCCGCACCCTCGCGCCGCTGAAGGGTCCGGAACTGCTCGCGTACCTTCCCTGCCTCGAGAGTGCGATGCATCGCGATGACGGTCCCTAGGGGGTGGTCGCAGAGGGATTGCGCGAATGCGACTTCGTCGCGGGCTGCGTCGAGGGCCGCCTCCCGGCTCGGCGCGCCAGCGTCCGAGAGAAGGCGATCCGCAAAGCCTTCGATCAATCCCTCGACGTCCCCGGGGGCGATCTCGGCGACTTCGACCAGGGTCGAGAATCCGAGCGACCCGAGTCCGACGAAGCCGGCCCGGAACGCAGCGCGGGACTTGCCCTCGAGCCGGCCTGGATCCGCGCCCCAGAACATCACGGAGCCGGGCACGGCCCATTCGCCGGGGTCGGCCGCGTGGGGAAACACGAAGGTGTCCGAGGGATCGAGGCGCAGGACGCGCAACAGCTTCGTCATGACGTGAGCCGCGGCAGGCGGGTGGCAGGGTCGAACCAGGAGGCCTCCCGCAACGGGGGGAGGAGCGCTACCCGCTTCGCCCCTTCGTCACCGTGCAGGAGCAGGTCGCCATTGCCGTCGATCCCGCGTCGGGGCGAGCCGTCGCGGGGCAGGCGGGCGAGATAGGGGTCCGCGACCGCCTTGAACCCGCGCTCGCTCCAGGCGTCGAAAGCGACCATCAGTTGGCGCGCGAAGCTCTCGACGATGGCAGGGTGATCCTCCGCCTCGAAGCCCTCCTCCTGGAGCCATGTCACGACGGGGTATTGGCCCGTATCCACGATGCCGACCGGGGCGGCGAGGATCATGCCCCCGAACACGAGCCAATCCGGCACCGCGTCCTCGGCACAGGCGTCGGGCCAGGCGAGGCGCCCGCCGCCGATCCGGGCCCCATCGAACATGAGGGTCGTGGGCCAGGCGAAGGCCACCGGCTTGTCGGGCGGAGCGTAGGACGACAGCGCATCGGCCATGGCGTTCATGCCCGCGAACACCGCACGACGAGCGGAGGCCAGCGGCTCCTCGGGTTCGAGCACGACCGCGAATTCGAGCACGTCGAAGCGTCGCACCCAGGCGAAGGTTCCGGCCCCCTCGGCCGCGGCGACCCGGATCGCATGCGCGAAGGCGTCGGCGTGCTCGCGCAAGGCGACGAGCCGGTAGGCCGGCGGCAGGTCCAGAGTGGAGGTCTGGGGCGGGGCGGCAGTGGCGGCCATGGCGTCGAGGGGTCCTGCGACGGGTTGTTTCTGTCCTAGTTTGGACTGGCTCTAGTATAAGGGATGGCCGATAGCACGGGAGAGGCGTCAAAACGCCTCCAGAAAAGGTGGATTTCGTGAGCCAACCCAGCCGCATCGTCATCGCCTGCTCCTGCGAGGGCACGATGCCGCTCGAGCCCGAGGCACTCGCGGCCGGCACCGGCGCGCGCATCGAGACCTGCAGCCAGGCTTGCCGGGCGGAACTCGACCGGGTGAAGCGGCTCATGGCATCGGGCGCGTCGCTGACGGTCGGCTGCACGCAGGAGAGCCCCCTCTTCACCGAAGCCGCCGAGGAGATGGGGGCAGCGGACCGCGTGCTCTTCGCCAACATTCGCGAGAATGCGGGCTGGTCGGTCGAGGCGGAACTCGCGGGCCCCAAGATGGCGGCCCTGCTCGCCGCGGCCGCCGAACCCGTCGAGCCCATCCGCCTCGTTTCCCTGGAGAGCCGGGGCGTAACGCTCGTCTATGGCCGCGACGAGGCCGCGATCGAGACCGCCCGCCGGCTTGCCGATCGGCTCGACATCACGGTTCTTCTCACGAAGCCCGTGGACGTGACGCCGCCGCGGAGTACGGATTTCCCGATCCTCAAGGGAACCATCACGGCCGCGAAAGGCCATCTCGGCGCCTTCGAATTGAGGGTCGACGATTACGCACTCCCCTCCCCGTCCTCGCGGCAGCGCCTGGTCTTCGGGGAAGCCAGGAACGGCGCGACCTCCTCCTGCGATCTCATCCTCGACCTCACCGGCGGGACGCCGCTCTTCCCCGCGCACGACTTGCGCAGCGGCTATCTTCGGCCCGACGCCCGCGATCCGGCCGCCGTGGAGCGGGCGATCGCGGAGGCCCGCGAACTCGTGGGCACGTTCGACAAGCCGCGCTTCATCGATTTCAAGGCGGGGCTCTGCGCCCATTCCCGCTCGAAGATCACGGGCTGCACCCGCTGCCTCGATCTCTGCCCCACGGGCGCCATCGCGCCCGCAGGCGACCATGTCGCTATCGATCCCTACATCTGTGCGGGCTGCGGCTCCTGCGCGGCGGCCTGCCCCACTGGGGCCGCGTCCTACGCGCTGCCGCCGGCCGACGCCCTCATGCGCAAGCTCCGCACCCTGATGCAGGCCTATGCCCTGGCGGGTGGCCGGAACGGGGTGGTGCTCTTCCACGACGGCGACCATGGCGAGCCCCTGATCGACGCGCTCGCGCGCTTCGGCCCCGGATTGCCCGCGAACGTGTTGCCCGTGCGCGTCAACGAGATCACGCAGGTGGGGCCGGAAGCCATCGCGGCTCTCTTCGCCTATGGCGCGGTGGGCGTGCGGTTCCTCGGCAGAGCCAAGCCGAAGCACGACCCGGCCGGCCTCAATCGCGTGGTCGGCACCGCTGGCGCGATCCTCGACGGGCTCGGATACGGGTCCGGGGTCGTGAGCGTCATCGAAACCGACGATCCCGATGCGCTTCGCGCGCATCTCGACCGGGCGCCGCTCGGCAACCCGACGCCCCAACCCGCGACCTTCCAGCCCCACGGGGCGAAGCGCGGCGTGCTGGAACTCGCCTTCCGGGAGCTCCACCGGGCCGCTCCCGTTCCCGTCGATGTGGTGCCGCTCTCGCCCGGCGCGCCGTTCGGCGGCCTCGCTTTCCGTGTCGAAGACTGCACGCTCTGCCTCTCCTGCGTCTCCGCCTGCCCCACGACCGCGCTCTCCGATAATCCCGAGAAGCCGATGCTGCGCTTCATAGAATCGCTGTGCGTCCAATGCGGACTGTGCGCCGCCACCTGCCCCGAGGACGTGATCGGCCTCATCCCGCAGGTGGATTTCAAGGCCTGGGAGAACCCGCGGCGGATCGTGAAGGAGGAGGAGCCGTTCCACTGCATCGCCTGCGCCAAGCCCTTCGGGACCCGCAGCACCGTCGAGCGGGTCGTCCAGAAGCTCCAGGACAAGCACTGGATGTTCTCCGGCACCGGCCACGATCGGGTCCGGGTGCTCATGATGTGCGAGGATTGCCGGGTCGAGGCCGTCGTCAACGAGAGCTTCGACCCCCACGCGATGCCCCCGCGCCCGAACCCGCGCACCACGGATGATTACCTGCGCGAGCGGGAGGCCAGCAAGGCCGGTACGGCCGACGATAACTAGCCTTCGAGGTCTCCACACGCCCGTGGGATCGCCCATCCCGGCGTTGCGGCGCAACGGGAACGGAGATTTGGCTTGCCGGTTGTCCGATGGGGGTCAGTGACATTCGACTTAGGGAGTTCTCGATGAAGCATCTGCTGATCGCGACCGTGGCGACGCTTGGCCTCGTTTCGGCCGCTGCCGCCCAGTCCAGCTCCACCACCGTGACGACCACGACGGGCGGAGCTGCGGCCACGACCGGTGCAACCGGGACGGTTACGATTGCGCCGGAGCAGCGCACCCGGATCAGAGAATATGTCGTGAAGGAGAACCGCCGCTCGATCGCGGCACCGTCGGGCTTCTCGGTAGCCGTCGGCGCCACGCTGCCCGAGACGGTCGAGCTCTATTCGCTCCCCTCCGAGGTGGGCGTGACGCAGTATCGCTACTCCGTGGTCGGCGACCGTACCGTGCTGGTCGAACCCGGCACCCGGCGCATCATTCAGGTGATCGAGTAAGGAACGTCCGACACCGCGCCTTCTGGCGTCGCAATTCACGACCCCGCCGCCAAGTCGCGGCGGGGTTTTCGTTGTCAGCGCGTGACCCGCTCCAGGAAGCGCACGAGAGCCTCGCGGTCTTCCGCCCGAGTGATCACCTGTTCGGGCATCTTTGTGCCAGGCGTGTATCGGGCAGGCCCCACCTCGAACAGGCGGGCGATGGTCTCGGCGGTCCAGACGATGTCGAGGCTCTTCAGGGACGGGGAGAAATTGTAGCCGGGGGCGGTCGCGATGCGCCGACCGAAGATCCCGTGTAGGGTCGGGCCGGCTCGATTGCCGCCGTCCGGCGTGAGCGTGTGACAGGCCGCGCAAGCCTGGAACACCTCCGCACCGCGTTCGCCCTGCAGACCGGCCATCACATCGGCGGGGCGGGAGATCAGGACCGCGCCCAAATGTTCCCCGTTGCGCAGGCTCCAGCGCCGCACGAGGCGGTCGCCTCCGCCGGTGACGAGTTCCTCGGCCCCGGAGCGAAACGCTACCGACCAGACCGGCAAGCCCGGCCCGACGAGGCTGAAGAGCACTCTGTTGTCGGCTCGTCCGATCACCGACACCGTTCCCCCGATCGTGGCCGCGGCCACGTGCGCCCCGTCGGTCGACACCGCAAGGGCGATCACCGGGCGGGGGCCGAGCTCGATCTGCGACCGCACGCCGTCGTCTCGCAAAACGCGGACGACCCCGTCCGCCCCCGCGACGACGAGGTCGCCGTCGGCAAAAGCAGCGACCGCGTTGAGGGGCGCCGGGAGCTGCCGCACGGCCGCGTCGCCCGTCTGCGACCAGATCCGCACGGTTCCGTCGTAGCCTGCGGTCACGGGGCGGCCATCGGGCAGGAAGGCGACCGCATTCACCGGCCCCGTATGCCCGGCTAGCACCCGCGCGTCGCCGCCTGCGAGCGGCGTGAGACGGGCGGTCCCATCCCAGGACGCGGAAGCGAGCCATGCTCCGTCGAGAGAGAGGCTCAACCCGGCGATGGGCCCGCCATGGGCCTCGATGACGGCTTCGGGCTCCGGTCGCCCGAAGCGCCAGAGCGCGATGCGCCCATCCTCCCCGGCGCTCGCGAAGCGGCCGTCGGGAAGAGCCGCGACCGCATTCACCGCGCCGTCGTGGAAGCGCAGAACCTGAAGGGCCTCGCCCCGTTCGAGATCCCAGACGATGGCGGATTGATCGAAGGAGCCCGAGACGGCAAGGCGCCCGTCGGCCGAGATCGCGAGCGCACGGACGGGGCCGCCATGGCCGCGCAGCTCCGCCTGGGCGAAACCGGGCAGCAGCAGAAGGAGGATCGCAAAAAGACTTCGGATCAACGGGTCCTCCCTGGGCCGCCGCTGCGGGCGGAAACCGGATGGCATCGGGATGATGGTTCAGGCGGGCCGGAAACCAAGGGCCTCCAGCAGCGCAACGGTCTCGGGTTCGCGGAGTGCGGCCAGGAACGCCTGGACCGCTGGCCGGCCGCGCCGTTCGCTCACGAGAGCGAAGTCGTAATGCTCCTCCGCGAGGGGCAGGAAGCCTAGCCCGTAGGCCTCCGCCACGGGTGCGATCGCGACGCCCCAATCGGCGCGGCCCTGCGCGATGGCGGCAGCGACCGCGTTATGGGATTTCGGCTGGTTCCAGTAGCCCTCGGGCCGGGTGCCCCCGAGGAGACGATCGATGAGGATACGGGTGCCGGCGCCCTGGTTGCGGTTGACCATCATGCACCCGGGATCCTTCAGCGCCGCCGCGATCGCCTCAGCGGCCTCCCGGCCTTCGAAGCGCCGGTCGCCGCGGCGGTACACCACGCCCTGCATCCGGCGCCATCCCGGCACGAGTTCGAGGCCCGGGGCGAGATAGGCTTCGTTGTAGCGGCCGGTCTCGGGATCCATGAGGTGGATGGGTGCCAGATCACATTCGCCCCGGCGGGCGGCGGCGAGGCCGCCGAGCGAGCCTACGGCCATGAGCCGGGCGGATACGCCCCGTTCCGCTAGACGGCCCACGAGGGCGTCGAGCCCGGTGCAGTGGCTTCCGATGACGGCAAGGTCGGGGGTGCGCAGTTGCGGGGCGAAGAGGGTGACGCGCGCCTCGGCGCCTGCCGGGCAATGATCGCTGAGCGCGTCGATCGTGAGAAAGCCGTCGGCCTGGGTGAAGGACGTGATCGAGCCCGATCCCTTCGCGACCGGGTAGGCGACGAAGCGGCCGTCGCGCTCGACGAGCGCCACCATGACGAATTCGGTGCGGCCGAGTTCCGAGGCGATGCGGACCGGCACCGGGGCATCCACCTGCGCCTTCGTCCGTGGCGGCAGACCCGCGATTTCCCGGAGCACCGGGGCCACCATGTCGTGGAAGGTGAACATCGCGGAGGTGGGAAAGCCCGGGAGAACCACGACGGGCTTGCCCTCGCAGACGGCGAGGCAGAGGGGTTTGCCGGGCTTCAGCGCGACCCCATGAGCCACGATCCCGGGAGCGCCGAGCCGGGGCACGAGACGGTGGGTGAGATCGCCCGCGCCCTTCGAGGTGCCGCCGGAGAGGATCACGGCATCGCAATCGGCAAAGGCTCGCCGCAGAGCGGCCTCGAGCAGGGCCTCGTCGTCGGGCACGGCGCCGTAGACGACCGGCTCGCCGCCGTTCTCGGCCACGGCCGCCGCCACGATGGGCCCATTGGCGTCGTAGATGGCGGCCGGGCGCAGCGGCGCACCGGGCGCCACGAGTTCGTCGCCCGTCGAGAGCACCCCCACCCGAGGACGGCGAAACACCTCGACCTCGCCGATCCCGCAGGCTGCCAGAACCCCGATCTCGCGGGAGCCCAGGATCGTTCCCCGCCGCAGCAGGGTTTCGCCGAGCGCGATATCCGAGCCCGCAGACGCCACGAAGGCGCCGGGTGCCGGCGCCCTGCGCAGGACGATTGCGGCTCCGTCATCGAGCGCATCGGTGTGCTCGATCATCACCACGGCATCGGCACCGCGGGGGATCGGTCCCCCGGTCGCGATCGGGGTCGCGGTGCCGGGCTCCACGGCGAGCCTCGGCGAGACCCCGCAGGCGATCACCTCCGGGTTGAGGCGTAAGCTGACGGGACGCCCCTCACTCGCCTCGGCACAATCCGCGCTCCTCACCGCAAATCCGTCGACGCCCGACCGGTCGAAGGGCGGAACGTCCGTCGGCGAGGCGATGTCCCGGGCGAGCACGCGCCCGAGCGCTCCGGCGAGCGGGAGCGTTTCGACGCCCAAGGGCTTCGGGTCGAGGGCCTCTCGAAACCGGCGCATGGCCTCGTCGCGCGGCAACACGGTCAGGAACTGGTCCTGCCGGATCGCTTCGGTCGCGGCGCGGGTCGATTGGCTCATGGGCTCTTCTGATGGGATCGTTGCACGATGGGGTCAAACGGAAACGGGGTTCCATCGATGGCTTCGGGTTGCGAGCTTCGATGCAAGGACGTCCCGCTCGTCCGCGAGCCTCGCGACGATCCCCAATGCGCAAGCCCGCTTCGGCATGTGGAGGACCCGCCTCAGAACCGGTAGGCCTCGACGACGTCGCCCTCCTGAACGCCCTCGCTTTCCGGCGGGATGGCGATCCAGCCCTCCGCCAAGCCGATCGCCGGCAGGCTTAGCGAACCGAGGCCGAGGGGCTCAAGACCGCCGTTTGCCTCACGCAGCAGCGCGATCTCCATGAGGCCGATGCTGGAAGCGAGTTTCCGGGTCAGCGGGGCACGCCGCCAGCACGGCTCCGGCTTTCGGCCCGTGAGGTGCGCGGCCAGGGGCTTGAGGAGCGCGCAGGTGACGGCGAGGAGCGCATCGAGCCGCTCGGGCACGACGAGGACGGGGTGGCTGCCCCGAAGAAACACCCCAGTGGCGTCGCCCGGGCGGAGCGCCAATCCGGCCGCGATCGGCCGCACTCCCAGCGCGGCGAGTTCAAGCGGCCGGTCCGTGAGGACAACGGTGAGGTCCGCCTCGCCCCATTTCCCGATCGGGTCGAGGGCGCCTTCGGTTACGTCGAAGCCGGCACGAGCCAGGAGGCTGCCGGGCACCCCCGAGGCTCTGGCGGACAAGATCCGAAGGCGGGGCTTGCGGACCCTCGCCTCCAGGAGGCCGGCTGCCGCTGCCGCAAGGGCGGCATTCGCGTGAAGCGCACCACCTGCGGGCGCGATGATCTCGCCAAGCCGCCCATCCTCCCCGGCGCGCACGGCGTTCTCGCCAGGCCCCACGGCTGCGACGATCTCGACCAGGAGGCCCGTGCGGGAGAGCCCGTCCAGGGGCAGGACGGCATCGGAGCCAGGGGGCAGCGGATCGCCCGGCTGCACGAGCAGGGGTGGATCGGCGACAATCAGGGGTGCGTAGGAGGAGACTCCGACGAGATCCCGAGAGGAGACCGCGTAGCCGGCCCGCAGGGCTCGCGCCCGATCGGGAATCGCCGCCGGCAGGGTCAGGGCCTCGTCGAGAACGCCGTCGACGGCCCGTTCGAGGAGCAGTTTCCGCGGCTCGACCGCCGGGCAGATGGCGGCAAGCTCCGCGAGCACGTCCGGCACGGATCTCATGGCAGACAAGCCAGGCAGCGGCTGGCTGATCGTCGGGGAAACATGGACCCGGGTTAAGGGGCCACGATGGCGTTTACAACGGGGGCATCACCGTGTTGTGTGGCGCCTCGTGGCGTTCCCTCCCCAAGGCTCATGTCCGACACTCCCCTCGATCTCTCCGGGCTCAAATGCCCCCTTCCCGCCCTCAAGACCCGCAAGGCCCTGCGCGGCCTCGGGCCGGGGGACCGTCTCGTCGTAACCTGCACGGATCCGCTCGCGGCGATCGACATCCCCAATCTGCTCCGCGAGACCGGCGATGTCCTGGAGGAGCAATCTTCGGCGGGCGCGGCCCTGGTCTTTCGGATCCGGAAATCGGACACGGATTAGGGGCCCGCAACGAGAAGAGGCCCGGGCGAACCCAGGCCTCCGGTCCCAGCGGCGGGAATCGGCCTACGGCCGACTCCAACGAGCTCAGCAGTAAGTCGTCTTCGGCCTAACGCCGGCCGCGGAACATGTCTTTCAAGCTGCCGATGAAGTTCTGGAAGTGCCCCTCGATCTTGTCGGCCCGGCCCTCGGCCTGGAGCTTCGAGTCGCCCATCACCTGACCGGCACCCTCCTTCAGGGAGCCCTTCATGTGCTTCATGCTGCCCTTTGCGCGATCGTCGTCCATGGAAACCTCCGCTTCGGCAAAATCGCCTTTGAGAGGCCAACGCGGGAGGGTCGCAGCGGTTTCGCAGCCGGTGACCGATCGTTCGACCGACCCGCGGCGTCCGACCCGGGTTGCTTTCGACACGCGGCCGGCTCGGACGGACGCGCTGGCGTGGACAAGTCCTGCGAACGAGCGCTCTTCAGGCCGCCGTCTGCTCGCGCGCCGACAAGGGGGCGAGACGTGCCAGGACCTCCTTGAGAGCGAGCCGCGACATCGGCTTCTCGAGCCAGGGGACTCCCTGGAATTCCGGCGTCTCCGAATCGGGTTTGAGGCCGGAATAGATCGCGAAGGGCACGCCGCGCCCCTTGAGCTCGCGGGCGAGATCGGCGCTCGATCCGTCCGTCAGCATGACGTCGAGCAGCGCGAGTTCGGGGGTGTGATCCTCGAGCCATCGCAGCGCCTCGGCTTTTCTCGTGAAGGGGCCAATCACCTTGAATCCGGCGTCTTCCAGGTAGGCTTCGAGCGACATTCCGATCAAAGCCTGGTCCTCGACGATGAGGCAGCTCGGCGCGTAGGTCATCGATGGGCCTTCTTGGTGTTGTTGTACGGCTAAGCCTACAACTCGGAGGCACCGCTCCAAGTTTCAAGGATCCGCACAGGATGATTGGCAAACGGCATCACAGTTCGGTGGGGACAGCGGCAATCGGCCGGTTTCGCTTGTCATGAACGTCGCTGGTCTCGTCCCGTCGCCCCTCCGCTGAAAAAGAACCCCGTCGCGGCAAGCTGACGGGGTGCGAGGGGGAGAACGCCGGGGCAAAGCGACCCGCCGTCCAAGGGCACATCGCGTTCCGGACATCCGAGGACGCGACGGTTTTTCCGTAAAGGAACTTTAAAATTCACGCCTTAACCTGCGTAAGACGCGGCTGAGAAACGCATGGCTGTTGGCTTTGATGTGTTCATGTTTCGTTTAGCGCAAGTTAATGCGACCTTGATATCAACGTCCAAGATCCAAAGCACGATCAGATCGTGAGAGATTGGGCTTTCGGGTCTCACAAACCCATACATCGCAGCCTGTGTTACCGATCGTCGGCGAAGCCTCTGAGCGGCTCCGTCGCAAGACTCCCAAAGTTTGCCGTTCTGTCGGTGCTCAGGATGCCGCTGGAATCGCGACAATTCCGAGGTGTGTTGCCTATGACCTCACAAGCAAAGACGCTCGATTCCGTGACTCCCGATCCCCGTCGACTCCACCCGCGTCGCGAGCCGTCCCTCGCGCCGGGCACGCCAGCCATCCTCGGCCAGTTGCTGCGCAGGATGTATGGTGATCTGCGCAAGATGCCTGTGCCCGGTCGCCTCCTTGCCATCGTGGATCGCATCGAGGATCCAGCGCGGCGGACGGAGGAAAAGCAATGAGCGTCGATCCGGACATTAGCGACGCGCTCTTCAAGGTCATCCCGCATCTGCGCGCGTTCGCCATCTCGCTCACGGGCAGCCTCGATCACGCCGACGACCTCGTGCAGGAAACCCTGCTGAGGGCGCTCAGCAATCTCGACAAGTTCCAGCCCGGAACGAGCCTGCAGGCCTGGACCTTCACGATCCTGCGCAATCTGTTCCATACGGAATATCGCAAGAGGCGCCGCGAAGTGGAGGATCCGGAAGGGATCATGGCGAGCCGCCTTGCCTCGCCGCCCGAGCAGAATGGTCGCCTCGACTTCGAGGACCTGCGCATCGCGCTCTCGAAGCTGCCGTCGCATCAACGGGAGGCGCTGCTGCTCGTGGGTGCGGAGGGTCTCTCCTATGAGGAAGCCGCACGGGTGTGCAACACCCATCTCGGCACCATCAAGAGCCGCGTCAACCGCGCTCGCTCACGTCTCGCGGAACTCCTTCACCTCGACGGGGTGGATGAGATCGGGCCGGATCGTTCGGTGCGCGCCGCGCTGCAGAGCAGCGTTCTCTAAAGGACCGTTTCATCGGTCTGGATCCGCTCACGGTCTGAGTTGGCCGCGCTGACAGGCGGATCGGACTGATCTCGCTCAGAACCTCGTCCGGTCCTGCCGATCGCGGCCCGGTTCCATCGGCCGTCATTTCAAGGTGCGATCGTGAGAAGCCTGCAGCTTTCTTCGGTTCGTGCCTTGAGATCCCGCCGCGCGTCACGCTGCCGCGTCGGAGCCGAGAGCATCCGAGATCCCGACCTCGATGGCGCAGACGACGCCGTCGGGTTCGAAGGATAGATTCACGCGCCCGCCGAGTTCGGCCGCGAGACTGCGCTCGATCAATCGCGATCCGAAACCCCAGCGACTCGGCGGTGCCACCAAGGGCCCACCCTGCTCCCGCCAGGTGAGCCTGAGATGCCAGGCGGCATCGACATCCCACTTGATGTCGACCCGCCCGCCTTCGACCGAGAGAGCCCCGTACTTCACGGCGTTGGTGGCGAGTTCCTGGAACGCCATGGCGAGCGAGAGGGCCACCCGCGGCGGCAGGCGCAGATCGGGTCCGTGCACGACGAACCGTCCTCGGCCCGCCTTGGCGTGGCTCGCCTCGCTCCCGAAGGGTTTGATCGCCTCGCCCACGATCTCGCGCAGGCTCGCTCCCTCCCAGCCCTCGCGGGTGAGAACGTCATGCGCCCGCGAGAGCGCAATCAACCGCCCTTCGAGATCGATGCGCGCCTGCTCAGCGGTCTCCGAATTGCGCAGCGACTGGCTGGAGATGGACTGCACCGTCGCCAGTGTGTTCTTCACCCGGTGGTTCAGTTCGTGGAGAAGCAATTGCTGGCGCTCCTGCCAGCGTTTGCGGTCGGTGATGTCGAGGACGACACCGCGGGACCTGACCACCTCGCCGGTCTCGTCGCGCAGATACTCGCCGCGGCCATCCACCCAGCGCGACGTCCCGTCCGGGAGAAGAAGACGCAGCTCTATCTCGAATTGGCGCACTCCCGGGTCCCTGATCATGGCGCCGATGGCGAGCAGGTTCTCGCGATCGTCGGGATGGTAGCGGGCCCGAAGGTGGTCGATCGTCAGCCTCTGATCCGGCGGATAACCGTAGATTTCGTTCAGGCGCGGAGAGGGCATGATCTCACCCGTGCGATGATCGACATCGAAGATCGCCAGCGCGGACGCCGCGAGGGCGTTGCGCAGTTGCGCCTCGCGCTCCCGAAGGGCCTCCTCGGCGACCCTGCGATCCGTGATATCGAGGATGACGCCCAGCATCCCCGACGGTGCGCCCTCGGGGGTCACGCTCATCTCGGCACGCAGGAGATGCCAGCGGATGTGCTCGTCCGGCAGGACACTGCGGTACTCCGCCTCGAAATAGCGCTCACCCCGGGACAGGGCCGCGAGCGCCGTGGCGCGGATGCGCTCCCCGTCCCCAGGATAGTAGCGCGACCGTGCCTCCTCCAGCGTCAGCCGGTGATCGGCAGGAAAGCCGAGCATCCGGTTCAGTTCGGGCGATGTCTTGATGACGCCCTCGGCCGCGCTCCATTCCCACACGGCCATGCGGCCGGCGTCGATGGCGAGCCGAAGACGGTCCTCGCTCTCCCGCAACGCGGCTTCCGAACGTTTGCGCTCGGTGATGTCGATTTCGACGCCGTCCCAGATGGTCACCCCGTCGCCCAGGGAGCGGGGCGCGGAGCTGCGGTGAAACCAGCGCACTTCCCCCGAGGGCAGGCGCATCGGGATCTCGATGCTGATTTCTCTGTTCGAGGTCCCTGCATTCCGTCTCACGGCCTCGAGGACCGGCCGGAACTCGTCGAGGACCTGACGGTCGAGAGCCTCGGGATCCGCCATCACGGACTCGACCGATATGCCGTGCAGACGCTCCACTGCCTGGCTCACGTAGGTGAACCGCACGCGGCCGTCCCTTTCGCGCAGAACCTGATAGACCATGCCATGGGGAATGTTGTCCGCGATGGTCCTCAGACGGGCCTCGCTCTCCTTCAGGGCGCTCTCGGCACGCTTCTGAGCCGTGACGTCGAGGGACGTTCCGATCAATCGTGTGGCCTTGCCGTCCTCGAAGAACCCTTGTCCCCAGCCGATGATCCACCGCTCCTCGCCCGTCGTGAGATCGATGATGCGGTGTTCCACCTTCAGGATGCCCGAACCGGCGGGGTCCGTGGCTACCTCGGCGGCCGCCAGCACCGCCTCGCGGTCGTCCGGGTGGAGGACGGCGACCCAGGTCTCGAAGGTCACCGGAGCATCCGGCGGAACGCCGAAGAGCGCCAGGCATCTCTCATCCCAGGACAGCTTGCCGGTCTGCGGGTCGTAATCCCAGATCCCGAGCCGCGTGGCTTCGAGAGCAAGCCGGAGGCGGTCCTCGCTGCGGATCAGCTGTGCTTCGCGCTCCTGCTGCCTGACGCGCTCTTCCGTCACGTCACGAAACGAGATCGCGAGACCGTCCTCCAGGGGGATCGCCACGCCGCGAAGATACCGGCCAGCACGGAGCCGGGACTCCGCCACCAGTTCCGTTCGCGTCCGGGCCGCCATGGCCCGCCGGAGCAGGATTTCGTTGTCGCTGCCGGGTTTGGAGGGGATCAGGTCCCAATAGGACCGCCCTTGGACCTCCGCGAGCGTCTTGCCGGCGAAACCCAAGGCCAGCGCATTCGCGGCCACGACGCGCCACTCGCGGTCCACGGCGAAGAAGGCTTCACCGAGATGGTCGCTATAAGCCACGATAGCCTTTAGGTCGGCAAGGCAGTGCAAAGGCGGGGTCTCGACGCGGGCAAGCAGAAGTCGTAACGCCCCTGTGCATCTCACGTCCGTCGCCGGCTGTCACCTAGACCGTTTGCGCGTGGGGTGGATCCGGCTCACGTCAAGAAAGCGCGTCACAGCGAAGACGGGAGCTGATTCCACCTGAGCGGAAACAGCTCTAGACCGTTTGAGCGTGAGGTGGATCCGGCTGACGTGAAGAAATCGCGCCCGGCCAGAAACCAAAGCTGATGTCACGGCAGCGGGACCAGCTCCAGGAACCGTGCTGCGCTGCCTAAGGGACAGGGTTCCCAGCTCTCAGGAGGCCTGCCGCGCCCGGATCCGCTCGCGATGGGCCGTATAGACCCCGCTCGCGACGATAACGGCCGCACCCGCCAGCGTCCAGCTGTCCGGCACGTGACCGAAGACGGCGAGACCGAGTGCGGCCGACCAGACGAGCTGACTGTAGATGAAGGGCGCCAGGACGGAGGCGTTGGCGTACCGATAGGCGACGACGACCAAGCCCTGGGCCGCGGTAGCCGTCAATCCCGACACCGCGACGAGCCCGATCTCGCGCCACCCCATCGGGGACCAGCCGAAGGGGAGGAGCAGACTCGATCCGAGCACCCCCACGAAGGCCGTGTAGGTGAGGGTCACGAGCGTATTGTCGGTCCCGCTGATCATCCGCGTGATCACGAGAGCACCCGCCCAAACCGCGGCCGCAAGCAAGGGAAGCACGGCGGCGGGGTGGAAGGCCTCCGTGCCCGGCCGGACGATGATCAGCACGCCGAGCAGCCCCACGACCACCGCGGCCCAGCGGCGGGGGCCGACCCGTTCGCCGAGGAAGGGAACCGAGAGCGCCGTCACGAACAGGGGCGAGACGAAGGACATCGCGGTCGCCTCGGCCAGCGGGAGCATGCCGAGAGAGGCGATGAAGAGCAGGGCCGAGAGCAACGCCCCGAGGGCCCGTGAAACCTGGAGGAGCGGCCGCGCCGAGCGCCAGGCGACGGGGCCGCGCAGGAGCACGACGGGGAGCATCACGAGGGCGAAGACCGCGAACCGGGCCCAGGTCACCTGGGTGGCCGGCATGCTCTCCATCAGCGACTTCGAGGCGGCGTCCGAGAGCGCGAAGCAGAAAACCGACAGCAGAAGGAGACCGATCCCGCGGAGAGGCCGATCCACCTGGCCGAGCCCAGCCGGCGGGGACGCCGGCACCTCGATGGCAGCGGATCCGGCAAGGCCTTGGGCGGGGGGAGAAGACACGGGGGCTCGCTTCGCTGAAGCGCCGCCGCGCTCCGAGGGTCATCATGCAGGGCCGGCAGGGCCGCCGATCGGATCGGGGGCGCAGATCGGGACGCTCCTTAGGGGAGCGGGGCCCGCGTCACCCGGCCTCAGCCGAGGCCGGCGACCGGATCCGTCTCTACGTCGAACTCCAGAATCTCGCAATTCGCGAGGCGCTGACCGGTCAGATGGAAGAAGAACGTGCCGTGGCCGATGACCGCAATCCTCCGCTCCGGCCGCTCCCGAAGCCAGGACCGGAAGGTATCGACCCGTTCGAGAAGAACGTCATGTGGCTCGTAGCAGATGCCGTTCTCGTCCGGCCTCCCATCCTCGTGCCACCAGATCTCGGGAAGATGATCGAGGGCATAGGCCGGGAACTCGGCGCTGAGCAGCGAGGGTGCGCGGCCGATGTCGCAGCTGCTGCCGCCGTGCTCGCGGTGGAGGGCCTCGACGACGATGCGGGGTTCGGAAGGGTGGTCCGCGAAGATGCCGGCGGTGGTCTGGAGGGCGCGGGTGAAAGGGGAGGTCACCACGAGTTCGAACGGGATGGGATGCAACTTCTCACGGGCGGCTTCGACCTGCCGGAGTCCCTCCTCGGTCAGGCGCGCATCCACGTGCAGGGGATCGATGCCGGTCTCGCGGAAGGCCACGTTGAAGGTGGATTCCCCATGGCGGATGCAGAACACTGCTTTTCGGGTCATAGAATCCTCTTCCACGGGCTTGATCGGCCGACCTTCAGTTTGCCAGAGCGGCGATTTCGTCAAGACTCTCGAAGGTGAGCGTCGGGCGGCAGGCCCGGAGGCTCTCGGCGGTCGCATAGCCCCAGGTGACGGCCCCGGCGGCCAGGCCCACGGCCGCGGCCGCCTCGACGTCGCGGGTCTCGTCGCCGATGCAGAGCGCATCCGCCGGCGCGACGCCCGCGCGCCGCAGAACCTGGCGGAACTTGGCGGCCTTGCCGAACAGCGAGGCCCCGCAGGCGAAATAGGTGATCGCCGCCGCATTGTCCGGACCCAGGATGCGGCGAACGTTTTCTTCGCTGTTCGAGGTCACGACCGCGAGCGCGACACCGCGACTCGCGAGCGCGTCGAGGAGATCGCCGACGCCTGGAAAAAGCGGGATCGCATGCGCCTCATGGGCAACCAGCCGCCGCATGTGGTTTGCGATCAGCGGCAGCTTCCAGCCCGGGACCCCGAGATAACGGATGATCGCGCGGTTGTCATAGCCGCGCAGCATTTCGAGTTCGGCCCTGCTGACTTGGCGGAAGCGATAGCGCGCAGCCACTTGATTGATGACCCCCGCGAACCAGTCGCGGCTGTCCGCGAGAGTTCCGTCGAAGTCGAAGATGATGAGCTTGTAGCGCATGGTCGTTGGTATGCTGATCAAGAGAGGACCCGGGGCATTCCCGGATGTGCGCTTGGTCGTTTGACGATGGGTCGAGGGAGGAGCCGAGGCGTTTCCGGCTGTCGCGCATGGCATCGAGTGGACGGAGAGCGACGAGAACCGAGGCGTTCCCGGCTGTCGCGCCGATCTCCTGGAGTGGATTCGGTTGCCGTAACGGCAATGTCGCCATCCGCGAAGCGAGAGCTCACTCCACGCCAGTGCCGTCAACTCTAACCGCCGCGAAGCGCCTCCTGCGGATTGAAGGGAGCGTTGCTGTCGAAGCGATCGGCCGGGGCGCAGTGTTTACAGATCGAGCGGAAGAGAAAGTCGTTGCGACGCATCCGCTCCTCCAGGCGTTCCTGTCGGCGACGAGCCTCTTCCTCGGGCGAACGCTCCACGCTGGACGGCTTGACCGTGAGTCTCAAGGGCGGCGACGCCTCCTGCGCGAAAGCGCCGGCCTGGAAGCCGAGAACCACGACAAGACAAACCACGATTCGCATGCCCGCTCTCCTTGTCGGCCACGTTCCCCGAGGCCCTTCCCGGGAGGGAGCGCCGGCCAAGGGCTAGAGCTGTCTCCACTTGCGTGGAAGCAGCTCTCGCCTTTGCTTCAACGCGTTTTCTTGACGCGAGCCGGAGCCACCTCACTCGAAAACGCTCTGAGGCCCACCAGGCGAGCCCTGCTCCTCGTGATTGCCGGGTTACTGGAGTCCGGCCGGATTGCGGACAGGGGGATCGCCGCAGCCGGACGGCATTACAGGGGTTCGGCGTTCCGGGTGGCCATCATGTCCTTGTAGGCCGGCCGCGCCTGACAGGCCTCCAGCCAGCGCGCAACGGACGGATGATCCTGGAAGAGTTCTTGGGCAGGCTGGGCGTAGCGACAGACCTCAGCGAGGTTGATGTCGGCCACGGTGAAGCGGCCCCCGACCACATAGCCCCCGCCCGCCTGCAAGGCGGCTTCGAGGACCGCGAAGGGGCGACGCAGGCTCGCGATGGCGGCCTCCGCGACCTTGGGGTCCCGCTCGGCCTCGGGGCGAGAGACACGGTGCACGAGGATCTGCAGGGCATGGGGCTCGCATTCCGTGACGGCCCAGAGCGCCCACATGGTCATCAGGCCGTCCTCGTGCAGATCGCGCGGTGCCAGGTCGCCGCCGTGCTTCTTGGCGAGATAGAGATTGATGGCGAGCGATTCGTGCAGCACGAACCCGTCGTCCTCGATCGAGGGGATCAGCCCGTTCGGATTGACGGCGCGGAAGGCCGGGGACGACGTATTGAAGGGCGCCGTTCGATGCCGCAGGATCGCCGAGCCGATAGGCCTGGATGACGGGAACCTGCTCGAAGGGAATGCCGAGTTCCTTGGCAAGCCACACGTTGCGCGACGCACGCGAGCGCAGAACGCCATAGATCTTGAGAGTCATCCGGTTTCCTCTGGGCCCGAGAAGCCTTGAGCGTTGATGGGGGTGAGGTCGATCCGGCTCGCCTGCCGACGCGACCGCCACAGAATGGAAGCCGAATCCACGGGCGTGGACTCGGCTTCACGGCCCGGTAGCCCATCGGAGTCCGGGGCGACAAGGATCATTCAAGGGGCAGCAAGTTTTTGCTCTTCAAAGCGCCTCCAGGCGAGTTCGCCGGGGGCTTGCCGAGGCTCCTCCGGACGCGATCCTGTCGTGTTGGCTTGTTCATGCGATGCCGAGGGCATCCTTGATGGATTGGGCCAGATCCCGGCGGCGGTAGGGCTTGCGCAAGAGCCGCGTGCCCGCCTCGGGCCGGCCATGGTGCTCGAACGTCTCCTCGGGG
>JAESFL010000068.1_pt1 | contig 122705 bp, 101 predicted proteins | sample 9269401 | NCBI WGS metagenome assembly JAESFL01 (sample SAMN14506025, study PRJNA617098) | algae metagenome | isolation source: Gloeocapsa sp. UFS-A4-WI-NPMV-4B04 and co-occurring heterotrophs from desert... | place: USA: Utah | collected 2006-10-01 | reverse complement strand
GAGGGCATGGCTGGCTTCACCCCGAGCCTGCTCGACGACACCCTCACAGCAATTCCACCTCAGGCCGCCTGACCGATGGCCGCTCCAACTCCACCCCGAATTTCCACCTCATTGACGGACACGACCGGCTCGCGCTCGGCATGATCGAGCACCTGCGCCGCAGCTACGGCGAGGAGGAAGACTTTAGTCGGGCCCTGCTGCTCGCCTCCGCCGAGAATCCGGATGCGCTCGCCGGATACCGCGCCTTCGTGGCCGAGCGGCTCGCCCGGTTCGAGGCCACGGAGGGACCGGCGGGGGTCGGAGCCGCCCTGTTCTTCGCGTTGCTCGGCGTCGTGATGGGCCGCACCCTCGGCTTCCACGATCTGAGTGCTGCGCAGATCGAACCCCTTCTCGGGGCACTGGAGCGCGCGGCGCAGGAGCTCGACTGAGGGTGTTTCACAAGACGCCCGGTCGCCGATCGTCCTCGCTTGGACGAGGAGAGCGCAGCGGGCGTATTAAAGAGCGCTCTGGAGCGGCGGGCGCTTCCGGCAAGCGATCCGATCGACAGTCTCGAAGATCGAGGTGACGACCCAGGATGGCCTTGAGGGGCGGTGATACGGCAGGGGCGAAAGGGTGTTTTCGAAAAGCTCACATCAAGGATGGTGGCCGATCAGTTGAGAGGCGCCTATTCTCCGTCTCGAGCCAACCTTGCCCGAGGGCGTAGCGGACGATGCTGGCGCGGGAGCGGAGACCGAGCTTCTTGCAACCGCGGATCTTGTAGGTATCGACCGAGGCCACCGAGATCGACATCGAGAGGCTGACCTCCTTCATCGTCATGCCGAGGGCAATGAGCCGGAGCACCTCGCGCTCCCGCACGGTGAGGCCGCCCTCCTCGCCGGGATGGGGAGCGGGTGGCCCGGCCTCCGTGCGGCCGGGCGGAGAGGGAGCCGCGCGCATCTCTTTGTCGACATAACGGCCGCCGGAAACGACGGCCTCAATCGCCTCCAGAAGGCTGGTGCCGGCGGAGCGTTTCAGGACGTAGCCCTGGGCGCCCGCGCTCAGCGCCTCGTCGACGAAGCCGAGATCCTCGTTGACCGTCAAGAAAACGATGTGCACCGCCGAACCCGCCTCGCGAAGTGCACGGGCCACGGCGAGCCCGCTCATGCCGGTCATGGTGATATCCATGACGACGACGTCGGGCTGTGTCCGGTGGACGAGGTCCAGAGCGTGCCGTCCGTCGCTCGCCTCCCCGACGACCTCGATGCCGGCGGTCTCGCCGAGCAGGCCGCGGACGCCGCTTCTGAAGATCGGATGGTCGTCGATCAGGGCGACCCTGACACTTGCTTCTGCCCTGCCCATATCAGCCCCCTGTCATCGGCAAACGCGCCAGAATCGTCGTCCCGCCGCCAGGAGGCGATTCGATCATGAGCTGTCCCCCGAGCAGCATCAGCCGCTCGCGCATCCCCGCGAGACCGAAACCGCTCCCCGCGCGGCGCGCGTCCGGCGCCGGCTCGATTTTGAGGCCCGGTCCGTCATCCTCGATCGCCAGCGTGACGTCGGCGCGGGCGTATTGCAGGGTCACGGAGACGTGGCGCACCCCCGGTGCGTGCTTGACGACGTTGGTCAGGGCTTCCTGAACGAGCCGGAAGATCGTCACCTCGATCTCCGGCGTGAGGGTCACAGTGATTCCGGAGAGCTGGAACTCGATGGGGATCCCGCACCGATCCGACCACTCCCGCACGAGCCCGGACAGGGCGAGGATCAGGCCGAGCTCGGTCAGCGCCACCGGGCGCAGTTCCCGAACCACCTGGCGCAGGCTGGCCGAGATCGCATCGACCTGCTTCAGCATCGCCTCGATTTCCTCGGGTGACGGCGCGCGCCGCAACCGGTCCAGCCGCAGCTTCAGCCATGCGAGCTGCTGGCCGGCCTCGTCGTGAAGCTCGCGGGCAAGGCGTTCCCGCTCCGCGTGATGCGCCCGGTAGAGCTGAGCCAGAACCGCGTCCCGGTCGCGCTCGGCGCGGGTCCGGGCCTGGGCGGTGCGGCGCAGGTCGGCCAGCAGCAGGTCGCGCTCGCGCAGCAGTGACTGCAGGCGGCGCTGGTAGCGCTCGCGCTCTGCGAGCTCACGCCGCAACATCACCGCCTCACTCGCCAACAGGTTGAAGCGCGCATCCCGAACCGGCAGGATCCGCAGCAGGACGAGGGGATCGATGCTCTCGCGATTCAGGCGGCAGCCCTGGCAGCGGTAGCGGTACACGCCCGCTCTCCGCTTGACCGCGATCACGCCGGGGAGCGGCCTGCGCGTGGTCCGGGCGCGAGCCAGAAAGGCCGTCGAGGCCTTGCCCGTGAGGTGGATCGGGACCGGATCTTCCCGCGTCAGTAGTTGGCGGGCGGGGTTGTTGGCATAGGCGACGCTGCCCGAGCGGGCGACGACGAGGACAGGATCACTGATCGCTTCCAAGGTCCGCACGGCTTCCGCGCTCAGCGGGCCCATGCCGATTGGCGCCGGTGCCGCGTGCTGATTCATCGACGGAGCCCCGACACGTCAGCGGCTGGGCGTGCGGAGATGAGGCGGCCGCTTTCTTGATCGATGGTGGACGGGACACGCGGCAAGGGTTTTGCACGCCGATGCGTGCTGCACCTTCGCGGCCGAATTCGTGACTCGGCGGGGATTGCCCGCTGCAATGACTGAGACCATCGAAGCCCCCCGATCACCTACGGTCGCCGCAGCGGCATGATCCATCTGAGTTATACGCTGAGCACCGGACCAGGATCGCTCGATCAACCGTAGGGTTGTAAGATACGACTCCGCTGCAGCGCAGTATATAACAAAAGTGTCAGGCGGATACCTCGTAGTTGATAGCCCAAAGGGCGTATTCAATGGTCACCGCTGTGCCAGCCTGGATTTTTTTGGATTCAATCGATAGCGCGATTGAGTAAGTAAAATAATGTTTGCCTATATAGGGTAGTCTCTTGAGAGAAACTTGTTGGTATCGGCCAGGGTGATAAAACTCGATAGCTTCGAGCTTTGCTGTGATGCAGCATCGGCTCGACCGAACGCATAACTATAGTTTGAATTATCTCTTTGTCTGTTATCTAGCGTTGTGCGGTGCAGCTGAAAATCTTTCGGAGGCCGTGAGGCGGCCGTCCCGTTGCTCGAGGTGAGGTTATCAAGACAAGCCGGGCTTGTCTCTGACATCGACGTCCGCCAGTGGAGTAAAGCAAACGTCATGTGGCGGATCATTATCGCAGATGACCAGAAAAGCTTCCGCGTCGGTTTGCGGAAGGCTCTGGAGATCGGTTCGAGCGGAATGATTATCGTCGATGTGTCCGGGGCGTCGGAACTCATCAATCATCTTCGCTCTCCGCTGAAAACCGATCTCGTCATCGTCGGATCGCGCCTGCTTCCCGCCGGGGATCCGACTTATCTCGGGGGGCTGAAGCGGGCGGCCGGCGCCGCGCGCCTCCTGCTCGTCGTTTCGCACGCGTCAGCCGACCTGTTTCAGGATGCCCTGAGCCTCGGCTTCCACGGATTGATCGTCCGTCGGCAGCGCCACGAGGAGATGCTCGAGGCCATCCGCACGACGCTCGAGGGCCGGCTCTACGCCCCCAACACCATCCTGGCCGTGAAGTCGCCGGAACCCGCCTCCGCGATGCGGCAGCCGGAGCGCGGTGCGCGGACGATCGGTCTGACGCTGCGTCAGCGCGAAGTTCTGGCCTTGATCGGCAAGGGATTGTCCAATCGAGAGATCGCCTTCGCGCTGAACATTGCCGAGGCGACAGTGAAAATTCATGTTTCCGCCGTGATCCGAATGCTCGGAGTCAGAAATCGCACGGAAGCTGCGCTTCTCGCGCCGACCATCCTCAAGGGTAAAATCTAGTACGAATTGGATAGGCCCTGTTGGGTGTCCAAGTTTTTTCTGACATGACACGGACGCTCCCATTCGGTCTAGTTAATTTGTGCCTAACATCCTGCGACGCACAATATGTTTGTGCGAAGGGCTCGAATAGAACGGGCCGCTCAGGAAGATTCGGCGCGGGAGGTTTCCGGCAGATCAGGGGAGTAGCTCCGATGGAACACATCGATACGCTGATTGTCAGTGACAATCGCATGGTCAGAGAAAGTCTGGTCTCGCTTCTGGCCGGAACGCGCTTCACGGTGCGACAGGTCGCGGCCAGCCCGGCCCTGCCTCTGTCCGACCTCGAGGCGGCGCGTCTAGCGCTCGTCGTCATCGACGAGGAGGCGGGGGACCTGATCGGGCAGGTCGCCGAAGCCTTGCCGGAGGTCAAGATCGTGGCGTTGGCGCTGCGCGATACCGAAGGATTGATGCTGCGTAGCCTCCAGCTCGGTGCCTCGGCCTATCTGACCGAGGACGTGTCTCCCGCCGATCTTCTCAAGACCCTGGAGGTGGTGATCGCCGATTGCGCGGTGCTGCCGATGAGCTTCCTCGGGCGTCTGTGCCTGGCCGTCGAGCCGGTGCGGTCCCCCGGTCCGGTCGCCGCCCTGACCGGGCTTCAGCGGGCGGACGGGACCTCGCTCTCCAGCCTGTCGAGCCGCGAGGTCAACATCCTCGAAGGTCTGGCTCTGGGCGAATCCAACAAGGTCATCGCCCGCAATCTCGACATCGCGGAGGCCACGGTCAAGGTTCACGTCAAGGCGATCCTGCGCAAGGTTCGGGTGAAGAACCGGACGCAGGCCGCGGTCTGGGCGATGAACAAGGGCATCGTCAGCCACGGCAGCGCCCCGGTCGAGCGGTTCGGAGGCCTCGTATCCCCCCTCCCCTTGAGCGCGGGCCGCGACGGCTTCTCCTCCGGCGCGCTCTCCTCGGGCGTCCTGGCGGCCGTCGCCTGACGATCCTGCGCCTGACGATCCCTCGCCTGACGATCCCGCGGCGCCATGAGGCCCGGCGCTGCCGCTACACCCGTGCAATCCAAAGCGCGATCCAACTCGCAATCGAGTCGTGATCCGAGCCAGAGACGAGGGAGCCTGCGATGAAGGTGTCCGTGGTCACCCCGACGCTCAACGGCGTCGAATACCTGCGCGAATGCATCGAATCCTCGCGCGCCAGCGCCCGCAACGGCATCGAAGTCGAGCACGTGATCGTCGATGCGGGCAGCACGGACGGTACGGTGGAACTCGCCCGGAGCCTCGGCGCCACGGTGCTTCAGGGCAAGGATCGCGGCATCTTCGATGCGATCAACAAGGGCTCCTTTGCCGCCTCGGGCGAATTGCTCGGGTTCCTCGGCGCCGATGACATCCTGCTTCCCGGCGGCCTGGAGGCCGTCGTCGCGGCCTACCGGAGCCACCGTCGGCGCTGGGTCGTCGGCGGCATCCGCTGGATCGATGGGCGCGGCCGGAGCCTGGGCGGGCTGGCCGCCCCACCCAACTGGATGACGCCGCGCATGCTCGTGTGCCTCGGATGGAATCCGGTGATGCACATGGCGACCTACATCGCCCGCGACTTCTACGCCGAGCTCGGCGGCTTCGATCACGCCTTCAAGGATTGCGGCGACTACGAGATGTTCTGCCGTGCCCTGGCGCGGGAGCCCTACGCGCGCGTCGGCCGCCCGGTGGCCTGCTTCCGCCGCACGGGGCAGAACAACAGCGCCAACCTCGCCCACAAGGCGCGGGCGCTGGGCGAGGTCGCCCAGGTGAAGGCGGTGCACGGACCCTCCTCCCGCGCGGAGGATCTGTTCTGGCGCTACGCGCTGAAGAGCTACTTCAATGCCCGCAACCTGGACTGGCTCGTCAGCAAGCAGCTCGATTTCGGCCGCAGCCGGCTGAAGCTGCAGCCGCACGCCCATTTCTAATGTCCCGGGCGGCCCCTCCCCGCTCCCGCCGGAAGCGCGGCTGCCGGCCGGCAGGTCGGGCAGGCGTCGTCGGCGGGAAGGCCCGCTCTGAGACCGCCGGGGACCAGCCATGGAGACGGTGAGCGAGCGCCCCCGCGCGGCGGCGCCGGACTGTCCGCCGGGATCCCCGCAGATCCTCGAACTCGGCCTGATGCCGCTCGTCACCACCGCCTTCCCCGAACGCACGACCTTCCTCGACACGCGGCTGCGCTGGGCCGATGTCAGGACCCGCGCGCCCCGTTCCGGCAGCCTGCCGGTGCGGCTGCTGAGGCTGGCGCGGCGGGTGGCCGGTATCGGCCGCACCTGCCTCGTCCAGGACTACGACATCGTCGTCGCCCGCTGTGTCGGCCCCGTGAACAGCGCCGGGCGCTCCCTGCCGGTCCATGCGGCCCTCAGCCTGATCGGCCTCGCCTTCCGCGGCCTCGTCCTGTTCGCCGCCCGCGGCCCCCGCGTCCGGCTCGCGATCCTCGACGTCACCGACCATCTCACGATCCATCCGCGCGACCGCGCCTTCCTTCGCCGCTGTGACCTGTTCTTCAAGCGGGAACTCGCCGCCAACCGCTGGAACACGCTCGAGACGGTCCTGCCCCGCGGCGCCTGCGCCGGCCATGCCCGGCAGGACCCCGCCTGCCTCGCGCTCCGGGCCAAGCTGCGCCCCTTTGCCCTCGGGATCGAGGCCGCGGCGCTGTCGCCGCCGATCCCAGCCTCCGCTCGCCGCTACGACCTGTTCTACGCCGGCTCGGCGCAGGGGATCGGCTTCCGCGAGGCCGTGAGCAGCGTTCTGCCGCGCTTGGCTGCCCGAGGCTGGCGCATCCACGCGCCCCCGCACCGACTGAGCCGCCAAGCCTTCGCCGAGGCGATCGCCGGGAGCCGGTTCTGCCTGTCGCCGGGCGGTGTCGGCTGGGACTGCTACCGGCATTACGAGGTCGCGGCTTTGGGCAGCGTCCCGATCTTCGACACCCGCCCGCTGACCGGCATCGAACCCTTCCTGCACGGCCGCGAGGGGTTCTATCTCGATCCGCAGGAGGATCTGGAACGCGGCCTCGACCTCTTGCTGCGCACCGACGATGCCGGGGTCGATCGGATGACGGCCGCGGCCCAGGCACTGGTCGAACGGGTCTACACCTTCGACGCGCTGGCTCGTTACGTCATCGGCGAGACCCTGGCGCTGGGCCCGGTCGCCCGGCCCGCTCCCCCGTCCGCGCAGCCGTCGCGCGTCGAGGCTGAAGGCGGGCACGGGCAGCCCTCGATGCGCTAGCCCCCTGTTTCGGCATTGTTTTCCCCTAAAAGCCGTGGCCACTTTTCAGGACGATGGTCGAGGTTCACGAGCCCGCAGGTCCCGCAACCGGACCGGGGAGGGAGCAGGCGAGCGTGTCGCTTTGGCCTCACCGCGCCGATCATGCGTCATCCATGTTGACGCGGCGCCCGGCACAGCCTATCTGACGCCAGCACCGTTGGCGGGGACGCAAGGTCCACGCTTTCCCGAACGCAACAGCCCGTACCGGCCTGATGCGTGACGGTTCCGGTGGGGGATAGTTTAACGGTAGAACCGCGGACTCTGACTCCGCTAGTCCTGGTTCGAATCCAGGTCCCCCAGCCACTCGAATCTCCAAACATATCGAATAGACCGACGCTCCGCTCCCTTATGCTGTGGCGTGAGTGCTTTGCGTTTGCGTGCTGCGAAGGCCCCCACGGGAGGCGGCTCCTGCGCGTCGATACCACCCTGTTCGGAGCAGAGGCCGAGCGCCTTCCCACCGGAGGAAGGCCTGAGAAGCCCCTCGCGCGCAGCCTCGGCTTTGTTTGCGACCTGACCGCCTCCGCAGCGCGGCTGGCATCCCGCAATTCACCGAAGCATCGCGGGCACGCATTTCGCGTGATCGGATCGGCGGGGGCGAGGTGCATCGGCGTCAATCGTGCATCTGTCGAAAGCCGGTGCCAAAAGCCGGCAGCGGCCCCCGGGACCGGTGGGCTGTTTGGGCCGGGAGCGCCCGCGCTCCGCAACAGGATGTGCGTCAACGATGAGACAGGGCGAGACGAGCCCCCCGGCCGACCGCGTCGGAACGATCTGCCGGTCCCTGCGACGGGCCATCGTGGAGCGGGCCCTGACGCCGGGCGACCGGCTGCCCGAGGACGCGCTCGGCGAGCGGTTCAGCGTCAGCCGCACCATCGCGCGCCAGGCGCTGGTTCAGCTCGCGGGTGAAGGATTGGTCGAACTGCGCCGCAATCGCATCGCCGTGGTCGCGAGCCCGAGCTGGGAGGAGGCGCGCGATACCTTCGACGTGCGCATCAGCCTGGAGCGCCTCGTGGTCCAGCGGCTCGCCGGCCGCCTGAGCGCCGAGCAGCGAGCCGCGCTCGACGCGCATATCGCCGGAGAGGAACGGGCGAGCGGCGGGCCGGAGGCGGCCTCGATCCGGCTCGCCACGGAGTTCCACCTGCTGCTTGCCGAGATGACCGGAAGTCCGGTGCTCGGCCGCTACGTCGCCGAACTGGGCTATCGCTGCGCCCTGATTCTATCGCTCTATAGCCGGCCGCACTCGTCCGACTGCGCCGTGAGCGAGCACCGGGACATCGTGGCGGCTTTGGTCGCCGGCGATGCCGGGCGAGCGGTTGCCCTGATGGACCACCATCTCGATGCGGTGGCGGAGCGGGCGCGCATCCTCACGGAGCCCCGGCGCGAGCGCGACCTCCTCCGCCTGCTCGCGCCCTACGTCGAGGGGTGACGCGGTGCCGCTTGATGGAAGCGGACACCGCATCACCAAGCCCGCACGGCACTTGAGCAAGGCACACAATCCGCATCGCGAAGCGATCGCCGGATTTTGTATGACCGGTCAGGCCGGCCCACCCTGCCGTTCGAGAATCCGCTCGGCGCTGTCGTTCCACACCTCCATGGAAACGATCAGGCCGTCCCGCACGGTGAAGCGGTCGACGTAGCGGTTGCCCTCGAACGCGGTGCCGTCCGGCCACGCGCCGTAGAGCGTACCGAGGCTGTAGACGGTGGTGACGCCCTCGCCCGGCACCACGTCGAGCCGCTCCATCCGCTTCTTCACCCAGGCGTAGCGGCCGGCATTGAAGGCCGTGACCTCGCGCGGATGCCGGAACACCCGGCCGCCGGTGAAGACGATCGCGATGCCGGGCTTCATGTAGCCCGCAGCGGTCTCGGGATCGGGCACCATCGAGGCTTCCAGATAGGCCGTCACTGCCGCCGCGTCGCGCGCGGTCTCCGCTTCCTTCGCGTCCATGCCGGAATCCTCCATCGTGCTCGGCGATACCGGCCGAACATGGCGGAGTCGGCCGATGCCTGCATGCAGAAAGTGTATGCACTTTGCCGCGACTTTGTGCACACTTCTTGGGCAATCCGCACGCGATTCGGGAAACCTGAGAGAAATTTGCGTCGCAGCGACTGGCACGGCTGTTGCGGTCGTCGGTCGACCACATACGGGGATCGGACCGCCATGCCTCACCGCCTCTCTGCCGCCCGCGCCCTGACACGGCGCCTCGCTCTCGGCGCCGTCCTGGCGGGCTTCACGAGCTTGGCACCGGTCGAGGCGGCCGAGCCGGTGCGAATCGGTCTCGTCACCGCGCTCAGCGGCCAATCCGCCAAGTCCGGCGAGGCGATCTCCCGCGGGATCGGACTGGCGATCGAGGAGATCAACCGCAATGGCGGCGTCCTGGGCCGGCCCCTGGAACTCGTCGCCCGCGACGACGAGGCCAACCCGTCGAAGGGCGTGCTCGCTGCTCGCGAGCTGGTTCAGCGCGCCAGGGTGGTGGCGCTGATCGGCGGGCTCGACACGCCGGTCTCGATGGCGATCGTGCCGATCGCTAACCAGATGAAGGTGCCCTTCGTCGGGCCCTGGGCGGCCGGCACCGGGATCACCCGCAACGGCGCGGCCGACAACTACGTGTTCCGGGTCTCCGCGGTCGATGCGCTCGTGGACGAGGCCCTCGTCGCCTACGCGATCAAGACCTACAGCGCCAAGAAGCCCGGCGCGATCCTCGTCAACAACGCCTGGGGCGAGTCGAACCAGCAGGGAATCGTCGCGGCGCTGAAGGCGGCGGGGCTGCCCAGCGCCGGCATCGAGAAGTACGAAGCCAACGACATCGACATGGTGCCGCAACTGTCGCGGCTGCGCGAGGCCGGCGCCGACGCGCTGTTTCTCGTCGGCAATGTCGGCCCCTCGGCTCAGGTGGTGAAATCCCTCGACCGGATGGGCTGGACCGTGCCGGTGATCTCCCATTGGGGCCCGGCCGGCGGGCGCTTCGACGAACTCGCCGGGCCGGGTGCGGCGCGGGTCCACTTCGTCCAGACCTTCACCTTCGCCGGCAACGACAGCCCGAAGGCGAAGGCGGTGCTCGACGCGCTGAAGGCGAAGTACCCGGCGATCAAGTCCATGGCCGACGTCACGCCCGCCGTCGGCATCGCCAACGCCTACGACGCCACGCACCTGATCGCGCTCGCGATCCAGGCGGCCGGCACCACCGAGGGGCCGAAGGTCCGCGACGGCTTCTACAAGGTCCCGGCCTATGCTGGCCTGATCAAGACCTACGAGGCGCCCTTCGCCCCGGACCGGCACGACGCGTTGAAGCCGGAGGACTACATCTTCGCCAGCTTCCGCAACGGCGAGATCGTCGCGGTGTCCAAGTGAGCGGCCTCAGGAGCATCTCTCGGAGCCGTTGCACGGGGAGGCGCCCATGCTGACCGGGACCCTCGTCAGCGGCCTCGGCCTCGGCAGCATGTACGGGCTCGTGGCGCTCGGCTTCCACATCACCTTCGCGGTTTCCGGCACCGTGAATTTCGCGCAGGGCAGCGCCGTCACCCTGGGCGCGGTGCTGGGCTACGCCTTCGCGGTCCAGCTCGGCTGGCCGATGCCGCTGGCGGCGGCTGCGGCGCTCGCCGGCTGCGCAGGGCTCGGGCTCGCCGTCGAGCGCCTGCTGGTGCGCCCCTTCGTGACCCGCGGCTCCGACGCGTGGCTGCTCGCGACGGTGGCCGGCGGCATCATCCTCGACAACGTGCTGCTGTTCACCTTCGGCAAGGAGCCGCGCAGCCTGCCCTCCCCGCTGGTCTCGGCTCCGGTCCAGATCCTCGGCGCGGGCATCTACCCGCTCCAGCTCCTGATCCCGGTGGTCGGCGTCGCGGCGGCGGTCGCAATCCGCACCGTCTTCCGCCGGACCGAGCTCGGCCGGGTGTTGCTGGCGGTGGCGCAGAACGCGGAAGCCGCGCGGCTGATGGGCATCGACGTCGCCCGCACCGTGGCCTGCGCCTTCGCGCTCTCGGCGGTGCTCGCGGGCGCGGCGGGCCTGCTCATCGCGCCGCTCTTCTCCGTCTCGGCCGAGATGGGGGCGCTGTTCGGGATCAAGGCGTTCGCTGTGGCGATTCTCGGCGGCATCGGCTCGGCCACCGGCGTGGTGCTGGCGGGCCTGCTCTACGGCCTCGTGGAGGCCGGCGTCACCGCGACGCTGGGCTCCGGCGCGACCCAGATCGTCGTGTTCTCGGTCATCATCCTCGCGCTGGCGATCCGTCCGAACGGCCTGCTGGGCCGCGCTGCCGTCAACAAGGTCTAGAGACCATGCGCGCGCTTCTCCGGGCACCGGCCGCGATGCCGCTCGCCATCCTGGCTCTGACGCTCGCGGGCCTCGGCCTCGTCGCGGGCACGAGCGGCTACAGCCACTTCGTCATCGCCCTCGTGGCGCTGACGGTTCTCGCCGGCACCGGCCTCAACGTCCTGCTGGGGCTCGCCGGCCTGATCTCCTTCGGCCATGCCGGCTTCTACGCGCTCGGCGCCTATGCCAGCGCGATCCTGACGCTGAAGGGGTTCAGCTTCTGGCTGGCGCTTCCGGCCGCGGCGGGCCTCTCGGCCCTCGTCGGCGCGGCTCTCGCGGTGCCGGCGATGCGGGTGCGCGGGCCCTACCTCGCCATGGTGACGATCGCCTTCGGCTTCCTGGTCGAGCACGCGCTGATCGAGGGCGGGGAACTCACCGGCGGCCAGAACGGCCTCGTGGTCGCGACCGGCCCGAGCCTGTTCGGCCACCCTCTCGGCGAGCGCGACCTTGCGATCCTCGCGGTGATCGCGGCGTCCTTGAGCCTCTACGGCTTCCACCGGCTGCGCCATGCCCGCCTCGGCCAGGCGCTCCGCGCGGTGCGCGACGCGGATGTCGCCGCCGCCTCGCTCGGCTTCGATCCGGTGCGGGTGAAGACCGCTGCCTTCGCGATCTCGGCGGCGCTGACCGGGCTCGCGGGTGCGGTGCTGCCGCCCTTGATGCTGTTCATCGCGCCGAGCTCCTTCCCGTTCACGCAGTCGATCCTGTTCGTGCTGGCGGTGGTGGTCGGCGGAGCCGGCACCGTACTCGGGCCGCTGTTCGGCGCCCTGGTGACGGTGCTGCTGCCCGAGGCGCTGGCGGGGCTCGCCGAGTACCGCCTGCTGTTCTTCGGCCTGACCACCCTGGTGGTGCTCTGGCTCGTGCCGGCCGGCATCGTCGGCAGCCTCGCTCGCCTGTTGCCGCGGGGCGGCGAGGCGCGCCCGCAAGCCGGATCGGAAGCGCTGGACTTCCTGCACCGGACCGGGGGCGAGCCGCTCACAGTCGAGGGCCTCGGCATCGCCTTCGGCGGCATCCGGGCGGCGGACGGCGTCGCCTTCGAAGCGCGGCCCGGCGCGATCACCAGCGTGATCGGTCCGAACGGGGCTGGCAAGACCACCGTCCTCAACATGATCTCGGGCTTCTACCGGCCGAGCGCCGGCACGATCCGTCTGGGCGCGCGCGACCTCGCTGGCCGGCCGGCCCACGCCATCGCCCGCGCCGGCATCGCCCGCACCTACCAGACGACGCGGCTGTTCGGCTCGCTCAGCGTGGTCGAGAACGTCATCCTCGCCCGCGCCCCCGGGCGTCTGCTGCGCCGGGCGCAGGCGCGGGACCGTCGAGACGCGGCGGCCCTGCTGGCTTTCGTCGGCTATGCCGGCGCCCTCGATCGGCCGGCCTCCGAGCTGCCCCATGTCGACCGGCGGCTGGTGGAAATCGCCCGCGCGCTCGCCGGGGCTCCTCGGGTGCTGCTCCTCGACGAGCCGGCTGCCGGCCTTGCCCGTGCCGAGACCGACCGCCTCGGCGCGCTGCTGCGCCGGATCGCGGCCTGCGGCATCGCGGTGATCCTCGTCGAGCACGACATGCCCCTGGTGATGGGGGTGTCCGACCATATCCTCGTCATGGATGCCGGCCGCCCCATCGCCCGCGGCGCACCGGCCGAGGTGCGCCGGGACCCCGCCGTGCTGCGCGCCTATCTCGGGGCCGCCGAGACCCCGGCCCGGCCGCGATCCGCGCCCTGGAGCGGTCCGGGCGACACGGTCCTCGCGGCGCTTGACCTGCGCGCGGGCTACGGCGCCGCGCCGGTTCTCGATGGCATCGACCTCGCCGTGCGGCCGGGCGAGACCGTGGCTTTGCTCGGCTCGAACGGCGCCGGCAAGTCGACGGCGATGCGGGCGCTCGCCGGCCTGCTGCGCCCGGTCGAGGGATCGGTGGTGCTGGCCGACGCCCCGATCGCGGCGCTGCCGGCGCACAGGATCGCGCGGCTGGGCCTCGCCCTCGTGCCGGAGGGGCGGCAGGTCTTTCCCGAACTCACCGTCGTCGAGAACATCCGCCTCGGCGCCTGGAGTCGCGGCGGCCGGGTCGATCCGGCCGAGGTCGAGGCGCTGCTCGACCGGTTCCCGCGCCTGCGCGAGCGGGCGGGCAGCCGTGCCGGCCTGCTCTCGGGCGGGGAGCAGCAGATGCTCGCCATCGCCCGCGGGATGATGGCGCATCCGCGCATCCTCCTACTCGACGAACCCTCCCTCGGCCTGGCTCCCGCGATCATCAACAGCCTCTACGCCACCGTTGCCGAGCTGCGCGATGCAGGCACGACGATCCTGATCGTCGATCAGATGGCCGCCCTCGCGCTCACCGTAGCGGACCGGGGCTACGTCCTGGAGCAGGGGCGCGTCGCCGCTTCCGGCACCGCGGCGGAGCTCAAGGCGGACGCGGCGCTCGAGGCGGCCTATCTCGGGGCGGCGTGAGGCCGCGCGTTTCCCTCAACCTCAGGATCGAGACAATCCCCGTGACGAGTTCGGAGCCGACCGTGTCGAGCCATGGCCGCTACCCCTATTCCGCCCTGCCGGACCGGCCGGTCTACGATTGGCCGGATGGAAAGCGCTTGGCAGTCTACCTCGCTCTCAACCTCGAAACCTTCGATTTCGGAGACGGCCTCGGCGCCGAACTGGCGCCGGGCGGGCCGCAGCCGGATGTGCTGAACTATGCGTGGCGCGACTGGGGCAATCGGGTCGGCGCGTGGCGCATCCGCGACATGCTCGACGACCTGCGGATGCCGGCGAGCGTCCTCGTCAACAGCCGGATCTACCGGGATTGTCCGGGCCTGATCGAGGCCTTCCGGGCGCGGGGCGACGAGATCGTCGGGCACGGCCGCACCAATGCCGAGCGGCAGGGCACCCTCACCGAGGCCGAGGAACGGGCGCTGATCGCCGAGGCGACCGCTGTGCTGACGCGGGAGGAAGGCAAGGCGCCGGCCGGCTGGCTCGGCCCCTGGATCTCGCAGTCGCGGGTCACGCCGGACCTGCTGGCGGAGGCGGGCTACCGCTACCTGCTCGACTGGTGCCACGACGATCAGCCGACATGGTTCGCCACCCGCAACGGCGGGCGCATCCTCTCGGTGCCCTATCCGCAGGAGCTGAACGACATTCCGGCCATCGTCGCCCGCAAGGAGACGGGACGGCAATTCGCCGAGGCCGTCGCGGACGGCTTCGAGGAGATGCTGGAGCAGTCGCGCCGCGCGCCGCTGGTCATGGGCATCGCGCTCCACCCCTACATCGTCGGCCAGCCGCACCGGCTGCGCCCCCTGCGGCAGGCGCTTGAACGGATCGCCGGGCATCGGGACACGGTCTGGCTCACCACGGCCGGCGCGATCGCGGCGCACGCCGCCGAGCGGGCAGCGTAGACCCCCGATGCGGTCGGCCTGGCCAATCCTCGGTGGAGAGCCTCGCGCCCGGCCCGAGCGATCATCCCGGAGATGCCAGCATGGATCGTAACGAAGGCCTGCCCCATCCCACGCCGGACGCTTCGCGGCGCGCGCTTCTCCTGACCTCCGCTTCTGCCCTGGGGGCGACGATGATGCCGAGCCGACTCTTCGCCGAGGCGGGTGCTCCCCGCGGCGCCCTCGCCCGGTCCCGCCAGGGCATGGTGACGAGCCCGCACGAACTCGCCAGCGAGGCGGGCCGGGAGGTGCTGCGGGCGGGCGGCAACGCCATCGAGGCGGCGATCGCCATCAACGCCACCCTCTGCGTGACCTACCCGCATTTCTGCGGCCTGGGTGGCGACGCCTTCATGATCGTCAGCGATCGCAACGGCGCCAGCTTCACCCTGTCCGGCATCGGGCAGGCGGCAGCAACGGTGCCGCAGGATGGACGGCCGATCCCGGTGCGCGGCCCCGGCTCGGCGATCACGGCGGCGGCCGCCGTCGATACCTGGGAACAGGCCTTCATCTACAGTCAGCGAGCCCTGGGCGGGCGGCAATCCTGGCGCGGTCTGTTTCAGCGCGCCATCGCGTATGCGGGGGACGGCTTCCCCCTGACACCGTCGCAACGGTTCTGGGCGAATTTCCGCGCCAAGGAGATCGGCAACTGGCCCGATATCGTGCGCGTGTTCACCGCCGAGGGCCGCATCCCGGAGGCCGGGGAGACCTTTCGCCAGCCCGACCTCGCCCGCACGCTCACGATGCTGGCCGAGAACGGCGGGCGCGACTTCTACGAGGGCGAGCTGGCCCGCCGGATCGCGCGGGGGCTGCAACAAGCGGGCTCGCCCCTCACAGTTGACGACCTCGCCCGCTGCCGGGCCCGGAACGAGAGCGCGCTGCGCGTGCCCTACCGGGGCGGGGAACTCGTCAGCCTGCGTCCGCCGACGCAGGGGCTGACCACCCTCGAGATCATGGGCGTCCTCGACCGCTTCGACATGGCCTCCGTCCTCGAGGGCAGCGCCGACTACTACCACCTCCTCGTCGAGGCGGTGAAGCTGGCCTTCATCGACCGCAACCGCTTCATCGCCGATCCCGATTTCACGGAGGTTCCCGTCGAGCGGCTGCTGTCGCCCTCCCACCTCGATGGGCTGGCCCGCAGCATCGATCCGCGCCAGGCCGTGCCCTGGCCGCATGTCTTCAAGACCGGCGACACCGTCTTCATTGGCGCGGCCGACCGGGACGGCAATTGCGTCAGCCTGCTGCAGACGGTCTATTTCGACTGGGGAAGCGGCGTCGTCGCGGGCGATACCGGCATCCTCTGGCACAATCGCGGTGCGGCCTTCAGCACGGAGGCCGGCCATATCAACGCGCTGCAGCCCGGAAAGCGGCCGTTCCACACGCTCAATCCCGGCATGTACTTCCAGAACGGCCGCCCGCGGCTGCTCTACGGCACGCAAGGGGCGGACGGGCAGCCGCAGACGCTGGCGGCGGTGCTGACGCGCCTGATCGATTATCACATGGACCCGCTCACCGCCCTCGCCCGGCCGCGGTTCCTGCTGGGCAAGACGTTCTCCGACAGCCGCGACAGCCTGAAGCTCGAACTCGATGCCGGGGACAGCGTGTTCGCGGAGCTGAAAGCCCGCGGCCACGCCATCAGTCCCATCCCGGCGCAGAGCCCGCTCGCCGGCCATCCGGGTGCGATCCGCATCGAGGACGATGGCGGCTTCGTCGGCGCCCACGATCCGCGCAGCGACGGCCTCGCCCTCGGCCTCTGATGCGCCGGCCCGTCGATCCCTCCGGTCTCGCCTCCGTCAGTGCGAGGCGGAGCCGTGGCAATCCAGGGCGCGACGTTTCAGGATCGGTCGCGCCCTGTTTTCTCTCGGGCAAGGTTCGACCGTCCGCCCTCCGGCCGGCATGATGGCGGCTCGGATGCGCGAGGGCGAACCATGTCGCTGGTCTGGGACGGCATCACCATCGACGGTGTGGTGAACGCGGAAATCGCGGCCGAGCGGCATCGGCTGGCCGATGCCGCCAAAGCCTATGACTGGTCGACGGTGCTGGCCCTGCTGCGCGCACACCCCGACCTCGTGAATACGACGCGGCTCGGCGGCGCCTCGCTGTTCGCGCCCCTGCATCAGGCCGCGCACGGAAATGCGCCGCCCGCCGTTCTGGAGGCGCTGATCGGCCTGGGTGCCTGGCGGATGCTCTTGAACGCGCGCGGCGAGCGGCCCGTCGACGTGGCGGAGCGGTGCGGCTACGGGCGCGCCGCCGAGATCCTGCGCCCGGTGCTGTGCCGCCGCGTGCCGGCCGGTATCCTCGCGTCGATGCAGGCCCATTTCCACGCCGTCATCCGCGGCCGGGCCGACGACCTCGTTCGCAAGGCCAGCCTCCGGCTCCCCGAACTGGGGCCGCTGCTGGAAGTGCCGGGCGACGAGCCGGTCTGGTTTGCCGTGCCCGGCATGTATGGCGGCTTCGCCTACCGCCTCCGGTCGAACGGCGTCGAGGCCGTGCTCGTCGCGGAGAGCTGGTGCCGCGTCGTCGGCGGCTCAGGGCAGCGGCACGAGATCACCTCGGCGGGAAGCCGCCTAGTCGAGGAAGGCTTCGTGTAGCCGAGGCCGAGGACCCCAGCGGGCTCCCGCGGCCGCGCCGGTGCCGCCGCCCTGAGCCGGCTTGCTGTTTGACGGGGCGTCCGCCACGCGGATGGGCGATCATCGGGCGGATCGGCGCATGCGAGATGAGGCGGAATGGACGTTACGATCTTCAGCACCAAGGCCTATGACCGGCGCTTCCTCGATGAGGCCAACGCGGCGGCTGGCGGGCCGCACCGCCTGCGCTACCTCGAAGCGCGGCTGGCCCGCGAGAGCGCTCCTCTGGGACAGGGAGCCGCGGCCGTTTGCGTCTTCGTCAACGACGTGCTCGACCGGCCCGTGCTGGAGGTGCTGGCCGCCTCCGGCACTCGGATGGTGGCGTTGCGCAGTGCCGGCTTCAACAACGTCGATCTCGCGGCCGCCGCGCAGCTCGGCATCGTGGTCGGCCGCGTGCCGGCCTACTCGCCGGATTCGATCGCCGAGCACACGGTCGCCCTGATCCTCGCGCTCAACCGCAATATCCAGCGGGCCTATGCCCGTGTCCGTGAGGGGAACTTCGCGCTCGAAGGACTTTTGGGCTTCAATCTGAAGGGGCGCACGGCCGGCATCGTCGGCACCGGCAACATCGGCGTTGCCGTCGCACGTATCCTTGCCGGCTTCGGCTGCCGCGTGCTGGCCTACGATCCTCGGCCCTCGGCCGAAATCGCCGCCTTCGGTGCGCAGGCGGTGAGCCTCGACCGGCTCCTGGCCGATGCGGACATCGTCTCCCTGCACTGCCCGCTGACGCCCGACACGCACCACATGATCGACCGGGCCGCGCTGGCCCGGATGAAGCGCGGCGTGATGCTGATCAACACCGGGCGCGGCGCGCTGGTCGATACCGCCGCGCTGATCGAGGGTTTGAAGTCGGGCGCCATCGGCCATCTCGGCCTCGACGTCTACGAGGAGGAAGGCGGCCTGTTCTTCGAGGATCTGTCGAACCAGATCATCCGGGACGACGTCTTCGCGCGCCTGCTCACCTTCCCGAACGTGCTCGTGACGGGCCATCAGGCCTTCTTCACCGCCGAGGCGCTGGCGGCGATCGCGGCGACCACCATCGAGAACCTGTCCGCCTACGAGCGGCAGGGCGTCCCGCGCCATCCGGTCTCGGTCGAACGCCTCGCCTGACCCGCAAGGACGGATTTCCAAAGGGATCATTCCTTTGGCGGGGTGCTGGGGCAGAGCCCCGGCATCATCCAGGGCTCTGCTCCGGACCCGCGAAAGGACTTGTCCTTTCGAACCCCGGACTCTCGATCGCGCCGAGATGGGCGACCAGGTGCTCGGCGAGCTGGCGGGCATGTGGCGGCAGCGCCGCGAAGCTGCGGGCGCAGAGGCTGAGGCGGCGCAAAGCCCAGGGCTCGTCGATCGGGATCGCGCGGATCGCCAGCGTCTCGGCGGCGCGCCGCGCCGCCGCCTCGGGCACGATCGCCACGCCGACGCCCCGCTCGACCATGCGGCACACCGCGTCGAGCCCGTTCAGCCGCACCCGAAGCTTGAACGGCCGGCCGGCGCGGGCGGCGTGGGTCGCCAGATGCGCCTGCAGCGCGCGCCCATGGCTGAGGCCGACCAGGGGCTCGTCCAGCACCTCCCGGAACGCGACGCCGCTGCGCTGCGCCAGGGCATGATCCACCGGCACGACGAGGACGATCCGGTCGAGGTGGAGCGGCACGGTTTCGAGCGCCCCGAGATCGGTCGTGTCGGCGACGATGCCGATATCGGCAAGCCCCCCGGCCAGGGCATCGACGGTCTCGCGGCTGGTGCGCTCCTCCAGATCGATATCGACGCTCGGATACGCGGCGAGGAAGCCCGACAGCGCGTCGGGCAGGAAGGCGGCGACCGCCGCGGTGATCGACAATAGCCGGACATGGCCGCGCAGGCCGTGGGCGTACTGGCCGAGTTCGCCGCGCATCTGTTCGAGCTGGCCGAGCACGAGCCGGGCGTGATGCGCCACGGCAAGCCCGGCCGGCGTCGGCCGCACCCCGCGGGCATGGCGCTCCAGCAGGGGCACGCCGCCATCCGCCTCCATGCCGCGGATGCGCTCGCTTGCCGAGGCGAGCGCGAGACCGGCCCGCTCGGCGCCGCGAGTGATGCTCTCCGCCTCGACGACGTGGAGGAACAGCCGCAGATCGGTGAGGTCGAAGCGCATGGCGCCATCGTCGGCGAGGCCACTTCGCACGGCAAGGCCCCCGCATCGCAGAGGCTTCGGCTCGGCCGAAGGCTGTCTGCAGCAACTTCCGCATTGTCGCGTGCCGTCACGCTGCGAAACTGAGGCCATGGCACGGGACATACGAACCACGACCCGCTCGGGCGATGCCCGGCTCGAAACGGCTGCCCTTCTCCTCGCGGCCGTGACGGCGCTGGTCGCCATCGCCCGCTCGGATGCGGTCTCGCGCAGCTTCGACCCGCCGGCAGCGACGCTCCGGCCGGCCGCCATCGCCGCGCCCGCTCCCGCGCCGCCGACGGAGGCCGAGGCGGACGCTGCCCGGCAGGCCAGCTTGCGCGACATGCTGCTCCACGATTGAACCACGCCTCGGAAATCAGAACACGCGCATGTCCTTCTCCATGGACCCCCTCCCCCTCGCGGTGGCGGCCTCGGCCTTCCTGCTCGCGGGCTTCGTCAAGGGCATGGTCGGGCTCGGCCTGCCGCCCGTCGCGATGGGCCTGCTCAGCCTCGTCATGGCACCGGTGCAGGCGGCGGCGCTTCTCGTCGTGCCGGCCTTCGTCACCAATGTCTGGCAGCTCGCGGCGGGTCCGCGCTTCGGCACGCTGGTGCGCCGGCTCTGGCCGATGCTGGCGGCGAGCGTGGTCGGCACCCTGGTCGCGGCGGGGATCCTGCACGGGAATTACGGTGCCGAGGCCACGGTCTTCCTCGGCCTTGCCCTGATCGCCTACGCCGTGGTCGGGCTCGCCGCGCTCCGGCTTCACGTTCCGCCCGCCGCGGAGCGCTGGCTCGGACCGCTCGTCGGCGCCGCGACGGGACTGGTGACGGCGGCGACCGCGGTCTCCTCGTTCCCCTCCGCGCCCTATCTCGGAGCGCTCGGCCTGACCAAGGACGACCTGATCCAGGCGCTGGGGCTGTCCTTCACCGTCTCCACCGTGGCGCTGGCCGTGGCGTTGGCCGGCGGCGGTGCCCTCTCGCTCGGCGTCGCCGGCACCTCCCTCATCGCCCTCGTGCCGGCCCTCATCGGCATGGCGCTGGGCGGTTGGGTGCGGGGCCGGGTGAGCGAGCGGGTCTTTCGCCGCTGCTTCTTCGTCGGCCTCCTGGGCCTCGGGCTGCACCTCGTCCTGCGGCCGCTGTTCTGAGCCTGACGCCCCAAAGTACCGTTCAGAAAGTCGGTGCCCCCTTCTGGGACGATGCCCTACGGCTCGACCTTCCTGAGCACGAGCGACGCGCCGATCTCGGGGTCGCGGCGCCAGCGTCCCTCCCCGATCGCCACGAGGTTCACCGCGTGGCCGCGCCGCGCCTTCAGCGTCAGGTGGCCGTTGGCAAAGCGCCAGCTCACCGGATCGAACACGGTGATCCCGCTGTCGCGGCAATCCGGCAGAACCCGCACGGGGGCCGTGTCCTTCCCGGCCTCGACGGGTGCCGAAAATTCCAGACGGCAGACATCCTTCTGCTCGGCGCGATCGAGGGCGTAGAGGCCAAGCGCCGGTCCTGGCCCTGGCAGCTCGGCCGGCTTCTCCGTCGCCTCGCCCTGCGCCGCGGGCGCGACGGTGGCCGTGCCGGGGGCGGCGGGCGGCTGCATCGCCGCGATTTGAAGTGGCACGAGGTTGTAGCGCTCGCCGTTCTCGGCGGTGGCGCCGAGGCTCATCCCGTCGGGGCTTCGGGCGAAGGCCAGCACCGGCCGCAAGTTCCGATCCACGAGGCGCAAGCCTTCGTCGGTGAACAGCCAGCCGCCGATACCGGCCATCAGCGGCAGGGCTCGGCGGCAGCCGGCAGGAAACCGCGCCACGCGTCCGCTCGGGCCCGCCTCGAGGGCGAGCGTCAGCACGCAGCGCCGCCGCCCGCCGTCGAGGGAGAGGTCCCAGCTGCCCGCCGCACCCGCCAGGGTGGTCGGCAGCGTCGCGAGGCCGGGCGGCGTTCCGCCATTCTCCGCCGGCGTCGCCGCAGGAGGCGGTTCCGGGGCCGGCGGGCTCTCCTGTGCCGGGGCTGCGCCCGCCGCCAGCACGGTCAGGGCCGCGGCCAGCGCCCCCGCGACAGCCATGCGCGTCATCGTCGGGCCCTTCATCGCTGGCCCTTCCAGGGCGTTTCCGGCACCGGCGTCACCGGCCCCTTGCCGTCGAACCAGGAGAACAGGTTGTCGGTGAGCAGCCGGCCCATCGCCGCGCGGGTGTGGTGCGAGCCCGAGCCGACATGCGGCAGCAGCACCGTCTGATCGAGATCGATCAGGGCCTGCGGCGCGTGCGGCTCGTTCTCGAACACGTCGAGCCCCGCGCCGAGGATCGTCCCGGATTGGAGCGCCGCGATCAGCGCCGCCTCGTCGATGACGCTGCCGCGGGCGATGTTGACGACGATGCCGTCCGCCCCGAGCGCCGCAAGCACCCCGGCATCGACGATCCCGTTGGTGCCCGGGCCACCGGGGGCGGCCACGATCAGGGTGTCGACCGCCCGCGCCAGACCAAGCAGGCTGTCGTGATAGGCATAAGGCACGCCGTCCTGAGGCGTCCGGCCGTGATAGGCGATGGTGACCCCGAACCCTTCGAGGCGGCGGGCGATCGCCCGGCCGATCCGCCCGAGCCCGAGGATTCCGACCCGGCGCTCCCTGAGGCTGGTGGTAAGCGGGAAGCTGCCCTCCCGCCAGCGACCGGCGCGCAGGTAGCGGTCCGCCTGCGGGATCCGGCGGAGGGTGGCGAGCAGCAGGCCGAGCGCGAGGTCGGCCACCTCGTCCGAGAGCACGTCCGGCGTGTGGGTGACGACGATGCCGCGGCGATGCGCCTCGCCCACGTCGATGGTGTCGTAGCCGACGCCGAAGCTCGCCACGATCTCGAGCCGCGGCAGCCGGTCGAACAGCGCGGCATCGATCGGGCACATGGCGCCGACCGCGAGCGCCCGGATGCGGGGGCCCACGGTGTCGAGGAACGCCGCGCGGTCGGGGGTCTCCTCGATTCGATGCAGGCGGAAGCGCTCGGCGAGCCGCTCGGCGACGTCGGGGCGGGTCTGCCGGATCAGCAGGATGTCGGGGGTCTCGGCTGGCGGCACCGGCTCACGGCCTCCCGAAGGTCGAGGGAGCGAAAGGTCAACAAAGGATAGAGCGGGAGTACCGCCGCGCCGCGCGCCGGTCCAGTCGCGGCCGGCCGACGGGGCGATCCGGCAGCAAAAGTGTCATGTGCGCCGCCGCCCTTTCGAAATCGCCCTCGGCGCATTACACAAGAGGTCTTCCGGATGTTCCCCACGATCCGGCCGCACGGTTCGCGGCCCGACCGGGGCATTGTCCGCGATGGAGCCTTCAACCCGTCAGAATAGCTGCACCATGACCGCGCCGCGCACCCTCTACGACAAGATCTGGGACGACCACGTCGTCGATGTCGAGCCGGATGGCTCCGCCCTCCTCTACATCGACCGCCACCTCGTGCACGAGGTGACGAGCCCCCAGGCGTTCGAGGGGCTTCGCGTGGCCGGCCGAAAGGTACGCGCGCCGCACAAGACGCTGGCGGTGGTCGATCACAACGTCCAGACCTCGGACCGCTCCAAGGGCATCGAGGATCCCGAGAGCCGCACCCAGCTCGAGGCGCTCGCCGAGAACGTGCGCGACTTCGGCATCGAGTTCTACGACGCCCTCGACCGGCGCCAGGGCATCGTCCACATCATCGGGCCGGAGCAGGGCTTCACCCTGCCGGGCCAGACGATCGTCTGCGGCGATTCCCACACCTCCACCCACGGCGCCTTCGGCGCACTGGCCCACGGCATCGGCACCTCGGAAGTCGAGCACGTGCTCGCCACGCAGACGCTGATCCAGCGCAAGGCCAAGAACATGCGCGTCACCGTCGACGGCACTCTGCCGCCAGGCGTGAGCGCGAAGGACATCGTGCTCGCCATCATCGGCGAGATCGGCACCGCCGGCGGCACCGGCCACGTCATCGAGTATGCCGGCGAGGCGATCCGCGCCCTCTCGATGGAGGGCCGGATGACGATCTGCAACATGTCGATCGAGGGCGGCGCGCGCGCTGGCATGGTCGCCCCCGACGAGACCACCTACGCCTACGTCAAGGACCGCCCGAAGGCGCCCAAGGGCGCGGCGTTCGACGCCGCCCGCCGCTACTGGGAGAGCCTCGTCAGCGACGAGGGCGCGCATTTCGACCGCGAGATCCGTCTCGACGCGGCGAACCTCCCCCCGCTGGTCTCCTGGGGCACGTCGCCGGAGGATATCGTCTCAATTCTCGGCACGGTGCCTGACCCGGCGCAGATCGCCGACGAGAACAAGCGGCAGTCCAAGGAGAAGGCGCTCGCCTATATGGGCCTGACGCCGGGCACGCGGATGACCGACGTCACGCTCGACCGGGTGTTCATCGGCTCCTGCACCAACGGCCGGATCGAGGATCTGCGGATCGTCGCCAAGATGGTCGAGGGCCGCAAGGTCCATGACGGCGTCTCGGCGATGGTGGTGCCCGGCTCCGGCCTGGTGAAGGCGCAGGCCGAGGCCGAGGGGATCGACCGCATCCTGAAGGATGCGGGCTTCGACTGGCGCGAGCCCGGCTGCTCGATGTGCCTGGGCATGAACCCGGACAAGCTCAGGCCCGGTGAGCGCTGCGCCTCGACCTCGAACCGCAACTTCGAGGGCCGCCAGGGCCCGCGCGGCCGCACCCATCTCGTCTCCCCGGCGATGGCGGCGGCGGCGGCGGTGGCCGGCCGCTTCGTCGATATCCGCGAGTGGCGCAACTGAGCCTGATCGCAGCACGCGGCGCGGGTGTGTGACCCCCGCGCCGCGCGAACGCTTCGATCGGGATTTTTGGCTGGCGGCAGCGAAACAGCGATTGACGCCTTCGCCGCCGCCGCCTAAACGAACCCCATCGCCGACCGGAAACGGTCCGGCGCCCAGGTGGCGGAATTGGTAGACGCGCTGGTTTCAGGTACCAGTCTTGCAAGAGGTGAAGGTTCGAGTCCTTTCCTGGGCACCATCAGCGGCCTAAAACGCTGATCCGCAACAAGTTCTGATAGATCATGTAGTTAGCTGGCCTCGCGTGGTACACGTTTGAGGTACACACGTGGTTCTATCGATGCCTCGACCCCAGCTCCGTTCCGGCTCGCACACGTACCGCCTGCGTCGGCGCGTGCCCGCCGACCTTGTTGCAGTCGTTGGCAGCCGTGAAGTCACCGTCAGCCTGAAGACGAAGGACCCGGCCGAGGCCAAGCGCTTGATGGCCGAGGAGCTGGTGAAGCTCGAAGCCCGCTGGGCGACGTTGCGGAAAGGTCCGCAGACGCTGAGCGAACGTGAGGCACGCGAGATCGCGGTCACCATGCATGATGCGTGGCTGACCCGGCATGCCGACGAGCCGACTGCGCAGACCTTCTGGCCGGTCGATGTGGGGGCCCGCGTCTTCACCCGCCCGCCGCTCGACGCCTCAAAGTCGGCCGTAGGCATGGTCTGCGATGTCCCGGATCTCGGGCGGCTGATGGGTCTGGAGCAGTGGTGCTACGAATGCGCAGACCGTGCGTTGCAGGATCGTGGCCTTCTCGTCGACGAGGACGGCCGAAGGAAGCTTGCTCGGGCAGTCGGCGCAGCCGTGCAGCGCGCGAGCCTGACGCTGCAGCGCATGGCCCGTGGCGAGATACCTGACGGGTATGCCCTACCGCCGGCCCCGGCGCCGATACGAGCACCGGCAGCGCAGCCGTCGGCACCGCCCGCCCCGACACCGCGGAGGGAAGTGGCACCGATCCGGGGCAAGGCGGCATGCGTGACGCTGACCGGCTTGGTGGAGGGGTGGTGGGTGGAGGCCGAGAAGACAGGCAAGTCCGCCTCGACCCGCGAGTCGTACACGAACACCATGCGCGGCTTCGTGGCCTTCCTGAAGCACGACGACGCGACCCGCATCACGGCAGAGGATGTGATCGCCTACAAGGACTATCGGCTGGGAAGCGTCGGACGAAGCGGCAAGCCGATCTCGCCGCAGACCGTGAAGAACAGCGACCTGGCGGGGCTAAAGTCGGTGTTCGGGTGGGCGGTGGCGAACCGGCAGTTGCCGGCGAACCCTGCCACCGGCATCAGCGTGATGAAAATCGCAAGGACCGAGATGCGCGAGAAGTGGTTCACCGACGCGGAAGCGGCACGGATCCTACGGGCTGCCTTGCAGCATCAGCAGGGTGAGGAGCTGCCCGAGACCTTCGCGGCCAAGCGGTGGGTGCCGTGGCTGATGGCGTTCACCGGTGCGCGGGTCGGGGAACTCGTTCAACTGCGGAAACAGGACTTACGAAAGGTAGACGTGGAGGGACATCCCGGCGGAACGTGGGTGCTGACGATCACGCCGGAGGCGGGCACGGTGAAGACGAAGAAGCTCAGGGAGGTTCCGTTGCACCCGCAACTCGTCTCACTGGGGTTCCCCGAATTCGTGGCGAGCGTCAGGAAGGAGCGGCTGTTCCTCGTTCCCGACGAGACCGGGGGGATCACGGGCCCATTGCAGGGGGTGAAGAACCGCCTGGCGGAGTTCGGGCGCGAGCAGGTGAGCGACCCCGGAGTGGCACCGAATCACGGCTGGCGGCACCGTTTCAGCTATCTAGCGACGGACCTCAACTTCGGGGAGAAGGTCACCAATGCACTTTGCGGTTGGTCGGCGAAATCGGTGGCGGAACGTTACGGTGGAGTGTCGCTGAAGGCCCGTGCCGATGCGATCAACCGGTTGGCCTGGGTCAAGGTATAGTCGGTCTTCTCTGGTTCAGGCTTGGCGACATTCGGCAGCGCGAGCGCGGGGTCGGACCGCGATGAATCGAAAGGGTCGCCTCAGTGGCGTTCGGGTCGGCTGGGCGGCAGGATGCGGCCGAGCTTGCGGAACATGACGTCCCGCTCCTGGGGAGGCATCAGTTCATCGTTCTTCTTGAAGTATTGGATAGCTAGGTACTTATTGCGCAGCCGTTCGTTTTCATCGGGCATGAGGATGAATGTGAAGTCGTCCCCTACGCCGCGCGAGAAGCAGTTCACCTCGTAGTGCGCGATGGCATCGCCCTTGTCCCGCTTGGTGTCGTATAGGCAGGTCTGTCCGCCGACCCGCAGGAACTTCCGGGTGAGCTGATCGAGGGTGCCGAGCCGAACCTCGCGGTAGTCGTCGGACAGGGTTTGGATGGGCCAGCTCAATGAATTCTCGGCCGCGCGAGCAGGCGCAGCGCAGAAGAGGGCTGTGAGGATAACGAGAGCAGATCGTGTCATGGAAGGAGCCTCGTCGAGCCGAGCGGATCAGGGATGGTTCGGATCGATGTCGAAAATCTCGCGGAAGGCGTCAGCCTTCTGAGCGGCGTTGAGCGGCTTCGCGTCGCGCTGGAGGTCGGAGAGCACAAGATTGCCGAAGCCGTTGCCTTTAAGGACGAAGCTGTAGGTGCGATAGTTCATTGAACACTCGACATCGTAGATCGCGTTTTCTCCGCGCGCTGTGGAGGTGCAAGATGCCGATCCTCCTGACGTAACCTTGAGACGTTCGCGCTGCTCAGTGAGCGTCCCGAGGTCAACCGGGCCGACTTTGGGTACAATGGCTAGGATGCGGAGCTTGTCGAGTACTGTAGGGATGGGTACAACCTTTTTGAGGAAGCTCGCGGCGGCAGGACTATGCAGCGGGCGGCCACCGATACTGAGATCGGTGAGGACGTAGAGGTCATCCGCGAAGCGCAGTTTGGCCGAGATCGCCGGGCGGCCGTCCGGCTTGGAGCAGACCAGCCACTGCGTGCGGTAATCCTGCGGCTTCACCGGGTTCACGGTGCAGAGGTGATCCGTGCTGGCCTCGAACGCCGCTATCACCGTCTGGAGGGGCGCCAGGCCGAGACTGGCCTGCCCGAGATCTGCTTCCACATGAAGGTTGGGCCACTTCATGTAGGCGTCCGTCTTGAGTTCGGCCGGTAGCTCTTTCGCCGCCGCCGTGGCGGTTGCGATGAGCAGGAGGCCAAACGTCTTGAGGCTGAGGCGGCAAGCGGAAGGGCACGAGAGGCTGAGCATCGGCGTCACCGGGGGGGGAGCGCGGGCGCGGTGAGCGTCGGCGGCGTGCTGGGCCGGTTGATGGGGCGGAAGCTCGTGCTGCCGTCGGCGTTGCGGATGCTGCCACCCTGATCCCGCGGGCTGCGGTTGCCGAAGATCAGGCCGAAGATGAATACGGCGATCAGCAGCCAGAAGAAGGCGGCTGAGAGGATCTGGGCGGTGGGGTTGTCGACGCGCCGGCCGGAGCCGAACACGTTGCAGGCCTTGGGGAAGAGGTACTGCCAGCGCAGGATGAGGATGCCGGGAGTGATGAAGATGCGCCAGACTGGGGAGGTGTAGCCGGGTCCGCTGTCGAGATGGGGGTACATCGATCCGTCCCGGGAGTGCTGAGGGCCTGAGGTAGCTTCAGCTTGAGCGCCGCGTTCTTGCGGTAAGGGGACCATAATCCGTGGATTGATGGTCCCACAAGGCCGTGCTTGGCCTGATGAACGGGCGCGAGTTGGTCGGGTGGAACGTGCGGCGGCTGCGGGTCGCGCTGGGGCTGACGCAGGAGGCGCTGGCGGTGGATGCTGGCCTGGACCGCAGCTATGTCGGGCGGATCGAGCGAGCGACCGAGAACCCGAGCGTCGACACGTTGGATCAGCTGGCGGCGGCGTTGCGGGTGGGGAGCGCGGAGTTGCTGCGCGAGCCGGCGGAGGGGGAGGCTCGTCCGGTGTCCCTGCGGAGCGGGCGGAAGCTCGGCAAGTAGCGCGTGAGGGCGGTCCCGGATCGAGCCGACTGGCCACGGCGATGAAGAACCGGAAGCGTGTGGCGGAGAAACGGAACCGGCGGAGACGGCGTCGCGGCCAAGACACTGTGCCGACAGCAGTTTTACCGGGGCTCGAAGGAGGTCCGTGTTCCGGCCTCTCCGAGCCTCTTTCGTCAGATGGTGCCGATCATAGGGAGAGCAGTTATGCGACGATCCTTCCGGTAGCCTGAGCCTCTGCAGCGTAGGTGGAGAGGGGGCGGTCGGCGATGAAGTGGCGGTCGCGTTCGATCGGCAGGCGGAGACGGCCCCGGAGGGCCGTCAGTTCGGTGAGGTCGACGTGGCCGAGTTCGGGCGAGCCGAGGCCGGGATCGCAGAGACCGAAGGCGCGGGTGGAGTCAGCCGGATCGAGTTCGGTGAGCAGCCAAGTGCCGGGTCCGTCGGGCATGAACAGTTTGACGACGGGAGGCGGATCAATCTCTTCGCCTTGGGCGGTGCGCCGGCCGTTGGCGAGGAGCTGTTTGCGGATCGCGGCGGTGAGTAGGGCGGGCATCAGCGTGTCCCCCGCGCCGTGGAGGTGGTATCGGACGAAGGTCGGGACGCCGCCGATCGCGCGGAGCACTTGGCCGCCGTGGGCGCCGGAGGGCCGCGTCGCTGGCTGCTTCGGCTGATGGCCGGCGGAGGCGCCGCGTCTGGTGCCGTCTCGGCCGTGCTTACGTGTGGCGGCAGGGAGCGGACCGGGTTCGGGACCGGCGGCGGGGACGAGGGATCATCGCCGTGCAGGGCGAACTCAGCAACTCGAGCGTGATCGCAGTAGCGAGCCCAGAGCTGACCGGCGAGATTGGTGGCACCAGCCTCGTGGAGGGCGGCGATGACCGCCTCCAGCGTGATGTTGTCGAAGCCGACCGTTGCGGGATCGCCGGTGCCGTCGGGATCGCGCAGCTCGGTCCGGTAAAGAGCGGCGACGGCTTGAGCCCGGCGATTGAGCTGCGGCGCGATCAGGACGAACCTTCCGCGGGAGGCGAGGCCGTGCTGCAGCATAAGGGTGGTCATGACGTGCTCCCGGCGCAGCTGTTCGAAGCCGGCGCGAGCGAGGGTGGCGCTGCTAGCGTCCCGGTAGAGGCCGCTGGCCTGCGCCGCCTCAACGTAACGGTCGCGCGGGGTCGCGGTGGGGCCAGTGAGGCCTTCGGTGAACTTCACCTCGATGGTGATGACGGCGATCTCGCCGTCGGGCGTGGTGGCTTCGATCAGGGCGTCGAGCGCGGTGCCGTCGCCAAAGTAGCGATCATCGAAGCGGCCGGGGCTGTGCTCGAAGCGGATGCTGCGGACCTGATCGACGAAGCCCGGCAGGAGGCTGCGGAAGACCCGTGTGGCGAGGGCGAGATCGGTAGCGAGCGGCGCGAGCAGGTTAAGGGTGAGCGCCTGCGAGGAGAGGAGGTTCGCCCAGAGGCGGTCCTCGTTCCACATGGCCCCTGGCTCGCGGAAGAGCAGCGCCTGCCGGGCGTGATCACGAATGGCGGGGGTGAGGAAGGTGGCGCCGGCTTGTGCGGCGTCGCGGCGGAGGAACCAGTTCGCGGGACGGCGGCGCGGCTTGCTGGCGGAATCGCGGCTGATGAAGGTGGCTGTAGGGAGCTGCTGATCCTGGCGCCAAAGATGGGCGAGCAGCCGGGCGGAGGCTGCAAAGCGGCTGTCGTTGGCGATGAAGGCGTGGTGTTGCCGGCGGAGGGGCTCGCTGAGGAAGGGGGCGTGGGCGAGGGGCTGGATGAAGGGGCTGGCGCCCACGGCGGTGCCAAGCGCGGGGTGAGGGAGCATAGGGCTGGCCTTCGGCTGCGGATGAGGACAGCCGAAGGTTCAGTTTCACGGGCCGGGAGTTGCGGGCGTCGGAACGAAAGGCGGTGGTTCCGGACTGGATAGTCGTGAAGCGGAGGTTGTTATGGCAACCTCACAGCGGGCGGAGGAGGCGCAGGACAGCTCGGCTACCCTGTAGATCACTCAGGCATGGCGGCGATTCCGCAGCACACACGGCTGGCGGGATCAGCACCTACCGGTGTTGCAGGGGGGTATTGTATTTAGCTCGTTGACCAGCGGCTTCTCATCCCAAAGTGGACCTACACCCATAGCGTTTCGCGGGCACGGGAATTTGGGCTGGACGGTAGCATTGCACCAGAAGTCGACCTCAGCCGGACGCCCGAAAACGGACCTTCATTTTCGGATGGCCGGACGTCCAGTGTCGACCCGATTCGGTTGTCTGTGGTGCGACATGCATCCCCTGAGGCGGACATGCCAAGCTTCCCAAGGAAGCGTGCAGTCGATAGTACTATCAGTACATTGGGCACTTACGAGAGGGGATAAGCTGAGAGCGAACCATCCTCCTCAAGAAGGATAACCTTCGTATACGAAATGTATCCCTGCATCATAAGCGCTTCGGGACGGCACTGGGCTGTCTGCAATGCAGGCGATCGATCGGGATGAACCGAGCCAAAGGGCAAAGGCGGCGAGTTCCACGGTCGGCCAGTTGATCGCCTCTGGCTGCAGCGAAGCGCTTCCCCGCGCCTTCTGACCCGGCATTCCGGGATTTTCGCTTTGTGATAACGCTGCCGCTGGCCGCGTCGTCCCGAGGCCGAGGTGCCAAAGCCTGCACCAACCGATCTCGCGCCGGAAGGGCTCTCCCCCCCCCTGTCGGTCCAACGGGCGCTCCTCACCTGCAACTACGATCTCGGGTCCGCTGGGGCGAACGGGATCTAGGGGCGGGCGAGCATACGGGCGCTGCGGTTGATCCAGGGGAATCACGAGCTGCGCATCGACGGCGTCGCCGGTCCTGGGACGCCGACGGCCTTGGCCGCGGCCCCAAAGCCCTGCCGGAAGCCGGCCGCGAGGCCCCGCCGGTGTGGCTCGCCGAGGCGCGCCGCCCAATCGGTTTGCGCGAGGTGGCCAGCACCGGCCCGAACCCCACGATCCTCGCCCGGGGCGAAGGCCATCTCGGCATGGATCGGTCACGTCTGCCAAGCGGCTGGTTCGATCGTGAACTAGTGGAACTGGTCTCGCTGAAATCGCGAGCCGAACTGTCGCCACGTGATGTTCCCGCTCCGGAAGAGGTGATCCCCTTCCCTGATAGACCGCCGCGATTCGAACTCCGGCGCCCCCTGAAACTCGACACCTTCGCGACCTACGATCTCACGTGCGTTTTCTTGATCTCCGACTACCGCACGCAGGCCTCCACCGCTACGCTACCATCAGGCGAATGAATCGAAGCACGTGGGGGAATGCATGGCGGCTGACGGCACGGGATCGGCATCTGTTTACAAGCACGAAACGGAGGCCGTTCAACGCCCCGATGTCGGTGTCGAAGCGCAGTTTTCGAACAAGAAGGCGCCGAAGACGTATCGGTACGACTCCAGCCTTGCGCCCGAATTGGCTTGGGATGAGAATGGCGAGCGTGCTTTTGCCGAGTGGCTGCTCACGCTGATCGCCGACTCCGCCGACAAAGGCGAAACTGTCGTGTTTGCGGAGCCGCAGGTTTGGCAAGGAACGGAGGAACGCTTCACGTCGCTGTCGCAGTGCGCGGCGCGTCTGCGCAGCCTGACCAAGCCATTCCTGAACTGGGCGGGAAAGGCCGAGCGGCAGCAGATCACCGTGCCGACGCTCCCGCTGTTCGTTCACGAGCGCCATTCCACCCAAGCCATCCTCGACACCCTGCAATCCCACAAGGCGACCGGCACCAATCTCGACCTGTTCGGCGACACCGGCTTGGACGTTGCCGACAAGCTGGACGCCTATGAGCATAAAGGGCCGTGGACCAACCGCCTTGTCCTTGGGGACTCGTTGCAGGTGATGAACTCCCTGCTCGAATATGAGGGCATGGGCGGTCAGGTGCAGATGATCTATTTTGATCCACCCTACGGCGTGAAGTTCGGGTCGAACTTCCAGCCCTTCGTGCGAGATCGAAAGGTTTCCACCAATCACGGAAATGACGACTACATGATCCGTGAACCCGAAATGGTGAAAGCATATCGGGATACATGGGAACTAGGGCTTCACTCCTACTTGACCTATTTGCGCGACCGACTCTTTGTCGCGAGGGAACTACTTGCCGACACTGGCTCGATCTTCGTTCAGATTTCTGACGAAACCTACACGGAGTTGAGATCGGTAGTTGAAGAAATTTTTGGTAAGGAAAACTATCTTGTGACGATAGTTTTCAAGAAAAAGAGCGCTACGCAAGTTACTCATGCCGTTAACGATTACATTATTTGGTGCGCGAAGGACAAAGCGAAATTTAACCCAAAGCAGCTATATTTCAGACGTCCAAACCCAGAGGATAGCACTAAATTCAACACTCTTATCTCGTCCGATGGCATCGCAACAAAGATAAAAGACCTGTCTCAGGACGAGATCGATGAACTGACATCGAATGGGTGGCGATGGGCACGCGCAAACTACCCCATCGTCAGTCAGCATTACAGCAAGACGCGCACTAAGCCTTACCTGTTCCAGGGAAAAGAAAAGACGTGCGGCGCTAATAACCAATGGCGCTTTGATGTGCCGGAAGGGCTTGATCGCCTCGCAAACGCGGGCCGACTTCATGACGGCGGCGGACAGTCTTTGGGCGGGATTTCATTTTGGGATGATTGGCCCTACGTCAGTTACAATAATGTATGGACAGACGTTCATGGCGAGCAGAGGCCAAGCTATGTTGTTCAAACAAGCGCGAAGGTGATCGAGCGCTGTATGCTTATGGCAACCGATCCCGGTGACCTTGTGCTGGACATCACTTGCGGCTCTGGCACTACGGCGACAGTTGCTGAGCAATGGGGCCGCCGCTGGATTACTACTGACACTTCGCGCGTGCCGATAGCCCTTGCGCGGCAGCGGCTCCTGACTAGCACCTTCCCTTGGTATCGCTTAAAGGAGCCGGCGAAAGGCCCGGTGGGCGGCTTTGTCTATGAGCGCAAGCGAAATAACAAAGGGGAAGAGACGGGCGGCCTCGCTCCACGGATCACCTTGAAGTCCATCGCCAACAACGAAGAACCAGAAATGGTCACGCTTGTTGACCGCCCAGAGGCCAATAACAAGATCACCCGCGTTTGCGGCCCCTTCACGGTCGAAGCTACCATTCAGGCGGCAATGAACATGGAGGAAGACTCCACCGCGCCAGCGTCGCAGTCGACAGCCAGCAATCCACGCGCCTACCTTGATCGCATGATCGAGGTGTTGCGCCAGAGCAAGACGCTTTGCTTGCCTGGCAATGTCACGCTGGAACTGGAAACCGTCAGCCCGCTCGCCGACCGCGAATATCTCCATGCTGAAGGCGTGGCGCGCAACGGCACGGAGAAGCGGATCGCCATCGTATTCGGTTCCGAAGACGGAGCCATCGGCTCTGAGTATGTGTTCAACGCCCATACCGAGGCATTGCAGCAAGGCTACCAGTCTCTTTTCCTGTTCGGTTTCGCCATCGACGCCAAGGCGCGCGAAATGCTGGCGAAGCTGAAGCTCGCCACTACCTACGTCGCCGTTACGCCGGATGTGGTGATGTCCGATCTCCTCAAGACCAGCAAGTCGAGCGAGATTTTCTCCATTACCGGCTTGCCGGACGTGCGGCTTGAACCCGTTGGCGAGGCAAAGAACGGCCCCCCCCTCCACCGTGTCATCATCAAGGGTCTCGACATCTTCCGTCCCGACACGATGGAAACCGAAGAGATTAAGGCAGAAAACTTGCCGTGCTGGATGCTCGACACCAATTACAACGGTATGGCGTTCTTCGCCTCGCAGGTCTTCTTTCCGAAAACCAGCGCTTGGGACAACCTGCAAAAATCTCTGAAAGGGCAGTTTGCGAACAGCGTATGGGAGCATCTTGCCGGCACGGCGAGCGAGCCGTTCGCCTTGGGCGACAAGAAGCGCATCGCCGTCAAGGCTATCGACGAACGCGGCAACGAACTGATGGTCGTCAAGACGGCGGGAGCCGATAGCTGATGGCCGCGCCGCAGAAGCAGGAGCCGCCCGTCACGGTCGCTGAGGTCGAATCGCCGATCATCAATTCGCCTTTCGTTGAGCCGCAATGCCATTGGCTCATCGAGCGCGGGAAGCCGCCCGTCAGGGCCGATGGGCGGCGGCGGGCAAGCTACTTCTACCGTGTCCCCGAACATGCAGGCTCCGGGCGTCGCAAGCGGGTGCAGACCGACTTGTTCGAGAGCGAGCGCGGCGAGGAAGTCGAGCTGGAGATCGTCAACCTCATCCGCGAGCGGGTGAAGGAGTGGCGAGACGGCGTGCGCTCCGGCGGCGTCGCTTATGACGGTGCCTCGGCGGTGACCAAAGAGTTGCTCGATCTATGGCGCAGCGACGAGCGGATGCAGCGCCTGTTCTTCGCGCAGATCGAGGCGGCGGAGACCATCATCTTTCTGGTCGAGGCTGCCGAGATTTATCGCAAAGGCATCCCCGAAGTTCCGAAGGACGAGCCAGGGCTGGAAGCCAAGGCGGCCGGGCTGCGCGCCTTCCTTCGCTACGCGTGCAAGATGGCAACCGGCTCCGGCAAGACGACCGTCATGGGAATGCTCGCATCATGGTCGATCCTCAATCGTGTCGCCGCGCCAAGGGACGAGCGCTTTTCCGATACCGTCCTCATCGTCTGTCCGAACGTTACGATCCGGGAGCGTCTTCAGGAACTGGACCCGGCTTTGGGTGACCTGAGCCTTTATCGCACACGCCAACTCGTGCCGCCGCACCGCATGGAAGAGTTGCGGCGCGGCGAGGTGATGATCGCCAACTGGCATCGCCTCGCGAAGAAGGAAACGAACAGCGTCAACGGCGACTCCGCCAAGGTCGTGAAAGCCGGCGAGCCTGTCGAGGTGGTGAAGAACGCGGGCAAGGCCAACGAGACGATCGAAACCAAGTATTTCGAGTCCGACGCTGCATGGTTCAAACGCATCCGCCGCGAGCTTGGCAGCGGAAAGGGGCGAAGCCCGCACTGGCTCGTTTTCAACGACGAAGCTCACCACGCCTACCGGCGCGGAGACGCCGCTGAGGGCGAGGAGCGGGCATTGGACGAGGATAAGGACCTCGCCAAGAAGAACGCTCGCGAGGCGACCATCTGGATCGAGGGGCTGGACCGCATCCATAAGCTGGCCGGCGGCAGCCGCCGTCGCGGGATCAATCTCTGTGTCGATCTGTCGGCAACGCCCTTCTATATTCAGGGATCAGGCAACGAGGTCGGGCAGCCGTTCCCTTGGATCGTGTCGGATTTCGGTCTGCTGGATGCCATCGAGTCCGGCCTCGTGAAGATTCCGCAGCTTCCTTCCCGCGATGTCAGCGGTGCGGAGGAAGCCGCTTACTTCAACATTTGGCGCTGGGTTCAGGCCAAGGCTGAGGAAGACGGGTTCGGCACCAACATCACGCCTGAAATCGTGATGAACTACGCCAGCGCGCCGATCAACTTGCTCGCGGCGGATTGGCACCAGCGCTTCGTTGAATGGGGTCAGTTCGCCAAGGCGCAACACCGGCATCCCGTGCCGCCGGTGTTCATCGTCGTATGCCGGGATACAGCCGTTGCGCGCGAGGTGCATACCTGGCTCGCCAAGGGCAACGACAGCTATGGCGTCGCCCCTGCCTGGTTCCGCAATGCGCCTGGCCAGGAGGTAACGGTGCGGATCGACTCCAAGGTGATGGAGGACATCGAGGAGGGCGGCACCAAGGATGAAACTCGCCGCCTCCGGTTCATTCTCGACACTGTTGGCAAGGCGGAGTGGCCGGGTGGCAAGGTGCCGGACGAATGGGCCGAACTGGTCCGCAAGCACAATGACAAGGCGGCGAGCGACGACAACGACGGTTCGCTCAAATGGATCGACGAGCGAATCCCTCCGGGCCGCGATGTGCGATGCATCGTGTCGGTCGCCATGCTGGCGGAGGGCTGGGATGCCAATACCGTCACTCATATCGTCGGGCTGCGGCCGTTCGGCTCGCAACTTCTGTGCGAGCAGGTCGTCGGCCGCGCGCTCCGGCGCAAGAGCTATGCGCTCAACGAAGATACTCAGATGTTCGCCGAAGAGACCGCCAAGGTCTTCGGCGTGCCGTTCGAACTGATACCGTTCAAGGTTTCGCCTCCCGGTGAAACGCCGCCGCAACCCGACCCGCATCACATCTACTCCGTTCCAGAAAAGGTAGAGTTCGAGATCACCTTCCCGATCGTCAGCGGCTATCACCAATCCGGACAGTTCGATGTCTTCGTGGATTGGGAGCAGGTGTCGAAGGTCACCATCGATCCGATGAGGATTCCGCAGACCGTGGAACTGAGTCCGCTCACCACGCCGGACGGAACCTTGTCGGCTTATGGTCCCGGAGAGAAGCCAGTTCTATCCCTCAAGGACTGGCGCGCCCTGTTCCGGGAGCAGCAGGTTGCCTTCCGGTTGGCGAAGGAGATTTGCACTCGGTGGGCAGCCGACAACGGGGCGGCTGCCGTACCGATGCAGGTGCTGTTCCCGAAAGTCGCCTTCGCAGCCAAACGCTTCCTTGCAGAGAAGCTCGATCGCAAGGGTGACAGCCAGCCTTGCGACATCTTGCTGGTAGGCGAGTATATGCAAGCCGCCGTGGGCGCACTCATGGAGGCTATAAAGAAGGGCTCTTCGACCTCCGACGCGGAGGTCGCGGTGATTCCGCAAGGCGCGGCAGGACGAGGAAGTACGCTTTACGTGGACTTCCACACCACCAAGTCGATCTATCCCGTCACGCGGTGCCACCTCAATGCGATGGTCGCCGACACGAAGAAGTGGGAGCAGAGCGCCGGTTTCCTCATCGACACCCATCCTGGTGTCGATCGCTGGGTCAAGAACGATCGGCTAGGCTTCTCGATTCCCTATCGTAATCGCGGCGTTCCCGCCGGCTACATTCCCGATTTTATCGTCGTGACCGACAAGGGGCTGAACGTTATCGTCGAAACGAAGGGGCAGGTGACGGACAGCGCGGATGCTAAGGCGAAGGCAGCAACACGTTGGGTTGCTGGCGTGAATCGACTCGGTACGTTTGGAGAATGGGCATACCTCCTTGTGACCGATCCCAGTGGAGTCTGCGAGGAGTTGAACTCTTTTACGTCAGCGAAAAGCACAGGCGATGCGTCGAACTGACTGACTGCTCAGGCAGCGTGCTATGTAGGGTCGCATAAGGTTGCCCGGATCGCGATGCGCTCCGGGCATTCTGCAAAGCACTAAGCCGGAGCTGTTGATAACCAGCGGTCGTGACGCCGTAATACGCCGGCTGCAGGCTGGAACTACTGATTCAGCGCATCGAACCCGGATAGAGCGAAGATAGCTGTTATGGGGACTCTGCCGAATGATCTAAAGCCCCCTAAATAAGGCGAGCTGCGAGCTTTCTAAGTATCTACTTAGATTGCAGCGCTACGTCATACTTATTGATATTGATGGGAAAGACTGGGGCGGGCGAAGAGATTCACACCCTCCACCCCAACCTTGGCAAGGTTGTTCGAAGCCCCTTCGATCGCCTGCCCTCAAGCGGACCTCCAGAACGTCAGCTATGGGTCTAGCTGCTACCTTTAGGAACGCCGGCTAGAAGCCGATCCGAGACTGCCGAGATTCGGCTGTCCCAGGCGAGATGATGAAGCCAGCGTTCCGGGATGGCGGAGGCACCATAGAGGGCGCCAGCAAGCTGGCCTGTGACGGCGCCGACCGTATCGGCGTCATCGGCGAGGTTTACGGCAAGGATGAGCGCCTCCTCGAAGCTCATGGTGATGCCGACGGACCAGACCGCGGCTTCGAGCGTGTCGATGACGTAGCCGGACGAACGGATCTCGTCGCGGGTCTTGTGGTGCCAGGAACCGGCGGCGATGGCCGTGATGACGGGGTCGCCGGACCAGGTGCGACGGCGGAGCACGTCGGGCTGGCCGAGGCTGGCTTCTCGCAGAATTTGGACGAAGTAGGCGCAGGCCTCGACCGCCTGCGGGGCGGCGTGCGTGATGCAGCTTTGGTTGCGGGCGATTTGGTCGGCGCGGTCGGCGTCATGAAGGGCGAAGAGCGCCACTGGGGCGAGGCGCATGAGGGAGCCGTTGCCAGCGGTTCGCGGGTCGAGGGAGCCGGCGAAGGGATCGTCCGTGCTGACGAGTCGGGCGAGCGCCTCGCGGGTTGTGAGACCGATATCAAAGCAGCTTGCTGTGCAGCTGTATGCGCCATCTTGCCACCAGGAGACGAAGCGGGCGGCGAGGTCATGAGGGTCGAAGCCCCGACAGCTGATGAGGCTGTCGGCGAGGGCGAGCGCCATCGCGGTGTCGTCCGTCCATTCCCCCGGTTGGAGGTCGAAGGGACCGCCGCCGGTCATCTCAGTATGAAGGGGCAGGCTGTCCCGGTGTGTGAACTCCAGCGTGGTGCCGAGGGCGTCGCCGACGGCGAGGCCAAGGAGGGCGCCGCGGGCGCGGTCGCGGATGGTGGGATCGAGGTCAGGCGTGATCGTCAGGAGTGTCGGTCCTTCTCGGTGATGAAGTGGGCGGGTGCTCGTCGGCAGGGAGCGGGAGACCTGCCACGGATGGAGAAACGGAACGCTCGATCGGAGAAACGGAGCTGTGGGACGGTAAGTCGTTGATAGAGCACATAAAGCGGCAGGGGGGCGTGTTCCCGGCCTTCCTGGACTCGGATTCAATTGCGTCGGCGTAGGATCGCGTGTTGGCACCTCGTGAGCGGCGGCACTAGCCTTGTCGGCGGCACGGCGGCACGGCGGCACGGCGGCACGGCAGCCTCGGAGGAGCGGTCTGCGGTGTAGCTGTCCGACCGGGCTCTAGGGGAGCCGGTCTCACCGCATCACCGGGGATGTCATCTCACAGGGGTTATGCGGAAATGTAGTGTCGAAGACAGCTCGGTTAGAGCTGCGCCGGAAGGCTTCTCGCGTCACCCCCAGAGCGTTCGGGCGCCAGGGTGGGAACGGTGGTCACGCTTTTTGGGAGAGGCGTGCGAGGTCAGCGAGGATGGCGCGTAGCTCGCCCCATGGCGAGGCATCGCGGAAGGCCTCGCCTGGTTCCTGGCTGGCGAGTAGGACGAGGATCTTCGTGCAGATACCGGTGAGAGTGGCGGCGGGGGTGGCGAGGAGCGTTATAGCGGCATCGCGAGCCGCGGCGTCGAGGGCCGCTTCCTGCTCCTGTGCCTTCGTCAGCCCGCACGCGCGGGCGCCGTGAGTCCACCTCTGCTGACGACGAAGCAGCACCTGCTGCAGCCGGTAGCGGCGCCGTCCCGGCGGAACGTGGCGAATGATCGTGTCAGCGTCGGCCGCATAACGGAGGTGGGCGCCGGCCGGTCTCGGCAACTGAACGCGGGGGTGGTCGAGTTCTGCGAGGAGGAAGGCTTCGAGACGGTCGCAGCGCCATAGGGCGGCTTCGTGCCGGGCGAGCAGAGTCTCGAACGCGGCGAAGAGATCGGGGATGGTGTCTGGAGCGCCGGCGCCGGTATCGTCGATGGACCGGGCCGGAGGGGAGACCGGGGCAACGGCGGCTACCGGGAGACCGGCGAGCAGGGACAGCAGACGCTGATGCGTTGCGGAACGTGCGGCGGGGATAGATGCGGCATACGCGTCGCCTTCGTGATGCTCCATGATGCTGGCCTCGTCCTGGGGATCGGACGAAGGTTCACCTCTACGCCTGAAATCTTGCGACCCGACGATACGGCGGGACTGGGACCACAGCCGTTCGAGATTAGAGAGCCATGCGTTTGGCGCAGCTGACCGCAGGCGTTCGGCAGAACGGCAGATCGGCTAAAGCGTTGCCGCAGCTGCGTTTTGTACTTCACGACGTATGCGCCAAAGGCAAGGATTCGCCGCCTGACTTTTTTTTAGGCAATTTTTCTCGCAAGTTCTCGGGGCCTGAAATGAATCTGGGGGGCAACGGCACGGTGTGGCCGCTGCCCCGAGGCGGCTGACCGACCTTGGGTCCTCATGTGAACAGGACCCCTACGCCTATGATGGATCGTCTGGAGCGGTACTCCCGCAACGCTGCGCATGACGACGAGTGTGCCGACACCGAGAACTGCGACGCTTCGGCGCCGAACGAGGCGGCTGAGGAGGCGACTTCCGCCCCGCGGACGGCCGTGATCCCCCACTGCGACCACACGATGGTGCCGGATGCGCCGGCACCGTCCCGCCGGACGGACGCCGTCCCGGATAGTGTTGCAAAGCCCGCCTCGTCGACGATCACGGGGAAAGCGGAGGCCGGTGCGCAGGAGGATGAAGCGCTGACGGCGCTGCGCCGTGAGGTGTTCAGCCTGACCGCCGACATGTCGGTTGAGCAGCTGACGGCAATCTCCGACTCGGCTGTGCGGGCGGCAGGCCTGCTCATGGCCGATCTGCTGACCCTGGGCGATGGCGATGCCGCAGGGCTGACGAAGCTGGCGGTCGGCGTCGAGATCCCGGAGGCCGGTCGGCACGGCGAGATGGCGGTGCTGCTGTTCCGCGAGGCCCTAGCCATCCGCAGCGATGCGAAGCGGAAGACGTTCGAGAAGAAGCGCCCAGGTCGCATCAAGGCCCTCAGTGACTTCGGCCGTGAAGGCCTGCTGGACGAGGTCGCCCGCCTGCGTGGCCTGCGCTGACCTCCGACCGGCGGGAGGGCGCCCACCCCCAGGCATCCTCCCCATATCATCGACGACACCTGTCCCCCTGACGCCGCCCGCCGAGCGGAGCGGCATGGAGATCAAGATCATGGAAGACGGAATGAACAGCACGCTTGGCGTGATGCCGGCATGGCGAGCCGCGCCGGACCTCGCCAACACGGAGGAACGTGAAGAAGACAGCTCCCGGCAGATCGATGCGCAAGAGCCATCACCGCGCGAGCGTGCGGCCGGCGAGCCGGGGGTGGACCCGACGCGTCGCGAGCACTGGCCGTCACGGGAAGCGCACCTGCGCTTCCTGATCGACGGCGGCTACGATCTCGAGGAAGGGGGCGAGACGGAGTGGATTCCCGGCGCCTTCGACGATCCGAAGGTGCGGGTGGCGCAGGCCGTGCGGGGCGCGACGCGGCGCGATTATGAGGTTGTCTGGGAGTACCGGGGCGCCAGCGAGTACCTGACCGCGGACCACTTCGACCTGGGCTACGGCGCGGTCGCCTTCGCGAACTGCATGGGGCTCGTCCTGAACACGTGGACGACGATCGTCTGGGCGAGCGTCGGCATCACGGGCGACTTCGCGGTGGCGCAGGCGGACCGGCGGTTTCGGGAGCTGCTGCGCAAACGCCTGGTGAAACGCGGTCTGCCGGTGGCGTGGCTGTGGGTGCTGGAGCGCAGCGCAAAGCGTGGCCTGCACGCGCACGTGCTCTCTCATGTGCCGCAGGTGGACGTGTACTGGGTGAAGCAGGCGATCGAAGAGTGCGTCGAGACGGTCGCGGTGCGGCCGTTGGTGCGGGTGCCGGGCGAGAAAACGGTGCTGGTAAAGGGCCGCCACAATAGGGCGATCGGCCCGCAGTGGTTCTGGTTCCGGTACATGATGAAGGGGATCAGGCCGGACACGGTGCTGAACGACCCGGCACGGCCGGGGCACTTCGTGCCGCTGAGGGAGATCGCGGCGATGCGGCGGATGGACCCTCAGGGTATGGTCCGCACGCAGCGATTCGGGGTATCGCGGGCGCTGCAGCGGCTGAGCCAGGCGCGGCAGTGCGCCGAAACGGGCCTACCGGAGAACGCGTTGCGCGACGGCGCGATGCACTTCCACGAGTTGTTCGACTACCGCTACTATGAGTGGTCACAGCGAGACGAGAATCGGCGTCGAACCGAGGAACTGCACAAGACGCTGGTAATCTGAGGGCGCGGCTCGGCGTGATGGAGGAACGGTGCGGCCGGCCCGAAAAGTAGAAGGACCGGCTGCATTCTCGTTTGAAAAGGGTTTTCGGGTAAGCTGTTCGACGAAGGCGGCATCTCCCTGGTAGGCGGATGCGTAAGTGGCTGCACCCTCATGCACGGTGGCGTCATGGCATGTTCGAGAAGGGTGGGTGACAAAGATTGGTTCGCTGCCTGCAAATGGACGTTCCGCCTTGCGCCCATGTCAGCCTTTCAGAGCGACTTGAGCGCTGCCTAGAAGCCAATCTTCCCGGTGACCGACCGACAGACATCGATGCGCTCATAAGCCTATGGGCGGCCATCCGCCCGATACGATACAAATCGCATCGACGATTGTCAGGCGCTCGACTAGGCGGCGCCGGGCGCTGCGGCGCGGTAATGGCCCAAAAGGCCGATTTTCGAGAATCGGGGGCAGGACCTTGGACTTTGACGGACCGCAAGGATTTTACACCGACGACTTCATGTTCGATGTGATGGGTATCGAGGAATTACCGTTGGTTCTCTACCAGTACACGTCCATCGAGAGCCTCGAGAAAATCCTCGCCTCACGCACGCTGCGCTTTTCGCGTCTCGATACAGTCAATGATCCTGAGGAAGCGATGGCCTTAGATGTGCCACTCGCCGCCAGTTCCGTGTTCGTGTCTTGTTGGTCCGGCACGCGGGCTGAGCAGATTCCGATGTGGTCGATGTACGGCCAGAATTTCGGCGGCATACGGATCAGGCTGCCGGTTAATATGTTTGCCGGGCGCAATGAACCAGTGATCTTCGAGAAGGGCGGCGCCTTTCTCACGGTTGATGGCTGGCACTCGATCAGCCGGAAGTCGCCGGCTATGAGCACAAACGGCTGCTCCATCATTGGGCCCAACAAGGTCTATTACTGCGACGATCCCATCTACCGGAACCGCAAGCTAGTCTACCGCCACGCGGGCACGGCGCATTTCTACCCGTACGATCTTGGCATGGTGAAAGGCACGCTCTGGTCCTATGAGCAGGAATGGCGTTTCAAGATCGCTGCGCTTGCCTTTGAGGCGCAGTTTCCAGACGATGAGTACTTTAACAAGGTGACAATTGATCTTGCGTCTTATCCAGTGGAAACCACTGCACTGTTCATTCCTCTGGACCCCTCCGCCTTCGATGAGCTGGAAGTGACGCTCGGCCCGAAGGCCGATGACGCCGCCTTCAAGGAGGTCGAACGCGTTCTCGCAGCGCACGCACCGAAGGCGACGCTGGCCCGGAGCCAGGTACTCATTCGTTAATCGTCCAGCTCCTTCCCGAAGCCCATTGCCACGGGCGGTGAAGGTAGCCGTTGCAGACGCCGCGTGCGCTGCTCCATGCGATGCGGCACTGGCTACACGAGCAAGTACGCACATCGTTAGATGAAAAAACGGAGCCACAGTTGGTAGAAAGGGACCGGCTCGTCGAAAAAGTCCCTGTTCGATAGCGAGTTGGTGTTCGAGGCGTGTTCCGCCTCCCCCGAACCTCTTGCTGATTCCTTCATGTATGGAGGGATCGTGCCTGGGTTTGTAGCGCTCGTTCTATGCCCCCGAAGGGGGAGGCCCGAGGTGCCGTTGTGCTCGGAGAGCACAGCTTCGCCGGTTACCCGGCGGAAGCTGGCGTTCGCGCAGGTCCCCCGCGCGGGAGGCCGTCGGAACCGGGGCCGGAGGTGAAACCTTGTGACAGGCAGGCCGGGGTTGGGCTTTCGGCCTTTACTCACCGCTTCCCGCTCACCGAGCGGCCAACGCGGACGGATGCCTGCCCTCCGCACCCTTGGGGCAGGCGGTCGTCTGGAGGTTCGGGGCTACCCGGTCCTCGCTCCTGAGCGGCCCGGCGTACCCGACCCCCCTTGCTGCCGATGCCCTTCGGCGTTTGACCCGGCGGTTCTCCGCCCCGCCTGGCTAACGGTGGAGGCTCGGGTGCTCGTGATGAGCTTGGCGTGTCTGCCGATATGGCGAAATGACGTACGCGCGACCAGCGGTTCGAGCCTGTTCGGCCGCCGGATGTCGGAGCGTTATAGAGATGGTCTGCCGTTGAAAGTCACCACACAGACGTGGTACACAGCGGCTTCGGCGGGGCTCGCTAACTCATTGATTTGAAACGAACTCGTTGCTCGGAAGCCCAATCCTTTCCTGGGCACCATCTGATCTCTGAGCGATTGAGATCTGTGGTTTTCTAAAGTTTTGATCCCGTACCTTGTCGAAGGTGCGGGATTTTTCTTTGCTGACGAAACAGCGTTCATCCGACTCGTTGTCGGGTGATCTCCGCGCCGTGCGCGTGGGAAAGGGTGGCGCTCAGCTCGAGAACGAGCCGAACCCCTCGAAGTCGCTTGTCGGTGAGACTCGTTTGACCGGCGAGCACGGCTTCCCATGAGCCGTGTGGCCCGCAGTTTCGACTGGACATGAATTCGCCCGTCCGGCGACATGCATTGCGGGCATCGTTTCACCGTTACGCTTGCGTCGATTGAGCATAGCACGGCCGTTCGACGTGTTGAGGTCGCGCATGGGGTAGCCCTGTTGGCGAGTGGATGTTGAAGAATTGCGCAGTGAACGCGTGCTCTGTGCTCATGTTCCGGGCAGTCCGCGCGGACGGTGCCGCGGCGGCGCAAGGGTCGGGTATCCGACGCAGCGGCAGGATCGGATCCGATGATTGCCGAATGCGGCAGTGTCTTCGTCGGAGATCAGGTGGAGGACGGCCGGATTGTGCATCGTCCCAAAAGCGGGAGGCTAGCTTTCGGGACGATGCCCTCGCCTGATCCGATCAGTCGGGCGGTCGTTCCACAGCGGTCACCACGTCACGCGCAGCCCGACCTCGATCGAGGTGCCGCCGAGCCGTGTGGCGATCGGGATGTTCTCGAAGCGGACTCTGCCGACCTCGCGGAGGTTGTGCCAGAGATTGGCGAGCAGATTGGGCCGCCACTCGATCTCCTGCGAGAACTGGGCGCCCTTCACCCAAACCCCGAGCCGACCGGTCGCGGGGCCGGGGCGAAGCGGGACGCGCCGGCCTCACGCGAACGGGGCGAACGCGGTGGCCGACGCGCTCGCGGTCGGGAGCCAGGGAGGCTCGACCGCCGCGATTTCATGATGGTTGCCGTCAACGCTCGAACCGGCCGGCGGCTCCCTGTGCGGTCCGGCGCCGTTCGCGACGGCGATTTCGGGTCCCGCAGTTCCGGCATGGCTGGCCGGAACACCGGCCAGCTCTGCCGTCTTGCCCTGCCGGAACCGAAATTCCCTTCGGCCAGGGGCAGGCACGATGCGAGAGTATGGCAGCGCGTTCGGGATCGGATTCGTGGCGGGGCTTCGCACGATGTCGGCCTGCGCCGCACTGAGCTGGGCCGCCTCGCGCGGGCGAACGCGGAGCGCTTCGATTCCCTCGGGGCCCGTCGCGCGCGTCGTCGCCACGACGGCGGCTTTGGCCGAGATGGCCGGAGACAAGATGCCGTTCGCCCCTGACCGGCGCGTTCCGCCCTCCTTCGCAGTCCGGCTCGCGATCGGTGCGGTCGGCGGCTGGATGCTGGCCGGTCGGCGGGTGTCGCCCGAGGCCGGCGCACTCGCCGGCGTCGCGGGTGCCCTCGCCGGCACGCTGCTCGGCCGAGCCGCGCGGGGCTCCGGCGCGGGCGCGCCGTACGGCCTCGCGCGCGGGCTCGCCGAGGATGCGGCCGCCGCCAGCCTCGGCGCGGCTCTCGCCGCTTCCGCGGAAATGCAGCGGCGGGTGCGGCCGCTGTCCGGCCGCCCTCGTTGAGCGCGGGTGAGCGGCGGATTGTAACCGGCCGTGATCGCAGACTGGTTCGCAGGGGCCGTCTCCGCCCCGAACATGAGCGATGCCGCTGCCGGAGGGACCGGCGGCGCAGGCGCGGATCGCCTGCTTCGTCTGCGAGGCAGGCGTGATCCTCGTGTGGCGGCGGGCGGGACGAAAAAAGGGCCGGCATGGTGCCGACCCTTTTCATCGAAGATCTCGACGGGAAGGCGCACGAGCGATGCCCGTGCGCCTCAATCCAAAAAAGATCAGTCGTTGATGGCGGCGACGACGCCGGCACCGACGGTACGGCCGCCTTCGCGGATGGCGAAGCGCAGCTTCTCTTCCATGGCCACCGGCACGATCAGCTCGACGTCCATGGTCACGTTGTCGCCCGGCATCACCATCTCGGTGCCCTCGGGCAGCGTGCACACCCCGGTCACGTCCGTGGTGCGGAAGTAGAACTGCGGGCGGTAGTTGGTGAAGAACGGCGTGTGGCGGCCGCCCTCTTCCTTCGTCAGGATGTAGGCCTCGGCCTTGAACTTCTGGTGCGGCTTCACCGAACCCGGCTTGCACACGACCTGGCCGCGCTCCACGTCCTCGCGCTTCGTGCCGCGCAGCAGCACGCCGACGTTGTCGCCCGCCTGGCCTTGGTCGAGCAGCTTGCGGAACATCTCGACGCCGGTCACCGTCGTCGTCGTGGTCGGACGGATGCCGACGATCTCGACCGTCTCGCCGACCTTGACGATGCCGCGCTCGACGCGACCCGTCACCACCGTGCCGCGGCCCGAGATCGAGAACACGTCCTCGATCGGCATCAGGAACGGCATGTCGATCGGACGCTCCGGCTGCGGGATGTAGGCGTCGACCGTCTCCATCAGCTTCAGCACGGCGTCGCGGCCGATCTTCGGCTCCTTGTCCTCGAGCGCCATCAGGGCCGAGCCCTTGGTGATCGGGATGTCGTCGCCGGGGAAGTCGTACTTCGAGAGAAGCTCGCGCACCTCGAGCTCGACGAGCTCAAGGAGCTCCTCGTCATCGACCATGTCGACCTTGTTGAGGAACACGACGAGCGCCGGCACGCCGACCTGACGGGCGAGCAGGATGTGCTCGCGGGTCTGCGGCATCGGGCCGTCGGCGGCGGACACGACCAGGATCGCGCCGTCCATCTGGGCGGCACCGGTGATCATGTTCTTCACGTAGTCGGCGTGGCCGGGGCAGTCGACGTGGGCGTAGTGGCGGTTGGTGGTCTCGTACTCGACGTGGGCGGTCGAGATCGTGATACCGCGCGCCTTCTCCTCGGGGGCCTTGTCGATCTGGTCGTAGGCCGTGAAGGTCGCCCCGCCCGACTCCGCCAGAACCTTCGTGATCGCCGCCGTCAGCGACGTCTTGCCGTGATCGACGTGTCCGATCGTGCCGATGTTGCAGTGCGGCTTCGAACGGGTGAACTTTTCCTTGGCCATCGTGCAATCCTACCGCGGGACCGGGCATGAGCCGGGCGTAAGAGTGCCTCGCAAAACTCCCGGGTCTCGGGAGTCCTCCTTCTGGCCGCGACGGCGCAGCGGGAGTTTTGTGAGAGACACTAAAGGCGCGGTCCGCTTAGAGGCTTGCGCGACGATGATCAAGCGGCAGGTGTGCCGAGAGAGAGAATTGCCGCGCTCGAGGGCTCAGGAGGCGTCTTCGCCGACGGGTTCATAGAGCCGCTGCGCCTCGGGAGCGCCGCCGCGGCGCTCGCCGAGATCGAGCACTCGGACCAGCATCGTGCCGTGGGGGGCCGCGACGGTAAGCACGTCGCCGCAATGGACCGCTTTGGCCGGCGCGTCGGCGCGGGTGCCGTTCACGCGGACATGGCCGTCGGTGACGAGCCGGGCCGCCATCGAGCGGGTCCGCGCGAAGCGCGCGAACCACAGCCACTTGTCGAGGCGCTGGCGCCCCTCGCTCATTCCGCGCTCGGAAGAAGGGACCGAAGCCGTCGCTCAAAGCCGCTTGAGCGGCTTTGCGGCGCTGAGAGCGCCCCGCGGAGCGGGCTGATCAGGACACCGATCCTGATCAGCATCGAGCGGAGCGTAAGCCCGAGCCCGCGGAGGCGGGCGCCGGCGATTGAGGCCCTGATAGACGCGGTCTCAGCGCTTGCCCCCGTCGGTTTCGAGCTTCGCCTTCAGGGCAGCGAGTGCAGCGAAGGGCGAGTCGGGATCGGGCTGGCGCTCGCGGCGCGGCGGGCGCGGCTCGGCGTTCGGGCGGCGGTTGTCGTCGCGGCGGTCGGGCCGGGTGCGGTTGCCGGAATGATCGCGGCGCGGGCCGCCCTCCCCCTGGCCGTCCCGGCGCCCGTCACCCCTGCCTTCGGCCCGGGCGGGACGTCCACCCTCCGGACGGTCCTCGCGGGGACGGCGCGGACCATCGCCCCGGCGCTCGCCCTGGCGGCCATCCTGACGACCGTCCGGCCGTCCCTCTTGCCGCCCTTCTTGCCGTCCGTCCTGGCGCCCATCCTGGCGTCCCTGGCCGCGGCCGTGCCGCGGGCCGGAATGGCGCTGCGGACGGTGCAGGTGCCAGACCTCGACGGTCTCGGGCGCGGCCGGCTCGGTGCCGGCCTCGGAGGCCGTCGTTTCGGCGGCGGGCGCTTCAGCGGCCTCCTCGGTGGGGAGTGCCGAATCGGCGGCGTCGACAGCCTCGACCTCACCGGTCGCGGCTGCGTCCTGTGCGGCGGCTGCGGTCTCGGCCGGCATCGGGGCGGAGGCTTCCGGTGCCGCGGCCTCGGGAGCTGCGTCCTCGGTCGCGGTTTCGGGCGGTGCCGGTTCGTCCGCCGGAGCCTCCGCCTCGGCGGATGCATCCGTCGGCTCAGCTGGAGTCGCTTCGGCCTCGGGAGCCTCCGCCTCGGTCGAGGCCTCGCCGCTTGCGTCGGCAGTCGGCTCGACAGCGGATGCGTTCGCCGGCTCGGCGGCGGTCTCACCCTCGGACGTCTCCGGCGCAGCTTCCTGAGCCGCTTCCCCGGTCGAGGCGTCCGTGGCCGTCTCCTCCGGCGCGGCCTCGGCGGCGCGCGCGGCGGGGACGGTCGGGGCAGCGGCGACTAGCGGTACGGTGATGGCCGGGCCGGGACGGTTCTGCGCCACGTAGCCGAGCGACTTCAGGATCGAGGCGAAATCCTCGCCCGAGCAGCCGACCAGCGAGGTCATGTTGACGGTGGCCACGAATCCGTCGCCGTCGGCGGTGCCGGCCGGCGGTTCGCCGGGCGTGGTGCCGGGGCGGTAGGCGATGGCCGGGCGGATCAGGTCGGCGAGCCGCTCGAGGATGTCGACGCGCACCGCCCGCTCACCGCAGACCCGGAAGCCGGCGGCGCGGTAAAGGCCCTTGGCGATACTGGGATCGACCTTGATCGAGGTGCGGCCGGAGCTCGCCAGATGCGCGATCTCGTCGAGGCCCGGCTGGTCGAGGCCGCCGCTCTTGAGCGCCCAGAGCTGGGCGGCGAGCGTGCGCGGGGCCGGCTTCAGCAGCGCTGGCAGGAAGATGTGGTAGGCGCCGAAACGGACGCCGTGGCGGCGGAGATTGGCGCGCCCGTCCTGATCGAGGCTGCGCATCTCGTGCGCCACCTTGGCCCGCTCCAGCACGCCGAGCGCCTCAACCACTTGGTAGCCGATGCCGCGGGCGAGCCCCGTGAGGTCGGCAGCCGACTCGATCTCCATCAGCGGTCCGAGCAGGCGCACGACGTGGGCGCGCAGCCACGCGGACAGCCGCGTTTCGACCTTCTCGCGCGACGCGCCGGCGAGGCTGTCGTCGGCGATGAGGCGGAGGCCGGGCTCGAACAGCTTGTCGCCCGGCGTCAGCTTGGCGACCGGATCGCCAGTCCAGCGGATGACCCCGTCATGCGACAGCACCAGCGCGGCGTCGGCGGCCGAGGCGAAGCGGTCCGCCCGCGCCTCGATCTCGCCGGCCAGCGCCTTGTCGGCGGCGGAGCGCAGCGTCTTGGCTTCGTGGCCCTCGGCTTGGGGGTCGGGCACGAATTGGAAGCCGTGAAGACGGCCCACATGTTGACCCTCGACGGTGACGTCACCGCCGGAGGTGATTTCGGCTTCCAGCATCGTCTTCTCTCTCAAGCGCCGCATCAGGACGCTGGTGCGCCTGTCGACGAAGCGGCTCGCGAGGCGCTCGTGCAGGGCGTCGGACAATCTGTCCTCTACCCGACGCGTCTCGCCCTGCCAATGCAGAGGATCGAGCAACCAGTCGGGTCGATTCGCCACGAAGGTCCAGGTGCGCCCCTGCGCGATGCGCTGGGATAGGGCGTCGATGTCGCCGTCGGTGCGGTCGATCATCGCCACGTGGCGGGCGAACCAATCGTTGGGGATGCGCCCCGCCATACCGCGCATGAGGAAGCGGTAGAGCTGCGCCACGAGGTCGGCATGGGTCTGCGGATGGACCTTGCGGTAGTCCGGCACGCCGCAGGTGTCCCACAGGCGGCGCACCGCCGCCGGCCCCTTGGCCATGTCGCGGATGTCGTCCTCGCGCATCAGGATCTCGAGCGCCTGCTGGTCCTCGCCCATCGGCGCGCGGGTCAGGCCCTGCTCGTGCGGGTGCTCGTCGAGGCTCGCCTGCAGCTTTTCGAGGGACGTGAAGTCGAGGTCCGGGTTGCGCCATTGCAGCATCCGCACCGGATCGAAGTCGTGCGTCTCCAGCGCCTCGACCATCTCCGGCTCGAAGGGCGGGCAGCGCCCGGTGGAGCCGAAGGTGCCGTCGGCGATGTGGCGGCCGGCACGGCCGGCGATCTGGCCCATCTCGGCCGGCGTCAGCTTGCGGAAGCGGGTGCCGTCGTATTTCCAGTTGGCCGCGAAGGCGACGTGATCGACGTCGAGGTTGAGCCCCATCCCGACCGCGTCGGTGGCCACGAGGTAATCGACCTCGCCGGACTGGTAGAGCTCGACCTGGGCATTGCGGGTGCGGGGCGAGAGCGCGCCGAGCACCACTGCCGCGCCGCCGCGCTGGCGCCGGATCAGCTCGGCGATGGCGTAGACCTCTTCCGCCGAGAAAGCGACGATCGCCGTGCGATGGGGCAGCCGCGAGATCTTCTTTTCGCCCGCGAAGGTGAGGCTTGAGAGGCGCGGCCGCGTCGTCGTCTGGACGCCGGGGATCAGCGCCTGCACCAGCGGCAGCATGGTCGAGGAGCCGATCAGCAGCGTCTCCTCGCGCCCGCGACGGTAGAGCAGGCGGTCGGTGAAGACGTGGCCGCGGTCCATGTCGGCGGCGAGCTGGATCTCGTCGATCGCCACGAAGGCCACTTCGAGGTCGCGCGGCATCGCCTCGATGGTGCAAATCCAGTAGCGCGGCCGGTCCGGCTTGATCTTCTCCTCGCCGGTGACGAGGGCGACGTTCTCGGACCCGACCTTGGCGACGACGCGCAGATAGACCTCGCGGGCCAAGAGCCGCAGGGGCAGTCCGATCATGCCGGTCGGATGCAGCAGCATCCGCTCGATCGCCATGTGGGTCTTGCCCGTATTCGTCGGGCCGAGCACCGCCGTGACGCCGCGCGCGCGGGCCTCGCGGTGAAGGGTGCGGAGCGTCATGCGGAGGGAGTGATCCCTGCGGCGCTGGGGGCCGGCGGCGGAGCGGAGGGCCGCCGGGCTGGAAAAACCCTGCGGCGGAGAACGGCCGCTAGCGGGACGGGACGAACCGCGGCGGCCTTCCCTCATATGGGACGCCCGGCCCCGGCGCGCCAGCCGGCGCATTGATCGCGGGATAGGCGTAGATGTCGATCCGGGGCTGGGGCTGCTGCGGCGTCAGGTCGGTGCAGAGGGTGTCGGGCATCGCTGTCAGCGGGCCGCGGCGGGGCGGGTGGCCTTCGATGACCTGTGCCGAGGAGAAGGCGTCCGGGCCGCAATCGGGACCCGTCGTGAGCGGGCCGCCGGCCTGTGACGTGCCGGACGCGAGGAGTGCGATGGCGAGGCCGGCGATGCGGAGGGGGTTCTTGCAGGCTGCAGCGATCGTGAATGGGCGCATGGCAAACCTCCTGACCGCCAACGAACCGGTCCGATTTCGCGCCTCCAACCCGAATCCCTCATCCTGGGGTGCCCGCGTCAGCGGGCCTCGAAGGATCCTCCAGAGACCGCGTGATCCCTGGAACACCCTTCGAGGCCGACGCTGCGCGCCGGCACCTCAGGATGAGGGCGAGAGTGGGATCGCCGGAACGAACCGACCCTCGGTTCGAAAAACTACTGCTGCGACAGGCTCGCATCGGCCACCGTGGCCGGCAGGGCCTCGCCGCCCGTGGCGGTCGCGGTGCCCGTCCGCGTCCAGCGGGTCGCCTCGATGATGTTGGTGCCGAGCGTCGTGCGCACGGAAATCCGCAGCGGCACCAGCACACGCGTGCCCTCGACCGGCGCGAGCCAGACCGACATGTCGCGGTTCTCTTCCATGAACTTCACCCCCGGCCGGTCGGGCCGGTGGCCGGCGATGGCGACGTAGCGGGCGTTGCAGACCAGCACCGGGCCGCTGTAGCCGGGCTTCTCCACCTGGCGGGTTTCGCCGTAGCTCAGGACCACGTTGAAGCGGGTGGCGCCGTCGAAGACGGGGAGCGTGCGGTTGCAGTTCTCCGGATCGGTGAGGTCGGCGCGGGCGCGGGCCGGCATCATCAGGGCGCTGGCCGGATCGATCACGCCGCGCTTGGCCGCGGCGGTGACCGGCACCCGGTCGCCGGTGTCGAGCAGAGGCGGGGTGATCTCGGCCTGGGTGACGTTGCCGTTGGCCAGCGCCATGCGCACGGCGATGCCGGAGCTGCTGGTGCGGGTGGCGATCGAGAAGGCGCTCGGCAGCGGCGCCGCGGCGATGCTGCCGGAGGAGCGGGCCGAGCCCTGGCCGCCGGTGACCGCGCCGACGAGGCCGGTCAGCACCGCCGACACGTCCATGCGGTAGCGCGGGCCGTCGAAGGCGCCGGTGAGCTGGGCGTTGCCGATCGTGATACCGGCGAGGTTGACGCTGTAATCGACGGCGACGCCCGCGGGCGCGGCCTTGGCCTTGTGGGCCCGCGGCGCGGCCTCAGCCGCCACTGGAAGAGCGAGCGCCCCTGCGAGAACGAGGAAGCGGGCGCAAAGGGAAGGCTTGGCGCGCATGGTCGGGACTCTGGGCGGCTCCACGCTCCGGCCGTCTCGGGACGAGGCGGGCCGGACGGTCGAGCTTATCGCCACCCATGGTTAACAGACCGTTCGGCCAACGCCAGCGGCAAGAAGGGAGCAGGGTTGGCTCAGCCCGCCAGCTTCCAGCCCTGCCCGTGATAGACGAAGCGCCCGCCCTCGCTCGCCAGGGCCGCGAGACCGCCGAAGGCGGGATCCTTCACGGTGATGACGCTGGTGGGAATGGCGCGCATCTGCTCGGCGAAGGGGGCCTTGCGCTCGAAGGCCTCGCGGAAGCCGCCTTCGCGCAGGATGGGCACGATCCGCGGGGCGATGCCTCCGCCGATATAGACGCCGCCGGTGGCGAGGAAGGTCAGCGCCAGATCCCCGCAGACGCGGCCGAGGATCTTGCTGAACAGCGCGAGCGCGGCGCGTGCGTGCGGATCCTCACCCGAGAGACCGGTGCTGGTGATCTCGGCCGGGTCGCACAGCGAGCCGTCGCCGCCCGCCCGCACCGCGCGGATCGCGGCGCAGAGCCGGGCAAGACCCGGACCGGAGAGCAGGGTCTCCACCGTCACCCGTTCCTCGACGCGCTCGACCGCCGGCCAGATCTCGGCCTCGTCCGCATCGGTCGGCCCGAGATCGGTGTGGCCGGCCTCCGTCGAGACGATGGCGAGGCGATCCTCGTAGGGGATCAGAGCCGCGGCGCCGAAGCCGGTGCCCGGACCCAGCACAAGGCGGGGCCCGCGCGCGTCGCCCAAGATCGGACCGATCGGGGTGAGGTCGTCAGGCGCGATCCCGGCCGCACCGGCGGCCACCGGCACGTAATCGTTGACGAGGGCGACGCGGCTCAGCCCGAAATCCCGGCCGATCGCGGCGGCGTCCACCAGCCAGTCGGCGTTGGTGAGGTGGACGGCCGGGGCATCGACCCGTCCCGCGATCGCCAGGATCGCCGAGCGAGGCGCCGGGGCGCCGCTTCCGGCCAGGGAGACCCGGATCGCCGCGCTCGGATCGGGATGGCCGTGGGTTGCCTCGCGGGAGAGGAGACGCGGGGCCGCGCCCTTCGTCTCGATCAGGCCGAAGCGGGCATTGGTCCCGCCGATATCGCCGATCAGCACCGGGAATTCGAACATCCGCCTCTCGCGTCTCGCCGTGCTTTGCCGCGACCTTAACAGAGGGTGCGCGGGCCGTTCGGCAAGCGGTGAACCCAGCGGTGAACGATGTCAGGCGGCGGGCAGCGCGTCCGGGTCGATCGGCGCGCCCTCGGCCCAGGCCGCGATCAGCGCGCGCACCGCTTCCGGGTCGGCGAGGCGGCGGCTCGCCACCGTCTCACCCTCGCCGACGCGCACGCTGACCCCGCCATCCTCGTTCACAGAAGCGAAGGCGATCTCGTCGGTGCGGTCGTCGCCCAGGAAAATCGCCCGGCGGCCGGCATAGGGGGCGGCCTCCCCGAAGGCGCGGATCGCGTGGCCCTTGGTGGCGTCCGCCGGCACGATCTCGCCGACGGCCTTGCCGAGCTGGAGCCGGTAGGCGGCGCCGAGATCGCGCGCCACTGCCTTGACGATCGCCTCGGCCGCTTCCGCATCGCCGGGTGCGGCCAGCCGCCAGTGGACCGCGACCGAGGCGCCCTTGTCCTCGATCAGCACGGCTTCGTAGCGCGCCGTCTCCGCGTGCAACCGCTCGACGCCCGCGCGCAGGTCCGGGTGATCCTCCGGCCGTCCGCCGCTCAAGGTCCCGTCCACCCGGCGCTCGACCCCGTGCAGTCCGGCGACGTCGAACCGGGCGGGGTTCAGGAAGTCGTCGATCACCGTGACCGGGCGCCCGGTGACGATCGCGAGCGCGCCGCCGAGCCGCGCCCGCAGCCGCTCCAGGGCGGGCACGAGATCGGGATCGACCCGCACCGCGTCGGGCCGCGGCGCGATCTCGACCAGCGTGCCGTCGAAATCGAGGAACAGGGCGTAATCTGCGGTTTCGCTCACGGCATCGTCCTTCTCTCGGGCTGTTCCTGCGCTAGCATGAGGGCCGGTTGCGACAAACCGGTGATACGACATCAACGGAGGCACCCGTGCGGCCCATCCCCATCCGCCCCGGCCCAGGGCAGGAAAGCGTCTGGGACTACCCCCGCCCGCCGCGGCTGGAGCCGGTGCCGGAGCGGCTGACGGTCATCCTCGGCGGGCAGACCCTTGCCGCGACCACTTCCGGCTTCCGGGTGCTGGAGACGAGCCACCCGCCGACCTACTACTTTCCACCCGCCGATATCGCGGACGGCGTCCTCGGCCCCCCGCGCCGGGCCGGGATCTGCGAGTGGAAAGGCCGGGCCGTGCTGTTCGACGGGACCGGCGGCGGCGAACGGGCGCCGGGGGCGGCCTGGGCCTATCCCGACCCGACGCCGGACTTCCGGCCGATTGCCGGTTACGTCGCCTTCTATGCCGGTCCGATGGAGGCTTGCCTCGTCGGGGACGTGCGGGCCGAGCCGCAGCCCGGTGGCTTCTACGGCGGCTGGATCACGCCGGGCCTCGTCGGTCCGTTCAAGGGCGGACCCGGCACGATGGGCTGGTGACGCTTTTCAGGCTGGCGCCCCTCGGTGAGGTCGCTACATCGGCCTGACGACACGAACCCGAGGAGCCGTGCATGCAGGTCGAGACCGATCCCCGAAACCTCGGCCTCTGCCCCGATCGCCTGGAGCGGATCGACGCCTGGATGCGGGGCTACGTCGAGAGCGGGCGGCTGGCCGGCCTCTCGGTGAGCGTGCTGCGCGGCGGCCAGACCGCCTTCTTCCGCGCCCACGGCCATGCCGACCTCGCGCGGGGCAAACCGTTCGCCGCCGACACCATCACCCGCATCTACTCGATGACGAAGCCGCTGACCTCGCTCGCGGTGCTGATGCTCTACGAGGAGGGACGGTTCCAGCTCGACGATCCGGTCGCGCGCTTCCTGCCGGAATTCGCGCAGATGCGGGTGATGACCGGCGGCAACCGGGCCAAGATTGAGACCGAGCCGGCGTTGCGCCCGATCACGATCCGCGACCTCCTCACCCACACCAGCGGCCTGACCTACGGCTTCATGGAGGCGACCCTCGTCGACGCGCTCTACCGCCAGAACGAAATCGACTTCCAGACCTCGACCCTGTCGCTCGGCGAACTGGTCGCACGGCTCGCGCAGCAGCCGCTCCTGGCCCAGCCGGGGGCGGAGTGGAACTACTCGGTGGCCACCGACGTGCTCGGCCACTTCGTGGCGGTGGTGTCGGGCCAGGACTTCGCCGAGTTCATGCGCACGCGCATCCTGCGCCCGCTCAGCATGGACGACACCGACTTCTTCGTGCCGGAGGACAAGCAGGCGCGATTTGCGGCGAACTATGTCTTCGACCGGGCCGGGAAGCTCCGGATCTACGACGACAGCGTCGAGAGCCGGTTCCTCACACCGCCGCCGCTCGCCTCGGGCGGGGGCGGGCTCGTCTCGACGGCGACCGACTACCTGCGCTTCTGCCGGATGCTCCTCAATCTCGGCGAGCTCGACGGCGTGCGGCTCCTCGGGCGGAAGACCGTCGAACTGATGCTGATGAACCACCTGCCGGGCGACTTGGCCGCCATGGGCCAGCCGCGCTTCGCCGAGTCCTCCTACGCCGGAATCGGCTTCGGGCTCGGCGTCTCGGTGATGCTCGATCCCGCGCGCGCCCAGATTCTCGGCACGCCGGGCGAGGTGTCCTGGGGCGGCGTGGCGAGCACCTCCTTCTGGGTCGATCCCGACGAGGACATGGCGGTGGTGCTGATGACCCAGCTCATCCCCTCCTCCGCCCTGCCCCTGCGCCGCGAATTGCGGGTGCTGACCTACGCCGCCATCGAGAGTTGAAGGCCCCCCGGGCACGTCTCGGGAACGGAAGCGCGGCAATTAACATATGTCCGTAGGCGTTTTCTCGGTGTCGGGCGGAGCGCGTCTCCGCTCGGAGGCTGCGCGGCTGCCCGCATCCGCCGCAACCGGATCGTTCGAACGCAACAAGGGAATCGGCCCCGGACATGGACGATCTCACCGTGCAGAACCCGCTCGGCCGAAGGGGCCCGAGGATGCAGGTCAATCCGCCGGTCTTCTTCACCTCGGCCGGATTGACGCTCGCCTTCGCCGGCCTCAGCGCGCTGTTTCCTGCCGAAGCCAAGTCGATCTTCGATGCCCTTCAGGCCGGGATCGTGCGCGAGTTCGGCTGGTTCTACATCGCCAGCGTGGCCGGCTTTCTCGGCTTCGCGATCTTCCTGATGCTGAGCCGCTACGGCGATGTGAAACTGGGGCCGGACGACAGCGAGCCCGACTACAGCTACCTGTCGTGGTTCGCCATGCTGTTCAGCGCCGGCATGGGCATCGGCCTGATCTTCTTCGGCGTGGCCGAGCCGATCCAGCACTACGCCTCGCCCCCCGTGGGCGAGGGCAAGACCATCGAGGCCGCGCAGCGGGCGATGGTGCTGACCTTCTTCCACTGGGGCGTGCATGCCTGGGCGATCTACATCGTCGTCGGGCTGGCGCTCGCCTATTTCGCGTTCCGGCGCGGGCTGCCGCTGACGGTGCGCTCGGCCCTGCACCCGCTCATCGGTGACCGGATCAACGGTCCGATCGGCCACGCCATCGATATCTTCGCGGTGCTCGGCACGATCTTCGGCGTCGCCACCTCGCTGGGGCTCGGGGTGCTTCAGGTCAATGCCGGCTTCACCCACCTGTTCGGAATCCCCAACAACATCGTCGTTCAGATCATTCTCATCGCCGCCATCACCGGCTGCGCCACGCTCTCCGTCGCCTCGGGGCTCGACAAGGGCGTGAAGGTCCTGTCCGAACTCAACATCGTCCTGGCCGTCCTCCTGCTGGTCTTCGTGCTGGTCACCGGTTCGACCGTGTTCCTGCTCCAGGCCTTCGTCCAGAATATCGGCGCCTATCTCGGTGCCGTGGTCGAACGCACGCTCCAGACCTACGCCTATCGGCCCAACGACTGGCTCGGGAGCTGGACGCTGTTCTACTGGGGCTGGTGGATCGCGTGGTCGCCCTTCGTCGGCATGTTCATCGCCCGCATCTCCCGCGGCCGCACCATTCGCGAATTCGTCTCCGGCGTGCTGCTGGTGCCGGTGCTGTTCACCTTCTTCTGGATGACGGTGTTCGGCAACACCGCCATCGAGATGGATCGCAGCGGCGCGGTGGCGCTGACGCAGATCGTCAAAGACAACATGCCGGTCGCCCTGTTCGAGATGCTGGGGCACCTGCCGCTGGGCACGATCGCCTCGGGCCTGGCGACGCTGCTCGTGATCTTCTTCTTCGTCACCTCGGCCGATTCCGGTGCGCTGGTGATCGACATGATCACCTCGGGCGCGGCCGACGATCCGCCGCTCTGGCAGCGGGTGTTCTGGGCGATCAGCGGCGGCACCATCGCCGCGGTGCTGCTGGTGGCGGGCGGGCTGGACGCGCTCCAGACCGCGGCGATCGCCAGCGCCCTGCCCTTCTCGGTGGTGATGATCTTCATCTGCTACGGCCTGCTGCGGGCGCTTCAGATGGAGGGGCGCAGCGGCGGCCTCGACCTGTCCTCGGCGGCTGCCGGGGCGTCGGGCGGATTGTCCTGGCAGGAGAGGCTGGCGGCGATCACCCATTCCTACCGGAAGGAGGACGTGACGGCCTTTCTTGACGGCACCGCCGCCCCCGCCCTGGAAGCGGTGGCGGAGCAGATGCGGGGAAGCGGGTTGTCGCCAGAGGTCGTGCGGTCGGCCGAGCGGGTCGACCTGATCGTTCCCTACAGCGACCGCGGCGCCTTCCGGTACGGCATCCGCGTGCGCGGCCTGCGGACGCCGAGCTTCGCCTGGGCGGAGAATCCGTCGAAGGCATCCGGCGAGCGACACTATCGGGCCCTGGTCCAGACCTCCGAGGGCGACCGCCCGCACGACGTCACGGGATACGGCCGTGAGCGGCTGATCAACGACCTGCTGAAGCGCTACGCGCAGTTCCGGGCGGTTCGGGGCGCGTCGTAGCGACGGGCAAGGCGCGCGGTGGTTCTCAAGCCACCGAGCATCCGGCGCCCCGCGACCCGGCCTTCGCGCAACAGTGGTATCTCGTTGCAGTAAAAGAAAAATCAGAAGAGCATCAAAAATATTTTTAGGCCCTGCTTGATCGATTGACGCAGTGCAAACTAGCTCTTTTGACCAATGATTTTTGTCAAACCACGAGACAGCTTGATTGAACTTTAGTGCCGGCCCTGTTTGGATCCAGCCTTAGAACAAAACCAAGTTGGGCAGGAAAACATGGCTGGTTCCGAGCCTTGGAACGCCGCACGCGCCGCTGGGATCGTTGCGGAGCTGCAATCTCTCGAGGGCGCGACTCTCCCTATATTGCATGCGCTGCAAGAGACCTTCGGCTACGTCGACGCGGAGGCGGTGCCGATGATCGCCGACGCGCTGAACCTGTCGCGCGCCGAGGTCCACGGCTGCTTGACATTCTACCATGACTTCCGCCGCGAGCCGCCGGCTGGGCGCCACCACGTGAAGCTGTGTCGGGCCGAGGCCTGTCAGGCCATGGGCTCCGATCGTCTGCACGGCGAGATCCTCTCCCGCATGGGTTGCGACTGGCACGGCACCAGTCCTGACGGCGTCACCGTCGAGCCGGTCTACTGCCTCGGTCTCTGCGCCAACGGTCCGGCCGCCCTGGTCGATGACGAGCCGCTGGCCCGCCTCTCGGCCGAATCCCTCGACGCCGCCCTCAAGGAGGCCCGCGCGTGAGCATCACCGTCTACGTTCCGCAGGACGCCGTCGCCCTGGGGCTCGGCGCCAACCGCGTCGCCCGCGCGATCTTTTCCGGTGCGGAAGCCCGCGGCCTCGATCTGCGCATCGTCCGCACCGGCACCCGCGGCCTGCTCTGGCTGGAGCCGATGGTCGAGGTGGCGACCCCTGAGGGCCGCATCGCCTACGGCCCGGTGACACCGGCCGATGTCGAGAGCCTGCTCGACGCGAATTTCGCAGCGGGCGGCGAGCATAGGCTCTGCCTCGGAGACCCCGAGAAGATCCCCTTCCTCGCCCGGCAGCACCGCCTCACCTTCCACCGCTGCGGCGTGGTCGATCCGCTCTCGGTCGAGGATTACAGGGCCCATGGCGGCTATCGCGGTTTGGAGGCCGCGCTGAAGCTCGGCGCCGAGGGCACCGTCGGGGAGGTGCGCGATTCGGGTCTGCGCGGGCGCGGCGGCGCCGGCTTCCCGGCGGGCATCAAGTGGAACACGGTGATGCTGGCGAAGGCGGACCAGAAATACGTGGTCTGCAACGCCGACGAGGGCGATTCCGGCACCTTCGCCGACCGGATCATGATGGAGGGCGACCCCTTCAACCTGATCGAGGGCATGACGATCGCCGCCGTCGCAACGGGGGCCACGCGGGGCTACATCTACTGCCGCTCCGAGTATCCGCAGGCGTTCAAGACCCTGCGCGACGCGATCGCCAACGGCGTCAAGGCCGGTGTGTTGGGCGACAACATCCTGGGCAGCGGCAAGAATTTCCACCTCGAAGTCCGACTCGGCGCCGGCGCCTATATCTGCGGCGAGGAGACCTCGCTGCTGGAGAGCCTCGAGGGCAAGCGCGGTATCGTCCGGGCCAAGCCCCCGATCCCGGCGCTCAAGGGCTTCCTCGGCAAGCCGACGCTGGTCAACAACGTCATGACCTTTACGGCCGTGCCCTACATCCTGGAGCACGGCGCCAAGGCTTACGCTGAGTATGGCATGGGCCGCTCGCTCGGCACGCTGCCGATCCAGCTTGCCGGCAATATCAAGCACGGCGGTCTGATCGAGTACGCCTTCGGCATCACCATCCGTCAGGTGATCGAGGATTTCGGCGGCGGCACAGCCTCGGGCCGGCCGGTCCGCGCGGTGCAGGTCGGCGGCCCGCTCGGGGCCTACTTCCCAGACGAGCTGCTCGACACGCCGCTCGATTACGAGGCGATGGCGGCCAAGAAGGGCCTCGTCGGCCACGGCGGCATCGTCGTGTTCGACGACACCGTGGACATGGCGCGTCAGGCTCGCTTCGCCTTCGAGTTCTGCGCCACCGAATCCTGCGGCAAGTGCACCCCCTGTCGCGTCGGCGCGACCCGCGGCGTCGAGACCATGGACAAGGTGATCTCCGGCATCCGCCCGGAGGCCAATCTCAAGCTCGTCGAGGATCTCTGCGAGATCATGACCGACGGCTCGCTCTGCGCCATGGGCGGCCTGACGCCGATGCCCGTGATGAGCGCGATCACCAACTTTCCGGAAGATTTTCGGCGCGCGGGCGATCTGCCCGTCGCGGCCGAGTGAGGAGGCTTGAGCCATGACCCTCATCAAGGAAATCGACTACGGCACGCCGATCCGGCTCAACGAGCAGACGGTGACGCTGACCATCGACGGCGAGAGCGTGACGGTGCCCGCCGGCACCTCCGTGATGGCCGCGGCGATGCATATGGGGACCAAGATCCCCAAGCTCTGCGCCACCGACTCGCTGGAGCCGTTCGGCTCCTGCCGCATGTGCCTCGTGGAGATCGACGGCCGCCGCGGCACGCCCGCCTCCTGCACCACGCCGGCCGAGAACGGCATGGTCGTGCACACGCAGACCGACAAGCTGCACCGCCTGCGCAAGGGCGTGATGGAGCTCTACATCTCCGACCACCCGCTCGACTGCCTGACCTGCGCGGCCAACGGAGATTGCGAGCTGCAGGATACGGCCGGTCAGGTCGGTCTGCGCGAGGTGCGCTACGGCTATGACGGCGACAATCACGTCAAGCCGTCTTCCGACCGCTACCTGCCCAAGGACGAGTCGAACCCCTACTTCACCTACGATCCCTCGAAGTGCATCGTCTGCAACCGCTGCGTCCGCGCCTGCGAGGAGACGCAGGGCACCTTCGCTCTGACGATTGAGGGCCGCGGCTTCGACAGCCGCGTGGCGGCGGGCCCGACCAACTTCATGCAGTCGGAATGCGTGTCCTGCGGCGCCTGCGTCCAGGCCTGCCCGACCGCGACGCTGCAGGAGAAGACGATCCACGAATTCGGCCAGCCCGACCATGCGGCGGTGACGACCTGCGCCTATTGCGGTGTCGGCTGCGCCTTCAAGGCCGAGATGCAGGGCGACAAGGTCGTGCGCATGGTGCCCTACAAGGGCGGCAAGGCCAACGAGGGTCATAGCTGCGTCAAGGGCCGCTTCGCCTACGGCTATGCCACCCACAAGGACCGTATCACCAAGCCGATGATCCGCGCCAAGATCACGGATCCGTGGCGCGAGGTGTCGTGGGAGGAGGCGATCAACCACGCGGCCTCCGAGTTCAAGCGCATCCAGGCGAAGTACGGGCGCGACTCGGTCGGCGGCATCACCTCGTCGCGCTGCACCAACGAGGAGGCCTACCTCGTCCAGAAGCTGGTGCGCGCCGCCTTCGGCAACAACAACGTCGATACCTGCGCCCGCGTCTGCCACTCGCCGACCGGCTATGGCCTGATGTCGACGCTCGGCACCTCCGCCGGCACGCAGGACTTCAAGTCCGTCGAGGAATCCGACGTGATCCTCGTCATCGGCGCCAACCCGACCGACGGCCACCCCGTCTTCGGTTCGCGGATGAAGAAGCGGCTGCGTGAAGGCGCCCGCCTCATCGTCGCCGACCCGCGCAAGATCGACCTCGTGAAGTCGCCCCACATCCGGGCCGACCATCACCTGCCCTTGAAGCCCGGCTCCAACGTCGCCTTCATCAACGCGTTTGCCCACGTCATCGTCACCGAAGGGCTGGTTGACGAGGACTACGTCCGCGAGCGCTGCGATCTGGCCGAGTTCGAGTCCTGGGCCCGCTTCATCGCCGAGGAGCGCAACTCGCCGGAAGCGGCCCAGGCGATCACCGGCGTCGATCCGGCCGAGATCCGTGCGGCGGCCCGCCTCTACGCCACGGGGGGCAAGGCGGCGATCTACTACGGCCTCGGCGTGACCGAGCACAGCCAGGGCTCGACCATGGTGATGGGCATGGCCAACATCGCCATGGCCACCGGCAATATCGGCATGGTGGGCGCCGGCGTGAACCCGCTGCGCGGCCAGAACAACGTGCAGGGCTCGTGCGACATGGGCTCGTTCCCGCACGAGCTGCCGGGCTACCGCCACGTCTCGGACGACGCCACCCGCGAGAGCTTCGAGGCGATCTGGGGGGCCAAGCTCGACAACGCGCCGGGCCTGCGCATCACCAACATGCTCGATGAGGCCGTCTCCGGCACCTTCAAGGGCATGTACATCCAGGGCGAGGACATCGCTCAGTCCGACCCCGACACGCATCACGTGACCTCCGGCCTCCGGGCGATGGAGTGCATCGTGATCCAGGACATCTTCCTGAACGAGACGGCCAAGTACGCCCACGTTTTTCTTCCGGGCGCCTCGTTCCTGGAAAAGGACGGCACCTTCACCAACGCCGAGCGCCGCATCAGCCGCGTGCGCAAGGTGATGGCGCCGCTCGGCGGCTACGGCGACTGGGAGGGCACGATCCTGCTCGCCCGCGCGCTCGGCTACGAGATGAACTACAGCCACCCGTCCGAGATCATGGACGAGATCGCCCGCCTCACCCCGAGCTTCGCCGGCGTCTCCTACGACAAGCTGGAGGAACTCGGCTCGATCCAGTGGCCGTGCAACGAGAAGGCGCCGCTCGGCACCCCGATGATGCACGTCGACCGGTTCGTGCGCGGCAAGGGCCGCTTCATGATCACAGAATACGTGCCGACCGACGAGCGGACCACGGGCAAGTTCCCGCTGATCCTCACCACCGGCCGCATCCTCTCCCAGTACAATGTCGGCGCGCAGACCCGTCGCACCGAGAACTCGCGCTGGCACGAGGAGGACGTGCTGGAGATCCACCCCTTCGACGCGGAGATGCGCGGCATCGTCGACGGCGACCTCGTCGCGTTGGAGAGCAGGTCCGGTGATATCGCGCTGAAGGCCAAGGTGACCGAGCGGATGCAGCCGGGGATCGTCTACACGACCTTCCACCACGCCAAGACCGGCGCCAACGTCATCACCACCGACTATTCGGACTGGGCCACCAACTGCCCCGAATACAAGGTGACGGCGGTGCAGGTGCGGCGCACGAACCGGCCCTCCGACTGGCAGGCGAAGTTCTACGAGGAAGACTTCTCGCTCACCCGGATCGCGGAAGCCGCGGAGTAGTCCCTTGGGATTGAGGGGCGGACCGAAGGCCCGCCCCGGTCTCTTCTCCCAACCGGCACCTCAGGATGAGGGCGCGGGTCGGAACACAGCCTCACCCATACAGAGCCCGAGCAGGCGATGAGCGCGACGAATCCCAACGACAAGCTGGTTCGGATGGCCAACCAGATCGCCCTGTTCTTCCGGTCCTATCCGGAGGACGAGGCGGTGGCGGGCATCCACAACCACATCGTAGCGTTCTGGACGCCGAAGATGCGCCGCGACCTCGAAGGTTACAGCGACGAGGCCGGCGACCGGCTCGACGCCCTGGTCCACAAGGCTCTGCACGAGCAGCCGACGACCGAGAGCCCGGTGCGCCCGGCCACCCGCAACCCGCAACTCGCGGGCGAGGGTGCCAGCGACGCGGGCTGATACGCATCTCATCCCAATGTCTTGAGCAGGCTTTCGCAATCGGCCTACCACGGCGGAGGCCCGCCCTCTCTGCGGGTGTCCGGGCGGCGCAGACGTGATCGACAAGCTCGAATTCCTCCTGGCGCTCGCCCGCGAGCAGCATTTCGGGCGCGCGGCCGAGACCTGCGGCGTCACTCAGCAGACGCTCTCGGCGGGGGTGAAGAGCCTGGAGGACCGCTTCGGCGTCCGCCTCGTTCAGCGCGGCTCGCGCTTCCAGGGCTTCACCCCCGAGGGCGACCGGGTGCTGGCCTGGGGCCGGCGCATCGTCGGCGACGCCCGGGCGATGCAGGACGACGTGGCGGCGCTCCGCAAGGGCCTCTCGGGCCATCTGCGCATCGCCGCCGTGCCGACTGCACTGCCGATGGTGGCGGCCCTGACCACGCCCTACCGGGCACGCTACCCGAACGTGCGCTTCAGCGTGATCTCGACGACCTCGGAAGAGATCTTCTCGCTGATCGACAACCTCGAGGCCGATGCGGGACTGACCTATCTCGACAACGAGCCGCTGAGGCGCGTCATTGCCGTGCCGCTCTACACCGAGCACTATCAGCTGCTCACCGCGGCCGGCGGTCCCTACGACGACCGCGCCAGCGTCACCTGGGCGGAGCTCGCCCGGATCCCGCTCTGCCTGCTGACGCCGAACATGCAGAACCGGCGCATCATCGACCAGCAGCTCCGCGCGGCTGGCGGCGAGCCGGCGCCGACGCTGGAATCGAACTCCATGGTCGTGCTGATGACCCATGTGCGCACGCTGCAATGGGCGAGCGTGATGCCGGCGATTCTCGCCGACGCACTGGGGCCGACCGAGGGCTTGCGAGCGATCCCGATCGTCGAGCCCGACCTGCGCCACGCCATCGGCCTCGTTGCCCCGCGCCGCGATCCGGCGACGCCGATGGTGACCGCGCTGGTCAACGTCGCCCGCACCGTGGCCCGCACCCTCGACGCCGACGATCCCGTCCCGGCGATGCTGCCGAGCCCATGAATCCGGGATCCCGAAGGGATCACCCCTTTGGCGTGGTTGCGGGGCATTGCCCCGCCTTTCTCCTCACGGGGATCATGTGCTCGGCCGCTGAAGCACGGCGCATTGCGTGAGCGCACCCTGCTCCCGGCGCATGAAGGCGCAGGTGACGCGAGCGCCCTCGACATCGACGGTGCTGTGGCGCTTGGCCTGTGCGCCGTCACGGGCCTGCCGGGCAGCCTCCCTCAGGCGGTCCGGCGCGATCCCCGTCACGGCACGGGCCGCCTGCGCGAACAGCGTGTCGTAGGTCTCCGGCACGGTCTCGCCCTTGATCTGGGCACCGACGGAGGACTGGTCGCCCGCGCAGGAGAGCGTCAGCGCCGTCTGCGGGCCGGCATCGAACCGGGCGAAGTCGGCATTGCGCTCGGCGACCTTTGCGCCGGTGGCCGCCTGCACCCGCTCGATCAGCTCATCGCAAGAGGCCTCCGCCCAGGCGGGGGAGGCGGCGAGGACGAGGAGAAGGGCGAGGCGGCTGCGCATGGCCCGATGTTAGGCCGAAGCGCCAAGGCCCGTCTCCGGGAGCGGGCTGAGGCGTAGCGCCGCTCCGAGGAAGGGTGGCAGGGTCACGGGTGCCAGGGTTCGGCCGGCACCTCCGCCTCTTCCGTCGCGTGCTGGCCGTCGAGCTGCGCCTGAATCGCGCGCAGAGCCTCCTGCACCCCCTGCCCCGAGGCCGCCGAGAGCACCAGCGGCTTGCCGCCCGCCGCCCGCTTGAGCCGGGCCATCTGCTGCTTGAGCGTCTCGGCGTCGAGCGCGTCCGCCTTGGACAACGCCACGATCTCCGGCTTGTCGGCGAGGCCGCCGCCATAGGCTTCGAGTTCGCGCCGCACCAGCTTGTAGGCCTTGCCGGCATGCTCGCTCGTGCCCTCGACGAGGTGGAGCAGCACCCGGCAGCGCTCGACATGGGCGAGGAAGCGGTCGCCGAGGCCGACGCCCTCGTGCGCACCCTCGATCAGGCCGGGGATGTCGGCGAGCACGAACTCGCGCTCGTCCGAGCGCACCACGCCGAGGCCCGGATGGAGCGTGGTGAAGGGGTAGTCGGCGATCTTCGGTTTGGCGGCGGTGACGGTCGCGAGGAAGGTCGACTTGCCCGCGTTCGGCAGGCCGACGAGCCCGGCATCGGCGATGAGCTTGAGGCGCAGGATCAGCCACATCTCCTGGCCTTCGAGGCCGGGATTGGCGTGGCGCGGGGCGCGGTTAGTGGAGGTGGTGAAGTAGGCGTTGCCGAAGCCGCCGTTGCCGCCCTTGGCGAGCCGCACCCGCTGGCCGACCTCGGTCATGTCGGCGATCAGGGTCTCGCCGTCCTCGGCGAAGACCTGCGTGCCGGCGGGCACTTGCAGAACCGCGTCGTCGCCCTTGGCGCCGTGGCAGTTCGAGCCCATGCCGTGCTCGCCCTTCTTCGCCTTGAAGTGCTGGCGGTAGCGATAGTCGATCAGGGTGTTGAGGCCCTGCACGCACTCGATCCAGACATCGCCGCCCCGTCCGCCGTCGCCGCCGTTGGGGCCGCCGAACTCGATGAACTTTTCCCGCCGGAACGAGACGCAGCCGGGACCGCCGTCGCCGGAGCGGACGTAGACCTTGGCTTCGTCGAGGAATTTCACGGTGCTTCTCTCAGGTGCGGGACGCGGATGGTGCCGGTCATCGAGGGGTGACGATCCCGATCATCGCCTCTCGCCCACGCGAATGCGCGGCGGCGGCCATCCGCCGGACGCAGGCCGTTCGACCGATGGTCGGGCGGCCTGCACGGTTGTTTCAACTCTCCGTGCGACGGCATTGGCCGTCGAGGTTGAGGTATTGGATGCTGCGCAGGCCCGCCTCGAACCAGCCGCCGGCATCCGGCTGGCGGCCGTTGGCGCCGCCATCGCCGTAGAGGTTGATCTGGATCGCGCCGTCCGGCGATTGCAAGGTCGGCGCCTCGCCCGATCGATCGTAGGTCCAGGTCGGGCGCTCGTCGAACAGGGTCTGCGATCCGTCCGCCTCCCGCTGGAACAACTGCCCGTAGGCGGTGCTGCCGCCCGCGGGGGAGGCGAAGTAGAAGCCGACCTTCGGCGTGCGGCCCGCGAAGTTGTAGAACTCGCAGTAGAGCCGGGTTTCTCCCCGAGCTTTCGGAGCAGGTGCCGCCACGGGCTCGATCGGCGGCGGCGGCACCTCGCGGGTGATCGCGAAGATCAGGCTGCCGAGGGCGATCGCGGTGAGGCCGGCTCCGAGGCCGGCGATCGTCCGTGTCCTCATAGCGAGGGCCCTCCTGCGATCGTCCCGCGCCGGTTGAGCCACGCCGCCCGGTCGAGCCGGTAGGTGTAGCTCGGCACGGCGCCGCCCCGCGCCTCGAAGACCGGCGCCGATTCGCCGGTGCGGCGGAACCCGCACTTCTCCAGCACACGCTGCGAGCCGCGGTTCCCGGTCATCGCGGCCGAGACGAGCGCCCGTCCGCCGGCATAGGCGAAATGGGCATCCACTAGCGCCTCGGCCGCCTCGGTCATCAGCCCCTCGCCCCAGAACGGGCGTCCGAGCCAGTAGCCGAGATGCGGCTCCGTCTCATTCGGCCGATCCTCGACCGAGACGACACCGATCAGGTTCGCGGGTGCTGCCCGTCGGCAGACCGCCATGATCAGCCCGTCGCCCGCGGTGTTCGCGGCCCGCGCCCGGATCACGAAGCCCTCGGCCTCGTGCAGCGGAAGCGGCGTCGTGAGCCGCGCCGTCATCTCGGCGACTGCCGGATCGCCGGCGAGCCGCGAGACCGCCTCGGCGTCGCGGGCGGTGGGCCAGCGCAGCCAGAGCCGTCGCGTCTCGATGCGGAAGACGTCGTCGCGGGTGAGATCGGGGAACATCGTGAGCCGGTCATGTGAGGGCGCGCGCGGCGCCGTCCGGGACGACGAAGGGGGAGGATGGTGCCCCATCCTCCCCCGTGTTCCGATCCGCTCGAAGCTTCGCCTGAAGCCTTAGCGACTCGTCCGCCGGTTCGGTGTGGGACACCGGCGGGACGCTCGCTTCGTCGTCAGCGACAAGCGTCCGCCGTTACTCCGCGGCCTGGGCCAGCGGTACGACGGTGACGAACGCGCGTCCCCGGCGGGTCTCGAACTGCACGTTGCCCGGGACGAGGGCGAACAGGGTGTGGTCCTTGCCCATGCCGACATTGGTACCGGGATGCCACTTCGTGCCGCGCTGGCGCACGATGATGTTGCCCGGAATGACGGCCTCCGAGCCGAACTTCTTGACGCCGAGGCGGCGGCCGGCGGAGTCGCGGCCGTTGCGGGACGAGCCGCCTGCTTTTTTATGTGCCATGGGATTGCTCCAGAATTCTGCTTAGATCTGCGTTCGGACGGGCGGCCGATTACTCGGCGGCGGCCGGGGCGGACTCGGCGGCCGGCTCGGCCTTCCGGGTCTTGCGCGGCTCGGCCTTCGAGGTCTTGCCGCCGGCGCTGATCTCGGTGATGCGCACGACCGTGAAGTCCTGGCGGTGGCCGCGGCGGCGACGCGAGTTCTGGCGGCGGCGCTTCTTGAAGGCGATGACCTTCCGCGTGCGGCCGTGCTGCACGATCTCGCCGGTGACGCCGATGCCCGACAGGAGCGGGGTGCCGATCTGAGTGGCATCGCCGTCGGTGAACAGCAGCACGTCGCCGAAGGTGACGGCGGCGCCGGCCTCACCCTCGAGGGTGGCCACGGTAATGACGTCGTTGGCGGCAACGCGGTACTGCTTGCCGCCGGTCTTGATGACTGCGAACATCGTTCTCTCTCGTGTTCTCTGCCGGCCTCCGGCGCCGCGAGGGGCCTGGACCGTCTTCTTGTTCAGGTCATCCGCGCGGCATAGGCCAAGCCGTGAGCGCACGAACGCGAAACGCGCGGACTTCGTCGAGGAAGCCGCGCGGAGCCGGTCGGATAGTCGGTGGTGGGCAGCGTGTCAATCCGCGCCCTGACCGCGGCCCGATCGTACCCGCACGGATCGGGCATCTTGCCGGTCGTATTTCGCAGCCGGACTCCCTCGAGACATTCGGACCCTGGCCGGCGAGCGCGCAGGGAGATGAGAGGTCTGCACGAGGCTCCTTTCGCGCATCGCGATACATTTCGGGCCAATCGTCTTCCAATCGCGCTGGCCTCAGCAGGTATTTATTATAGATAAATGTTCGCACTATAATAGTGTAAGGCGTGTAAAATGAGAAAAATACTGACAATTCTGCCCTTCGCTTTCAGCATAGGCCTGGCTTTCTTGCCCGGATTGGCCTCTGCCGAGGAGAAGGTCGCTGCGTCCCCGACCGGAACGGAGCTCGCTGAAAAGATCGTCGGCACCTGGGAGCTCGTGTCCTACAAGGTCGAGGACAAGGACACCGGAAAGCTGATTGAGGCGATGGGGCCGACGCCGCGTGGCCGGGTGATCTTCACCAAGGACGGCTGGGTCGCATTCAACCTCGAAGGCAGCGGCCGGCAGCCTGCCAAGACCGAAGCCGAGCGGGCCGAGCTGATGAAGACCCTGGTCGCCTATATCGGGCGTTATCGCATCGAGGGCGATCAGTGGGTGACGAGTGTCCAGACGGCCTGGGCCCCGGAATGGGTCGGAACGGAACAGCGGCGCACCATCAAGCTGGATGGTGACTATGCCGATGTCGTCACGCCCTGGCGCAAGATGCCGAACTGGGATGTCGGCCACCTCTCGCACAGCGTCATCCGCTTCAAGCGGGCCCAGTGACCTGACGGACCGCACCCGTCTCCGCCGTGGCGGGGACGGAGGCCGTCCATGAAGCCGGGCCTCGCGGAGGACGCGGTCTACCGCTTCGTCAGCCCACCCAGCACGTTGCGCAGGATCGCGTCCCCCACCTCCGTGCCGACCTTGCGCGCCATCGAGCGGGCGGCATTGCCGAGGACCTGCTCGGCGAGGCTCGGCGGCGGGCGCCGGCCACGACCGGTTCCCTTGCCGGCTCCTTTGCCCTTCGGCGCTTCCTCGCTGCCGCCGAAAATGCTGCCGAACAGCCCGCCGAGCATCCCCGACAGCCCGCCCTCGCTCTGGCTCGCGGCCTCAGCCGGAGCGGAATCCAAGTGCTTGCGCTGGGCCAGCATCTCGTAGGCGCTCTCGTTGTCGACCGCCTCGTCGTATTTTCCGCGCAGCGGGCTCTGCCCGATGATCGCGGCGCGCTCGGCCGGGGTCAGCGGTCCCACCCGGCCCTGCGGCGGGGCGATCAAGGCCCGCTCGACGATCGAGGGCGTGCCCTTGGCCTCCAGAAAACTCACCAGCGCCTCGCCGACGGCGAGTTCGGTGATCGCCTTGCCGACATCGAAGCCGGGGTTCTGGCGGAAGGTCTCGGCCGCCGCGCGCACCGCGCGCTGGTCGCGGGGCGTGAAGGCGCGCAGCGCGTGCTGCACCCGGTTGCCGAGCTGACCGAGCACGGTCTCCGGCACGTCGAGCGGGTTCTGCGTCACGAAGTAGACGCCGACGCCCTTCGAGCGGATCAGGCGCACGACCTGCTCCACCGCGTCGAGCAGCGCCTTCGGCGCGTCGTTGAAAAGCAGGTGCGCCTCGTCGAAGAAGAACACCAGCTTCGGCTTGTCCAGGTCGCCCACTTCCGGGAGCTGCTCGAACAGCTCGGAGAGCATCCACAGCAGGAACGAGGCGTAGAGGCGCGGCCGCTGCATCAGCCTGTCCGCGGCCAGGATGTTGACGAAGCCCCTTCCCTCCCGGTCGGTGCGCATGAAGTCTTCGAGGTTGAGCGCCGGCTCGCCGAGGAATTGGTCCGCGCCCTGGTTCTCCAGCACGAGGAGCGATCGCTGGATCGCCCCGATCGAGGCGCCGGAGACGTTGCCGTAGGTGGCCGACAGCTCCTTGGCGTTCTCCGACAGGAAGGTGAGGAGCGCGCGCAGGTCCTTGAGGTCGATCAGCGGCCACTGGTTCTCGTCGGCGACGCGGAAGGCGATGTTGAGCACGCCCTCCTGGATGTCGTTGAGTTCGAGCAGGCGCGCGAGCAGGAGCGGACCCATCTCGGTGACGGTGCAGCGGATCGGGTGGCCCTGCTCGCCGAACACGTCCCAGAACACGGTCGGGAAGCGGTCGGGCTCGTAAGGAATGCCGAGTTCTTCCGCCCGCTTGACGAAATGCGGCTTGGCCTCGCCGGCTGCAGCGAGCCCCGAGAGGTCGCCCTTGATGTCGGCGGCGAAGACCGGGACGCCCGCGTTGGAGAAGCCTTCGGCCAGCACCTGCAGCGTCACGGTCTTGCCGGTGCCGGTGGCGCCCGCCACGAGGCCGTGGCGGTTGGCCAGCCGCAGGGTCAGCACCTCGGGCTTCGGGTGCGAGCCCGTGCTCCGGCCGACCAGAATCGTCCCCTCGCCCGCCATCTCACCGCCCTCGCCCAAACCGTGGCCGTTGCCCAGGACAGGGTATGGCGCCCTGCGTCCCTGATCCAGGGCCCCCGGCTACGGGCGACCCTTGATTTCGCCGCCGCCGCATCGGACAGACGAAAATCTGCCAGAGAGGACACGTTTCATGGAAGAGCTGATCGCCCGCGTCACCAACCGCACGGGCCTCGACGCCGCGACCGCCAAGACTGCGATCGGGCACATCCTCGCCTTCCTGCAGAAGGAGGGTCCGGCGACGGAGGTGAGCCAGCTCATGGCCGCGCTTCCGGGCTCCGAGACGGCGCTCGCCGAGGCGAACGCGTCGGAAGGCGGCGGCGGGCTGATGGGCATGCTCGGCGGGATGATGGGCGGCGGCGTGATGGCGCTCGGCCAGAAGTTGATCTCGGCCGGCGTGCCGATGAACCAGATGCAGCCGCTCGGCCAGGAGCTGTTCGCCTATGGCCGCGAGAAGGCCGGCGAGGACGTGATGGGGCCGATCGTCGGCTCGATCCCGGGGCTGAATCAGTTCGTCTGAGGCGGCAGGGTCGTTCGATAAGCCCTTGCGATCGTTAGCCGGTTTTCATTCGCCGGCTAGCATGGGAACTTTGCGCGTAGCCTCGCAGCGGCTTCGCGCAAGTCTCTGTAAAAACGCAAAAATCTCCGTCATAAAAGCGTGCGGCCTTCATGGTGTTGTCGCCGCGCAAGAGGACGCATCGCGCGGCCTCCGCCACGACAGGATCGTGTCGCCCATGCTGCCGAATTTTTCTCCGCGCGAGGCCACGGCGGCGTGGAAGGCCGGCTGGGAGACCAAGGTCCAGGCGCCCTTCGCCCGTTTCCGGCAGACCTTCGAGGGCGGCGATCTCGGGCTCCCCGGGGCTGCGCCGATCCTGCTGAAGTCACGGGCCAAGCGCTCTTTGCTGGAGCCGGGGCTCGGCCGCATCGGCCCGCTCGAAGTGCGGCTCGCCACCACCAAGTCCGAGATCCGCCGGGCGCAGCGCCTGCGCTTCCGCGTGTTCTACGAGGAGATGTCGGCGGTGCCGACCGGCCTGGCCGCGCTCAAGCGTCGGGACGTCGATGCCTACGACGCGATCTGCGACCATCTCCTGGTGATCGACCACACCGCCACCGAGGCCAAGCCCTTCCGTAAGGCCCGGCCGAAGGTGGTCGGCACCTACCGGCTGCTGCGCCAGGACCGGGCGGAGGCACATTTCGGCTTCTACTCCTCGGGCGAGTACGACCTCGCGCCGCTGCTGGAGCGCCATCCGGGAAAACGCTTCCTCGAACTCGGCCGCTCCTGCGTGCTGAAGCCCTACCGCACCAAGCGCACCGTCGAACTCTTGTGGCACGGCATCTGGACCTACGTGCTGCACCACCGCATCGATGCGATGCTTGGCTGCGCCAGCCTGGAAGGCACCGATCCGGACCGCCTCGCCCTTCCCTTGAGCTTCCTGCACCACCACGCCCGCGCCCCCGAGGCGTGGCGCGCCTGCGCCCTGCCGGAGCGCTATGTCGCAATGGACCGGCTGGCCCAGGAGGCGGTCGATCCCAAGGCCGCGCTGATGGCGCTGCCGCCGCTGGTGAAGGGCTATCTCCGGGTTGGGGCGACCTTCGGCGACGGCGCGGTGGTGGACCGGCAGTTCGGCACCACCGACGTGCTGGTGGTGCTGCCGGTCTCGGCCATCTCCGCCCGCTATATCGGACATTTCGGCGCGGGTGCGGATCGGCACGCCGCCTGACGGCTGCGGGGTTGCGGTGGAGGCCGGGGCCTGCTGAGGCGGGCGCCCTGCAACCCTGACGCGCCGTTCCAAGGTCATGCCCGGCCTCTCCGCCCCCGTCTCCGATCGCGACCGCCTCGGCGCCATGACCGCCGCGATCGCCTGCGTGGCGGTGGTGGGCACGGGTCTCGGCCTGTCGATCCCGCTGCTGTCGCTGGAAATGGAGCGGATGGGCGCGTCGAGCGTCGTCATCGGCCTCAACACGGCGGTGGCGGGGTTCGCGGCGATCCTCACGGTGCCGTTCGTGCCGCGGCTGGCCGCACGGGTCGGCGTGGTACGTCTGCTGATCCTGGCGATCGTGCTCGGCGGGCTGTGCCTCACCGCCTTCAAGATCTTTCCCCACCTCGTCCTGTGGTTCCCCCTGCGCTTCGTCTTCTCGACGACGATGGGGGTGCTGTTCGTTCTCTCCGAGTTCTGGATCAACGACGCGGCGCCCCCTGAGCGGCGTGGGCTGGTGATGGGCATCTACGCGACGGTGCTGGCGATCGGCTTCGCCATCGGCCCGACCCTTCTGACCCTGCTCGGCACGGAAGGATTCGCGCCGTATCTCGCTGGTTCGGCCCTGTTCTTCCTCGGCCTCACCCCGCTGGTGCTGGCCCGCAACCTGTCGCCCGCCCTCGGGCACGGCGAGGGCGGCGGGATCGTGACCTATCTGCGCCTCGCGCCGCTCGCGGTGCTGGCCGCCGCCCTCTACGGCGCGGTGGAGGCGGGCGCCTTCGCGATCCTGCCGCTCTACGGCCTGCGCATCGGCCTCGACGCGCAGGTCGCTGCCGCCCTGGTGAGCGCGGTGGCGCTCGGCAACGTCGTGTTCCAGATCCCCGTCGGGCTGCTGGCCGACCGGGTGGACCGGCGCCTCGTCCTGCTCGGCGGCAGCCTCGCGGGCGCGCTCGGGGCGGCGCTGATCCCGTGGGCGTCCGCCTCCCTGCCGGGGCTCACAGCCCTGCTCTTCGTCTGGGGCGGGATCGTCGGCACGCTCTACACGGTGGGCCTCGCCCATCTCGGCGCCACCTTGCGCGGACCGGATCTGGCGGGCGCCAACGCCGCCTTCGTGATGCTCTACAATGCCGGCCTGATGCTCGGGCCGCCGCTGATCGGCGGCGGCATGGACCTCGCTCCGCCCCAGGGGTTCGCCGTCGCCATGAGCCTGCTGTTCGCGCTCTACGCGGTGCCGGTGGTTCGCAGCCTCGTGCGGGGACCGGCGGGCTGAGATCGGTTGCGGCGGCACGGAACGGCGCCCCGGCGGTGCCCGTTATCCCGTCGAAGCTGCACCGTTTTTCATTCCGACGACGAAGGAGCCCGAACCATGAGCCTCATCGGACGCATCGTCACCAAGATCCTCGGCACCGACGACCGCGCCGTCGTCCGCGACGATCGCAACGCCGACTCGAGTTCCCCGATCGGCCGGCTCGTGACGAAGATCCTGCGCAAGTAACCGCGCGACACGTCATCGCGCCACATGACACCGAGCCGAGGGCCGGCCGTCCGAAAGGACGGCGCGGCCCTTTTTGATCTCAGGCGCCACGAGGAGGAGTGACCTTTTGCGGGGTGGTCTTTTTCTGATGAGGCCTTTATGCCCCTGCCCCTCTTCCGCGCTCGAATCCCCACAGCTTGAGGCCCAGGTTTCTGCCGCGGTTCACCGCACCGGACCGCGCGAGCCGATCTGTAATCATGTCCCCATTGCCCCACCTTGCTCCGGCCGCCGAATCGCCGCGGGCGGAAACCGACGCCAGACCAGGCTTGCCGAGCTACATCGTCGGCCAGGACGGACAGGGCCGCTGGGTGGCCCTGGAGAGCCAAGGCCTCGGCGGCGGCTACTTCCGCAGCCGCGAGGCGGCGTTCCAATATGCGGTCGGTCGGACCGGACGCCGCGTCGGCGCGGTCCGCCTCAGCGCCGAGCCGTTGCGCATCGCCCTGTGATACGGTCTCCGCTGGATCGCTTCGGCTTCGCCTCGCGATGACGGCGTCGGGTCAAAGCCGAAGCGATCAATCGGAAACGGTATCAGCCTGCCCGCGCGGCGCTCGAGCGACGGCTAACTCCGCCTCCCGAAGGGATCAACCGGATCGGTATGAGAGGCGTGGCGCGGGCTCAGCGCCCCGCCACCGCTTCCCGCACCACGCTCTTGACGAGTGGCGCGGCCGGCACGCTCGGATGCCAGAACTGGCCGGTGCGGCCGGCCTCATAGCCGTACTGGTAGAGGCTGCGCATATAGGCGGTATCGAAGCCGCGGGCCGTGGCGGTCTGCGGCGCGGTCTCGTCGATATAGGCCAGGTTGAAGCCGATTCCGTTGCGCCGGGCGAAGGCGTCGGTGGCCACCAGCGTCGCCCGCGAGCGGGCACGGCTGGCGGTGGTGAAGGACTTTTCGACGATCGACAGGGTGTTGTTCTTGGTCACCTCGAATTCGGGTTCCAGCCGCCCGTTGATGACCACGTAGATGTCGGCCTTCCCGGCGTTGCGGAAGCGCCCGTCGCGCACGAGGAAGGATTGGGGCAAGGTGAAGACCGGCGTCACCACCGAGCCGTCCACATGCATCTCCTGGAAGGCGCGGCCCTCCGCCTGCACGTCGAGGAGCTGGGGCGGGAACACCGCCGGGATGCTGGCCGAGGCGGTCAGCACGTCGGTGAACAGCGAGACCGCGTTGGGCGCACCGCTCGAAGCGATGGCGCCCATGTTCCAGATCACCGCGCGCTGCGTGTCGAGATTCGTCGTCACCACAAGCAGGCGGCGGCCCTTGGCATGCTCCTCGGCGACGGCCTGGAGCAGGTCGGGCGTGACGTAGCGGGCGATCAGGGTGCGCAGCCGCCCGTCGCCGAACAGGCCTGAGCCGAACAGCACGTTGGCGAGGCTCGGGCTCTGCACCAGCGATTCGGCGGCGCCGCTGGTGTAGATGTCGGTGAGATAGGGATCGTAGGCCGGCCCGAGGAAGGCGAAGGGCGCGATCAGGGCACCGGTCGAGACGCCGGAGACGATGGTGAAGTCCGGCCGCTTGCCCGAGGCGGTCCAGCCGTTGAGTACGCCGGCCCCGTAGGCCCCATCGCCGCCGCCGCCCGAGAGCGCCAGATAGCTGAAGGCCTGACGCTTCTTCTGCGGGCCGGCGGCCATCGCCACGAAGTCGGCGGCGCTGGCATCGGCATAGGCCCGCACGCCGACCATGCCGGGCACGGTCGCGGCTTCCGCCTCATCCTTGGTGTAGCTCGTCCGCGGCAACGAGGAACAGGAAGCGGCCTGCCCGGCGACCAGCGCGGCGAGGAGCAGGCGCGACCAGTGGAAACCCTTTGGCATCGACATGACCTGAACAAGCCCGTGGAAGGGGGCCAGCCTACACCAAACGAGCTTGGCCGTATTGCGTTCCCGCACGACACGGCCTTGCTTGCTCGGAGGCTGATGCCGCGCTGCCACAACCTGGGCAGGAGCGGTCCCGATGGGACAATTGCGGGTCTCCTGCACGCGCTTGCTTGCGCGGGACTGGCGCGGCGGGCCGGGGAACACCGTGTCCGACCTCTCGGATTTGTCATATGTTCGTGCCGCGCCCGTAGGTTAGGATCACGGCAATGTCCGGAGCCGAGCACGAGACCTTGATGTCGTCCCGCGTCCGCGGCGGGAGGTGCCCGTGCTGAGCGGATCGGTGATCCTGCGGGTCCTCCTGTTGATCGCGGCGGCGGCGGGGTTGGCCTGGATCGTTCAGGCGTTCTGGCTGCACGGCTCCGATAGGCCGGCCGGCCTGCCCGCGGCGGCGACGGTGAGCCCGGCTCGGCCGACGGGCCTGCCTGCCCCGCCCGAGCCGGTGCGGGTGGTGAGGCCGGCCGAGCCGGTCAGGGAGGCGGCAAAGGAGCCGGTACCTCCGGCCGCCGAGGCGTCGCCTGCTCCTGCCGCACCGCGCGCCGATCCCTCACCCGAGCCGGTGACGTCTCCGGCGGCGCGAACGGCGCCGGCCCCGCCGCCTCCCGATCCGGTGGCCGAGGCCGAGGAGAACGCGCCGCCCGCGGCGGTCGCCCTGATCGACCTCAACACCGCCTCGCTCGCCGAACTGAACGGGCTGAAGGGCGGCGGCGCCATCGGCCGGACGATCATCCAGCACCGGCCCTACGCCTCCGTTGACCAGCTCCTCTCCAAACGCGTCCTCAACCGCGCCACCTACCAGCGCATCAAGGATCAGGTGACGGCGCGGTGACGTCGGCGGCGGCTCGCCCCCGCCGCCGAAAGCGCGGATCGATCGGCGAGACAGCGACGGTCTTGGAGACAAGCGGGCCTGAGAGAAACCGGTAGAGCGTCCTCCGATGGCCGCACCGCGCATCCGACCCTGGTACAGCGCGCGCCGAGGCCCTAAACAGGGGCGGACGTTTCCCGAAATGAAGGCCGAGGCCGCTCCATGCAAACGACATCCGGCGCACCGATCCTCCGCCGGGATCTGGGTGTCGAGGAGACGACGGAATCCGACAACATCGTCCGCTGGGACGGCGAGCGGCTCTACGTCGAGCAGGACATCTACCACAACGGCCAACTCGTCCACCGCAAGTACCGGCGCACCATCACTGAGCCGGTCGCTCGCGCCCTGCAGGCGATCCTCAAGCGCTCGCAGCAATGAGGGCGGCGGCGCTCGCGCTGCTCGCGGCGCTGGCCGCGCCGCTCTCTCTGGCCGCCTCGCCCGCGGCGGCACAGGTGCGGGTGACCTTCGTCGCGCCCGAGCGCTACACCGACGCCCAGAACCGCTTCGGTTCGGGCCCATCGTTGCGGGTCGTACTCGCCGAGATGCGCCGCCTGTTCGAGACGCTTGGCAATCCGGTGCTGGCGCCGGGTCAGACGCTCGACATCGCGGTGCTCGACATCGACCTCGCCGGGCTCGACCAGCCGAGCTTCGGCCCGGCCCAGGGTGTGCGGGTGGTCACCGACATCACCCCGCCCCGCTTTCGCCTGCGCTACGCCCTGAAGGAGCGTGGCCGCACGGTGCTGGCGGCGGAGGAGGCCGTCAGCGACATCAACTTCCTGCTGCGCGCCAACCGCCTCTCCTCCGGACAGACCTTCTTCTACGAGCGTGAGGTGTTGCGCGACTGGTTCCAGGCGCGTTTCGTGCAGCGGCGCCCGCCGCCGGGCTAGAGCATCATCCCGAAAGGTGGCCGCCGGCTTTCGGAAAAAGATGATGCAACACAAAAGGCCTAGAGCATCGTCCTGGATCCGATATCCAGGACGATGCTCTAGTCGCACTGCCCGTCACACGCTCGACGCCGGAGCCTGCCATGTCCGCGCCGTCATCGGCCGGACGCGGGCGGGGCTCGACACGACATGCGGATCGTCCTCGTCGCCAACCCCGCGTCGGGCGCGTTTGCTGCCGGCGTGACGCCGGACGCGATCCGTGCGCGGCTGCGGGGGGCGGGTCTCGATCTCGCCCCTGAGCCGGACGAGACCCTGCCCCTGCCCGACCGCTTGCGGGCCGCGCTGCACACGGAGGGCGTCACGGCCGTGGCGGTGGCGGGCGGGGACGGCACGCTCAACGGCGCGGCCGGTGTGCTCGCGGGCAGCGGCGTGGCGCTCGGTATCCTGCCCTTCGGCACCATGAACCTGCTGGCCAAGGATCTCGGCATCCCGCTCGATCTCGACCGCGCCATTGCCGTTCTCGCGGCCGGGCAGACCCGCGCCATCGATCTCGGCTGCGTCAACGGGCACCTCTTCCTGATCAACTCGGTGCTCGGCATGCCCGCGCGCATGGTCCGCCACCGCGAGATATTTCGCGGGCGGCGGCTCGGCCTTCCGGCGCTGCTGCGGCTGGCGGTGGCGACCCTGCGCCATCTCGGACCCTATCCGCGTCTCGCGGCGGTGATCTCGGAGGGCGGGCGGCGGACGCGGCTGCGCCTCCGCATGCTCGCTGTGGTCAACAACGACTACGCCGAGGGGCCGGGAAAGATTCTGGAGCGGAGCCAGGTCGATGGCGGCGAGTTGACGCTCTACATCGCCCGCCGGCTCTCGCCGTGGCGTCTTGTCCGGCTGGCCCTCGGGTTCGGGCTCGGCCGCTGGCGCGACGGGCCGGGGCTGGAACGCCGCAGTGCGACCCGCTTCGCCGTCTCCGCCCGGAGGCGCGCGCTGCGGGTGATGAACGATGGAGAGGTCCGCTTGATCGCCCCGCCCCTACGCTACCGTCTGATGCCCCGCGCGCTGACCGTGATCGTTCCGGAGCCGAAGCGGTGAGACGGATCGCCCACATCTCCGACCTGCATTTCGGACGCACCGACACGGCGGTGGTCGAGGGGCTCGCGGCCGAGCTGAACCGCGACCCACCGGACCTGATCGTGGCCTCCGGCGACTTCACCATGCGCGCCCGGCGCAAGGAGTACGCGGAGGCGCGCGCCTTCCTCGACCGGCTCACCGCGCCCTGGATCGCGGTGCCGGGCAATCACGACATCGCCTATTTCAAGCTCTTCACCCGCTTCTTCCATCCGTTCGGCCGCTACCGCCGCTTCATCGCGCGGGACACCGAACCGACCTTCCTCGACGACGAGATCGCGGTGGTCTGCCTCAACACCGTGCGGACCTGGGCGCCGGAAACGGATTGGTCGCAGGGCAAGATCACGCGGGCGCAGATCGCCCGCACCGAGGAGCGGCTGGCGGCCTTGCCGAGCCACGTGTTCCGGATCGTGGTCGGCCACCACCCCTTCATGCCGCCGCCCTGGGACGCGGAGGCCCGCCTCGTGGGCCGCGCCGACGAAGCGCTGGACGCCTTCCGCCGCCACAGCGTCGGGCTGACGCTGGCCGGCCACCTCCACCGCCACTATGCCCGCTTCGCCGAGGCGCCGGAGACCGGCACCGAACCCGACATGGTTGCGGTCGATCGCGGCCGGGCGCAGGCGGGCGGCCAGCGGCTGCTCGCGGTGCAGGCGGGCTCGGCCACCTCGACACGGCTGCGCGGCAACGAGCCCAACGCCTATAACCGCATCGTCATCGAGGACGGGCGGGCCACCGTGACCGTCCGGGTCTGGACCGGCGCGGAGTTCGAGGACGTGCGTGAGGATGATGCCGCGGCCAAGGAGCGGAGCGGCGCGCCGGAGCCGGCCGGGCGCTGACCGTCCGGCCCTCCTCTGAAAGTCAGGGCAGCGCTGTCCGCCGAGCGCCGCCGCCCACGAGACTGACGGCGAAGGCCACCGCGAGGTTGAGCGCCAGCGCCACGACGCCGATGTTCAGGTCCTGCACCGGCCCCGGCAGGCCGGGGAACAGCTTGGCGAGCGTATAGCCGCCGACCACCGTCACCGCCACGGCGGCCACGCCGGCCAGGATGCCCGCCATCGCCCCGGCGCGGGTGAGCGGGTTGCGGGGCAGGAGGCTGAAGAAGAAGGCCGGGAAGAGCTGCGTGACGACGGCGTAGCCGATCAGCAGCAATTGCACGATCGTCTCGCCGCCGTAGAGGGTGAAGCCGACGCAGGCGAGCGCGAGCAGCGGCGCGATCCCCTTGGCGAGCCGGCCCGTGGTGGCGTCGGTCGCATTGCGCGCCAGTGGCCGGTAGAGGTTCTGCGCGATCAGCGTCGAGCCGGCGATCAGGATCATCGAGCCCGGCACCAGAGCGGTCAGCACGCCGGTGGCACCGATGATGCCGACGAACCACGGCGGGAAGGTCTGGAGCGCGATTCTGAACAGGGAGAGATCGACGTCCGGGCCCGTCAGCCCCGGCACCTGCAGCACGGCGGCAAAACCGGCGAAGAACACGAACAGCAGCATGAGCTGGTAGAGCGGCAGGAAGACCGCGTTGCGCCGGAAGGTGCGCGCGTCGCTCGCGGTGTAGATCGAGGCGAAGATGTGCGGGAACATCCAGCCGCCGAGCGCGGTCAGCACCGTGGTCGAGGCGAACCACGTCGCGCTCTGGCCGCGGTCCGGCAGGGCCAGGAAGCCGGGCTTGGCGGTATCGATCGCCGTGAACATCTCCCCGATGCCGCCGTAGTAGTGATACGGCAGGTAGACGCCGAGAAAAATCACCACGAACAGGATCATGAAGTCCTTCAGGACCGCGGTCCAGGCCGAGCCGCGCACGCCCGAGACCATGACGTAGACGGTGAGCACCGCCGCGCCGATCCAGATCGCGACCGTCGGCGAGATTGCGCCGTAGGAGGCGGTGGCGACGATGATGCCCAGCCCCTTGAGCTGCAGCACCATGTAGGGGACGAGCGCCACGATCCCGACCAGCGCCACCAGGATGCCGAGGCTCTTACTGTCGTAGCGCGCCGCGAAATAATCGGGCTGCGAGAACAGGTTGCGCTCCTTGGCGAAGCGCCAGGCCGGCGGCAGGATCCAGTAGGAGATGACGTAGATCAGCGTCAGGTAGCAGAGGATGTAGTAGGTCGGCCCGCCCTTGCCGTAGGCCCAACCCGAGCCGCCGAGGAAGGTGAAGGTGGTGTAGATCTCCCCCGCCATCAGCAGGAAGACGAGCAGCGTGCCGAAGCCGCGCTTGCCCACGCTCCACTGTTCCATGTCCATGTCGTGGCCCGAGCGCGCCTTGAGGCCCAGGCCCAACGCCACCACGACGGCGAGCGCGATGATGAGAAGCGCCGCGTTCATGGCCCTTCCTCCGGTTCCCGGTTGGCGGGATCGGTGAGGTAGATCAGCGCCATGATGGCCGAGGTCGCGACCGTGCAGCCGACGAGCCACGCCAAGAGCAGCGGCATGCCGAGCACCATCGGCTCGACCCGGTTGAGGAAGAACGGTCCCACCAGCATCCCGAGGGCGGGCAGCGCGGCGAGCCACTGAATCAGTTTCATCGACGGCCCCTCCCCGGCGATGGCTTGCGGAATCGTGCCTTCGGTCCGGTCATACGCTCCCCGTCGGTTCGGCGCCGGACCATGAGGCAGAATTCACACCAGGGCGAGGGGATGAAATCCTCTTTTTGCGTTCAGGTGGCCCCTCAAGCGGCTTCTTGGCGGCGGTCGAGCAGCCTCGGCAGGGCGCGCAGGTTGAGCGGCTTGGGCAGGAAGCCGTCGAAGCCGGCGGCGAAGGCCGCGGCCACGTCCTCGCGGCCGGTATTGGCCGTGAGCGCCACGAGATGGAGCGGCGCCGCGCCAGTCTCGGCCTCGCGGGCACGGATGCGGCGGGCCGCCTCCAGGCCGTCGAGGCCGGGCATGCGAATGTCGATCAGCGCGAGGTCGAAGGGCCCCTGCCCTTCCGCCGCCGCCAAGGCTTCGAGCCCGTCGCGAGCCAGGATCACCTGCGCACCGAGCCGCTCCAGCGCCTTGGTGGCGAGGAGCGCGTTGATCGGGTTGTCCTCCGCCAGCAGGACCCGGCGGACCGGTGCGGCGGCCGGCGCCGGCTCGGCGGGAGCGGGTTCTGCTGTCGCGTCGGTTGGGAGGCGGGCCTGGGCGGATCCCGGTTCCAGCAGGCGGTCGAACAGCGAGCGGGCGCGCACCGGCTTGATCAGGTAGCTGTCGAACCCCGCCGCGTTCGGGGCGCCGAATTCCCGCCGGTCGAAGGGCGAGAGCAGGATCAGGCTGCAGCGCACGCCGCTGCGGGTGGCCTCCGCCGCAAGACGCCGCACGGCGGCGTCGCCCAGGCTGCGGTCGGCGATGAGCGCGTCGAAGGCGATGCCCGCCAGCGCGTCGAGCCCGGCATCCGCGCTGTCGACCACCACCGCCGCGGCACCCGAGCGGCTGAGCCGGCGCGCCAGGTAGGGCGCCTGGAAGGGTGAGTCGGCAACGATCAGCACCTTTCGCGGAGCGAGGCGCGGGACCCGGGCGGCCTCCGCACAGTCCGCCGCCGGGAGCGGCAGCACCACCCGGAAGGTCGAGCCGCGCCCCACCGTCGAGCGGGCCTCGATCGTACCGTTCATCCGCTCCACGAGGCGGCGGGTGATGGCCAGCCCCAGCCCCGTGCCCTCGTGGCTCGCGCTGTCCTCGCCCTGCTCGAACTCCTCGAACAGGATCGGGATGCGCTCCTCGGGGATGCCCGGGCCGGTATCCTCGACCGTGAGGACGAGCCCTTCTCCCGGACCCTGCCCCGCCCGCGCGAGGCTGACGCCGACGCCGCCGGCTTGGGTGAACTTGATGGCGTTGCCGGCGAGGTTCACGAGGATCTGCCGCACCCGGTCGGCATCGCCGATGCGTGAGGCGGCGAGGTCGTCGGCGATGTCGAGGGCGATCTCCAGGCCCTTGTCCTGCGCCCGCGGCGCAAGCAGCTCGACCACGCCCTCGACCAGGGCGGCGACGTCGAAGGGCTCGGCGGCGAGGTCGAGGCGACCGGCCTCGATGCGCGAGAAGTCGAGGATGCCGTCGACCAGGCCGAGCAGCGCCTTGCCGCTCGTGCGGAACGCCTCGACATAGGTGCGCTGCTCGGGGTCGAGCCGCGTCTCGAGCAGCAGGTCGGCCATGCCGAGGATGCCGTTCAACGGCGTGCGCAGCTCGTGGCTGACGGTGGCGAGGAACCGGGATTTGGCGACGTTGGCGGCCTCCGCCCGGCTCTTCGCCTCGTCGAGGGAGCGCGCGGCCTCCACACGCTCAGTGACGTCCTGGCCGGCCCGCAGCCAGCTCGGCCCGTCCGCACGGCCGGCCGCCGGCATCTCGATGAAGGAGAACCAGCGCGGCACGCCGTCCACCGGCATCAGGCGCTCCTCGACCACCCGCACGCCGTCGGGCCGCTGCGCGCTCGCACCGCGCTCGATCACCTGCGGGCTCAGCGTCGAGCCGATCAGCTCCAGCGGCCTTACGCCGAGCAGGGCGGCGAAGCCCTCGCTGGCGAAGGTGATCCGCCCCTGCCCGTCCCGCTGCACCACGACCTCCGTCGTAGCCTCGACCAGCACCCGGTAGCGTTCCTCGCTCTCGGCGATCTGCCAGAGCCGGTCCTGAAGCGCCTCCGTCATGTCGGAATCCGGCACGACGGATCCGCGACGGCGCAGCGACACCAGGATCAGCGCCAGCATCGCCGCGGCGATGCTCAGGCCCATCACGCTCACCGCAAGGGTCATCGGTTCCACGAACATCCCCCAGGGCCGGCCGAGGTCGAAAGCCGGGATCGTCAGAGGGACGATCATGCCAGTCGGGCGTGAAGCGCCGCTTGAGAAAGAGGCTTAAGGGGGAGTGTGCGGAATAGGCGGGATTTTGCCGGTTCGGTGCCGCCGGGTATCCCCTCTCCCCGCCCGCGGGGAAAGGCCCGCAGGCCCCTCGTCGTGCTTGCGGGAGGCGGAGGCGAAGCCGAAGCGGAGGTGAGGGGGCGCTTCCGAAAGAGGCTCTTCCGGCGAAGCCCCTCACCTTCGGCGACCGCCTCGCTTACCCGACGACGAGGTCGGTAAAGCCCTCTCCCCGCAAGCGGGGCGAGGAGATGCTTGGGACCGGCTCAAACCTCCGGAAACCGCCTCAGCAGCGCGTCGCCATTGAGCCCGAGCGCGGCGCCGACCTCGGCGAGCGCCGCGTGCTCCTCGCGGCCGATACCCTCGTGGTCGGCGACGTCGGCCGCGACGAGGAAAACGTTGCGGCGCTGCTCCTCCGGCCGATCGGCGATCGCGCCGATTCGAACGAGGTTTTCCGCGCGGCCGGCGCGGGTGCGGGCGCGGCCGAGCCCTTCGTAGAGGGCGTGTTCCAGCATCAGGCTGTCGTAGCCCTTCTCGATGATCGGGTTCGCGCGGATGCCGGCGAGCGCGGTCTCGAACTCCTCGGTCATCAGTTCGCCGTCGGCCACCGCGACGTTGGCGCAGGCCGACACCGCCGCCTGCATCAGCGTCTCGTCGCCGGCATAGGCCTTGAGGGTGGTGCGGAACTGCTCGACCGCAGCGTGAAGAAGGCCCATGTCTCGTACAAAACCCCGTGGCAGAGCCCCGACAACGGGGATGCCGGTCAAACGATCCGCGCACTCTCCTGCACCCGCGCCTCGGCCGCCTGGATCGCCTCCGGCGTGCCGACGTGCAGCCACTGCCCGTCGAGGCGCAGGCCGTGGAGGCGGTTGCGCTTGACCGCCCGGTCGAACAGCAGGGTCAGGGAGAAGGAGCCCTCCGGCGTGTCGGCGAATAGCTCCGGCTTCAGGATCGCCACGCCGGCATAGATGAAGGGCGCAACCTCGCGCTCGCCGCGCCACGAGAGCCGACCGTCCGAGTCCATGTCGAAATCGCCCGCGCCCTCGTAGCCGAGGCTCGTCGCGGTCGGGGCGACGAGAAGCAGGATATCCATCGTCTCGGGGTTCCAGGACTCGATCAGCCGCCCGAGATTGGGCCGCGGCCCCTCCAACCAGAACGAGTCCGAGTTGAACACCACGAAGGGCTCGCCGTTGAGCCGGTCGAGCGCCTTCTTCACGCCGCCGCCGGTCTCGAGCAGGGCGTCCCGTTCGTCGGAGACGACGATGGCCGGGGCGCCGGTGCGGTGGGAGAGATGCCCCTCCATCAGGTCGGCGAGCCAGTGGACGTTGACCACCGCCGTCTCGATGCCGCCCTGCGCCGCCCGGTCGAGGGCGTGGTCGATCAGGGCCTTGCCGGCGACTTCGACCAAGGGTTTGGGCACCGTCGCGGTAATCGGGCGCATGCGCTTGCCCAGGCCCGCCGCGAGCACGAAGGCGCGGGTGATTTTTTTCGGGGTGGGTTCAGCGCTCATGCCGCCTCGACCGGTCCGGTTGAAATGAAGCGTTCAGGATGCGGCAGGTTCGGCATCCGGCCGCGGTGCGACGAGGCTCGGCAGGTGGGTCTCGTGCCACGCCCTGACCGCCGCCAGCGCCGGATGGGCGAGGTTGCGGGCGACATAGCCCTCGATCCGCGGCAGGTGGGCCAGGTAGCCCGGCTTGCCGTCGCGCTTGTCCAGTCGGGCGAAGATGCCGAGGATCTTGGTGGCGCGCTGGGCCGCCAGCACCGCGTAGGCGCGGGCGAAAGCCTGCATGTCGAAGCCGATATCCCGGCCGCGGCGCTCGCGGATATAGAGGCCGAGCAGCCGCAATTCGAAATCGGCGCTGGCATCGACGCGGGCGTCCTGCAGCAGCGAGGCGACGTCGTAGGCCGGGTGGCCCATCACCGCGTCCTGGAAGTCGATCACGCCGACCCGCTCCAGCCCGGTCCGCTCGGGGAGCCAGATCAGGTTGGGCGAGTGGTAGTCGCGCAGGGTCCAGGTGGCGGGCTCGGCGATCAGGTCCTTCAGCGCCTCCGCCCAGAGATCGCGGAAGGTGCTCCGCGCCTCGGGCGACAGGGTCGTGCCGCGGATCGCGGGCGCGTACCACTCGGGCATCAGCTCCGCCTCGAACAGCAGGGCTTCGAGGTCGTAGGCCGGGATGGCGTGATCGATCCCCTCGCTCACCGGCACGGTCGTCGGCAGGTCGGTGGCATGGAGCTTGGCCAGCAGCCGGACGGCCTCGGCGTAGCGCTCGGGACGCGGCGCGCCGTTCTCGATCACCGGCTCGGAGCCGAGATCCTCCAGGATCAGCAGGCCGGCATCGAGGTTCTCACCCAGGATCTTCGGGGCCGAGAAGCCGATCGCCCGCAGCGCCCGGTCCATACCGACGAAGGCGTGGATGCTCTCGGCGAGCTTGACCACGGCGCTGTAGGGCTTCCCGTCCTTGACCGGCGGGCCGTCGGGACGGGGCGGCGAGATCATCAGCACGGCGGTCTCGCCGCCCGGCCTCACCAGCCGCTCGTAGGCGCGCGAGGAGGCGTCGCCCTGCATCAGCACCCGCTCGGCCTCGTCCCAGCCGCTGCGGGCGAGCAAAGCCCGGACGGCGCGGGCGCGATCGATGCGCTCGCGCATGTCGCCGGTGCCGTCAATCCGGATGAGGCGGGCCTCCTCGCCATACTCCGCCCGCAGGGACAGCTCGACGGTGAGCGTGGGATTCTCGCGGTGGCCCAGCCTTTCGGGCCACTCGACCAGGGTGATCGCGGTCTCCGAAAGTTCGTCGAAGCCGAGTTCCACCAGCTCGTCCGGACCGCGCAGGCGGTAGAGATCGGCGTGGATCACCGTGCGGCCGGAGCGGGTCTCGTAGGGCTGCATCAGGGTGAAGGTCGGGCTCGGCACTTCGAGCCGCGGATCGCCCGCGAGTTCGCGGATCATCGCGCGGGCGAGCGTGGTCTTGCCCGCGCCGAGCCCGCCGGAGAGCGCCACGAGGTCGCCGGGCCGCAGAATGCCGGCCAGGAAAGCGGCCATGTCCTCGGTCGCGCCCTCCTCGGGCAGCAGCACCTCCCAGGCGGCGCGCCGGGGCGACGATGACGCCGGCGGCGTCTGGGCCTCGCCCTGCGACGGGCCGGGCCGCGGGCTTCCCGCCGTGCTGTCCGGAACCTCGCTCAACGCCCCAATCCTCCGCAAAGCCGCGAACGGCCACCCCGCTCAGGGTTAAGCCTCAACCCTTCTATCGGGGGATGTTTAACCCTTTTTCCGCGCCCGCGGTGAGCCCCGCCTGCCGGCGCGAGCCGATTTCACCCCGATTCCGTGAGCGGCGGCCGGCTCTCGAAGAACGTCGATGTCCTACTCGGCGGCCTCGGCGAGGCTCCCATTGCCCGGCGGCGTCTCGACCGGGAACAGGCAGGTGACGCGGGTGCCCGCGCCCGGCGCCGAGTGGATCTCGACGCGACCGCCATGCAGCTCGACGAAGGAGCGCACGATCGAGAGGCCGAGGCCGACGCCGCGGTGCTTGGTGCCGAGCGTGTTGCTCTCGAACCGGTCGAACACCCGGTCGATCACCTCGGGCGCGATGCCGCGGCCGCGGTCGATCACGGTCAGCCGCAGCGCCGTTCCCTCGCGCCGGGCCTCGACGCGGACCTGCTGGCCGGGCGCGGAGAAGCCGACCGCGTTGGAGAGCAGGTTGAACAGGATCTGGCGCACCCGCTTGCCGTCGGCGAAGACGTTGCCGATGTCCTCCGGCACGTCGAGGTCGAGGCCGATATCGGATTCTGCGAGCCGATCCTCGATGCCGCGGGCGGCGGCCTCCACGGTGGAGCGCACGTCGATGGTCTCGCGCTGCAATTCGAGCGAGCCGGCATCGATCGAGGCGAGGTCGAGGATGTCGTTGATGATGACGAGCAGCGCGGCGGACGAGCGCATGATGTGCTCGGAATATTCGCGCTGGCGCTCGTTCAGCGCGCCGACGGTCTCGTCGCCCAGCAACTGGGTGAAGCCGATGATGTTGGTGAGCGGCGAGCGCAGCTCGTAGGAGACGTGGTGGACGAAGGTGTCGCGCAGCTGCGAGGCGCGCTCCAGGGCGTCGTTCTTCTCGGTCAGCGCCCGCTCGACATTGGCGCTCGCGGTGACGTCGATGAAGGTCAGCAGCGTGGCGCCGAGCGGCAGCGGCTGCGAGGAACAGTCGAGCACCGTGCCGTCGCTGATATCGAGGCGGCAGCCATGGCCGCTGCGGGTCTCGGACAGGCCGGTGATCGACTGGCGGATGCCGGCCCAGGCGCTCTGGTCGGGGGTCAGCGCCCGGCAGGCGGCGATCACCGCATCGACATGCGGCTTGCCCGCGAGCGTCGCCGGGTCGAGGCGCCAGGTCGCGGCGAAGGCGCGGTTTGCCACCGTCAGGCGCCCGTCGGCGCCGAACACCGCCACCGGCTCCTTGAGTGCCTCCAGGGTCTCGGCCTGCTCCTTCATCAGCGCGTCGTAGCGCGAGGCGAGCTTCATGCTCTCCGAGACGTCGTGGTAGAGATAGGTCAGGCCGCCCTGCGGGTTGGGGTCGGCGACGACGCGGAGCGTCCGCCCGTCGGGCAGGTACCAGGGCGTGTCGGTCGGCTCGACCGCGCGGTAGGCGGCGAGCACGTCGGCCTTCCACGAGCGGAAATCGGCTTGCTCGGGCAGCTTGCGGGCGGCGCGCAGGCGGTCGAGGATCTCGCCGTCGAGCGGGCGGCCTTCGAGGAAGGCGGGGTCGAGATCCCACAGGCGCTGGTAGGCGGCGTTGTGGAAGATCAGGCGCTGGCGCGCATCGAAGATCGCCACCGCGGTCGGCAACTGGTCGAGGGTGCGCACGTTGGCGTCCATCTGCCGCTGCAGGTCGGCGCGCACGCTCTCCAGCTCCGAGACGTCGACGGCGATGCCGACGCGGCCGGCCTCCAGGGTGCTCTCGCTGACGTCGAGGGTGCGGCGGGCGCCCGCCACCACCGCCGAGAGGCGTAAGGGTTGGGGGGCGAGGCCGGCGCGTCGCACTTGGCGGGCGATCTGCTCGCGGGCGCCGCGGTCGAGGAGTTCCAGGCCGTGATGCAGCGCCGTTTCACGGCTCGGGGCCTCGACGGCAGCGGCGTAGGCGGCGTTGACGAAGGCGAGCGCCCCGTCCGGGGATCGGTGCCAGACCGGCTGCGGGATCGCGTCGAGCAGACCCGCGAGCGCGGCGAGACGGCTTTTGGCCTCGTCCAGGGTGTGGCGCAGCTCGATCAGCTCGCGGCGCTCCTCGGTGGTCTCGCGCAGGCGCAGCAGCGCCCGGCCGCCCACCGCCTGCCCCTGCGCCTCGATGAAGCGCCCGGCGAGGCTGCGCAGATTCGTCCGGAAGCCGGTGCCGCGTTCGCGCAACGTGGCGACCGCCGCCTCGAGGAGCTGCGCGTCCTGGGGCGTGAGCCAGGTGCCGAAGGTCAGCAGGTGCCGGGAGGCGCCCTGAATCCCGCGGGCATCCTGGTTCCGAAAATCCTGGGCGAAACCGGCATCGCCGACGATGCTCGGCTCGCCGCGCCCGGCCCAGGCGATGAGGACCTGATGCTCGGAATGGAGCAGCATCTCGGCCCGGTCGTGCGCGCCCCGGAGCTGAGCGAGTTCGTCCTGAAGCGCCCGCTCCTTGCGCGTCCAGCCGACGCGCTCGCGCAGATAGACCAGCGACAGGATGGTCGCGAACAGGATGAGGCCGAGGACGACGGCAAGGCCGGCAACGTTGTGCGTTTGCATCGCTCCCAGCATCGGCCTCGCTTCGATGGACGGAGCCCCCTCGGCGAGTGCCGCGACCGGCGCCGCGACGACGAGGACGCCGACGCGCGACAGGACGCGCGCCGCCCGTTCCAGACCCATGTCCGCCCCCACCCCATACCCGGCGCTCCGCGGCGCTCGCGCCCACGGCTCGGAAAGCTCACCGAACACGCCGGGCAAATGCCCACCGCCGCAACCGGCTTGCCGCCGCCGCGCAGGCACCTGCTTCCGAAGATTCGCGCCACTGTAACGCGGGGTCGATTCCGGCTGGAAGCGCCTTTATCGCCCCGAGCGGGTCGGCCCTGCATTCCGGCGGCACACAGCACCCAAAAGCCACACCACCGAAATGGTCTCTTGACGCCGTCTTAGGAATGATTGCCGCGCCGTATGGGCCGTAATCCTAAGTCAAGTCTCCCATGCAGCCGTGAAAACAGTTTCGCCACCGGTGCGATGGCCGGTCTGTGCCGGCGCGAGGCGACCCGCAAAACGAGAGAAGCCCGGCCATGGCCGGGCTTCTTGCGTGACTCTGACGGCAGGTCCAATCGCGCCGGCGACCCGGTTTCCTGAACGAAGCCGGGTGCTCGAACGTCGATCAGTAGCGGTAATGCTCGGGCTTGAACGGGCCGGTCTGCGACACGCCGATATAGGCGGCCTGATCGGGGCGGAGCTTGGAGAGCTTCACGCCGATCTTCTCGAGGTGCAGGGCCGCGACCTTCTCGTCGAGGGCCTTGGGCAGCGTGTAGACCTGCCGCTCATACTTGCCGGGGTTGGTCCACAGCTCGATCTGGGCGAGCGTCTGGTTGGTGAAGGAGGCCGACATCACGAAGGACGGGTGGCCCGTCGCGTTGCCGAGGTTCACCAGGCGGCCCTCCGAGAGGAGGATGATGCGGTGGCCGTCGGCGAACTCGATCTCGTCGACCTGCGGCTTGATGTTCTGCCACTTGAGGTTCTTCAGGCCGGCGACCTGGATCTCGTTGTCGAAGTGGCCGATGTTGCACACGATGGCGCGGTCCTTCATCGCCCGCATGTGCTCGATCGTGATGATGTCCTTGTTGCCCGTCGCGGTCACGAAGATGTCGGCGCGCGGCGCGGCATCTTCCATGGTGACGACCTCGTAGCCCTCCATCGCCGCCTGCAGGGCGCAGATCGGATCGATCTCGGAGACCATGACGCGGCAGCCGGCGTTGCGGAGCGAGGCGGCCGAGCCCTTGCCCACGTCGCCGAAGCCCGCGACCATGGCGACCTTGCCGGCCATCATGACGTCGGTGCCGCGGCGGATGCCGTCGACCAGCGACTCCTTGCAGCCGTAGAGGTTGTCGAACTTCGACTTGGTGACCGAGTCGTTCACGTTGATCGCCGGGAAGAGCAGCTTGCCCTCCTTGGCGAGGTTGTAGAGGCGGTGCACGCCCGTGGTGGTCTCCTCGGAGACGCCCTTGATCGAGTCGGCGAGACCGGCGAACCAGCCCTTCGGCTTCTCGGCGAGCTTCTTCTTCAGGAGAGCGAAGAAGATCTCCTCCTCCTCGGATTCCGGCTTGTCGAGGAAGGCGGTGTCGCCGTTCTCGGCCCGCAGACCCAGATGGACGAACATGGTGGCGTCGCCGCCGTCGTCGAGGATCATGTTCGGCATGCCGCCGTCATGCCAGTCGAACAGCTTCGAGGTGTAGTCCCAGTACTCGGTCAGGGTCTCGCCCTTCACGGCGAAGACCGGGATGCCGGCAGCCGCGATGGCGGCGGCGGCGTGGTCCTGGGTCGAGTAGATGTTGCAGGAGACCCAGCGGATGTCGGCACCGAGCGCCTTCAGGGTCTCGATCAGCACCGCCGTCTGGATCGTCATGTGCAGCGAGCCGGCGATCTTGGCGCCCTTGAGCGGCTGCGACGCGCCGTACTCGGCGCGGGTCGCCATCAGGCCGGGCATCTCGGTCTCGGCGATCGAGATTTCCTTGCGGCCGTAATCGGCCAGCCCGATGTCCTTGACGATGTAATCGTTGGCAACTGCCATCTCGGTATCCCTTTTCAGTCGTGGCCGGCGCGAAACGGCCAATCGTTCCGGCGCATCGGCCGGTTCACCCGGCCGGGTCGGCCATCCCTGTAGCAGGGCGGGGCTTAGGGAGCAATCAAGACATAAAGATGTCTTTATGCGTTTAATTCCAGGGTGAACGGCTGGGCGCTCAGGCCGGCTCGTCCCGCAACTGCCGCCGGATGATCTTGCCGCTCGTCGTCATTGGCAGGGTGTCGCGAAACGCGAGCGCGCGCGGCACCTCGTGGGCGGAGAGGCGCGCCTTAGCGAAGGCGAGGATCTCGGCGGCGAGCGCGTCGGAGGGTGAAAAGCCGGTGCGCAGGGTGACGAAGGCCTTCACGGTCTCGGTGCGAAGCGGGTCGGGCACGCCGACGGCGGCGGCGAGGGCCACCGCCGGATGGGCGCAGAGGCAGGCTTCGATCTCGGCCGGGCCGATCCGGTAGGCGGCGGAGGTGATGAGATCGTCCTCGCGGCCGACGAAACGGATGTAGCCGTCGGCGTCGCGCCGCGCCTGGTCGCCGGTCATCCACCAGCCGTCGCGGAATTTATTCGCGGTCGCCTCGGGCTGGTTCCAGTAGCCGAGGAACAGCACCGGGTCGGGCGCGCGTACGGCGATCTCGCCGGTCTCGTCGATATCCGCCTCGGTCCCGTCCTCGCGCAAGACCGCGACGCGGTGGCCGGGCACCGGCTTGCCCGTGGCACCGGCCCGCGCCACGCCGATCCGCGCGCTGGAGGCGAGAACGAGGTTGCACTCGGTCTGGCCGTAGGCCTCGCCGATGGTGAGGCCGAGCGCGGCTCGCGCCCATTCGAAGGTCTCGGCCCCGAGCGCCTCGCCGGCCGAGGCGATGTTGCGCAAGGCGGAGAGATCGAAGATTTCGCGCGGGTTCGTGACGCCGCGCAGCATCCGCAGCGCGGTCGGCGGCAGGAAGGCGTGGGTGACGCCGAGATCGGCCATCAGCCGGAACGCCGCTTCCGGCTCGAACCGGCCCGAGGCCTTCGCGACCACCGGCATGCCGAGGCGGAGCGACGGCATCAGCACATTGAGCAGGCCGCCGGCCCAGGCCCAGTCGGAGGGCGTCCACATCAGCCCGGTGCCTTCAGCGGGAAAACCGTGCATCAGGGTCCAGCCCGGCAGGTGACCGAGCAGGACCCGGTGGCCGTGCAGCGCGCCCTTGGCCAGCCCGGTCGTGCCGGAGGTGTAGATCATCAGGGCCGGATCGTCCGGCCCGGTCGCCCGTGTCGCGAACCCGTCCGGGGCGTTCTCCAGAGCCGCGAAGAAATCCTCCGCGGCGTCCCCTGCCCCATCGACCGAGAGGATCGTGGCGAGATCCGGCAAGTCGGCGCGCAGCGGCTCCAGCTTGGCCAGCCCCGGCGCGTCGGTGACGACGGCGCAGGCGCCGGAATCGGCGAGGCGATGGCGCAGAGCCGCCTCACCGAACAGGCCGGCGAGCGGGAGTGCGATCGCCCCGAGCCGGTAGGCGGCGAAATGTGTCACCACCACCGCCGCCGATTGCGGCAGCAACACCGCTACCCGGTCGCCCGGCCCGACGCCGCGCGCGGCCAGTGCTGCCGCGAGCCGCAGCGAACAGGAGCGCAGACGGCCGTAGCTCATCGCCTCGGGACGGTCGTCGGCTCCCAGGACGAGGAGTGCGGTGCGGTCGGGCTCGCTCAGCGCCCAGCGGTCGCAGACATCGGCCGCGATGTTGTAGCGCTCCGGGATCTCCCAGCGGAAATTCGCGACGCATTGTTCGTAAGTGTCGGCTGGCTCCGGCACGGCCTTGTCCTCGAACCTGCGGCGGCCCCCCGGCGCCGGTCCTGTTTCGTCTTGCCGGTCGCGCCGCAGCGGGACCGGCCGCCCCTCATCCACCCTCGCCGGGGCAGCCGCAATCCGCAGGCTGCACGCAGTCTTGCGGGCCTAGTCTTCGCGAGGCGGAAAGCCGCCGCGGAAGGCGAAATCGGTGATCGGGCGGCGGGCGTTTGGGCGTTCCTTGGCCTGTTGCTCCTCGCTCAGCTCCGCCCAGGGCGTCGCGCGCCCGACCGCGTAGGCCGCCTCGACCCGATGATGCTCGGGTACGTTCAGCACCGTCACCGCCCGCTCCTTGTCGAAGCCGCCCATGCCGTGGACGTGCCAGCCCTGGCGGTTGGCCTGGAGCGCGAAGGCGAGCGAGGCGGCCCCCGCATCGAGCGAGTGGCTGGCGGACGGCTTGAATTCGTCGCCGACCTTCATCCGGCTGCTCGAGACGAGGATGACGAGGGCGCCCGTATCCTTGGCCCATTTCTGGTTGCCCGGCACCAGGAGGTCGAAGAAGGCGTCCCAGTCCGGCGTGCCGCGCAGTGCGTAGAGGAAGCGCCAGGGCTGCGAGTTGTAGGCCGACGGCGACCAGCGCGCCGCCTCGAACATCCTGAACAGCTCGGCCTCGGGCACCGCCTCACCGGTGAAGGCACGGGGCGACCAGCGCTCGGCGAAGATCGGTTCGATGGCGTGGTCGGGCGTGCGGGTGGTAGGGCGAGTCGTCGCTTCGGTCACCGGTGGCGGTCTCCGGGCTGGCAGGATGATGGTGCGGCGCACGGTATGGCAGTGCACAAGCGCGGGCTAGGGGGTGGTGTTGCCGCGCCTCCCAAGGCGGGCGAGAACGAGGTGGAAGACATTGGCCCGACGAGGATGCCCGTGAGCGAAACCGGCTCGACCCCCCTTCTGCTGCGCGCGGACCACGACGGCGTCGCCACCCTGACGCTCAACCGGCCGGCGGCCCGCAACGCCCTCTCGCTTGGCCTGCTCGAAGCCCTGCGCGACGCCTTCGCCGGTCTTGCGGAGGACGGGAGCGTGCGCGCCGTGGTGCTGGCGGCAGCGGGCCCCGCCTTCTGCGCCGGCCACGACCTCAAGGAGATGACCGGCTATCGCGGGGAGGCCGACCGCGGCGCGAAGCGGTTCGAGGCGCTGTTCGCGCTCTGCTCAGACGTGATGATGGCGATCCCCGCCCTGCCGCAGCCGGTGATCGCGGCGGTGGAGGGCGTCGCCACCGCCGCCGGCTGCCAACTCGTGGCCTCCTGCGATCTCGCGGTGGCGGGGGCGCAGGCGCGCTTCGCCACGCCGGGCGTGCAGATCGGCCTGTTCTGCTCGACGCCGATGGTGGCGCTCTCGCGCAATCTCTCGCGCAAGGCGGCGATGCGGATGCTGCTCACCGCCGACATGGCGGATGCGGAAGAGGCGCAGCGCCTCGGCCTCGTCAACGACGTGGTGGAGGTGGGCGGCGCGCTTCCCGCGGCGCAGGCGCTGGCCGCAGGAATCGCGGCGCGCAGCCCCTATACGGTGCGGATCGGCAAGCGGGCCTTCTACGAGCAACTGGAGATGCCTCGGGCCGAGGCCTATGCCCACGCCGGCCGGGTGATGCTGGAGAACATGCTGGCACGCACGGCGGAAGAGGGGATCGCCGCCTTCCTCGATCGCAGGGGACGTTGAACGCGCGAGGGGTCGAACCGATCCTGCCCCGGCGCATTGCCTCCCCGCCGCCCCGAAGCCGACACGAGATCGCGCGAAACAGCCTCATGCTCCTGCGCCGCAATGCCATCACCCTGCCCGCACCCGGTCCCGACTCCAAAAAGATCGTGAGCTGGAACCTGCTGCGCCGCACCGGCGCGGCGGTGGATTGCCTCGTCACGCTGATCGAGCAGGAGCGGCCCGACCTGCTGCTGATGCAGGAGGCGACCAAGGAGATCGCCGCCCTGAAGAACCGGGTCGGCGGCGTCTATGCCTGGGCGCAATTGCCGGGGCGCATCCACGGGCTGGCGATGTGGAGCCCGGTCGAATGGGGCAAGCCGCCCGAGATCGTCACCCTCCCCCCGGGCGTGCTGATCGATCGGGTCTGCCAGGTGCTCGACTGGGGCGATTTCGGCGTCGCCAACGTGCATCTCTCGCACGGGCAGGTTCTGAACCGACGCCAGCTTCGGCGGATCGAGAGCCATTTGCCGGTCCGCGCGGCGGTGCTCGGCGACTACAACATCGTCGGCCCGGCCCTGTTGCCGGGGTTCCGCGATGTCGGCCCGCGGCGTCCCACCCATGCCATGGTCGACGTGCTGCCGCTGCGGCTCGACCGCTGCCTCGTGCGCGGCCTCGTCTGCCACGAGCGCATGGTCCTGCCACGCGGCCTCTCCGACCATCATCCGATCGTGGTGCGTCTCTCGCCCGCACCGGAGGGCGCCGCCGCGATCGGCCGGCTCAGAGGTATGGCAGAAGCAGTCGGACGGCTGCGTCGCGCAGGCGCACGGGGAGCAGGCGGGCGTCGAGGTCGTTCAGCGTCAGGCGGGTCTGGCGCTTCCCCATGATGAAGGCTTCGAGCCTTCGAGCGAGCTCCGTGTCGTAGACCTCGACGTTCAATTCGAAGTTCAGGCGGAAGCTGCGCGAATCCCAGTTCGCGCTGCCGATGAAGCACCATTGCCCGTCGACGGTCATCGCCTTCGAATGGTCGAAGGGCGGGCCATCGATCCAGATCCGCACGCCGCTCTTGAGCAGCGGGTCGATATGGCCGCGAGTCGCCCAATCGACGAAGCGATGGTCGCTCTTCTTGGGGATGACCACGTCGACCTCGATGCCGCGGGTCGCCGCAAGGCACAGCGCGTTCACGATGAGGTCGTTGGGCAGGAAATACGGCGTCGTCAGCCGGATCGAGTCCTTCGCGCAGGTGATCGCCTGAAGGATCACGGTGGCGATCTTCTCGATGTCGGCGTCGGGGCCCGAGGTGACGACGCGGGCGGTGACCGCGCCGGCCAGCGCGAGCGGCGGCAGCCACGCCTCGCCGTCCAGCTCCTCGTCGGCCACGAACAGCCAGTCGGCGATGAAGGCCTGCGTCAGGTGCTCGACCACCGGCCCCTCGATCCGGAAATGGGTGTCGCGGATCGGAAAGTCCGGCTTCTGGGCGACGCGGTTGCCGTCGGAGATGTTGACGCCGCCGGTGAAGGCGACGCGTCCGTCGAGGATCAGCAGCTTCTTGTGCGTGCGCAGGTTCAGGAAGGGCATCCGCCAGGGCAGCGCGGAATGCATGAACAGGCCCGCCGGCACCCCAAGCCGACGCAGGCGCCGCCACGCCGCCGGGAAGAAGTAGCCGCTGCCGATGCCGTCGAGGATGACCCGCACCTCGGCGCCCCGGTCCTGGGCCGCCTTCAGCGCGTCGCAAAAGGCCCGTCCGGTCGCGTCGTCGCGAAAGATGTAGCTCGACAGCGCGACGCTGCGGCTTGCCTCGCCGATCGCCGCCAGCATCGCCGGATAGGCCTCGTCGCCGTTGCGGAACATCGCGAAGCGGTTACCGGCCACGGTCGGCAGGCCTGTGATCGACTGCGCCGCCCGGTCGAGGGCGCGGTACGGCTCGGGCACGTGGGCGGAGGGCTGCGGCGTGTCGTCGACCGTCTGCGAGGGGCGCCGCTTCAGCCGCCGGGCGCGCCGTTCGACCCGGTTGATGCCGAAGGTGATGTAGAGGAGGCTGCCGAAGACCGGCGCGAGCCAGGCCAGCCCGATCCAGCCGATCGCCGCGCCCACCACTCGCTTGCGCAGCAGCACGTGGACGCTGACGCCCGCCGAGATCACGAGGCCGATGGCCGCGACGATCTCGGTGCGAAGCGAGGCCGTCGTGCCGAGCCATCGGGTGAGAACTTCTTCCACCGGTCCGCCTGCCGCCCTGCCCTGTCGGGGAATGGCCGAGGAGATAAGCCAAGCCTGGGGCGGCGAACAGGCGCCTCGCCACAGATTGCCGCCCCGTGCTAGAACAAACCTCGAACGAGAGCCGGCACGGCCGCCGCCTTTCGAAAGCCTTCACCCTCTTGTCCTCAGGTGGTCGCACACGCCTCCCGAGGGTCAGGTCTCATACCGTCGAGCATGTCCGCACGCGCCGCTCCTCGCGTCTTCACGATTCCTCCCGGCGCCCCGTTCCTGCCGACACTGGCGGAGGCCCTGGTCTCCGGCCGCCTCGTCGGCGCGGTCGGCCACGATCCCTTGGCGCTCGCCGCGGTCACGCTCTACCTGCCGACGCAGCGCGCGGTGCGGGCGCTCTCGACCGTGCTCGCACAGCGCCTGGGCGGGGCGGCCCTGCTGCCGCGGATGATCCCGCTCGGCGAGGCAGACGAGGCCGAACTCGATCTCTCCTCCAACACGCTTCTGGAAACGCCGGAAGACCTGCTCTACCCGTCGATCCCCGCGCTCGAGCGCCGGCTGATCCTGGCGCGGCTCGTCCAGAAATGGGCGGAGACGGTGGACCGCGAATTGCTGCCCATCGACGACGAGGTGCCCTTCCTCGTGCCCTCCTCTCCCGCCGACGCGGTGGCGCTCGCCGCCGACCTCGAAGGGCTGATGGATGCGCTCACCGTCGAGGGCCTGCCCTGGAGCGAGATCGCCTCCGCGGTGGAGGCCGAGCATTCGCGCTACTTCCGCCTCACCCTCGACTTCCTGCGGATCGCCGCCGAGCACTGGCCCGACATCCTCGCCGCCCGCTCGCTCGCCGACCCGGCCGCCCGTGCCCGCCGCCTCGTCCTCGCCGAGGCCGCCCGGCTCGACCGCGACCGGCCGGACGATCCGGTGATCGTTGCGGGCTCCACCGGTTCGGTGCCCGCGACCGCACGGCTGATCGCGGCGGTGGCCCGCCTCCCCCGCGGCGCGGTGGTGCTGCCAGGCCTCGACCTGCATCTCGACGAAGAGGGCTGGGAGGCGATCGACGGCGCGGGCGGCAAGCGCGAGGAGATCGCCCACGGCCATCCGCAGGCGATCCTGCATGCTCTGACCGGGCCGAGGGGCTTGGCCACCGGCCGGGCGGAGGTCGAGACACTCGGCGCGCTCCCGCCCGAGGCGGTGGCGCGGGAGAGGCTGCTGTCGCAGGCGCTACGCCCGGCCGAGACGACGGATGCCTGGGCCCGGCTCGACCCGGCCGAACGGGTGACCCTCGCGCGGGAAGGGATGGCGGGCCTCGCTGTGGTCGAGGCGGCGGACGAGCGCGAGGAGGCGCTGGTCGCCGCCCTGGCGCTCCGCGAGACGCTGGAGACGCCCGGCGCCACCGCCGCCCTCGTCACGCCCGACCGCGGGCTGGCGCTGCGCGTGTCCGCCGAACTCGCCCGTTGGGGCATCGCGGCGGAGGATTCGGCGGGCTTGAGCCTCGCCCGCTCGCAGGCCGGCCGCTTCGCCCGGCTTGTGGCCGAACTCGCCGCCGAGGTGTCCCCTGCCCGCGTCATCGCGCTCCTGGCCCATCCCTTCGTCCGGCTGGGTCTCTCCCGCAGCGAGGTGGTGCGCGCCGCCGCCGCCCTGGAGATCGGCGGCTTGCGCGGCCCCGCCCCGATCCCGAAGAACAGTTTCGAGGGCATGCGGGCGGCGGTGGCGCTCCAGCGCAACGCCACGGAGCGGGTGCCGCGCGCCAAGAAGCGCCTGAAGCCGATCGATTGGGATCTTTCCGAGAACATCCTCGACCGTCTGGAGATCGCGCTCGACGCGTTCCGCACCGACCTCCACCCCGCCACCGGCAACCTCGTGGCGCTGGCCGCTCTCCATCGCGAGGCCTGCGAGGGGATGATGGGCGGAGCGGAAGAGGACGACGAGATCGACGATCCCTCTCTCGACACCCTCGACGGCCTGTTCGACGATCTCGAAGCGGCCGAGCAGGAAGAGCTGCCGGGCCGCTTCTCCGATTACGCCGCCTTCTTCACCGCGCTGGCCCGCGACCGCACCGTGGCCTGCGCCCAGCGGAACGCGCATCCGCGCCTGCGCATCCTCGGGCCGCTCGAAGCGCGCCTGCTCTCCGTCGATCGGATCGTGCTCGGCGGGCTCGACGAGGCGGTCTGGCCGGTGCGCCAGACCACCGATGCCTTCCTCAACCGGCCGATGCGCGGGGATGTCGGCCTGAGCCCGCCGGAGCGCCGGATCGGGCAGGCAGCCCACGACTTCGTCCAGGGCCTCGGGACGCACGACGCCGTGGTGACCCGCGCGGCGAAGCGCGAGGGCTCGCCGACCGTGCCCTCGCGCTTCCTCCAGCGCCTGCGTGCCTTCGGCGGCGATGCGGTCTGGGCCGGCGCCCTCGCCCGTGGGCAGCGCCTGCGCGGCCTCGCGGCCATCCTCGACCGCGGCCAGGAGGCGCCACCCCCACGGCTGACGCGGCCCGCGCCGCGGCCCGATCCGGCCCTGTTCCCGGAGCGGCTCAGCGTCACCGAGATCGAGACCCTGGTGCGCGACCCCTACTCGATCTTCGCCCGCCACATCCTCGGGCTGGAAGCGCTGGAGCCGATGGCCGTGGTGCCGGGCGCGGCCGAGCGCGGCAGCCTGATCCACAAGATTCTTGGCGACTTTTCCGCAGCCCATCCCGGCCCGCTGCCAGCCGGTGCGGAGACGTTGCTCTACGCCATCGCCCTCGACGCCTTCGGCCCGCTTCAGGACCAGTATCCGGAACTCTACGCCGAGTGGTTCCCCCGCTACGAGCGGATGGCGGTGGCCTTCCTCGAATGGGAGGCGAGCCAGCGCCAGGGCCTGCGGGCAATCCACGCCGAGCGATCCGGAAAGCTGACGATCCCGCTCGGCGAGCGGACGTTCACCCTCTCGGCCCGTGCCGACCGGATCGAGGCCCGCGCCGACGGCGGCTACTGCATCGTGGACTTCAAGACCGGCACGCCGCCGAGCAACCGCACGGTCTTCGCCGGGTTCTCGCCCCAACTCACCCTGGAGGCGGCGATGCTGATGCACGGCGCGTTCGAGGGGCTGAAGGCCGCCGCCCCCCCGGATCTGCTCTACGTCCACGCCTCGGGCGGGCGCGACCCGTTCCGGCCGATCCCGATCAAGCCTCCGCCCGGCGATGGCCGCCCGGTCGAGGCCATCGTCACCGAGCATCTCGAGCGCCTGCGCGGGCTGATCGCCCGCTACATGACCGGAGAGGCGGCCTATCTGTCGCGGCCCTACCCGCAATATGTGCGCGCCTATAACGAGTACGATCACCTCGCCCGCGTGCTCGAATGGTCGCTGGCCGGCGAAGGAGAGGCCGCGTGAACGCCCCGCTGACCGGCTTCACCGTCGACGACCTGACCAAGGCGGCCCAGCGCCGGGCCGCCGATCCGCGCCTCTCGGCCTGGGTTTCGGCCAATGCGGGCGCGGGCAAGACCAAGGTGCTCACCGACCGGGTGCTGCGCCTGCTCCTCGACGGGGCGCCGCCCGGCCGCATCCTCTGCCTCACCTTCACCAAGGCGGCGGCCGCCAACATGTCGATCCGCGTGTTCCAGCGCCTCGGCCGCTGGGTGACGCTGGACGACGCGGCCCTGAGCGCGGAACTGATCGAACTCACCGGCGAGCGGCCCGCCCGCGACACCCTGCGGCTCGCACGCCGCCTGTTCGCCCGCGCCGTCGAGACGCCGGGCGGCCTCAAGATCGAGACCCTGCACGCGCTGTGCGAGCGGCTGCTGCACATGTTCCCGTTCGAGGCCAACGTGCCGGCCCGCTTCGTCGTGCTCGACGACAACCAGTCGCGCGAGGCGTTCGAGATCGAGACCGACAACGTCCTCGCCGACGCGATCCTCGGCGGCAATCAGGAGCTTTCCGACGCGCTGGCCGTGGTCGGCGCGGAAGCCTCCGGCGATACGCTGCGCGAGGCGATCCGCGCCGCGATGCGCACCCGCGCCCTGTTCTCCGATCACCGCGCCCTGGAGCCGGCGCTGGCCCGCCTGCCCCGCGCGCTGGCGCTGCGGGACGGCGCCAGCGTCGAGAGCATCGAGACCGAAATCCTGGCGGGCAGCACACTCGGCGACTGGCGCGAGATCGCGGCGAGGCTGCGCACCGGCAAGGCGACGGACGAGCGGCTGGCCGACGGGCTCGTGGAGGCGCAGGCTGCCCTGAACCTGGGCAAGGCGCTCGCCCCCTATCGCTCGGTCTTCTTCACCGACAAGGACGAGCCGCGTGCGGCGAAGTCCTTCGGCACCAAGGCGGTGCCGGAAGACGTGAAGCAGGCGCTGCTCGACGAGCAGGCCCGCCTCATCCCGCTCTTCGACGATCTGCGCGCCGCCCGCGCGCTCGCCCGGACGCGCGGGCTGTTTCGGCTGGCCGCCGAGATCCACCGCCGGGTCGAGGCTCAAAAAACCCGGCTCGGCGCTCTCGATTTCGACGACCTGATCCACAAGACCCTCGACCTGCTCTCGCGGGTCGGCGCCTCTTGGGTCCTGTACAAGCTCGACCGCGGCGTCGACCACGTCCTCGTCGATGAGGCGCAGGACACCAACCCGCAGCAATGGGAAATCCTGCGCACGCTCACCGCCGAGTTCGCGGCGGGCGAAGGCGCCCGCGGCCTCACCCGCACCCGCTTCGCCGTGGGCGACCCCAAGCAGTCGATCTACAGTTTCCAGGGCGCCGACCCGCGGGAATTCGAGCTGACCCGCCGCGCCTGGGGCCGGGCGGCGGAGGGCGCGGGCCACGACTTCGCCGATGTCAGCCTGCGGCTCTCGTTCCGCACCGCGAACCACGTGCTCGCCGCGGTCGATGCCGTATTCGGCGTGCCGGAGCACTTTGCCGGCCTCTCCTTCGACGCGGGCGCGCCGGGCACGGTCCACGCCTCCGCCCGTGCCGGCGTGCCCGGCGCGGTCGAACTCTGGGGCATCGAGGAGCCGGCGGAAGCCGAAGAGCCCGATGCCTGGGCCGCCCCCGTCGATGCGCCGGAGCCCAATGCGCCTGCCATCGTCACCGCCCGCCGTATCGCCCGCGCGGTGAAAGCCTGGACGAGCAAGGGCGATGCCTGTGGCCGCGTCTGGCGGCCGGGCGACGTGCTGATCCTCGTGCGCAAGCGCTCGGCCGCCTTCGAGGAAGTGATCCGGGCGCTGAAAGGGCTCGGCGTGCCGGTGGCGGGCCAAGACCGGCTCGAGGTGGCGGGCCACATCGCCGTGCTCGATCTGGTCGCGGTCGGCCGCGCCGGGCTTCTGCCCGCCGACGACCTGACGCTCGCCACCGCCCTCAAGACCCCGCTCGTCGGGCTGACCGACGACGACCTGACCCGCATCGCTGCCCGCCGCCCGTTCTCCGAGACGCTGGAAGACGCGCTGACCCGCCACGCGGAAGCCGGCGACGGGGCGGCGATCCGCGGCCGCACTGCCCTGCAGCTCTGGATCCGCCTCGCGGCGGAGAACGGCCCGTTCGGCTTCTACGCCGCCCTGCTCGGCCCCCATGGCGGGCGCAGCCGGCTGGTGGCGCGGCTCGGCGGCGAGGCGGGCGACGCCATCGACGTCTTCCTCGCCCAGGCCGCCGACGCCGAGAACGGCGGCGACGCCCCCTGCCTCGAAGCCTTCTTGTCCGACTACGTGGTGCGTCCCGGCCGCGGAAAGAGCGGCCTCTCGGTCAAGCGCGACCTGGAGGCCGGCCGCGACGAGGTGCGCGTGATGACGGTCCACGGCGCCAAGGGGTTGGAAGCGCCCGTCGTCGTCGTCATCGACGGCTGCGAGCCGCTCGGGCGCAACGACCCGCCGCTCCTCGGTCTCGACCACGCCGCCGACGGCCCGCTGCCGCCGGTCTGGACCGGCGGGCGCACGCAGGATTGCGCGGCGACGCTGGCCGCCCGCTCGGCACTGCAGGCGCGGGCGCGAGAGGAGCATAACCGCCTGCTCTACGTCGCCATGACGCGGGCCGCCGACCACCTCGTCATCGCCCCCTATCGCGGGGCGACGCGGGAGACCCCGGCCTCGTGGTGCGAGATGGTCCGCATCGGCCTGGAGCGGGGCTTGGGGCCCGGCGAGGCGATCGAGACCGAGCACGGACCGATCACGATCTGGCGCGACGGCTCCGCCGCCGCGTTCGCCGCCGCAGCGGAGGCCACGGTCGCGCCGGAGCCCGAGGCGGTGCCGGACTGGCTGTTCGCGAAGGCCGCGCCGGAGGCCGAGGCCGCGCCGCCCCTGAGCCCGTCCGGCGCTCTCGGCGCGGCGGATGGCCAGCGCCAGCCCCAGCGCCGCCTCGGCGACGCCGAGGCCCGCCGCCGCGGCGCCCTGGTCCACGCGCTGCTCGAACACCTGCCGCGGATCGAGCCGGCCCGCCGGGCGGAAGCCGCCGAACGTTTCGCCCGCGCCCGTGCGCCGGCTCTCGACGAGAGCAAGCGCCGGGACCTCGTGCGCTCCGTGCTGCGGCTGATCGAGGCGCCGGACCTCGCGCCGCTGTTCTCAGGCCAGGCGCGGGCCGAGGTGGCCCTCTCAGGCAGGATCGTGGTGGACGGCGTCGAGCGCGACGTCACCGGCCGCATCGACCGCCTCGTCGTCGAGGACGGCCGCGTGATCCTGTGCGACTTCAAGACCGGCCGTCCGCCGGCGGAGGATGCCCCACTGCCCGAGCGCGAGGCGGCGCAGGTCGCCCTCTACGCGCGGCTGGCCGCCGCGATCTGGCCGGACCACGCGATCACCGCCCTCTTGGTCTGGACCTCGGGGCCGGTGGTGCGGCGGGTGGAGAGGGCCGTTTGACGCCCTCCCCGTCATCGCAAGCGGATGCAAAGCGATCCAGCGGCGCGGCCCTTCCGGGAAAGGCGCGCTCTGGATTGCTTCGGCCTCGCCTCGCAATGACGGGTCAGCAGCCTCAGCTGCTTTTCTTGGGCGTCAGCTTGACGATCTGGCCGTCATCCTCGGTGACCGCGTAGACGGCACCGTCGGGGCCGACGCGCACGTCGCGGACGCGGTGCTCCAGCGGGATGCGCTCCTCGGTGACGACCTTGTCGCCGTCGAGCTTGAGCACGACGAGGCCCGTGCTGACGAGGCCGCCGATCAGGAACTGGTTCTTCCAGGCCGGGAACGCGTCCTTGTCGTAGAGTGCCATGCCCGAGGGACCGATCACCGGATCCCAGTAATAGACCGGCTGCACCGTGCCGCCGGCCTGGGTCTGACCGTCGCCGATCTTCTCGCCGGAATACTCGATGCCGTAGGTCACCACCGGCCAGCCGTAATTGAGGCCGGGGCGCGGGCGGTTCAGCTCATCGCCGCCGCGCGGCCCGTGCTCCACCGTCCAGAGCCGACCCTGATTGTCCAGGGCGGCGGCCTGGACGTTGCGGTGGCCGTAGGACCAGATCTCGGGCTTGGCCTTCTCGCCGCCGGTGAAGGGGTTGTCCTTCGGCGCGTTGCCGTCGGTGTCGATGCGGAACACCTTGCCCAGGCCGCTGGTCAGGTCCTGCGCCTGCCCGCGAGTCTGCTTGTCGGAGCGCTCGCCCACCGTGACGAACAGCTTGCCGTCCGGCGCGAAGACGAGGCGCGAGCCGAAATGCTTGTCGCCGTCATAGGTCGGCATCTGGCGGAAGATGACCTTGAGATCGTCGAGCCGGGCCTTGCCGTCGCTCTCCACCAGCTTGGCCTTGGCCACCGTGGTGCCGTTGCCCTTGTCCCGCGGCTCGCTGTAGCTGAAGTAGACCGTGCGGTCGGCGGCGAAGCTCGGGCTCAGCGCGATGTCGAGCAGGCCGCCCTGCCCTTTCGGATCGACCTTCGGCACGCCAGCCACCGGCTGGCCCACCGTGCCATCCTTGGCCACGATGCGGATCTTGCCGGCCTTCTCCGTGACGATCATACGCCCGTCGGGCAGGAACTCCATCGCCCAGGGACTCTCCAGGCCCTTTGCCACGACCGCGGTCTCGACCTCGGTCTTCTGCGCCGGCTCGGGCGCGCGGGTCTGGTTCGGCAGGAGCGGCTTGTACTCGGTGTTCGGCGGCTCCTTCTCCGCAACGGTGGAGCCGGCGCTCGGCGCGGCCGGAGCCTGGAACGACTCGCCCTGAATGCGCGGGGCGCGCGTGTCCTCGGCTCCGCCCTGGCCGGAGGGCGCTTGCGCGAAGGCGGAGGCATCGAGGCCGAGGGCCGCGACAGTGGCGAGCAGAAGGGAAAGAGTGCGCGTCACGTCGTTTGATCCTTGTGCGGGTCGCCGATCCTGCTCGCCAAATGGGGCGCGGGCGGCTCATGGCGAGGCCTGCGGCGGCGCAGGTGACCGCAGGCGGCGGTTTTGCGCACCCATCCGGGGCGAGGATTGCGGGCAAGAATTACGGGGATGAGCTGTGCCGGATCCATGTGGGTTTGGCGCCTCAGACCCGCGACCGGGGCGCGACGCCTTGACCGGGGAGCGGGGCGTCGCCAATTCTCGGCTCACCGTGAGGCGCCGAACCCACTCCCCGGTGCCCTCCATGCGGGAGCCTTCCATGGACCCGCATGGGACCGCGTGTCGAAAGGACCTACGATGGCGACCGTGAAAGTGACCGATGCGAGCTTCGAGCAGGACGTTTTGCAGTCCGCCGAGCCGGTCGTGGTGGATTTCTGGGCGGAGTGGTGCGGCCCTTGTCGGCAGATCGGCCCGGCGCTGGAGGAGATCTCCGTCGATCTCCAGGGCAAGGTGAAGATCGCCAAGGTCAACGTCGATGAGAATCCCGGCATCGCCTCGACCTACGGCATCCGCTCGATCCCGACGCTGATGATCTTCAAGGACGGCAAGCTCGCCAGCCAGAAGGTCGGCGCCGCCCCCAAGGGCGACCTCTCCCGCTGGATCCAGGCGAGCGCCTGACCCGCACGCCGCATTCCGGCCCGACCGATCCGAGACAGCCCGGCCGCGAGGCCGGGCTTTTTCATGTGCGCCGGCCGCCTATCGACCGGGCGCCCGCAACGAGACGTAACACCGTTTCGATTCGACTGCTTCGGCTTTGCCTCGCGACGACGGATCGAAGACCCCGGCGGACGCCGCATGAAATGCAAGAAGCCCGGCCTTGCGGCCGGGCTTCCTGGTTTCGAGACCCTTTATGGGAGGTTCGGCTTAGTAGCTGCCGAACTTGTAGTTCAGGCCGGCGCGGATGACGGCGAAGTCGACGTCGCGGCGGGCGGTGTTGTTCAGGATGGTCGAGGGCGAGATCGGGCCGGCCGCGGTCAGCGGGGTGGCGGTGACGATCACGCCGTTGGCGTTGGCGAAGCCGTAGCGGCTGTTGTTGCCGTCGAAGTTCACGTACAGACCTTCGACCTTGAGCGTCACCGCCGAGGAGCGGAAGAAGTTCAGGAACGAGTCGGTCGGGAGCGCGTACTCGACGCCACCACCAGCCGCGTAGCCGGTCTTGAAGTCGTCGGTGTCGACGGCGCGGCCGCCACCGAAGCTGCCGTAGGCGAAGCCGCCGGTGCCGTAGAACAGGACGCGGTCGAAGGCGTAACCGATACGGCCGCGGACGGTGCCGAAGAAGTCGAGGCCCTGGACGCCGGTCGGGTTGATCAGGGTCACGCCCGGCTGCACGAAGGCGCCCGGGGTCACGGCGCAGGCGATGCCGCCGGTGCCGCAGAGGCCGTTACGGCCGAAGCGGCCGCCGAGGTCGGCGTACTGAGCGTCGGCCTCGATACCGATCACCACACCCGAACCCGGGGTGAACTGGTAGTTGTAGCCGATCTGGCCACCGCCGACGAAGCCGTCGCTGCGGCCGCCGTTGTCGAAGGCGAAGCCGCCGATCGCGCCGACCGGTCCACCGATCACGCGGCGGTCGATCGTGACGACCTGCGTCGGGGCCAGGGAGTCCTCGACACCGAAGCCGTAACCGGCGTTGAGACCGGCGTAGAAGCCGGTCCAGGTGAAGACCGGGACGGGCGTGAAGACGGGCGGCGGCGCGGCGCGGCGCGGCAGGTCGGCGGCGGAGGCCGCGGCGGTCAGCGCCGTGAAGGCGGCGAGAGAGGTCAGAAGCTTTTTCATTTTTTGATCCCCAGCAGAAACCCTATCAACCGCAAGCTAGACCATTTCTCCCGCCCGAGATGTAGCGAGCAGGACACACTGGCTGCGCGACAACCTGGCTGACGGGCGGTCGCAACCTTCTGGAGGCGATGCCGAAACCAGACTTCGCGCCGCGGCGGACGAATCGGATGCCTCTGGGCCGAAACGGATGGCCGTCAGGGACTTGTCGAGCCAAGGTATCGGAGAAGGTTCCGGTTGCATGAGCCCGCTCGCCGACGATCCCTCGCCGGGCCGCAATGCTTCAGGGGCTGGTCGGCGAAAGATGCGGGCAAGCCGGTCTTGGCTTGCGGCTTCCGCGCGCGACAGCCTTCCGGCGCGGATGTTCTGTTCTGGCGGCTCGAGCCGGGTCTGTTCGTCTGCTCAACACCCGCTCGCGTCGGCCGAATAGCCTGTTCGGCACATTCCGCTCCCTCGCACCGTGCGGCGGGTCGGAGCCTTCGCTCAGTCGCCGCGCGGTCTCGCCGATGGGATGTCCGCTCGACCGAACGGGAGGCAGATCAGACCGGGATCGTACCGTTGGCCTCGAGCACGGCGCCTGCCAGATAGAGCGAACCGCAGATCAGGACGCGCGGCGGACGCTGGAAGATCGTGTCCGACAGAGTGGCCACCGCCGCCTCGACACTCGGCGCGACCTCCGCCGCGAGACCGACGGTGCGGGCGATTTCCGCCACTTCCTCAGCGGGGCGTGCGGCCACTTGGCCGGTGATCGGCACCGCGATGAGCGAGCGGGCGAGGCCGACGAAGTTCTTCAGGAAGCCCTCCGCGTCCTTGGTGCCGAGCAGCCCGACGATGAGGACCAGCGGCGCGTCGCTGCGCTCGCCGAGATCGGCCATCGCCGCGGCGAGGATGCGCCCGCCATCGGCGTTGTGGCCGCCGTCGAGCCACAGCTCGGCGTCCCTCGGCATCCGCTCGGCGAGTGCGCCGCGCACGAGGCGCTGGAGCCGGCCCGGCCAGTCGACGTTGCGCAAGCCCGCCTCGAGGGCCGCCGTGCCGATATCGCCGAAGCCCGCCGCGCGAAGCGCCGCGATGGCGGTGCCGGCATTGGTGAGCTGGTGGCGCCCCGCCAGCCGGGGGCGCGGCAGGTCGAACAGGTCGGTCTCGTCCTGAAAGACGAGCCGTCCGCTCTCCTCGTGGACCGAGAAATCCTGGTTGCCGACGCGCACCGGCACCGCGCCGACCCGCTCGGCCTGGCGGCAGAGCACGGCATCGGCCCCGGAATAGTCCTGGGCGGCGATCACCGCCGGGCAGCCGCGCTTGAAGATGCCGGCCTTCTCCATCGCCACCGCCTCGACGGTGTCGCCGAGATATTCGGCATGGTCGCGTCCGATCGGGGTGACGACGGCGCAGGCCGGGTGGTCGATGACGTTGGTGGCATCGACCCGGCCGCCGAGGCCAACTTCGAGCAGCAGCACGTCGGCGGGGCATTCCGAAAACAGCAGCAGGGCCGCCGCCGTGGTGATCTCGAACACGGTGATCGGATCGCCCTTGTTGGCCGCCTCGCACCGGGCGAAGGCGTCGGCGAGCCGGTCCTCGGCGACGTAGTGGCCGCCGCCGATGCCGCCTAAGCGAATGCGCTCGTGGAAGCGCACGAGGTGGGGGGAAGTGTAGACGTGGGCGGCCAGCCCCCCCGCCTCGAGGATCGCCCGCATGAAGGCGATGGTCGAGCCCTTGCCGTTGGTGCCGGCGACATGGATCACCGGCGGCAGGCGCCGCTCGGGATGGTTGAGGGCCGCCAGCAGGCGCTCGATGCGCCCGAGCGACAGGTCGATCGTGCGCGGATGCAGGGCGAGGAAGCGCGCCATCAGCGCGTCGGAGGAGTCCATCTCGCGCGAAGACCTTCTGTCGCGAATCGGTTTCAGAGTGCCTCACAAAACTCCCGATTGCCGACGGTTCTCGCTCTGGCGAAGACAGCGCAGCGGGAGTTTCGTGAGAGACGCTCAGGCGGCGTCCGGCAGCGGCTCGGGGGCCGTGGGTGCCGGCGGCTCTCCGGCAGGGGCCTGCCGGACGTCCATCAGCAGGCCGCAGAGCCGGCTGATCGTCTCCTTGAGCTGGTGGCGATGCACGACCTGATCGACCATGCCGTGCTCGCGCAGGTATTCGGCCCGCTGGAAGCCGTCGGGCAGCTTCTCGCGGATCGTCTGCTCGATGACGCGGGGGCCGGCAAAGCAGATCAGCGCGCCGGGTTCGGCCAAGTGCACGTCGCCGAGCATGGCGTAGGAGGCGGTGACGCCGCCCGTGGTCGGGTTGGTCAGGACCACGATGTAGGGCAACCGCGCGGCGTTGAGCCGGCGCACGGCCACCGTGGTGCGCGGCATCTGCATCAGCGAGAGAATGCCCTCCTGCATCCGCGCTCCGCCGGAGGCGGCGAACAGCACGTAGGGCGTGCGCTTCTCCAGCGCCGTCTCGGCGCCGCGGACGAAGGCCTCGCCGCCGGCCATCCCGAGCGAGCCCGCCATGAAGCCGAATTCCTGGGCCGCGATCGTCATCGGCAGGCCGCCGACCCGGCCGAAGCCGATCTTGAAGGCGTCCGCCATGCCGGTCTTGGCCCGCGCTTCCTTGAGGCGGTCGACGTAGCGCTTCTCGTCGCGGAACTTGAGCGGGTCGGCCGGCACCTCGGGCAGCGGCACGTCGATCCAGGTGCCCTCGTCGAACATCATCTTGAGGCGCGCCGTCGCGCCCATCTTGAGATGGTGCTCGGAGCCGGGGATGACCCAGTGGTTCTGCTCGACTTCCTTATGGAAGACCATCTGGCCGGTGTCGGGGCACTTGATCCAGAGGTTCTCCGGCGTCTCGCGCTTGAACAGCGTCTTGATCCGGGGCCGTACGACCTCCGAGATCCAGTTCATCGGCTCGACCATGGCGTCGGGCTCCCTGTCTGACCGCGTTCCGTCTGACCGCATCCTGCCGGACGGCGGTCACTTGCCACGCTGATATCGGATCGCCGCCGCCTCGATGCCAAAGAACGCTTCGAAGGGGCTCTTCGAGGGCGTCGTCCGGCGAGGCGGGCGGCGGGATGATGGCGCTCAGGCCTGGGCCGGCGCCTTTCTGGTGCTGCGCACGCCTTCCGCCAACTCGCGCACCAGGGTGGAGACCGCCTCTACCGTGCCGCTGCCGGCCCGGTCGCCCGGATCGAGGCTGCGCGCCAGCGCATCGACGAGGGCCGAACCGACGACGACGCCGTCGGCGCCGCGGGCGATCTCGGCGGCATGCGCGCCGGTCTTCACCCCGAAGCCGACGACGACGGGCAGATCGGTCTGCGCCGAGATCCGGCCGACCGCCTGCGAGACCCGGCCGAAATCGGGCGTCGCGGTGCCGGTCACGCCGGTGATCGAAACGTAGTAGACGAAGCCCGCCGTGTTCGCGAGCACGGCCGGCAGGCGCCGGTCGTCGGTCGTCGGGGTCGCAAGCCGGATGAAGGCGAGACCCTTCTCGCGGGCCGGCAGGCAGAGTTCCTCGTCCTCCTCCGGCGGCAGGTCGACGACGATCAGTCCGTCGATCCCGGCCTCCCTCGCGTCCTCCAGGAAGCGAGGCACGCCGTAGGTATGGATCGGGTTGTAGTAGCCCATCAGCACCACGGGCGTCCGGTCGTCGCCCTCGCGGAAGCGGCGCACCAGCGCCAGCGTGCCGCTCAGGTCCTGGCCCGCCTTCAGGGCGCGCAGGCCCGCCGCCTGGATCGCCGGCCCGTCCGCCATGGGATCGGTGAACGGCAGGCCGAACTCGACGATGTCGGCCCCGGCCTTGGGCAGGGCTTCGAGCACCCTGAGCGAGGTTTCCGGATCGGGATCGCCCGCCATGACGTAGGTGACGAGGGCGGCCCGTCCTTCCGCGCGGCAGCGGGCGAAAGCGGCATCGATGCGGGCGGTCATGCTTCTCGCTCCCGGCGGCCCATCCGGCCTGTGAGGCCCGGGACGCGGTGTCCCAGGCTACCCGACAGGGCTCGGCTTCCCCGGCCGATTGTCTTGGCCGACTTCTTGGATGATTTCTCGGTCAAGTGGGGGCGCCTACACTATCCGCACGCGTCCGTGAAGCGCGTGCGGGCCAGGCTCACCCCTGCGGGGCCGGCGGAGCCGCGATGACGCCGTCGACCCAGTCGCGCAGCAGCAGATGGGCGATGGCGGTCGGCGGCGGTACGGTCAGGCCCTCCGGGTGCGTACCCGCGATCATCCGCACCACCTCCGCACGTGGGAACCAGCGCGCATCCTCCAACTCGTCGGGATCGGTCCGGACATCGTCGGTGAGGCCCTCCGCGACGCATCCGAGCATCAGCGAGGCCGGGAAGGGCCAGGGCTGCGAGGCGTGATAGGCGACTGCGCCGACCGCGATGCCGGTCTCCTCGCGGGTCTCGCGGCGCACCGCGTCCTCGACCGTCTCGCCGGGCTCGATGAAGCCGGCGAGGCAGGAATACATCCCCGGCTTGAAGTGCCGGCCGCGCCCGAGCAGACAGGCGTCGCCCCGCCGCACCAGCATGATCGCCACCGGATCGGTGCGGGGGAAGTGGTGCAGCCCGCACGTGCCGCATTCGCGCCGGAAGCCCCCGGCGGCGATGGCGGTCGGGCTGCCGCAATTGCCGCAGAAGCGGTGGCGCGCGTGCCAGGCCAGCAGAGACTTGGCGGTGGCGATCAGCCCCTGCTCCTCGCGGGCGACGGCGCCCTCGGCGGCGAGCGCTCGCAGGTCGAGGGCGCGGTAGCCCGGCGCCGGGAACAGGGAGGCGGTCTCCTCCGCCACCGCGCCGGCAAAGACCGGCCGCCCCTCGGCCCGGCCGAGGAAGATCTCGACGGCGCGCGCGCCCGCCCGCTCCGCTTCGTCGGGCGCCAGCAGGGCCGTCCCGGTTTGCTCCGGGTCGGTGCGCAGGATCACCGTCTCGCCCGCCATCAGCACGAGGCGCGCCTCGGGCCCGGCCTCCGCCAGGACGGGCGCCGGGCCGAACTCGGCGGAGTGGCGCACGAGGCGGCTCGCGGCGTAGGCGAGCGCATCCCGGCTGGTGTCAACGGGCGAGCCGGTCATCGCCGAGCCCCTCACGCGGCCACGAACAGGGCGGCGGCCCGTTCGAGCAGGGCGGCGCGGGCATGCGGCGGATAGGGCTTTCGCTCGCCGACGCCCCAGACCGGTCCGGGCCAGGCCGGGTCCGAGCGGAAGCGGGCCACGACGTGGATGTGGAGCTGCGACACCACGTTGCCGAGCGCCGCGACGTTCACCTTGTCCGGCCGTGCGAGCGCCTGCACGACCCCGACCGCGATTCGGATTTCCTCGAAGGCGAGGCGTGCATCCTCCGGCGCGAGGTCGGTGAGTTCGCTCAAGTCCGGCCGCCGCGGCACGAGGATCAGCCAGGGGAAGCGCGCATCGTCCATCAGCAGGACGGAGCAGAGAGCGAGATCGCCCACGGGATGGGTGTCGGCGGCGAGCCGCGGATCGAGGGAGAAGGCGTCGGTCATGCCGGGGATCTAGCGCGCCAGCCCGAAAAGTGGTGGCCGGTTTTTGGATCAGCCGGCGCGAGGCGGAAGACCGGCGCCGGCCCGAAATGGGGTGGCCGGTTTCCGGACCGGCCGGCGCGAGGCGGGAGACCGGCGCCGTCCCGTAATGGAGCGGCCGGTCTGCGGCTTGCACGGCGGCCCGGACCGCTCAAAGATCGGACGAATCGTTTCAATTTCGGTTAATCATGTTCAGGCACGCATGATGCGGCGATCGGGAGTCGGCGGGCGGCGGGCCGCGCCGGGATCGCCATGGGTGACGCGATGACGGGCGGCGCGGAAGGAAGCGGGAACGCGGTCGTCGCCGTCGTGGCGGCGCGAACCCCCGCCCCCCTCGTCCTCGCCCTGCGCGGCCAGCCCTGCAGCGCCAGCATCGTCGCCGTCTCGGGTCGCGTCGTCGAGGATCTCGTCGCCGAGGCGCCCGCCGTGATCGTGGTGGAAGCCGAGCCCGAGCGCTTTGATGCCCCGGCCCTGATCCGCGCCCTGCGGGAGCAGGACAGCCTCGCGCGCACGCCCGTTCTGCTGGTGGCCGGCGGTGAGGCGCGAACGCTGCGCCGGATCGGCCGGGAGGCCGGCGCCACCGACGTGCTGTCCAAGCCCTTCGATGCCGTCGAATTGCAGGACCGGGTCGGTGTGCTGATCGACCTCGCCCTGGCGCGCCGGGAGAACGACGACCGCGCGCAGGCGATGCGGCGTGACGCGGCGCGCGCGGCGGCCGAAGCGACGGCTCGGGAGCGTGAGCTGATCCGCCGTCTGATGCTCGCCGCGGAGTTCCGCGACGACCGGGCCGGCGACCACCTGACCCGCGTGGCCGGCTGCGTCATCGCCGTGGCCGAGGGGCTCGGCCTGTCACCCGCGGAAGCCGACGACGTCGCGCTCGCCTCGACCATGCACGATATCGGCAAGATCGGGGTTCCTGATCACATCCTGATGAAGGCCGGCCCCCTCACGCCCGATGAGTGGGAGGAGATGCGCCAGCACGCCTTGCGCGGCTACCACATGCTGCACGATAGCTCCTCGCGCCTGCTCCAGATCGCCGCCGAGATCGCGCTGACCCACCATGAGCGCTGGGACGGCACCGGCTATCCCCGCGGCCTCAGGGGCGAGGAGATCCCCTGTTCCGGACGGATCGTCGCCGTCGCCGACGTATTCGACGCGCTGATCTCCGCGCGAAGCTACAAGCCCGCATGGTCCCTGGACCGGGCGCGCGCCCATCTGGAGGCCGAGTCCGGGCGGCATTTCGACCCGGCCTGCGTTGCTGCCTTCCTCTCGCGCTGGGACGACATCGTCGCCCTGGTGGAGGAGCGGGCGGCGTAGGCGCGCTCATCGCTCCGCCGTTCATCTCGCCGGCGAGCGGCTCTGGCCCGCATGCAACGCCCCCACGCGGTGCAGGTAGTGGTCGGCGCGTCCGCTTGCGGCTAGAAGCGGCGCTTGATTCCGATCCGGCCGATGATCGCCGGTCCGAAGGCGCACCTCCCTTGCCATTTCCGTCTCTGCCCTCCCCCCTCGCCCGGGCGCTCACCGAGCGCAACTATGCCGAGCCGACCCCCGTCCAGCAGGCGGTGCTCGACGCCGCGCCGGATCGCGACCTGCTCGTCTCGGCCCAGACCGGCTCGGGCAAGACCGTCGCCTTCGGTCTCGCCATCGCCGGCACGCTGCTCGGGCCCGAGGAGGCCCTGCCGCCGCCGGCCGCGCCGCTGGCCCTCGTCATCGCGCCGACCCGCGAACTGGCGCTTCAGGTGCAGCGCGAGCTGACCTGGCTCTACGCGCAGACCGGGGCGCGGGTCGTTCCCTGCGTCGGCGGCATGGACCCGCGCCGCGAGGCCCGCGCGCTGGAGGCCGGTGTCCACATTGTGGTCGGTACGCCGGGGCGTCTGCGCGACCACATGGAGCGGGGCCGGCTCGTCACCGACGAGCTGCGCGCCGTCGTCCTCGACGAGGCCGACGAGATGCTCGATATGGGCTTCCGCGAGGATCTCGAATTCATCCTCGCCGAGACCCCGGCGGATCGGCGCACCCTGCTGTTCTCGGCAACCCTGCCGAAGGCCATCGTCGCGCTGGCCGAGAGCTACCAGCGCGACGCCCTGCGGCTTGCCGTCGCCGGCGAGACCCGCGGCCATGCCGACATCGTCTACCGCGCCGTGCGGGTGATGCCGCGCGAGGTCGAGCACGCCGTCGTCAACGTGCTGCGCTACGTCGATGCGCCGGTGGCGATCGTGTTCTGCAACACCCGCGACGGGGTGCGCCATCTCCAAGCCTCGCTGACCGAGCGCGGCTTCTCCGCCGTGGCGCTCTCGGGTGAACTCGGCCAGGGCGAGCGCAACGCGGCGCTCCAGGCCCTGCGCGACGGTCGCGCCCGCGTCTGCGTCGCCACCGACGTCGCCGCCCGCGGCATCGACCTGCCGGGGCTCGACCTCGTCATCCATGCCGACCTGCCGCACGATGCCGAGGTGATGCAGCACCGTTCCGGCCGCACCGGCCGCGCCGGCCGCAAAGGCACGAGCGTCGTGCTGGTGCCGCCCGCCCGGCGGCGGCGCGCCGAGCAGATGTTCGCCATCGCCAAGGTCAGCCCCGATTGGAGCGGCCCGCCGAATGCGGACGAGATCCGCGCCCTCGACCGCGAGCGGATGATGTCCGATCCGCTGCTCGCCGAGCCGGAGACGGAGGAGGATCGCGAGTGGGAGCGGGAATGGGCCGAAGCGCTGATGGAGCGCTGCCCGCCCGAGCGCCTCGCCGCCGCCTTCGCCCGTCTCTACCGCTCGCGCATCCCCGTGCCGGAAGAAGTCAGTGATCCGGCCTACGAGACCAGCCGTCGCCCGGATTCCCGCGGCATCCCGGTCGGCGCCCCGCGGATCGGCGAGGATGAGCCGGCGGCGTGGTTCCGGCTCAATCTCGGCCGCCGCGACCGGGTCGAGCCCCGCCGCCTGCTGCCGATGCTGACCCGCCGCGGACAGATCGGCCGTGGCGATATCGGTGCGATCCGGATCTTCGACAACGAGACCGCCTTCGAGGTGCGGGCCAGCGCCGCGGAGGATTTCGCCGCCGCCTTCGCCCGGCGCGGGCCGGCGGATGTCCGCATCGAGCGGATGCCGGGAGACGGTCCCGCACCCGCCAAGGCGCCGAAGAGCCCCCGCGCCCAGCGCCACCGCCGCGAGGCGACCAAAACCGGCCGGGGCGGCTGAGCGACGCCGCCGGGCGATCGCGTTGCCGGCGGATCGTGAGGGATCAGCCCCTCCCCGTCATCCCGGAGCCGCATGGCGGAACCCGGGATTGCAACGCTGGGACATGCGGTGGAGGCTCGTCGTGGCCTGCACGCCTCCGGCGCCTCGGAATCAAGGCCGTGGGGGCCGAACCGAAACGATCGAGGGCGCAACCCCTCTGCAAAGGTCGCGCCTCGGATCGCCACGGCTTCGCTTCGCGATGACGGAGGCGGCTAAACGGAAAATCGTCGGGAAGGCTCGCATCCGGCGCGTCCGCACCGGATCGGCCGACAACGGCTACTCGCCGCCGGACTTTTTGCCGAGCAGGCCGTTCACGGCGGCGTCCCAGCCTTCGCGGATCTGTCGACCGCCCGGAATCTCGACGCCGAGCAGTTCGGGCTCGTCCGCCGAATCCTGCGCCGGGTTGGCTGCGGGCGGCTGCGCCGAAGCGGTCTGGGTCGGCCGCGTCTCCGCCGTCCGATTGCGGGGAGCCGGCACCGCCTTGCGGGCGGCATCGGCTTTCGCGGTCTCGGCCTTCGCCTCGGGCTTGGTTTCAGCCTTGGCGATCTCGGGCTTCGCCTTCGGTGCGGGCAGCGAGACGAACTTGGCAGGCTGTTCCGTCTTGGCCCGGACGGTCTCGCTGCGGCTCGGAGGCAGCGGAACCGTGACCTTGGCGGGGGGCAGCGCGGCCGCCGTGCGGCCCGTGGCCGGGACCGTGGGGGCGGGTTCGATCGGAGGGTTGCCCCGCGTCGGCGACGACGCGGCGGCTTGAACCGTTGCCGCGCCTCGGGCCGGCAGCGCAGCTTGGGTCGGTGGCGTGGCTTGAGCGGGCAGCGTCGCTTGTGCAGGTGCTGCGGCTTGGACGAGCGCCGTGGCTTGCGTCGGTACCGCGACCGGGATGGGGGCTGTGGCCTTGACCGGCACCGGAGACGATGTCGACGGCGTGGGTTCGGCGATGGGAAGGCTCGCCCGGCGCGGTTCGATCGCGGGTCCGTCCGTCGTCGGCGCCAGGGCCGGAACACCGTCCTTCAGGTCGGGCCATTGCGAGGCGACCGGTGCAATCCGGGTCGGACGGCTCCGCGGATCGGCGAGATCGGAGAAGAACGAGAACGCCCCGACGGCGAAGACGACGAGGGCCACGCCCCCGCCGGCGGCGCCCGCGATTACGGGCAGCCGGAACCGGGCCTGGGCTCTCGCTTCGGACGGACGGGCTTCGGACGGATGAATCGCCACCGACATGCGGCCGGCCTCTTGCACGTTGTACCCCTGCAACAACACGGCCTCGGCAATGCGGCGGCAAGATGTCCGCGCGGCCTGAACAGAATTCAGGCGCCAGCCATCCACACGAATCTGGCGGAATCTCCGAGGCATTCAAACCTGACCGGACGGCGCGTGCCGCGGACAAGTCTCGCCCCGATCTGTTCTCGCCATCGTTCTTATCGGAGGCGGTTTAACGGAGCGTGTAGCCCGGAAGAGCTCTCGCGCCGCGTCGAGGCCGGCGACCATAAGAGAAACATCAGTGGGCCGTGCGACCCTGCGGCGCGGCCCCGGCATGGACTTTCGCCCGGCGATCGGCCACGGTGCCGTTCGTGCCGAAAGAGTAGAGATCTGAGACTTTTATCCGATGTCGGCTTGCCGAATTGTCCCGGGCCGAGCCGGTCCGCGGCGCCCTCGGCGGGCGGTGGCCTGACCGACCGCGAGGGCCCGTGCCGAATCCCGCCGCGCTGCAACCCGATCTGTCGCCGATGATGGCGCAACCGACATCCGATCCCAACGCCGACGAGGCGCAGGATCGAGCCGCCGTGCCGTTCTGGGCCGGCTGGCCGACGCGCACGCGCCTGATCCTGATCGTGCTCGCCATCGACGTCGTCGCCGCCCTGGTCTCCTGCGGCGTGATCGTTCTGACGGCGCGCAGCGCCGTGCAGGTCGAGATGGCGGCCAGTCTCGCCACCGTCGAACCCCTGGTGGCCGACACCATCCGCTCCCTGCGCAGCCCGAGCCCCGAGAGCGTGCTCCACACCCTCGACCTGCGCTTCCAGGCCCTGCGCCACGTGCGCGTAACGATCCTCGATGCGGAAGGGCGGCGGGTCGGCTTCGGTCCGTCCGAGCAGGGGCGCGAGCAGCGCACGGCGCCGCGCTGGTTCGTCCGGCTGATCGCCCCCGAGCCGCACCAGCACGATCTGCCGATCATCGTGCGCGGTGAGCGGATCGGCACCGCCGCGATCACGACCCAGCCCCTCGACGAGATCGAAGAGGTGTGGGGCTATGCCCGCTCGCTGGCGCTCGCCAGCCTGATCCTGAACCTCGCGGTGCTCGCCGCCCTCACTCTGGCGCTCGGGCGCATCCTGCGGCCGCTCGGCCGCCTCGCGAACGGACTGACCCGGCTGGAGCGGCACGACTACACCGCCCATCTCGACCCGCCCGCTTCCCGCGAACTGGCCGTGATCGCCGAGCGCTTCAACCGCGTGGCCGGGGCGCTGTCGGAGGCGCGAGCCGCCAACAGCCGTCTCAACCGCCAGCTCCTGACGGCCCAGGATGACGAGCGTGCCCGGATCGCGCTGGAACTCCACGACGAGTTCGGTCCCTGCCTGTTCGCCCTGGAGGCGAACGCGGCCTCCGTAGCGCGGCTCGCCGCCAGCCCCGGCGAGATCGACCGCGGTCGGCTCGCTTCGCGCGCCGGAGACATCGGCAGCATCGTCGGCCAGGTTCAGGTCCTGAACCGGGACCTCCTCAACCGGCTGCGCCCGCACGGCCTCGGCGAAGTGCCGCTCGCCGATTGCCTCAGCCTCCTCCTGCGCGACTTCCAGCGGCGCCATCCCGAGACGCGTTTCGAGGGCTCGTTCGAGGGGCTGGCCCAGGGCTACGGCGACATCGTCGACCTCACCGTGTTCCGCTGCATCCAAGAGAGCAGCACCAACGCCGTGCGCCATGGCGATGCCCGTCATGTCCGGGCCCGCGTGGCGCAGGAGGCCGACCCCGCCGGCCTGACGACCCTTCAAATCAGCGTCGAGGATGACGGCACCGGCATCGCGCCCGGCCACCGCGTCGGCCTCGGACTGTCCGGAATGCGCGAGCGGGTCGAGGCGCTCGGCGGTCATTTCCGCCTCGACACGGCTTCTCTTGACAACGGCGGCTCCGGAACCGTTGTCCGGATCACCCTTCCGATCGATCCCGAGCGCGACGGCAGCGAGGTTCCGCCTCCGCCCGCGCCGCAACCCAAGTGATGCGTGTCAGATGAACGCCCCGGTCAGCAGCCCCGTGATGAAAGCGGCGTCGAGCAAGGGCGGACCCGTCCCGGTTCTGGTCATCGACGATCACCCGATCGTCCTGCAGGGCTGCCGCCGCGTGCTGGAGGATGCCGGGATCGAGACCGTGGTGGAGGCGACCGGCGTCGTCTCCGGCTACCGCGCCTTCCACCGCCTGCGCCCGCCGGTGGTGATCTGCGACCTGACCTTCCAGGGCAGCGGGCTGGCCGGCCTCGCCCTGATCCGGCGCATGCGCGCCATCGAGCCCGAGACCCGCGTCCTCGTCTTCTCGATGCACAACGATCCGGTCATCGTCTCGCGGGCGCTGGAGGCCGGGGCGCTCGGATACGTCCTGAAGGATCACGCCTCGAACGAGCTGTACCAGGCCTTCGAGCGGGTACGCGCGGGCGAGGTCTATCTCGACCGGCGGCTGGCGACCGAGGTCGCCATGCTGCGCGCCGATCCGCGCCGCACGCCGGAGACCCAGCTGACGCCGCGCGAGCAGCAGATTTTGGCCCGCCTCGCCCAGGGCAAATCCTACGGCGCCATCGCCGCCGACCTCTCGGTCAGCTACAAGACCGTCACCAACGCCTGCTCGCAGATGCGCCAGAAGCTCAAGGTCCGCACGCTGGCCGAATTGATTCACGTGGCGGTGACGCAGGCGCAAAGGCAGGGCTGATTTTCCTCGAAGACGGAGCGCCGTTCTTGGCCGACACCACCTCTGCCAGGCGCTTCACGCAGGAGGCCTGGGCCCGCAACCTCGCGGCCTACGAGACCATCCGCACGATGCCGTTCAACGCGGAACTGGCGGAGGGCTCGCTGAGCCCTGAGCGCTTCCGCCGCTACATCGTCCAGGATGCGCATTACCTGATCGGCTTCGGCCGGGCGCTGGCGCTCGCCGCCGCCAAGGCGCCGCATCCCGACCGGATCGTGCAGTTTGCCCGCGGCGCCGAGACCGCGATCGTGGTCGAGCGCGCGCTGCACGGGGGCTTCTTCCAGGCCTACGGCATCGATGCCGGGGCCTTTGCGGCGACGCCGCTCTCGCCCGCCTGCGACCACTACGTCGCGTGGCTGACGGCGACGGCCTATGCCGAGCCCTACGAAGTCGTGCTCGGGGCGCTCCTGCCCTGTTTCTGGATCTATGCCGAGGTCGGCCGCGACATCTTCTCCCGCGCGGGCGCCGACAATCCCTACCGTGCCTGGATCGACACCTATGCCGGCGAGGAATTCGGCGAGGCCGTGGCCGCGATGATCGCCGCGACCGATGAGGCCGCGGCGGACGCCTCACCCCTCCTGCGGGCGCGCATGCACGCGGCCTACACCCACGCCACCCGCCTCGAATACGGGTTCTGGGACGGGGCTTACCGCGACGTTTCCTGGCCGCTGTGACACGAATCCGACAGCGGATCGCGACATCTTGGCCGTTTCCTTGCACGGTCTTGTCACGGCCGGCCGTTGCGCGCACGCCGGTTTCGCGGTTGATCTATGAGATGTGACGCCGTGCCTTCCCTCTCATCGGGGGCGGCGGCATCAAGCGGGGGGTGAAACGGATATGGCGTCAGGCTTGGCGAGTGATCTCTTTCGGATCAAGACGCTGGAACGGCTCAATGCCGACGCCGAATCCGGCGAGAACAAGCTGGAACGCCACCTCGGTCCCTGGAGTCTGGTCGGCCTCGGCATCGGCGCGGTGATCGGCGCGGGCCTGTTCTCGCTCACGGGCATCGCCGCCGCCGAGCATGCGGGCCCGGCCGTCACGCTCTCGTTTGCCATCGCCGCCATCGGCTGCGCGCTCGCCGGCATGTGCTACAGCGAGCTGGCCGGCATGATCCCGGTCGCCGGCTCGGCCTACACCTACACCTATGCCACGATGGGCGAGTTCATCGCCTGGATCATCGGCTGGGATCTGGTGCTCGAATACGCGGTCGGCGCCGCCACCGTCTCGGTGAGCTGGTCGCGCTACGTCACCCGCTTCATGCGTGACACCCTCGGCATCAACCTGCCGGGCTCCCTCGTGCACTCGCCCTTCGAGACCTACCAGCTCGCCGACGGCACGATGGCGCACGGCCTCGTCAACCTGCCGGCGATCCTGATCGTGGTCCTGACCTCGGCCCTGCTCATCGTCGGCATCCGCTCCTCGGCGCGCGTCAACGGCGTGGTGGTGCTGATCAAGCTCGCGGTGGTGATCACCGTGATCGGGGTCGGCCTGTTCTACATCAAGGCCCAGAACTACGACCCCTTCCTGCCGGCCAATACCGGCACCTTTGGCGAGTACGGCTGGAGCGGCGTGATGCGCGCGGCCGGCGTGGTGTTCTTCGCCTATGTCGGCTTCGACGCGGTCTCGACGGCGGCGCAGGAGGCCAAGAACCCCCAGCGCAACATGATGATCGGCATTCTCGGCTCGCTCGCGATCTGCACGGCGCTCTACATCGCGTTTGCAGGCGTGCTGACCGGCCTCGTCCACTACGACGCCATGCGGGGCGACGCCGCCCCGGTGAACACCGCGATCGCCGCGACCCCCTATCCGTGGCTGAAGAGCCTCGTCACCTTCGGCGTGATCTGCGGCTTCTCGACCGTGATCCTGGTGCTGCTGCTCGGCCAGAGCCGGGTGTTCTACTCGATGTCGAAGGACCGACTGCTGCCGGGCTTCTTCTC
>JAESFL010000067.1_pt1 | contig 123625 bp, 113 predicted proteins | sample 9269401 | NCBI WGS metagenome assembly JAESFL01 (sample SAMN14506025, study PRJNA617098) | algae metagenome | isolation source: Gloeocapsa sp. UFS-A4-WI-NPMV-4B04 and co-occurring heterotrophs from desert... | place: USA: Utah | collected 2006-10-01 | reverse complement strand
CTGATCGCCGGCACGTCCATCGGCACCAATGCCGCCATCGTGCCGCTGACCATTGCCGCAACGCCGTTCATCGCGCGCCTCATCGAGGGTGCGATCCGCGAGGTGGATCAGGGCCTCACCGAGGCGGCACGCGCCTTCGGCGCAAGCCCGCTGCAGATCGTGCTGAAGGTTCTGATCCCTGAAGCCCTGCCCGGCATCGTGCTCGGCCTGACGCTCGCCATCGTGTCGCTGCTCGGCTTCTCGGCCATGGTGGGCGCGGTCGGCGGCGGAGGCCTGGGCGATCTCGGCATCCGCTACGGCTACCAGCGCTTCATGCCCGAGATGATGCTCGCCGTGGTGGTCGTGCTCATCGTCCTCGTCCAGGCGGTGCAGAGCATCGGCGACCGCCTCGCCCGCCGCCTGAACAAGCGCATCCGCCACGCCTGATCACAATCAAAACATCGCACAAGGAGTATCACGATGTCCCTGAAGAACCTGGGCCTCGCCGCCCTCTTCTCTCTCGCTGCCCTGCCGGCTGTTGCCCAGCAGACGCAGACCGTCCGCATTGGCGCCACACCCGGCCCGCACGCGCAGATCCTCGAAGCCGTGAAGCCGATTGCCGCCAAGAAGGGCGTCGACATCAAGATCGTCGAGTTCTCTGATTACGTCGTGCCGAACACGGCGCTTGCCGGCGGCGACATTGAGGCGAACTCGTTCCAGAACCAGCCCTATCTCGACAACCAGGTGGCCGACCGCGGCTACAAGATCGAGAGCGTGGCGCTCACCGTGAACTTCCCGATCGGCATCTATTCGAAGAAGCACAAGAGCCTTGAGGCTCTCCCGAACGGCGCGACGATCTCGATCCCGAACGATCCGACCAATGGCGGCCGCGCCCTCATCCTTCTGCAGGACAAAGGCCTCATCAAGCTCAAGGAAGGCACGGGCTACAAGCCGACGCCCCTCGACGTGACCGACAATCCGAAGAAGATCAAGTTCGTCGAGATCGAAGCGGCCCAGGGCCCGCGCGTGCTCGCCGACGTGGATGCCGCCGTCATCAACACCAACTACGCAACATCGGGCGGCCTCGATCCGGTGAAGGACCCGATCGCCCGTGAGAACCCGAAGGGTCCTTACGTGAACATCATCGCTGTGCGCAGCGAGGACAAGAACAAGCCTTGGGTGAAGGCCCTCGTCGAGTCCTACCACACCCCCGAGGTGAAGGCGTTCATCGAAGAGAAGTTCAAGGGCTCGGTTCTGACCTCCTGGTAAGCACCAAGCGCTTTGCCACCTTGCAGAGGGCCGGGCTTTTGCCCGGCCTTTTGCTTTGCGACATCACTATGCTCCAGCGAACTCCGGCACGTTGCTGGAGTTGGGCCGCAACGTTTGCTTATCGGTTTTTGAGCCCTACCTCCCTGCCGCACGATCAACGGAGCAGCCGATGTCGACCACACCTATGATTCGCCTGAACGATGGACGCGCGATGCCGCAGATGGGTTTCGGCGTGTGGCGGATCTCCAACGCGGAAGCCAAGAGCGCAGTCGCCGGGGCCATCCAGGCCGGCTACCGCTCGATCGACACGGCTTCGATCTACGGCAATGAAGAAGGCGTGGGAGAGGCCGTCCGCTCGGTGTCCATCGCGCGCGAGGAACTCTTCATCACCACAAAGGTGTGGAACGACCGTCAGGGCTACGACAGCACGCTTCGCGCCTTCGACGAGAGCCTGGCGCGCCTGAAGCTCGATCATGTGGATCTCTACCTCATCCACTGGCCTGTCGCCGGCAGCGAGGCCTATCGCGACACCTGGCGCGCGCTGGTCAAGCTGCAGCAGGACGGACGCGCGAAATCCATCGGCGTCTCCAACTTCATGGTGCCGCACCTGCAGCGTGTGTTCGACGAGACCGGCGTGACGCCTGCCGTCAACCAGATTGAGCTGCATCCACGCTTCCAGCAGAAGGAGCTGAGCGCCTTCCACAAGACGAACGGCATCGCCACGGAATGCTGGAGCCCGCTCGGTCAGGGCGCGATCCTATCCGATGAAACTTTCGCCACCATAGGCCGCAAACACGGCAAGACGCCCGCTCAGGTTATCCTGCGTTGGCATCTCGACAACGGTTTCGTGGTGATCCCGAAATCCGTGACGCCGTCGCGCATTCGCGAGAACATCGACGTGTTCGACTTCCAACTCGATGCGGACGACATGCTCGCCATCGAGCGCCTCGACAGCGCCTCGGGCCGCGTTGGACCCGACCCGGCGGTGTTCGCCTGATCGTCAGGATTTCGCGCTAGAGGCGGCGCTTTGCAGGGGCGCCCGTCGTCTCGAACTGCCTGTAGATCGACTCTGCGATGGGGAGCAACTGCGCGCGCTCCACTTTTGCAGTGACCACGTAGGACAGGCCGTTGTCGATCCAGGAGAAGGCCGACACGTCGTCGCGAGCCTCGAAGCGGAACGACGTCTGCTCTTCGGTTCCGCCGGACCGCGCATACAGCGTGAGACGGTTGCCGCCCGCATTCTCGTACATGAAGAGAGCGGCCGCCTCGCCGCTGTCCGGGAGAAGCCGCCCGCCGATGAGACGGTAGCCCTGCGCCGTCAGGTTAGGCGCACTCAGCGGCTTGCCAACGCGACGGGACAGCCATTGCACGAGATGCGCCTCCTGCTCGGCCGGGACCTCGACCGGATGCAGGCGCTCGCCGACATAGATCCGATGCGCCGCAATGGCATTGCCCGCAACGCTCGCCTCCGCCACACGACCTGCGCCGGACCACCAGACTCCGCCTGCCGCTCCTAGAACACCTCCGATGAGAAGACCCACCACCGCGGCTGCAGCGGCCGTAGAGCGGCTCCGCGCCGGATGGCGCTGCGCGGCCATGAGATTGGCAATGCGAAGGCGTGACGGAATGGGCTCCGCAGCCTTGAAGGCCAGCCGGGCGCGCAGAGCATCGCGCAGTTCAACTTCATGCGTCACCTGATCGGCCAGAGCGGGATGGTCGTTCAGATAGGCCTTGACCTCCTCTCGCCGCGACGAGGCGAGCCTGCCGTCCACGAAAGCCTGCAGGTCGTCTTCTCCGATGGGACGCTCGCCCGTCACTTCACTCTCCTTAAGGCGGTGCTACGCCCGTTCTCCATGAACTCCCTCAGCCGCGCCCGCGCCCGGCTCAGGCGCGACATCACCGTGCCGAGCGGAATTCCCAAAACCTTCGCAGCCTGGTCGTAGGACAGGTCCTCGACGCCGACCAGCAGCAGGAGGGAGCGCTGCTCCTCGGATAACGCATCCAGTCCTGCGAGAATGTCGCGCAGGCCGGCATGGCTCTCGGGGTTCGTCCCAGCCGCGTGAACGTCGTTCAGGGCCTCCTCCCCCACCTGGGTTCCGCGTGTCTTGCGCTGCCTGATCCCGTTGAGGAACAGGTTGCGCTGGATGGTGAAGAGCCAGGCTCGCAGGTCACCCTCCTGGCGGCGCTGGCTCCACCGGCTGATCGCCCGCTCCAGGGTATCCTGAACGAGGTCGTCCGCCGCCTCGTGATCGCGCAGCAGGGCCCAGGCGTAACGCCTCAGGGCCGGGATCTGCGGTTCGAGCAGGGAGGCGATCTCGTCCAAGGTCAGCTCTCAAATCGGGGCATCATTCAAGGATGAACCGTCGGTCTCGGCAAGCCTCACGGCATCGCCACATGCCAGACGTTGTTGACGCCGTCGCCCGTGACCTCACCGGGCTTCGTATCCTTCACCCAGAGATAGAGCGGCTTGCCCTTGTAGGCCCATTGCTTGGAGCCATCGTCGCGGGTGACCACGCTCCAGTCGCCCGAGGCCATGGCGGCACCTTCGGCCATCAGCGGCGGCCAGTTCTGGGCGCATTGGCCGTTGCAGGCCGACTTGCCGGCCGCATCACGATCGAAGGTGTAGAGCGTCATGCCTTTGGCATCGACGAGGGCCTTGCCCTTGCTCGTATCGGCGACCTTCGCGGGGGCGGCGATCTGGGCAAAAGCGACGGATGCGGCAATGAGGGCTCCGGCCAGGATGGCAGGGCGCAGGATCTGTTTCATGGGTGTCCTCCGAGGTCAGGTGTGACCACACCTCTAAGACACGGGGCAGAGCGTCCTATTCCCGGAAGCTCGACAATATTCGCCAGGCTTCACCGGCCCGAGAAGTGGAGCCGTGACGGATCGTCGAGGGGCTCGCGCAGCTCGATCCTGTGGCGGCCGTTGTCGCGGATCTGCGCCGTCCGGTAGGTGCCGTCCAGCTCGTCCTGCGGCGGCTGGAGGATGTCGACACCAACCGTCTCAAGGTGCCTCACCTCACGGTCGACATCAGGCACGAGCAGACTGACCACGGGAACTGGAGTTACCTGGACGGACGCCGTCGCTTCAGGCTCCTGGGGCAGGATGTGATCGGCCTCGGCAACCTCAAGCAGGAAGCCGCTTCGTTCCAGCACGGCCTTGCGTCCCTGAACGAGGCTCTCGCTGCCGAGCAGCCGGAAGCCCAGCTTGTCCTGATACCACCTGACGCTCTCATCGAAATCCGGTGTACGGATCGAGGCCGAGCTCGGACGAGGCTCGCCGTCGGCCAAAGCTGATGACAGAGCCGAGAGCCCAAAGCAGGCAACGATCAGCTGCGCCAGGAGGAGAACCCGGCAGCCTTTCGAAAGAATTGGTTGTCCTGCGCTCACGTGTCGATCCTCGCTTAGCCAGCTATCGCTTAGCCGTATACACATGAACGCACAGAGCGGCAGATCGTTTGGCGACGGGCGAGCTATGCAGTCAAGTCATTCCTGGATGAGCTTGAGCAGCAGCGCCGAGAGCTGCCCGGCCTCCTTGTCGGTGAGCTTCGCGCTGATGAAGCGCTTGATCGCCGCACCATAGACGCTCCACATCCGCCATTGCAGGGCCTTGCCCTCCTCGGTGATCTCGATCAGCTGGCGTCGCTTGTCGCCCGGGAAGGGGATGCGGCGCACCAGCCCCTCCTTCTCCATGCGGTCGAGCAGCCGGGAGAGGTTGTACTGCTCGAAGAGCACGGCCTCCTCGATCTCGCGCGGGGTGAGCCGTCCCTCCGGTCCCCGCTTGAGTTCGAGCAGCACGTCGTACCAGTGCAGGGACGGGAAACCGGCGCTCTTCAGCTCTGCCTCGATCCGCCCCACGACTGTGCGTTCCGACCGAATGAGACGGCCCCAGGCCCTGATGACGGCGGCAGATGGCTCCGGCCCGTGTTCTTGCATTGCGGCAAAGCTTTCCTGTTTTTTATGCAACTGCATTAAGATTGACAGTTCCATGCATCTGCATCAAAAGCATATGCACTTGCATGGAGATTGGCAATGTCAAACGCTCAGCCTACCAATTCCGACTATGCAGCCCTGCTCCTCAGGGTTGCTCTCGGCATCATGTTCATCGCCCACAGCCTCGTGCTGAAGTGGATGACCTTCACGCTCGCCGGCACGGCGCAGTATTTCGAATCCCTCGGCCTGCCAGCCTTCCTGGCTTACGCCACCTTCTGGGCCGAGCTCATCGGCGGCATTCTGCTCGTGCTTGGCGTTCAGAGCCGCTGGGTTGCCCTTGGCCTGCTGCCTGTTCTCTTCGGCGCAGCCTGGGTCCATATCGGCAATGGCTGGGTCTTCTCGGCTGAAGGAGGCGGCTGGGAATATCCGCTCTACCTGATCGTGCTTTCATTCGCACAAGCCTTGCTCGGTGACGGAGCCTATGCTCTGAAGCCCTCCCGCTCCCTGACGCTCGCTTCCGCGCCGTCCCTCAAGACCGCTGCCTGATCTCTTCAACCTGGAGAAAACCCATGAAGCTCTATTATTATCCGGGCGCCTGCTCGCTCGCGCCTCACATCGTGGCCCGCGAGGCCGGCATTGCTCTCACCCTCGAGAAGGTGGATCTCGCCAACCGCACCACGGAGACCGGCGCGAACTATCTTGCCGTCAATCCGAAGGGCTACGTCCCGGCCCTTGGCCTGCAGGACAACTCGGTGCTCACGGAAGCCAGCGCCATCATCCAGTACCTGGCGGACAGCCAGTCCAAGGCGGACCTTGCGCCGGCGCATGGCTCCATGGAGCGCTACCGCCTGATCGAGTGGCTCGGCTTCATCAGCACCGAGATCCACAAGGGCTTCGGTCCGCTCTGGAACCCGGCAACACCGGATGCCGTGAAGGCTGCCACCAAGGAGCGACTGGCCAGCCGCTTCGCCTATCTCGATGAGAAGCTGGGCTCGCAGCCGTTCCTGATGGGCGACACGTTCACCATCGCCGATGCCTACCTGTTCACCGTGGTGAACTGGACGAACTTCCATGCCATCGACATCTCGTCTTTCCCGAACCTGCAGGCCTTCCAGGCCCGCATCGCCGCACGTCCCGCCGTGCAGCAGGCGCTCGAAGCCGAAGGCCTGGTGAAGAAGGCTGCTTGAGCGCTGGTCGCTACTCCCCAATAACAAAGAAGCCCCGGATCGCTCCGGGGCTTCTTCTTTTGTCGTGATGTACGAGGACTTAGAAGTCCATGCCGCCCATGCCGCCCATGCCGCCGCCGCCCGGCATTGCCGGACCGCTGTCGCGCTTGGGAGCCTCGGCAACCATGGCCTCGGTGGTGACCAGCAGACCGGCGACCGAAGCGGCGTCCTGCAGAGCGGTGCGGACTACCTTGGCCGGATCGACGATACCGGCCTGGAGCATGTCCACGAACTCTTCCGTCTGGGCGTTGAAGCCGTAGGTATCCGACGAGGTGTTGTCGATGATCTTGCCGACCACGATGGAGCCTTCGACACCGGCGTTCTCGGCGATCTGGCGGATCGGAGCCTCAAGAGCGCGCAGCACGATCTTGATGCCGGCCTGGACGTCCGGGTTGTCGGTCTTGAGCTTCGCAACCGCACCCTTGGCGCGCAGCAGAGCCGTGCCGCCGCCGGGGACGATGCCTTCTTCCACCGCAGCGCGGGTGGCGTTCAGAGCGTCGTCCACGCGGTCCTTCTTCTCCTTCACCTCGATCTCGGTCGCGCCGCCGACGCGGATCACCGCGACGCCGCCCGCGAGCTTGGCGAGGCGCTCCTGGAGCTTCTCACGGTCGTAGTCCGAGGTGGTCTCCTCGATCTGCGCCTTGATCTGAGCCACGCGAGCTTCGATGTCGGCCTTCTGGCCGGCGCCGTCGATGATCGTGGTGTTCTCCTTCTCGATGCGAACGCGCTTAGCGCGGCCGAGCATCGGGAGCTGAACGGTCTCGAGCTTGATGCCGAGGTCTTCCGAGATCGTCTGACCGGCGGTCAGGATCGCGATGTCCTCGAGCATGGCCTTGCGGCGATCGCCGAAGCCCGGAGCCTTGACGGCAGCGATCTTCAGGCCGCCGCGGAGCTTGTTGACCACCAGCGTCGCAAGCGCCTCGCCTTCCACGTCCTCGGCGATGATCAGCAGCGGCTTGCCGGTCTGCACCACAGCCTCGAGGATCGGCAGCATGGGCTGGAGGGAGGAGAGCTTCTTCTCGTGGATGAGGATGTAGGGGTCCTCGAGCTCGGCCACCATCTTCTCGGCATTGGTGATGAAGTACGGCGAGAGGTAGCCGCGGTCGAACTGCATGCCTTCCACGACATCGAGCTCGGTCTCGGCGGTCTTGGCTTCCTCGACGGTGATCACGCCCTCGTTGCCGACCTTCTGCATGGCATGGGCGATCATCTCGCCGATGTCCTTGTCGCCGTTGGCGGAAATCGTGCCGACCTGGGCGACCTCGTCGGAGGACTTCACCTTCTTGGCGCGGGACTGGATGTCCTTCACGGCCTCGGCGGTGGCAAGATCGATGCCGCGCTTGAGGTCCATGGGGTTCATGCCGGCGGCCACGGCCTTGGCGCCCTCGCGGACAATGGCCTGGGCCAGAACCGTCGCGGTGGTGGTGCCGTCACCGGCGATGTCGTTGGTCTTCGAGGCCACTTCGCGCACCATCTGGGCGCCCATGTTCTCGAACTTGTCGGCGAGCTCGATTTCTTTCGCGACGGTGACGCCGTCCTTGGTGATGCGCGGAGCGCCGAAGGACTTCTCGATCACCACGTTGCGGCCCTTGGGACCGAGCGTGACCTTCACCGCGTCGGCGAGGATGTCGACGCCGCGCAGCATCTTGTCGCGAGCATCGGAAGAAAACTTAACGTCTTTGGCAGCCATGGGCTTAGCCTCCAGTTAAATTGAAAAACTGTGATGGGTTCGCGGGCTTGATTAGCCGACGATGCCCATGATGTCGGATTCCTTCATGATCAGGAGATCCTGACCGTCGACACGCACTTCGGTGCCGGACCATTTGCCGAACAGGACGCGGTCGCCGGCCTTCACGTCGAGGGCAACAACCTTGCCGCTCTCGTCACGGGCGCCGGGGCCGACGGCGACGATCTCGCCCTCTTGCGGCTTCTCCTTGGCGGTGTCCGGGATGATGATGCCGCCGGCCGTCTTCTCTTCGGCTTCGATGCGGCGGACGACAACGCGGTCGTGCAGCGGACGGAACTTCATGGAACTTCCCCTTTGACTGTTGGCACGGCCCCTGTGGCCGAACCCTGGTCTTACGGCTGTTAGCACTGTTCATTGACGAGTGCTAACGCTGGCCGCGAGATAGGCTCATGCCGAGAGGGAGTCAAGAGATCTGCCTCAAGGTCAGGCTCAGAAAGAGGCCTTGACGCCCGATAAGGTCGGGTCATGATCTTTTCATGACCGATCTGGAAGCTATCGGCAAAAGCTGCTTTGCCCTCCATGCCCGCATGACGGCCCGGCTCTTGAGCCGGACCTACGAGGCGGCTCTTCGCCCCTTAGGGATCAAGCTGCCCCAGTTCGGCATCCTAGGGGCCATCGGGCACGGAGCAACCGCATCCGAGACCGTCCTGGCCGAGCGGCTGGGCCTGGAGCGCACGACCCTCGTGCGCAACCTGAAGCTTCTGATCGAGAACGGTTGGGTCGAACCCATCCCTGGTGGGGGACGCGGCCTGCGGCACAGGCTGACCCCCGCGGGCCAGGCGCTCCTGGAAGCAGCCATTCCCCTCTGGCACCAGGCTCAGTCCCAAGTGGAAGCTCGGCTCAAGGACGGGGAAGGGGATGAAGCCCGCAAGGCTATGCGGGCCTTGAGGAAGGCCTCTCATCCTCCTTAAAAGCCGTTGCGGAATCTCGCTCCGTCCCCTACCGTGTATATGCACGGATGGGAGAAAGCGATGCTTGAGCGGGTCCATGGAATCGTATCGCGGGATGTGCTGACGGCCGAGCCTGGCCTTGCCTTCCTGCGCGGCAAGCTCGAGGGCCGCCATCCGGCCCCTCCCTTCTCCCGCTCCACCAACGTCTACATGATCCAGGTCGAGGAAGGCCGGGTGATCTTCGAGGGTGAACCGACGGAGGGCTTCTTCAACCCGCTCGGGACCATCCATGGCGGCTGGACCTCCGCCATCCTGGACAGCGCCATGGCCTGCGCCGTTCACTCGACCCTGGCCGCCGGCCAGGGCTACACCACCGTCGAGATGAAGCTCAACTTCGTCCGGCCGATTCTGCCGAACATGGGCAAGGTCACCTGCGAGGGCGTTCTCATCCATCGGGGCGGGACGCTTGCCACCTCCGAGGGCAAGCTCTTCGACGCCAAGGGGCGCCTTCTGGCCCACGGCACCGAGACCTGCATGATCTTCAGCGCGGCGGCCAGCAAGGCTGCCTAACGCCGTGACGTGATCATGGCTGCGGCGACGATCAGGATGCCGCCGCCGAGCGTCGCCCAGGTCGGAATCTCGCTGAAAACCCCGTAGCCGATCAGCACCGCCCAAATCAGGGCCGTGTATTCGAGCGGGGCCAGCCGCGCCGCCTCGGCCTTGGCATAGGCCGTGACCATGAGCATGTGGCCCATGAAGCCTAAGAGGCCCATGAGCATGAACCAGCCCAGGTGCATGAGATCGAGCGGCTGCCAGACGAAGAGCGCGAAGGGCGCCACGAGAACCGCCGGCCCGAGATTCTGGAAGACTACGATGTGCAGGAACTTGTCGCGCTGGGCGCGCTGGCGCAGCAGCACGAGGCTGAGCGCGTAGGTGACGGCCGATGTCAACGCTGCCGCGACACCGGGCCATGACCGCGCAGAATTCGCTTCCTCGGTCTGCCCGAGAACGACGATGAGCGTTCCGGCGAAACCGATGGCAATGGCCCCAATGATCCGGATATCCACCCGCTCCTTCAGCATCAGGAGCCCGAAGAGGGCGATGAACATGGGCGAGAGGAAGGACAGGACCAGGGTCTCGGCCAGGGGCAGCTGGCCCAGGGCATAGAAGAAGCTGACTGCGGTCACCACGGCGATGACGGACCGGAACGCGTTGGCGATCACCGTCTCGCGGCTCGGCCAGCCGGGCCGCATGACGGACACGACGGCAATCACGATGAGAGAGCCGCAGGCGAAGCGCAGGAAGGCGACCTGGAAGATCGGGTAAAAGGCAGCCATCCCCTTGATGACCGCGTCCATGATGGACAGAACCGCGATGCCCGAGGCCGCCCGCAGGGCAGGACCGAATTGCATGATGTCACGACGATGTGGAGGGCAGCGTCCGGGGTGGGCCCTGCCAAAGCGAAGGCTCTTACAGCACTTTCCTCAAGGCTTCACGCTTCTTTTCACCGAATCGACAGGAAAGCGATCCTGGGCTCCTCGCTTAAATTCATCGAGCTTGGCGGAAACAAAAGCCGCGCTTGCCGTTTATTCTGCAAAACACAGCTACAGGATACGTCAATGCGCGCTTGGATCCCTTGTTCTGCAATGCTTTTGGCCGCCCTTCTGCCCGCCACCGCCTCCGCGCAGCCGATGGGCCGCGCCGGACAGTTCTACGGCAACACCTACGTCTCATCGCAGTACGATTACTATCCTTACGCGCAATCCCAGGACGGCTACGCGGAGGATTATCCGCGCGTTACGCGCCCTTCGTCCCGCACACAGGTCTATCGCAGCGAGCGCACCAGCTACCCGTATGATGTGCGCTCCACCGGCAGTGTCGTCGCTTCCCTGCCCCAGGATTACGGGAACGGCACGGGCTACGACAACAGCATCGATTACGCGATCGCCCCGCAGTTTCAGCGCCAGATCGTGTCCTACCAGGGAAGAGAACGGCCCGGCACGATCGTCGTCGATACCAGCAACAAGTTCCTCTATCTCGTGCAGGACGGTGGCCGCGCCATCCGCTACGGCATCGGCGTCGGCCGTGAAGGCTTCGAGTGGAGCGGGCGCCAGACAGTCTCCATGAAGCGCGAATGGCCGTCCTGGCGTCCGCCGGCAGAGATGATTCGCCGCCGCCCCGACCTTCCCCGGTTCATGGAAGGCGGCCCCGACAACCCGCTCGGCGCGCGCGCGCTCTATCTCGGCTCCTCGCTCTATCGTATCCACGGCACCAACGAGCCGCACACCATCGGGCAGGCCGTCTCCTCGGGCTGCATCCGCATGCTCAACGACGATGTGGTCGACCTCTACAACCGCGTGAGGGTCGGAACGCAGGTGATCGTGATCTGACCGCACGAAGGCGGAAGCACAAACTCCTTACGATGATGGCCGGGCTCAAGCCCGGCCATTCTCTTTTGGCATCAGCATCAGACAGAGAGCGGCTCACGAAAGCGCACCCGCCCGATGGTGAGCACGCCCAGTGCTGAGAAGCCGATCAGGCCCAATCGCCCGCGTCTCCGCCATCGCCGCCGAAATCGGCGAAGTCCTGGCCGGAATCCTGGTTGCCCTGATCCTGGTAGAGCGAGTCCGTGATGCCCGCATTGCCGGCGTCAGCAGCCTGATCGGCGCCTCCGAGGCCCGCCGCAGACGCCACATCGCCCACCGGATTGTTGTCGCCGCTGAAGGCGCTCGTCAGGGCGTTGGCGATCATCATGCCGCCGGCAACACCGGCGGCCGTCGAGAGCGCCGTTCCCAGGAACCCGCCTCCCCCGCCGCGCTGCATCATGCCACCGCCCCACGGGCCGGGCGCGCCGCCCATCATGCCGCCGTGAGGCGCGCCATGATGCTGTTGTGGATGGTGCTGCGGCTGTCCCCAGGGCGAAGCCTGACGGGCCGGCGGGGTGTTGTAGGCTGGACCGGGCGGGCGGGAGCCGCCGCCGAAGATGCTGGAGAGGAAGCCGCCCTGCTGGTGCGGTCGCCGGCTTGCCTGATCGAGTTCGGCGCGCAGGTGCTCGTTCTCGGCCTGGAGATTGGCGAGCGCCTGCTCCTGCACATAAACCGCCTGTGCCATCGCGTAGGGCGCATAGGGCTGCTCGCGCAGCTTCTCGGCAATGAAGCGCTCGGCCTCGGGATCGCGCGGCTGGTTCGCCACCTGTTCGAGCCGTCGGAAGATATCGCTGATGACCTGGCGTTCCTGATCGTTCATGGCAAGCCTCCTGACATAGAACGTTGGAGACAGATGTAAGCACGGCCATCGGGTTTGTTAGGGGCTTACGAGCCCGAGCTTGCGCATATTCCGCAAGGCCTGCGGTGCAATGGCCTCCAATTCCTGGAGTTCACGCCACGCAGCCCCATGCACCTCCCGAAGATCGGGCCGGAGGGCCGCGCCCTCTTGGGCTCTCACCACATAGCGGATGTCGTGATGCCAATGCTCGGGCTCGCCGCGTTCGGGACGGGCGGGTATACGGTGGCTGTCGATGTCGATGGGCAGACCGGAGGTTTGATGCCAGGGATCGATCACAAGCCCCTCCATTCCGGTCTCCTCCACGGCTTCGCGTAAGCCTGAGACCGCCAGATCCTCCGGGGCCTCGTAATGTCCGCCGGGCTGCAGCCAACGACCGAGCGACCGATGATGGATCAGCAGGATTCTGTCTCCAGCACCATCAAGGATGAAAGCTGAGGTGGTGACATGACCGGGAAAGGTGCGGCGGGAATGAATGCCATCCCCGTTCGCAATCTGGCGCCGCAGGAGAGCATGCCTTTCATCGCGGATGTCGAAGGCTTTTGCGTAGTCTCCCAATAAGGCTTTCACGTTTTCTCGGAACGCAGCAGGATCGAACCTCGGATGGGAATCCACCGCCTAACCTTCCATGACTTTCGCGAAGGCATCCTTGTAGTCCGGGTGCCAGCGTGACAGAGGCGGGCGGTTCTCGATGATGTCCTCGGCGGCCCATCGCATGCGCTTCTCGTCCATCTCCCGCGTGGTCTCGTTGTCCGGGCACAGGACATAAAAATCACCCCGCTCCAGCGCCGGCAGCAGGAAGTCGATCACCTGTTCCGGAGCCCAGGCGCCGGCGGGTTTCTCCGTCACGCCTCTGGCCCTGGTGAAGCCCGTATAGACGAAGCCTGGGATAAGGAGGTGCGCCGTTACCCGGCAATCGGGTGTGTTGCGCAGTTCATGCGCCAGTGATTCCGTCAGCACCTTCACCCCGGCTTTCGAAATATTATAAACCGTATCGCCCGGCGGCGTGGTGATGCCCTGCTTCGAACCGGTATTGATGATGGCGCACGGGCTCCCCTGCGCGATCATGGCGGGGGCGAAAGCCTGCACGCCGTTGATCACGCCCCAGAGGTTCGTTTCCAGAATGGCCCGCCAGCGCTGCGGATCGCCAAAGATCTGCCCGTCGCCCTCCGTGCCGGCATTGTTCATCAGCACGGCGACCTCACCGAAAGCCGCATAGACGGTGTCCTTCAAACGCTCGACATCCTCGCGCCGGCTCACGTCGGCTGCGACGGCCAGAACGCTCTCAGCCTTTCCAGTCATAGCTGCCACCTCCTCGGCGCTGCGCTGGAGAGCCTCGCCTGGAAGATCCGCCAAGCAGACTTTCATGCCGAGTTCCGCGAAGCGCTTCGCGGCCGCAAGCCCGATGCCGCTGGCGGCTCCGGTAATGACGGCAACGCGGCCGAGGGCGATTGCTGGATGCTGGGCCATCGCTGGAGTCCTTGGTTCCGATTCGACGATGAGCCCAAAGTGGCGCGCTGCAACGCGTTCGCCAAGGCCGGCGGAGCATGAGCCAAGCTCTGAAATCTGCCCCCAAAGAAAAAAGCCCCGCATCTCTGCGGGGCTGTGGAGGTAAGCGACCTATTCCGCGTCCGGCGACTTGAGCGGCCGGACATTGGTCTCGGCCTCCTCCTCGTCGAAGAGGGACGGGTCGTCCTCCTGCGTATCGAGGCGGGTTCTCTTGCGCAGAGCCGTAGAGTAGGGAGGGTGGCATCTCATAGAGAATGCCCCACTCCCCCTCTCCGAACCGTGCATGCGACTTTCACCGCACACGGCTCTCCGCTTTCATCTGCTTGATCGGGAATCAGGTAGTTTCCCAGAATGACGCAACCGATGGCAGGACGTGCAGAGTGGGATGACCTTTCTTGCACGGCTTTGCCGCAGTTTATCAAAACCTGACCGTTTGATGGTACGGACAGGATTTGTGTGATGGAGATGGAATGGTCCTTGAGTTGTTAAACAGTTGGTACACTGTTCAGCAGCTTGGCGTTGTGCCAAGCTAGTCCGACCCAGACGGAGGCCAGATGTCTCGGGAACATTATCAACACTCTCGAACACTGATTTCCGCTTCAGGTCGGCCAACTTCCAGACCTTAACCTCCATAACCTTGCCATTCACCGTTTCACGAACGATGTGAACTCCTGGCTGCACTTTGACTTTATCAACCATCGCCTGAACAGACGACTTGTGCTTGTGCGCAAGCGTTTTGAAGAGGCTAGTGGACCACAAGAGACCGAGCTTTGAGAGCTTGCGTTTCACATCAAATGCCAAGGCATAAAACATGGCGAAGCCTCTGAACTCAGCATTGTAGACCTTGACGATTTCAAGGTCGTCGAGATGGAGGAGTTCGGTTCTATGCATGGCATCAAGGGAGGCAAAGGTGCCATAGCCATGACGCCTCGCAAAGGCCTGCACTTTCTCGTAAGGAACACTGATCTGAGTTTTCTCAACCAGCGTCCTCACGAGTGCCGGCCGACCACGACCGGGTTTATACCGGACGCGATGTTTGCCGGTGTACACTTGGACATCGTGTCCAAGGAACCTTGCCCCGTTGCTTGCCTTGCGTATTCCACTTTTCTCAGTAGATACTTTGAGGTTCAGAACCGAGCGAAGGAATTCCTCCACTTGGGCCATGATGTCTCTGGCATCTTCCTTTCTGCCGATGATCCCAATAAGGAAATCATCGGCATAGCGAATGTAACGCAGGCGTTTAAAGCCGGGGTCCATCCAATCAACCGAGGGCATCTTCACCATCTCCGCTCGCACTTTATCATGTTTGCGAAGGAGTTCGGATGCCTCGTCAATTCGACCTTCATCACGTAGCTGACTGATCTGCAGCTTGAGGTTCCGAAGTTTTGACGCGTGCCGGAAGTAGGCACGGTTGTTCCTTCGGCGTTCACCTTTGTCGAAGTTCTCCCTAAGCCCTTCTACGAAGAGGTCCAGTTCATGGAGATAGATATTGGCGAGCAATGGCGAGACCACGCCACCTTGTGGGGTGCCGCTGTAGGTCTCATTGAATCGCCAGTTTTCGAGGAATCCCGCCTTGAGCATGCTAGTGATCAGGGACAAGAATTTCTCGTCCTCAATCCGTTTGCTCAAGAGAGACAACAGGATCGAATGATCAATGTTGTCAAAGAATCCCTCGATATCGACATCGACAAGCCACTTCATGGCTCCCCATCGCTTCAGGAACGATTCGAGAGCCGTGTGGCACGACCGTTTCTCGCGGAATCCATGCGAGTTCGGTGAGAACACCGGCTCGTAGATTCGGTTGAGGATCGACCTCACGACTTCTTGGACCAGGCGGTCCTGAGCGGTCGGGATGCCGAGCGGTCGTAGTTTACCGTTCGCTTTCGGAATGTAGACGCGCTTCACGGGCTTGGGACGGTAAGTCCCTTCCATGAGTTTCTGGATAGTAATCTCAATGTCGGCTTCGCCGAGCGCTGAGACAGTTGATCCGTCAACCCCAGGAGTTCCAGCTCCCTTGTTGCGCTTGATGCGCGTCAAGCCCTCCGTCCAAAGTGGGCGGTGGGAAAGGAGGCGGAACAATCCGTTTACGCGTTTACCTGCCTGAACGAGATCAGGTAGTGCTTCCAAACGTCTTAACGCCGTATCAGCATGCATCAGCAGTACCTATTCGTTTTGACCGTTTGGTCTTGGTAGAAAGCTGCCGCACTTCCCCCGGATCTGGTCGCTTTCGATGAAGTTGCCTGCATCTTATACGGTGATCCGTCCTCAACAGGGCTCTTTACAGAGGCTGTTTTGGCTGTCCCAGTTGTTACTCTGAGCATTTGAGTAATATTGCGGCTCCGTCACCATGCAGGTCGCAAGCGACCTGTTTAGGTGATCCCGTAGTTACGTAAGATAAGAGATCCGGCAGGTTTAGGTGGCCCATTTATCCATCAATCCTCTTATGGAGGACGTGCTGATCATATTGAGCTGACACTCTAACGTACGAACAGAGTGGCAATGACATAACCACATATGTGGAATGGTTATGTTGATCAGTGTGACGTTTCAGTCGTTTTCGTCACCGTTGAAGAAGGTACACCACGGACGGATTAGGCTTCACGCAATCCAGCGTTCACCATGCCTGCCTTGCTCTGATCATCCGGTCGCCTTACGACTGGCTTCCTTCTGACCTTCCTCCACACATGCTGTGGTCCCGTTCTCCTTTCGGAGTTTCAGCCCAGAGGCACCGGTAAGTGTGGTGAGCAAACGACGCTCAACTGTCGTTAAGTCATTGGACCCACTCCTATTTTACGCCGCAACGGCGCACACATATTTCTTCTGGATCTTGGTGCGGCTCTCGCGGGCGATTTCGAGAGCGCCCTGCACGAGGGAGCGCTCGGCCTTCTCGTTCTGCAGCTCCTCGGTGAGGCGGCGGTTGGCGGCGTCGAGGGTGCTGCGCTCCTGCTCGAAACGCTTGGTGAGCTGGTCGATGCGCTCGGAGAGGCTGGCCACCTTGTTGTCGGAGCTTTCGATCTGGAAGTCCTTGGCCGCGATGGCCTTGCCCAGCATCTCCACGCGCTCCTGCAGCTCGATGCGCGAGCGCTGGAGTTCGTTGACCATGGCCACCTGACGCTCGACCTCCTGCTGGGTCGCCTCCAGGCGACGGTCGAGGGTGTTCTTCTCGATGGTGGTCTCTTTCAGGGTGCGCTCGACGCCGCGCAGAGCCTCGTTCTTGTCGCGCAGCTGGTCGCGGGTATGGGCCAGGATCTTGTCGGTGGCTGACAGACGCGAGGTCAGGCCCTCGATCTTCATGTCGAGCGAGGAGAGATCGGTCTGGTGAGACGAACGCTCGGAGTCGATCTGCGTTTCGAGGCGCTGGCGCAGCACCTGCTCGGCCATGAGCTTGGTCTCGAGCTCGGAGGCGCGCTGGCGGGTGGTTTCGAGCTGGGTCTCAAGCTCGCCGTAGCGGTTGGTCAGGCTGGAGAGGCGGTAGTTCTGCTCCTCGGCCACCTTCTGCAGGCGCTTGACCTCGTGGTCGAGCAGGCCGTTGCGCTCGCGGGTCTCGATGAGCTCGCGCTCGGCGCGGGCCACCGTCTGGTCGGCCTCCTGCGCTTCCAGGCGCAGCGCCTGGTTCTCTTCCGTGATGTTGCAGGCGCGCTCGGTCTCGATGGCGAGCTGGTTCTCCAAGTCGGCGACAATCGCCTCCTTGTCCTTCACGTTCAGGCGCAGGTCCTCGACGTAGCTGTCCTGCTCGCGAAGCTTCGACTCGGCCTTGCGCAGCTGCGAGACCGCGGCGTTCAGGTCATCCACCGTCCGGGCATGGACGCTGCCGAGATCCCCCAGCTCCCGGCGCAGGGACTGGGCGGTCTCGGTTTCCTGCCTCAGAACCGCCTCGGTCTCGAGGAGCCGCGACTGGAGCTGAGGATAATGACGGATCAGTTCGGTCACCGGCTCGTTCAGCAGGGCGAAGTCTTCCTTGAGGCTTCGAAGCTCCTCCAGCCGGTCGATCATGTTGGCGAAGCGGACGCGGATCAGCTCGTTCTTCTGGCCGACCGAATCGAGCATGCCGTTGGGCCGGACGATGGCCGGCTCGGCCTTTTCCGGCGCAGCGGGAGCCGGAAGCGCCGGGGCGGCAGCCGCTCCGCCGCCCTGCTGCGGCGGCGGTAGAAGAGCAGGCTCAACCTCATCCGGTTTTTTGCCAAAACGGTTCCTGAAAGACGTCCATCCCGAAGACATGATGCCGGCCCTTACGTCCTGAAATTCACACTTTCCTAACTTTTAACCCAGGCGAGCCCTGTTTGGAAATGAAATTTCGTTGCGTAAGAGTGTAGCAGCCTCACTCTGCCGCGATGGTTAACGGCTGACCGGAGCGCTTGCCGAAACCGGCCTCCTCCAGGGTTTCCGGCATGGGGCCGCCGGTCGCCCAGTCGAGAAGCTCGACCGTATGGACGATGGGGATGGCTGTACCCTGGCCGATCTGGGTCATGCAGCCGATATTGCCGGTGGCGATGAGGTCGGGCTTGGTGCGCTCGATATTGGCCACCTTGCGAGCCCGGAGTTGGGCGGCGATCTCCGGTTGGAGCAGGTTGTAGGTGCCCGCCGAGCCGCAGCAGATATGCCCTTCCGGCACATCCTTCACGGTGAAGCCCGCCTTCTTCAGCAGGGTCTTCGGCTCGGTGCGGATGGCCTGACCGTGCTGCATGGAGCAGGCGGAGTGATAGGCCACCACGAGATCCGTCTCCCGCACCGGCTCCATGAGCGCCAGGGACGTGACGTATTCGGTGACGTCCTTGGCGATAGCGGACACGCGGGCTGCCTTCTCGGCATAGTCCGGATCCTCGCGGAACATGAAGCCGTAATCCTTGATCGTGGTACCGCAGCCGGACGCCGTGATGACGATCGCGTCCAACCCCTCCCCTTCCATCTCGGCGACCCACGCGTCGATGTTGCGCTTGGCGAAGCCGTGGCTGTGCTCGTCCCGGCCCATGTGGTGGACGAGGGCGCCGCAGCACCCTTCCCCCTTCGGCTGGACCACGTCAATGCCGTGGCGGTTGAGAAGGCGGATGGCGGCCTCGTTGAAGCCGGGCTTGAGCACCGGCTGGGCGCAGCCTGACAGGATGGCAACTCGACCCCGGCGCTCCCCATGGGCCTTGTAGGTGCCGGGCTGGTCGAAAGGCGTGCGTGCCGGCACCCGCGCCGGTGCCAGCTCGATCATAGCCTGCAGGCGGCTGCCGAGCAGCGGCAGCGCCCCCACCAGTCCCTTGAAGGGCTTGGCCAACATCGCGGCGCCGAGCGCGAAGCGGAAGCGGTTCGGATAGGGCAGCACGGTGGCGAGAACCCAACGCAAGAGCCGGTCGTGCCAAGGCCGCGTATAGGTGGCCTCGATATAGGCGCGGGCATGATCGACCAGGTGCATGTAATGCACGCCGGACGGACACGTCGTCATGCAGGACAGGCACGAGAGGCAGCGGTCGATGTGCTTGACTACCTCGGGAGAGGCAGGCTTGCCGCTCTCCAGCATGTCCTTCATCAGGTAGATGCGCCCTCGCGGCGAGTCGAGTTCGTCGCCGAGCAGAAGGTAGGTCGGACAGGTGGCGGTGCAGAAGCCGCAGTGAACGCAGGTGCGGAGAATCTTCTCCGACGCCGCCATGGCGGGATTTTTCAATTGATCGGGTGTGAAATTGGTTTGCATGACGGATCAAAAATACTTTCTGCCAAAAGCCGCTTTCAGATTACGCTTATTGCACACATTGACTACACCCCCGCATACATCCGCCCAGGGTTGAGGATCCCGGCCGGATCGAGGGAGGCCTTGATGCCGCGGGTCAGCGTCATCAGCGCGTCGGATTGCGGCTCGAACACATCGAGGGTCGAGCGCACTTCCGTGGGGGCCCGCACGAGGGTGGCGTGGCCGCCGTAGGTTCTGGTGACTTCGCGCAGGACCGAAGCGCCTGCGTCGCCTTCAGCGGGCGTCGAGATCCAGAGGAGGCCCCCGCCCCAATCGTAGAACCATTGCGCATCGAGAGCCTGCGCGACATGGGCGGTCACGTCGGGTCCCTTGGTCGGTGCGGTGGAGACGCGCCAGATCGCGCGCTGGCCCTGATCGGTCAGGATCGTTGCGTCCCGCACCGACTGCCAGAGCGCCTCGGCTCCGACACCTTCGAGAATGTCCATGAACCGGAAGCGTTTCAGGAGGCGCTTGAGTTCGTTCATGCGGTAATCGACCGAGACCCGGAACCCTTCGAGCCGGATCAGCGTGCTGCCGCCGCGCCGGTCGCGGTCGGGGAGATGCGCCGCGCCCGTCACGTCGAAGGGCGAACCGAGGGCCATGGACAGGGCCTCGATGGCCTGCCTGTCGTCGAGACCGCGGATGACCAGCGTCGCCATGCGCTCCGGCTTCGGCAGCACCTTGAAGGTGACCTCGGTGAGAAAGCCGAGCGTGCCCCAGGAGCCCGCCATCAGCTTCACGAGGTCGAGGCCCGTGACGTTCTTCATCACGCGCCCGCCGGACTTCACCACCTCGCCGCGCCCGTTGACGAAGCGCACGCCGATGAGGCTGTCGCGGGCAGCACCCGCCATGATCCGGCGCGGGCCGGAGATGTTCATGGCAGCAACTGCTCCGATGGTCGGATCGCCCCTGGTGCCGAGGATCGAACGATAGTCCATCGGCTCGAAGGGCAGCTCCTGCCCCTTCGCGGCGAGAACGCGCATGACCTCCAGCACCGGCGTGCCGCTGCGGGCGGAGATCACGAGTTCGGCAGGCTCGTAGAGCGTGACGCCCGTCATGGCCGCCGACGAGATCGAGGCATCGGTCTGGTTCGGCCGCCCCATCGGCGCCTTGGTGCCGTTGCCGGCAACGTTCAGCAGCGTGCCCTTGTCGGCAGCCTCGCGGATGATCGTGGAGGCGTCCTGCTCGTCGCGGGGAGTATGGCGAGGGGAATCGACGATCACGCCGCGAACCTTCCTTCGAGCGGGAACACTTTTGCCGGGTTGAGGAGCCAGCCGGGATCGAACACGCCGCGCACGCGCATCTGCTGCTCAAGATCGACGGGGTTGAACTGATAGGTCATAAGATCGCGCTTCTCGATGCCGACGCCGTGCTCGCCGGTCAAGCAGCCGCCGACCTCGACGCAGAGTCTCAAGATGTCCTCGCCGGCCTTTTCAGCCTTCTCCATCTCGCCCGGCACGTTGGTGTTGAACATCACGAGCGGATGCAGGTTGCCGTCGCCCGCATGGAACACGTTGGCGACGCCGAGCCCGTAGGACTTCACGATCTCGTCGATGCGCCGGAGCACGTAAGGCAGCTGACCGGTCGGAATCGTGCCGTCCATGCAGATATAGTCGGCGACGCGGCCGGTAGCGCCGAAGGCCGATTTGCGCCCCTTCCAGATCGCCGCGCTCTCGGTTTCCGATTGCGAGACCTTCATGGTCTTCGGCCGGAACGGCTCGGCGATCGCGACGATCCGGCGGAGCATGTCGTCTATCTCCTGGTCCGAGCCCTCGACTTCGACGATCAGCATGGCCTCCACGTCGAGCGGGTAGCCGGCATGGGCAAAGGCCTCGCAGATCTGGATCGCGGGCTTGTCCATGTATTCGAGCGCGACCGGAATGATTCCGGCACCGATGATCGCCGCCACGCAGGCGCCCGCATCCTCCGCCGTCTCGAAGCCGAAGAGCGCAGGCCGCGCCCCTTCCGCAGCGCGCAGGATTCGCACCACCGCCTCCGTGACCACGCCGAGCTGCCCTTCCGAGCCGCAGACGAGGCCAAGAATGTCGTAGCCTGCGGCATCCAGATGCTCGCCGCCGATCTCCACCACGGTGCCGTCAAGCATCACCAGGGTGACGCCCAAGAGGTTGTTGGTGGTCACGCCGTATTTCAGGCAATGGGCGCCGCCGGAATTCATCGCGATATTGCCGGCGATCGTGCAGGCGAGCTGGCTCGACGGGTCGGGGGCGTAGAAGAAGCCCTCATGGGCCACGGCCTGGCTGATGCCGAGATTGGTGATGCCGGCCTGGACCCGGGCCGTGCGGCCCTCGAAGCTGACGTCGAGCACCCGGTTCATCTTGGCGACGCCGAGCACGATGGCGTCCTCTTGCGGGATGGCCCCGCCGCACAGCGACGTTCCCGCCCCGCGCGGCACCACCTTGACCCCATGGTCGTTGCAGAAGCGCATCACGGCCGAGACCTCCTGCGTGGTGGAGGGCAGCACGACTGCGAGCGGCATCTGACGATAGGCGGTCAGGCCATCGGTCTCGAACGCCCGGCGCTCATCCTCGGAGACGATCAGGGCCTCCGACGCGACAAGGCGCCCCAGCCCCTCGATGATCTCCCTCCGGTGCGCCAGAACAGCTTGGTCCGGCTTGGGAAATGCAATGGTCATGGGAAGCCTCCTTTGAGGATCATCGCCTGCGCTCGAGGAATAGCTACCTTAACAATAAGGCGGCTTTCCCTGTGAGCCTTTTCCAATAATGTAGAATCTCTCTAAGATGGGACCGGTGTCCAGCAAAGGAGTTTTTGATGCGTTCCTTCGTTCTATCCGCCGCCCTCGTCCTCGTTGGGCTCGGTCAGGCTCAGGCTCAGGACGCTGCCGCCGGCGAGAAGGTGTTTGCCCAGTGCCGCGCCTGCCATCAGGTGGGCGAGAATGCGAAGAACGCGGTTGGACCGGTGCTGAACGGGCTCTTCGGCCGCCCGGCCGGCACGGTCGAAGGCTACACCTACTCCCCGGCCAACAAGAATTCAGGCATCACCTGGGATGAAGCGGTTTTCCGCGAATACATCAAAAACCCGCGAGGCAAGATCCCCGGCACCAAGATGGTCTATGCCGGCCTGAAGGACGAGCAGCGCATCAACGACCTCGTCGCCTATCTCAAGCAGTTCAACGCTCAGGGCCAGAAGGCCACCCAATGAGCGCCATGCCGTCCTCAGCCCGCCCGGAACAGCCCCGGGTGGGCCTTTTCGTCACCTGCCTCGTCGACCTGATGCGACCCTCGGTAGGCTTTGCGGCCGTGAAGCTCCTGGAGGATGCCGGCTGTATCGTCGACGCACCCGTCCAGACCTGCTGCGGCCAGCCGGCCTACAACTCCGGCGACCGCGGCACCACGCGGGATCTGGCGATGCGGCTGATCGAGGCCTTCCACGGTTACGATTATGTGGTCGCGCCGTCCGGCTCCTGCGCTGGCATGATCAAGGCGCATTACCCGGAGCTCTTCGAGGAGGATCCGAACTGGCGCGCCAAGGCCGATGCCCTGGCGGCGAAAACTCACGAGCTGACGAGCTTCCTGGTCGATGTGCTCGGAGTCACGAAAGTCGATGCCTCCTTCGAAGGCGCCGTGACCTACCACGATTCCTGCTCGGGGCTTCGCGAGCTCGGTGTGAAGACCCAGCCGCGCAAGCTGCTCGCCAGCGTCGAGGGCCTCACCCTGGTCGAGATGAAGGACAGCGATGTGTGCTGCGGCTTCGGCGGCACCTTCGCGGTGAAGTACAGCGATATCTCCGGCGCCATCGTGGAGGCCAAAGCCAAGAACATCGAGGAAGCCCATGCCCCCACCGTGCTCGCGGGCGATCTCGGCTGCCTCATGAACATGGCCGGCAAGCTGAGCCGTGACGGCAGGCCCGTTCAGGTGCGTCACGTTGCCGAGGTGCTGGCCGGCATGACAGACGAGCCGCCGATCGGTGCTGCAAAAGCCCCGGCAATCAAGTAGAAGTCATTCATGACCGTTCATTCCACCTCCCCTCAGTTCAAGCAGAATGCCGCGCGGGCGCTGAACGACGTTCAGCTGCAGAAGGCGCTCGGCAACGTGAAGCAGGGCTTCATCGACAAGCGTCAGATGGCCGCCGACAAGCTGCCGGAATTCGAGGCTCTGCGGGACTCCGCCCGCGACATCAAGAACCACACGCTGGAGCATCTCGACCTCTACCTCGAAGCTTACGAGGAGAAGGTGAAGGCGTCCGGCGGGCATGTGCATTTCGCCCGCGATGCAGCGGAGGCCCGCGAGATCATCCTGAAGATCTGCCGCGAGTCCAACGCCAAGACGGTGACCAAGGGAAAGTCCATGATCTCGGAAGAGATCGGGATCAACCATCACCTGGAGGCGAACGGCATCACGCCCGTCGAGACCGATCTCGGCGAATACATCATCCAGCTGCGCAACGAGCTGCCGAGCCACATCATCGCGCCCGCCGTCCACCTCAACGCCACCCAGGTGGAGGAGGATTTCCGGCGCGTCCACACCCATCTCGACGCCAAGCGCGATCTCTCCGAGCCCGTTCAGCTCCTCACCGAGGCGCGTGCCGTGCTGCGCGAGCGGTTCCTGGCGGCGGATGTGGGCATCACCGGCGCCAACTTCCTGGTGGCCGAGACCGGCACGTCGATCATCGTCACCAATGAGGGCAACGGCGACCTCACGCAGATCCTACCGAAAACCCATATCGTGCTCGCCTCCATCGAGAAGCTCGTGCCGACGCTGGAAGACGTGAGCCAGCTCCTGCGCGTGCTTGCCCGCTCGGCTACGGGCCAGGAGCTCTCAGTCTACACCACCTTCTCCACAGGTCCCCGCCGCAGCACGGATGCGGACGGGCCTGAGAACTACCACGTGGTCATCCTCGACAACGGGCGCTCCTCCATGCTCGGCACGGCCTTCGAGGAGATGCTGCGCTGCATCCGCTGCGGCGCCTGCATGAACCATTGCCCGGTCTATCACGCGGTCGGCGGGCATGCTTACGGCTGGGTCTATCCAGGCCCCATGGGTGCCGTGCTCACGCCATCGCTGATCGGCGTCGACAAGGCGGGGCACCTGCCCAACGCCTCCACCTTCTGCGGCCGCTGCGAGAACGTGTGCCCGGTGCGCATTCCGCTGCCCAAGCTCATGCGCCACTGGCGCGAGCGGGAATTCGAGCGGCACCTGACGCCTGCCACCGTGCGTTCCGGCCTCCAGCTCTGGGGCTTCTTCGCCAAGCGCCCGGCCCTCTACCGCTTCGCAACCCGCGCGGCGATGGGCGCCCTGGGCTTCGCCGGCCGCCAGCGCGGCCGCTTCACCTGGCTGCCCATGGCGAAGGGCTGGACCAAGTACCGCGACTTCCCGGCCCCGCAGGGCGAGACATTCCAGCAGCGCTGGAAGCGCGAGCGCAAGGGAGCCCGCGCATGAGCGCCCGCGACGACATGCTCAGTAACATCCGCCGCTCGCTCGGGGTCAACGGCACCGAGACGATCCGGCGCCAGATGGTGGAAGATCGCCTGGAGCGCTCGCCCAGGGGCGTGATCCCCCAGCGCGGACAGGTCTCGGGCGAGGAGCGGATCGCCCTGTTCAAGACCATGGTCGAAACCTCACTGGCGACGGTGACGGAAGTCGCCTCCGCGGCGGAAGTGCCGCAATCCATCGCGCTCTTCCTGCGCAACCACAACCTGCCGGCGACGCTCCGCATGGGCGACGACCCGCGCCTGAAAGCCATGCCCTGGTTTGACACCACGCTCGAACTTGCCCACGGGCCGAGCGAAGGCCGCGACCTCAACGCGGTGAGCCATGCCTTCGGGGGCATCGCCGAATCCGGCACGCTCGCCATGGTCTCCAGCGCGGACAACCCCTCCACCCTCAACTTCCTGCCGGACAACCACATCATCGTGGTCTCGGCCAAGGACATCGCAAGCGACTATGAGTCGGTCTGGAACCGGGTGCGCTTCGCCTACGGCAAGGGCAGCATGCCGCGCACGGTGAACTGGATCACCGGCCCTTCCCGCTCCGGCGACATCGAGCAGACCCTGCTGCTTGGCGCGCATGGACCGAGGCGGCTGCATGTGGTGGTGGTGCGGGATTGATCGAAGCCTGAGTCGACAAGAGTTCGGGCTGGGACATAATTGTCCAGCAAAGCCTGGAGCCCCGGCATGTCCATCCCGACGCTGATCTTCCGAACCATCCGCTGGTCGGCCTGGGAGGGCTGCGAGGCCGGGCTGGAGCATGTGGACATCCGGCCTGCCGATGGCGGGCTCGCGGTTTCCGGGGTCGTGATCGCCCAGGAGGACGAGGCGCAGTTCGGCCTGTCCTATCGCCTCAAGCTCGATGCCCTGTGGCGAGCCAGGGAGGCCCGCCTCACAACCACATCAGGGTACGTGCTTCACCTGGAGAGCGACGGTCAGGGGCACTGGCGGGAGAATGGCAAGGACCGCCCGGATCTCCAAGGCTGCATCGACCTCGACATCCAGGCGACGCCGATCACGAACACCCTGCCGATCCGGCGCCTCGATCTCAAGACCGGCGAGAGCACGGAGATCCGCCTGGGCTACATCACCGTACCGGATCTAACGGTCTTTGCCTCGAACCAGCGCTATACCGCGCTTGAGGCAGGCTCGCTTTATCGCTTCGAGAGCCTGGAGGACGGGTTCACGGCCGATCTGCCCGTGGACGAGGACGGTTTCGTGCTCGACTACCCCGGATTGTTCAAGCGCCTGGGCTGAGAGTGACAGCTTCACCGTGACATCTGGGCACAGGCGATTGCGCTGGCGCACCATCTCAATTTCAGTTAAGTCTCTGAAATCGCACGTAGTTTTTAGTAATTCTAAACTAGAACAACAAATGATCGTCTGCTCCTGCAACATCCTCTCCGACGGTGATGTCAAAGCCTGCCTGAAGCCGGGGCCGGACTGCCCCCGTACGCCGGCGCAGGTCTATCGCTGCCTCGGCTGCAGTCCCAATTGCGGGCGCTGCGCCCGGACGATCCGCGCCATCATGGACAAGGCCCTGCTCGATGCAGGCGTGGAGCCCATTGCGGCCTGCCAGCGCGGCTGCTGCCCGACGACCCTCGAAAAAGCGGCGGCCGAACCCACCCTTTGAACAAAGGGGCTTTCCCCCTAGTTCATAAATCCTCTAGAGCATCGGACCCAAAAGTGGATTTGCACTTTTGGGATCAATCCGATGCTCATGTTTTAAACTTGCGCATCGTTTGAGCGGAAAACCGGCTCCACTTTTCCGCACGATGCGCTAAGGAAGGTCCGGCGCATCGGCGCCGTTTGGACGAGAGGGTTAGGATGAAGGGTGATCCCAAGGTAATCGAGTATCTCAATCGCGGCCTGCGCAGCGAGCTGACGGCGGTCAACCAGTACTGGCTGCACTACCGGCTCCTGGACGATTGGGGCTACAAGGAGCTTGCGAAAACCTGGCGCAAGGAATCCATCGAGGAGATGCACCATGCGGATCGCTTCATTGAGCGCATCATCTTCCTCGAGGGCTTCGCCAACCTGCAGGTGCTCGACCCCCTGCGCATCGGCCAGAACATCCAGGAAATCCTCGAATCCGACCTCGCGGCGGAATACGAAGCCCGCAATCTCTACGGCGAGGCGGCGTCCTATTGCGACAGCATCGGCGACCGGGTGTCGAAGAACCTGTTCGAAGAACTGATGGCAGACGAGGAAGGCCATATCGACTTCCTTGAGACCCAGATCAACCTCGTCGAGCAGATCGGTATCGAGCTTTACGCCCAGAAGCATATCGGCGGCCTCGACGACGATCACTGACGATGTCGCATCGTGCTGATGCAGAACGAGGCCCGCCAGTGGCGGGCCTTTTGCTTGTCAGGTGGATTTCGCGAGCTTGCCGGGCTCCTCGATCGAAGCGATCGGCAAGGTCACGAGGCGCAGTTCCGGATCGTCGGGATCGATGCGGATGGAGAAGCCGAGGCTGCGGCACATGTCGAGCATGGTGGAGTTCTCGCGCAGCACCTGGCCCTCGACCTCGCGCAGGCCTTCCACCTTCGCCCATTCGATCATGAGCCGCATCAGTTCCCAGCCGAGACCCAGCCCCTTCAGGTCCGAGCGGAGCAGGATGCCGTATTCCCCGGTTTCGTGGTTCGCATCTGCATGGAGGCGAACCGCACCCATCATCTCGCCCGTCGCCTCGTCGAAGGCCACGAACGCGATGGCGCGGGCATAATCGAGCTGCGTCAGGCGGGCCAGGAAGGTGTGGCTGAAATCGCGCACCGGCGCGAAGAAACGCAGGCGCAGATCCTCCGGCGTAATCTTCTCGAAAAAGCGCCGGAACTCGTCTTCGTCCTCCGGCCGCACAGGGCGCACGAAGGCATTCCTGCCATTGCGCAGTGCAATGGTGCGCTCCCATTCCTTCGGGTATGGCCGCACCGCGAAGCGCGGATGGCCGCTGCCCTTGCGGGTCTCGGGCGCCACCGCCACGCGGGCATCGACCGCGATCACGCCGGTCTCGTCGGCGAGCAGCGGGTTGATGTCGAGTTCGCGGATCTCGGGGATATCGGCCGCCATCTGGGCGAGCTTCACGAGGGTCAGAGCAATCGCTCCCTCGTCGGCGGCCGGCACGTCGCGATAGGCCTTGAGGCGGCGCGACACGCGGGTGCGGGCGATCAGGTCGTGAGCGAGCTTCAGGTCGAGGGGCGGCAGGGCCAGCGCCTTGTCGTTGATCACCTCCACGGCCGTGCCGCCGCGCCCGAAGAGCACGACCGGGCCGAAGGAGGGATCGTCGGCAATGCCCATGATCAGCTCGCGGGCTTTGGTTCGGCGCACCATCGGCTGCACCGTGACGCCGGTGACATGCGCTCCCGGCTTCAGGCGCGCCGCGCGCTCGAAGATGTCGGCGGCAGCCCTGCGCACCGCCTCCTCGGTGGTGAGATCGAGCTTCACGCCGCCGATGTCGGACTTGTGCACGATGTCCGGCGAGAGAACTTTGACCGCGACCGTACCGCCCTCGGCAAGGATCGGCCGGGCCGCCTCCGCAGCCTCGTCCGGCGTCGTCGCGAGCATGACCGGCGCGGTGGGAATGTCGTAGGCCTTGAGCAGCGCATTGACCTCGAGCGGATCGAGCCAGCGGCGGTTCTGCGCAACCACATGGTCGACGACGGCGCGGGCGGCTTCCGTATCCGGCTTGAAATCATGCGGAAGGTCGTCAGGCGTTTCCATCAGCTGGTTCTGCGCCTCGCGATAGCGCACGAGTTGCATGAAGCCCCGCACTGCATCGGCCTCCGTGGCGAAATGCGGAATGCGCGCCTCCTCGAACACGCGAGCCGATTCCGGATCCTCGCCGATCCAGGCGGCGAACACGGGCTTCTGACGGTAGCCCCTCGCCCGGTCCTTCTTGACGACGTTCACGATGGACGACGCCACGTCCGAGGCCCCGGCTACGGCAGTCGGCACGTTGAGGATGAGAACGGCATCGTTCTCCGGGTCAGTTAGCAGCGCCTGCAGGGCTCCGGCATAACGCTCAGGATTCGCATCGCCGATGATGTCGATCGGGTTCGCCTTCGACCAGGTTGGGGGCAGGATGGCGTCGAGCGAATTGCGGGTTGTCTCCGAGATGGTGGCGAGTGTTCCACCGAGATCGATCAGACGGTCCACCGCCAGCACGCCGATGCCGCCGCCGTTGGTGAGAACGGCAAGACGATTACCCGGGAATGGTTTCTGGCGCCCTAGGGTTTCCGCTGCCGCGAAGAGCTGGTCGAGATCGAGCACGCGCAACAGCCCAGCCCGGCGGAAGGCAGCGTCATAGACCGCATCGGATCCCGCCAACGCGCCCGTATGCGTCGCGGCGGCTTTCGCTCCTTGCGCATGCCGCCCGGCCTTGATCACCACCACGGGCTTCACGCGCGCAGCGGCACGGGCTGCGGACATGAACTTCTTCGCGTTGTCGATGGACTCGATGTAGAGAAGGATCGCGCGCGTGCCGCTGTCGGCGGAGAAGAAGTCGAGGCAGTCGCTGAAGTCGACGTCGACCTTGTCGCCGAGCGATACGATGGCCGAGAAGCCCACATTCCGCTGCGCGGCCCATTCGACGAGGCCCGCCGCGATGGCGCCCGACTGGGAGACGAGGGCCAGATCGCCTGGCTTGGCGCTATGAGCCGCAAAGCTCGCATTCATCCTAGCCCGGGGGGCCAGCACGCCGATGCAGTTGGGACCGACGACGCGCAAGCCATGGGCACGTGCCGAGAGCCTGACCTGTTCGCTTAAGGAACCCTCCCCATAGCCCAGTCCCGCGGTTGCCACGATGGCGACGCTCACGCCAGCACGCCCGGCCTCCTCGATCACGCCGGTCACCCGCTCCGGCGGCACCGCGACAACGATGAGATCGGGAACCTCGGGAAGCTCTGCCACGGACGGGAAGCATGGCCTCCCCTCGATCTCCACATGGTGCGGATTGACCGACACGATGTCTCCCTCGAACCCGCCGGCAATGAGATTGCGCAGGAAGGTCAGGCCGAGGGAGCCTGGACGCGGGCTCGCGCCGACGACCGCGATGGACCGGGGGGCGAGCAGCTTGTCGAGGCGATAGGTGGACATAGGGATCCTTCGTCTCGTAAGGGGCAGGTCGGGCGGCTCACCAGAACCTATTGCGGCTGGCTATAACCGCAAGTCACCCCCGCGGCTTTGGTCGCTCGCACAGGATCACGAGCAGGTGTCAGTCTCCCCGGATTGGGTGCGAGTCCATCGATAATGCACATCCGGGGTGCGCTCCTCGTTTCCGGAGCCGTCAGTCAGCTCGACGAGCCTGAAACCGTGGCGCTCATAGAACCGGCGCGCCTGCCCATTCGCTTGGAAAGTCCAGAGGTTCAGTTCCTCCGCCTCTTCCCGAACAGCCGTCAGAAGGGCCAGCCCTATCCCGCGGCCGTGCCAAGCTGGGTCGACATAGAGATGATCGAGCCAATCCTGCTTCAGGACGGCAAATCCGATCAGCCGGCCCTCATCCTCCGCAAGCCAGATCGTGGAGGCTGGAAAGACGTGCTCCCCGAAGAACGCCAGATCCTGCTCCGGTGTGTGAAGCTCTGGCAGATACGGGAGGCAGGTCTTGCGCACGTGGCGGTGCAGCCGAGCGACCGCGTCCATATCTGTACGGGCGGCGCGCCGAAGAACGAAGCTGCGCACTATTCGGCCCAGACCCGCGTCGGCGGGAAGATCACCTCGACCAGGGTTCCCTCACTGGGCCGGCTGGAGATCTGCAGCGCTCCCCGGTTTGCTTCGACGAGCGCCTTGGTGAGAGGCAGGCCGAGACCTGTACCGCCGCGCTTGCGCGAGGTGGCGAGCTGACGGAAGGGTTCGAGAGCGGCCTCGACCTCCTCTGGCGTCATGCCGATGCCGGTATCGCGTACCCGGAAGGCCACTTCGCCCCGGTCCGTCATCGCCGTGGAGACGATCACCTGTCCGCCCGCATCGGTGAACTTGATGGCGTTCGACACGAGGTTGAGCACGATCTGGCGCATGGAGCGCTCGTCGGCTACCACCGGCGGCAGCTTGGGCGCGAAGCTCATGCGCATGACGATGCGGTCGCGGGCGGCCTGTGGCTGAAGCAGCGAAACGCAGCTGGAGACGAGGTCGTTCAAGCCGACACCGGTGAATGAGAGCTCCAGACGCCCTGCCTCGATCTTGGCAAGGTCCAGAAGGTCGTTCACGAGGCTGATCACATGGGACCCGGAGGCGTGAACGTCCTTGAGATATTCCTTGTAGCGGTCGTTACCGACCGGGCCGAAGCGCTCCTCGAGCATGACTTCGGCAAAGCCGAGAATGGCGCTCAGAGGCGTGCGGATCTCGTGGCTGATCTTGGCCAGCAGATCGGATTTCTGGGCGCTTGCTTCCTCGGCTGCATGCTTGGCGCCGATGAGCTCGCCTTCGGTCTTCTTGAAGGCGGTGATGTCGCGCAAAACCGCGCAGAACCGGCGCTCCGGACCATCGCCGAGGCGCCCCATGGTCATGAAGAGCGGGATGGACCCGCCCTGGCGCTCCCGGCCGAGCACCTCACGCCCATCGTTGAGCAGGCTGCCCACACCGGGCGAGCGCAGGCGCTCAAGATAATCGAGAGCGACGATGTGGCTCTCGGGCGCCAGCAGCACCGTGATGGCATCGCCCGCCACCGCTCGCTCGTCATAGCCGAAGAGCGCTTCGGCGGAGCGATTGAGGGAGAGTATGCGCCCCGTCTCGTTGAGCACGATCACGCCATCGGTGGCCGTGTCGAGGATCGCCTCCAGCTCGTGGACCCGGCTGTCCTGAGACGAAGGCGGAGAAACGTCGACATTGGAGGCCCTGCGGATTACCAGAAGGTCTGCGGGCTCACCCTCCCATTCGGCCGAGGAGGCGCGCAAGGTGACGGCGATGTTCTCGTTGCTGCGGGTCGTCAGCGCGAGGGCCGAGTCTTCCTCGCTCGAACCTCCGAGAGCGGGAGAGCCGCGGAACAGATGCACGAGGCCGCCATCGGCCCGGATCTGCTCAACAGTCTCATAGCCGGTGAGGTCCAGCAGGAATCTATTGGCGAAGAGAATGCGCTCGCCGCGATGGATCAGGATGCCGATCGGCAGCCGGTCAAGGATGGGATCGCCGCTGGCCGGCGTGGCAGGCGCGTCTCTCCCGGAGGCCGGGGCGGTCTCTTCGGGATCGCGAGCTTGGTCTGGCGCCTTGTCCTGAGACGACACCTCCTCCAGCCGGGCGCCGAGCGCCCGCGCAATTTCCCGAAAGGCGTTTCGCTCGGCGTCGGAAAGGGTTGACCCCGGAGGCGGCCGGTCGACGAGCTTGCGCTGGGGTGCAGGCTCCGGCGGTGCGGTGCTGGAGAGAGCCTCCGCGACCTGCTCCCGAAGGTTGGTGAACCAGTTGTCCTCACCGGGCGCCCCGCTCCCGGCCTCAGGCTCCTGCGCGGGCATCTCCTCCGGCGGACGGAACGGGAAAGTGTCGTCGGGGACAAGGCTTTGGGCGATCAGATCACTCTGATGGCTCCCCTCGTCCTCTGTTGGCTTCTCGATGACCTCCCGCTCGCGCGACGCATCCATGCGCAGCAGGCCGAAGCCCCGGAAACCGGTCAATTCCCGGTCCGCGTTGAAGACGGGCATCCCGGCCCAATCGACCGGCACCTGCAAAGGGGCGTTGTCGATGTTCCAGAAAACGGTTCGTCCGCTAAAGGTATCCCGGCTGTCAAACAGGTCTGCAACGGCGCCGTCCGGATCCTCGACGATCGAATGGGACACCTCGTCCCAGGTCCGCCCGACGATGTCGGCCGCCACGGGCCCAACAGCTTGAGCAAGCTCCGGCGAGACATCCGTAAAGCGGGTCTGCGCATCCGCCTGCCAGACGAAGCGGATCGTGCCGCGGGGCTGGTCCGCCTGGGGAGCGGCATCGCCGGGGAAGCCAGAAGCCTGTGTCCGTGCCGGTGAAGTCTCGCCGACGGCTTGAGGAGCGCGTAGGCGCCCGGCCCTGTTTGCTGATCCGGCCAACGCCGTCACCAGCACGGCTTCGCCATTCCCCACATCCGCCAAGCGGCAGGCACAGGCGACGGGAAGCCAGGGACGAGCCGGATTGAGCCTGAGGCGCTCCACCCGGATGCCCTCGTGGGGAGCAAGTCCGCCGGCGAGAGCCTTGATGCGTTCGCGGGTGCGGACGTCGCAGGTCACCCGCTCGAAGCCTTCAGGGAAGGCATGTCTCAAGCCGTCGGCGCCGGGTGACGTCCAGAGCAGCGTCTCCCCTGTCCAATTCCAGATGAGCACGACCGCACCCGGCTCCGCGAGCAGACCAAGGTCCGGCTCGGCGGCGAGCCGCGCGATCAAGCTTTCGAAGGGATCGGGACCACCCGTCATCAACGGTCCTTGCAGGGAGTGTCACAGAAGCTCGTTTGGTTGAGCTTTTAGACTAATATCTGCGGTCAAGCATGCAAGGCGGAACCCTTGAATCCGTTTACTTTGAGGTAACCTTAATAGCACAAGGCATAAAGGAGTTGATTTTGCAGTGCACAATGTGATATTGCACTGCACAAATGCCTTCAACAAGGAGCATGTTATGGCAGCGAACCAGCCCCAAGGTTACGAAATTCCCCCAGAGATGCGCGACTTCGCCGAGAAGAGCGTCGAGCAAGCCCGCAAGGCGATCGACGGCTTCATGAGCGCGGCTCAGAAGACAGCCGACACCTTCGAAGGCTCGGCTACCACGGTCCAGACCAGCGCCCGCGATGCCGCCCGCAAGACCTTCACCTACACCGAGCAGAACCTGAACGCGGCCTTCGACCTCGCCCAGAGGATGGTTCGCGCCAAGGACATGCAGGAAGCCATGCAGATCCAGGCTGAGTTCGTGCGCAGCCAGTTCGAGGCGATGCAGGCCCAGATGAAGGAATTCGGTTCCATGGCACAATCGGCCATGAAGCAGCCGGGCTCCAAGAAGTAAGACACTCTCCAACAGCCCCGCGAGGACCTCACGATGGCGGAAGCGAAGAAGCCAAGACCCAAGAGTGCAACGAAGGCCGTCAGCCCCGAGCCGAAGGCCGATCTCATCGAGCTGGCGGCCGTTCGAGCCGCCACGGTCTTGGAGGCGGTCCCGGCTGCAAAGCCCGTGACGCAGGCGAAGGCGCCTGAGGTGAAGCCTGTCGCGCCTGAGGCCCTCTTCTCCTCGGCGAAGCAGCAGAGCGACGCCTTCCGCCAGGCCGTCGGCGAGGCCGTGACGGCGTCCGCACAAGGCGCTCTGGAGGTCAACGGCAAGATCATCGACGCCCTGACGGCCCAGAGCAGCGCGGCTCTCGACCTCTGGCGCTCGGCGATCAGCCCGGCTCCTCTGCCTGAGGCCCTCAAGGCGCACAGCCAGGCGACGCGCCAAGCCTACGAGGCGGCTTCCGCCCAGTGGAAGGGCGTTGCGGAGTCCACGGCTCTTTGGTTCACCAAAAGCCTTGAGCCTCTGCAATCGGCCTTTCAGCGGCCGGGGCGCTAAGGACGCCGGAGCATCGGACCCAAAAGTGGATTTGCACTTATGGGATCCATCCGATGCTCATTCTTTGATAACTGCTGAATCATGCGCTAAGGCTCGGCCACATCGGCCGAGCCTTTTTCATGTCTCCTTCACCCGTTCCAGCCGTCATCGCAGTCGTCATCCATGAGAACAGGACCCTGCTGGTCCGCCGGGCCAGTCCGCCCGATGCCGGCCTGTGGGGTTTCCCCGGTGGGAAGATCGAGTTCGGCGAGACGGTCCGGGCGGCAACCGTCCGGGAACTGCTGGAGGAGACAGGCGTCCATGCCGAGGCCCAGGACGTCATCACCACCCTCGACATCCTGGTGCCGGATCCTTCCGGCGCGGTTGACCAGCATTACATCCTGATTGCCGTCCGCTGCCGCTGGATCTCCGGGGAGCCTGTCGCGGGCGATGACGCGCTCGAGGCCAGCTGGTTTCCGGTGACAGACTTGGATCATGACAGGCTTGCCATGAGCGCCGATGTGGACGTGATTGCCCGGCGTGCTCAAGCCCTTGGTCGAACCCGCAGTAAGTGATTTCCGCCGGTCGAACCAATAATCTCGATCGATAAGAAAAAGGCCTCACCCTTGTGTGGATGAGGCCAAGTTTTTGTCTCTTAACTTGAGGCTGGAAGGCCTGACGTCACCGGCAGATTTGCACATAATCATCAGCTGATCTCAACCCGCCCAGCCGTATCATGGTTGATGAACAGTAAACATTCATAAATCATCAATCATGCTGCAAACGGTTACATCCAAACATATTGCAACATTCTCTCATATTCTTTTATGACCTCGGCGACAGGCTGCGAATGCCTAGCGAATTTTTAGCTCACAAGTACGGAATACAATCATGCGTAAATCTGCTCTTGGACTGCTCGCTGCCACAGTGGCTCTCGCCCTTGCATCGTTGAGCGCCCAGGCGGCCGATCTTCCGTCCCGCTACTCCCCTGCCCCCGCCTACAATGCGCTTCCGGTCTTCACCTGGACCGGCTTCTATGCGGGCCTGAACGCCGGTTATGGCTGGAACATGGGCGACAGCCGCTTCTACGATCCGGCCTTCGGGAACGTTTCCGGCCGGCGGAGCGGCGGCTTCGTTGGCGGCGCGCAGGCCGGCTACAATTATTAGTTCGGCATGTTCGTGGGCGGCGTGGAGACGGACCTCCAATATGCCGCCGTCGGCAACAAGGGCGCTTCGTACGGCACGACGTACTATCCCGGCGGCTCGGATGCCTTCTTCGGCACCATCCGGGCCCGCGCCGGCGTGGCCCTCGACCGCGCTCTGGTCTACGGCACGGGCGGCTTCGCCTATGGCGATATCGGCGGCAACAGGGGCGTCGATCCGGTTCTCGGCCATCATTCCGGCGACGAGATCAATTGGGGCTGGACAATCGGTGGCGGCGTCGAATACGCGATCACCAACAACTTCAAGGCCAAGGTCGAAGGCCTCTATGTGGATATCGACACGAAGGACAATTTTGACCAAGGCGGTCGCGTCAGTGTCAACCGCGACGCCGAGTTCGGCGTGCTGCGTGCAGGCGTGAACTACAAGTTCAACTGATCGCCCGACATCTCGGAAAACACGAAGGCCCGGTGACAGACAGCACCGGGTCTTTTTGTTTTGTCGTCGGCCGGCATTGCATCAGGGATCGTTGACCGCGTTGGGCGCCTGGAGGCTTTCCGTCTCACTTCGTTTGAGAGCCAGCAACCGCCTCGCAGCGATCCCGCCCGGATCGGATGAGTAGAGCCGGTCACTGAGCACTTCGAACTGCCAGCGCTGCAACTCGAGCAAGGCTCTCAGAGAGCTCACCCTATGCTGGAGGTCGCGAGCATCCTTCAAGGGATCTGGGTGTTGGCCTGTCATGGGACCATGACTGCCAATGTAGCGATGAATCATGTCTGAACGCGCAATTGGATGAACATCAATCGGATAGGTCTGCCACCAAAGAGTCTGGCCGGTGGAGCCATACGCAAAACAGTACTTGGCACGTCTCCGAAACGTGGCTCGTGCATTGGCAATCATGAAGGCTCTGCTGTGATGGATGTAAGTGTCTTACAATTCCTGGCAGCTGGCAAGTCTCGATAAGTGCATTCCACGCGGCCTAAGGACCAAGCTGGGCGCTTTTGAGGCCGCAGCCCTCATCAGACTGGAACCTGAGGTGAAGTTCGGCAGTTCCACCGGCAGAGCTTGAAAAGAGAATGACCCATGCCAGACACTCGCCATGAAACAGAAGCGGACAAAATTCTCTCGGCTTTGAGCCTCACCGCACCTGACGAACAGACCCTGCTGCAGAGTCGGCGTCTTCTGGCCGAGGCCCTGGAGCAGGCAGAGCGGCGCGGACGCCAGATCCTTGGAAACCAGAAGGAATCGAGCGGCTAAAGCTTCGCCGAGAACTTTGCAATCACCCCTTCAGCGCCAGGATTCAGCCTCTGCTAACGGTGTCCTGGCAGGATCCATCGCATCCGGCGGACACCCCCTGCGACATCGACGGCGAGGAACGGCCTCATGCTACGGCACGTTCCTACCCTGTGCGATAGAGCACAGCGGGCAAAGCTCGGATGTGATGATCTTCCGGGCGTTGGAGAATAGGTTGATGCGCTCCTTTCTGATGGTAATCCTTGCCGGTGCCTTTGGCACGGCAGCAATTGGTGGCGCTCAGGCTCAATCCGCCGACACCCGCATCGCGTCCATGCCTTTCGGCGAGTGTCTGTCCATCATCAGCGAAGCTGCGCAGGAAGTGGACGAGGAGCCGGTCAAGCTCGTCAACACGAGCGATGTCGTGACGGCTCGCATGCAAGCCTCGGACGGCTTCGTCACCGTCTCGTGCGATCGGAGCGCCAACAAGATTACCCTCACCAAGAGCCCCGTTCCGGAAGTTGCCGGGATGACGGCAGCGCGCTGATCCCAGTTGTCATCGATTCCGCTTGCGACACGGCAGGCTCGAGACTCGTTGTTCTAACGAGAAAACCGGCCGCCCCACCCGTTGCAGAAAGCAGGTGAAACGCTGAACACAACCTCGTTGCGCTCGGTGAAGTTATGTTCAGCCTTTTGTTCTCACGCGTTCTGCAGAAACTGCAGTTCTCCCCTAACTCCTGTCGTATTCAGGTCATCGTTTGCTGGTGAAGTCGCTGCAAGCGACGAAAGAGTTTCGGGCTTCGCTACGAAGTCCGAGGAACTTGTCGTGATGCCGGATGGTTCCGGCAGTGCCGCATGATCTGAGAGCGTTCGCGTTTATCCATTTCCCTCCAACATTGATGAGGCAAGACAATGCCAGCAAAACATTTCAGCCAGACGCCGCCCGATAAGGCCAACGACCTGTTCGACAAGATCCTTGCAACCTCGGACAGCGCGACCAAGACGCGTGAGCGCCTCTTCGCCGACCTGAAGGATGAGTTGGAGCTTCTCGCCAGCCTGCAGGAACAGCATCTCTTCCCCATCCTCCGAAGGCATGGGATGCAGGATCTTCTCAGCGCCTCTATCAGCGACAACGAGGAAACCGCCTCCCTGCTGGGGGAACTCGAGCACATGCAGAAGAACAGCGGCGAGTTTCTCGGCAAGGTCGCCGAGCTCCGGAAGGCGTTCCAGCGGCATATCCGGGATGATCGCAAACAGCTTCTTCCGGCCGTTCTCGAGGTGCTCAGCGACGAGGAGGCACAAGCGGTCGCGGACCAGGTCGAGGACGAGCTGGCAAACATCAGCGACACCAAGCAAGTCGAAGCGCGTGCTCCCGCTGACATGGGCGCCTTGTTGCAGAGAAGCCTGGATGATGTCGACGATGTTGTTCGCGCGGGAACGGACAGCGCACACACCGTGGCCACCAGCGTGCAGGACCTCTCGCAGGAGTACCTGCGCATGAGCCAGAAGCGCGTTCAGACGAACCTCGATGGATGGACCAAGCTCACCCAGTGCCGGTCGCTTCAGGACCTCACCAAAGCTCAGGCCGCCATCATGCAGGACAATCTCGAGCTGACGCTCCAGAACAGCTTCCGCCTTGCTGACCTCGCCGTGCAGCTCGCAGAGAAGGCCACATGGCGCAGTGGTATCTGGAAGGGGGCTGCTGCCGTGCCGTCTCTCCGGAACCCCGTGTGAAGGAACCTTCCTCGGAGCTGGAATAGGGAAGCCCTCCAACGAGGACGGCACCGGCCTATGCGGTCCCGGTGCCGTTCTCATATCGCCTTCAAGCCAGCCGGTGCGCTGCCTCGGACGGCATCGACAAGTGTCCATCGATGGACAGCCCGCTTGTGCGGCCTATATGTGGAGCATTCCTGACGAGGCGCATCCATGCCCGAGACCGACCAGAAGACCGACGAGGAACTGGACGAGCTTGACACCGCAAGCCGCGTCAATTTCCGGGATTACCCGAGTTCCGGCCTGGTCGTGATTGCGGCGGTCAGTTCGGGATTGGGCTGGATGCTGTACAGATGGCTCGGTCGTAAGCGCAAAGCGCGCGGCGATACAGCGGACGCTTCGACGGGAGCGAAGGTTGCCTCCCACCCGACGGACCAGCCTGCCGATAAGAGCACCTGAACGAACGGCGCAGTTCATAGGCGTGCTGCAGCGCACCGCTGCCTGAAGAACCCTGGGTTACCTTCTGATCATCGGCAGGAGGTCTTCATGGCTCATGGTGCTGTTTCCTTCGTCCTTGGGATAGTCGCCCCTTTGGCTCTGGTGAGTTGGCTGCTTGTGCTGCACTAGAGCCGCAAAGATAGGTCCTGTACGAGTGACGGTACGAGCCTGAACGGGTTTACTGATCGACACATATTTCGAAGGTTCTGGCGCGTATCCTCTCGTTACGTAATCAACCATTTACCTTTCAGGCGCAGCCTCAATGCGTGCCTGACAGGCACGGTCCTCCCTCCCGGTCGCAAGAGCGACCCTCCTAGAGCGCCATTCAAGACGGCGCTCTTTCTTTGGGCCGCAGGTGAGGAGCGACGATGTGTTGATCAAAAGGCTGCCGCCCGAGAGGGAGAACGCCTCTCGTTCTCAAGCACTTCATCCGTAGTGTGCGAATGACTAACAGGGTTCCGTTACTGTTACGCTTAGTGAGAGGTGAATGAAAATGAATCTCCCGCCACGATGTTGCCTTATTCTAACATCAGAACGTCTGCAACGGACAGCAAGATCTTGATTCTGAAATCCGCACTATTATGAGCAACAAAAGAAGTGCTCACCTGTATCGATAGTTTTCCTGCGTTTCTTTCTCGCGTAATCGCAACAAGTTCTTCATAGAACTGCATAAACTATTATTCAGAGACCTCGAAAAGAGGCTCGCTTAATTTGGGGCAGATAATATGGCTTTGAATCCTTCGGTCGCTCCCGGCGGCAACTTTGACTTGTCCAATTGGAAGATCACCCTCCCTGTGGATGCCAATGGCGGCACCAGCGGCACCGCCGTGGAGGTGCAGAACCTCTCCACCTACCAGAACTCCAAGTACTTCTACACCGCTGCCGACGGCGCCATGACCTTCGTGGCTGCGGTCGATGGAGCCACCACCAGCGGCTCCTCCTATGCCCGTTCCGAGCTGCGCGAGATGAACGGCACAGCGAAGGCCGCATGGAACCTCAACACCGGCGGCTTCATGAGCGCCACCCTCGAGGTCGATGCCGCTCCCATCCGTGAAGGTATGGGCGGCCGCATCATCGTCGGCCAGATCCACGGCCAGGACGACGAGCTGGTCCGTCTCTACTGGGAGAACGGCAAGCTCTACTTCGCCAACGATCACGCCGGCTCCAGCAATGCCGAGACGAAGTTCTATTTCGTGAATGCGTCCGGCCAGCAGCCGAGCGTGTCCCTCGACGAGCGCTTCTCCTATACGATCAACGCCAAGGGCGACACGCTCGAGGTGACGGTCTTCGCCGACGGGCAGATCTACAAGTCGGTCAGCAAGATCAACAGCGTGTGGCAGTCAGATACGTTCTACTTCAAGGCCGGTGCCTATCTCGGCGCGAACGAGACCAACGGCACGGGCTACGGCCAGACCTCCTTCTACGCCCTGAACTTCAATCACAACGGCACGGTCACGACTCCGACGCAACCGACCCCGTCGACCCCTGCTCCTGCCCCTACTCCTGAGTCGAAGGACAATGCGGTCACGGCAGCGGACGATCGCTACGCGGCGATCGAGGATAAGGCTCTGACCGTCAGCGCGGCACAGGGCGTTCTGGCCAACGACACGGCCGCCGATGGCGGCAAGGTCGCGGTTGCCGGGACGTTCGCCACCGCCCAGGGCGGCAGCGTGCAGATCAGCGCCGATGGCTCCTTCGTCTACACCCCGAAGGCCGATTTCTTCGGCTCGGACAGCTTCAGCTACACCGCGAAGGATGCTGACGGCGACACGGATGCCGGCACTGTGACCCTCGCCGTTGCCGATGTGGCGGAGACCAGCACGCCCACCACCCCGACGACGACTTCGCGGCCGACCACCACGAAGACGCTCTCGGGCACGAGCAGCTCGAACAGCCTGACGGGCACGTCCGGCAACGATCTGATCGACGGCAAGGGCGGCGACGACCAGATTTGGGCCAAGAACGGCAGCGACGTGCTGATCGGCGGCACCGGCAAGGACACCTTCACCTTCGACACGATGCCGAGCAGCAAGAATGTGGACGTGATCGTCGACTTCAATGTGGTCGACGACACGATCCGCCTCAACGACTCGGCGTTCACCAAGCTCAAGTGGGGCAAGCTGTCGGCCGGCAGCTTCGTGGTCGGCACGAAGGCGTTGGATTCCGACGACCGCATTGTCTACGACAGCGACACCGGCTCCCTGTCCTACGATGCGGACGGCTCCGGCTCAATCGCGGCAATCAAGTTCGCCCAGATCGAGAACCGCGCCATGCTCACGGCGGCCGACTTCCTCGTCATCTAAAACAAGCCTGATCCATCAGGTGTGACGCGGCCCCGGGCAACCGGGGCCGCTTTTCTTTTGCGTGCCGCGCAACAGCCTGCCTTGGGTGATAGAACGCAACAGATCGGGAGAGCGGCCTTCTTCATCATGGGCTAGGTGCAGACCTCAAGGCGCTCATCGTATAGATCGCCAAGGCCGTACAGATCAGGCCAAAGGCGATGGCGTCCACCCATCCGAATGCCTCGCCGTAGACGAGGACGCCGAGTGCCAGCTGGCCGGACGGCGCCAGGTATTGCAGGAGGCCGATTGTGGATAGCTTCAACCGCTGCGCTCCGGCCGCAAACCAGATCAGCGGCGCCGCCGTGGTGAAGCCGGTGAGCACAAGAAGAACATCGAGACCGACCTGCCCTCGGAACGCCGCAGCGCTGCCATCGGCGAAAGTCAACGCCAAGTAGCCCAGCGCCAGAGGCGTGAGCAGCAGGGATTCGATGCAAAAGCCCACGAGAGGCGCCACGAGCACGATCTTTCGGACCAAGCCATAGAAGCCGAAGCTGCATGCGAGGGCCAAGGCGACCCACGGCATCTCACCGGAGAAGATCCCCAGAACGAGAACGCCCACGCCTGCAAGAAGACACGCGGCAACCTGCGCGGGATGCAGCCGCTCCCGCAGGAAGAGCACCCCCAGTACTACATTCAGGAGCGGGTTGATGAAGTAGCCGAGGCTCGTCTGGACCAGACGTCCGGAATTCACGGCCCAGATATAAATCAGCCAGTTGATCGCAATCAGTCCTGCCGAGATTCCGAGCAGAAGAAGGCGCTGGCCGGAGAAGACCGCCTCGACGAGCTTTCGCCATTGCCCGAAGGCAAAGATCAACCCGAGCGCGAACAGGCTCGCCCACACGATGCGGTGAGCGAGGATCTGAAGCGGCGGTATGGACGAGAGGAGCTTGAAATGCAGCGGCACCGCCAAGCCCCACATGAAGAACGCCGCGAGCGCATAGAGAACGCCAATTCTCGTCCGGCGCGCCTCGGAGGTCTCTTGTTCCAGTCCCATTGATACCGACCTATCCGACAGTGTGAGCGCAGCAACCTGCGACAATCCCTGCCTGGGTCGTAGTCCAAATCCTGGGGACGGTATAGCCGCCAGCGAGGCGGACTCTGCCCATGATCGGAGTACGATCGGCCGCTATGCCTTTGAAGGGCAGATCTGATCAAATGTCTCGGGGGATGCCTCGAACCTGCGAGGTCGAAAACCACTTACTTTGAAGTGGTACAGCCGCCCCGGCTCGAACGGGGGACCCCCAGATCCACAATCTGGTGCACCTTGTGGTCACAAGTGATCATTAGGCTACAAAAGCGTTCTTTCTCAGCTACTTGACGAGCAGACCACCAGAATCTAGTAATCATAAGTGGCCTCACGGGCTCTCCTCGCTGCTTACCAGGCGCTTACCAGATGGCAACTCATGCGCTTCACTCGTCAGTCGGTCAACGCCCTCACTATTCCCGACGGGAAGCCGTACCACATTGAATGGGACGAGGCGCTCCCGGGCTTCGGGGTTCGGGTTAATCCAACGGGAAAGGTCTGGGTTGTACAATACCGGGCCGCGGGGAAGTCACGGCGGGAAACCCTTGGCCGTGTTGATACGATCTCGCTTGATGTCGCTCGGGAGACCGCACGGAAAACCTTGGCTCGAGTGCAGCTTGGCGCCGACCCTCTGGCTGAGAAGGCGTACGCGGAAGCCTTATCCAGGGTCACGTTTGAGGCTGTAGCCGCCCGATACCTGAAGCATGCCCAAGTCCGCCTCAAAGCCCGAAGCTATGAAGAGGTTGAACGGCATATCAAGAAACACTGGTCCCCCCTACAAGGGCTCCCCGTTCACAAGATCGAACGCGCCTTGATTGCCACGAACCTCGAAAGGATCGCCGAGGATAGCGGTCCGGTTGCATCGAACCGCGCCCGCTCTGCCCTTTCATCCCTTTTCGCCTGGGCGATGGGCACCGGCCTTGTAGAGGCTAATCCGGTAGTTGGGACGATCGCGGCAGCCCAAGAGGTTTCCCGGGACCACGTCATCAGTGACGTTGAGCTTGCTGCAATCTGGAACGCCTGCCGCGATGATGATCATGGCCGGATTGTTCGCCTGCTAATATTGACGGGCCAGCGGCGTGATGAGGTCGGCGGCATGAAGTGGCAGGAGCTAGACTTGGCAAACCACCTGTGGACCCTGCCGGCCAGCCGGACTAAGAACTCCCTTGCCCATGAAGTGCCCCTTCCAGAGACCGCCATTGCGATCCTATTGAACACCCCTAAGCGTGAAAGACGCGAGTACGTGTTTGGCGAGGGCAAGGGAGGATTTAGTGGCTGGAGCAAGTCGAAGAAGCTCTTGGACGTCCGGATAGCAGGCGCCGGGGCAGCCATCCAGCCTTGGCGCCTTCACGATCTCCGCCGAACTGTAGCGACCCGCCTAGGCGACCTCGGTGTACTTCCTCACGTTGTAGAAGCTATCCTGAATCATGTCTCAGGTCACAAGGCAGGAGTTGCGGGCATCTATAACCGCTCCCTGTACCGTAGTGAGAAGCGCAATGCGCTGACTCTATGGGACGCACACGTCCAAGCACTGCACAGCACGGCCAGCCCGATCTTAGGATGATTTCGTGAACGCAAAAAGCTGCGAAAGCACGGTAAAGGACCCCAGCGAACCCTCACCGCCGTGCGAGATCACGCCTGATGCAGTTGACCGCATCATTGAGAGCGTGCGACCCGAGAAGCTCAAACAACCCGATAGGGACAAGCTTCTCAAGTACTTGCAAGAGATTCAGCGAAAGTACCGTTCGCTCTGCTTGGAGAGCGTCCACCTTACTGTACGTGACCTCGAGAGGCACATGAGCGCCCTCGAGAAGCACCTGAAGGCAGTCAAGAAGATACTACCAGTGTTCCAAAACACCCAAGCGAGGACCTTTAAAGCCCTTGAGGCCAGCGCGAAAACGCAGGAAAAGAGCAGCCATTCAGCCACCGATGTCGAAGAAGCACTCAATAATTTATCAGTGCATACACACGACGTCCTTTCTTTGATCTCAACCTTCCGAAGTCAAGAAAAAGAGTTCCTGAGGAAAGGCGCGCCTGAAAAATCCAGCCTATATTCTATGAAACAAATAAACTGGATGATAAACAACAAGGACTGGCACCCGATTTTCTCGAGAGCCAAAGCTCAATTTCATCCGGCATACGAGATCATTCTCTACTCTCTCCCCTCATGTTACTTCGAAATCTTCGGCGAGCAGAGCAGAGGGGGTAAAGTGCCTGCTACTGGGAAGTTTGATGGCCCTTCCATCCGATTCACGGTGAAATCCCTCCTTGAACTGGGCGTTTTAAACCCGAAGACAGAAGCACCTTTCACGGAGAACCAGGTCGGGGAGCTCTGGAACCACCACCTTCGATTTAAAGATTAGGATGGGCAGGCGGTAAGAGGCCTATCCGCGAAGAGATTATTGCCTCCAAATGCCGGTGTCCTTAACGGGCGCAGGTCCAAGGAACCGCGCCGGCAGGAAGCCTTCAAGCGGGCTTTGATAACATCCTGCCTGTGTTAGCGGGTCGCTCGCCAAGTTTGCGGGAAACCCGTTATAGGAAACGCGCGGGGTCTGGCGCATCTCTTGTTCATGACGATCACGAAAGATCGGCAATGACGAGAGAAGACCATGAGTGAAGCATTAAGAACTCTTCCAGCAGAACTGGCCCAGCATCGAGTTCTCAACACGAACGACACAGCACGCTTCTGTGCAGTCTCCGTCGTGCACTGGCGACGCCTTTATCGTAAGGGCCTCGTGCCTGACCCTGTAAAGCTAGGGCAGCGCCGGCTTGGATGGCGCCTTTGCGATCTGATTGGCTGGCTTGACCGTCGGGCAACGGGCGGCTGACCTCTAAGACCCCACTTATCAGTGCAACACTGCACCTCGGTGATGCCGCACATCCCTGGGAAGCTCGCAGTGATCATCCCATACTAGAAACATGAACCATGATAATTGAAGACGGACTTTCGACTGAAACGCTGAACGATCGCAATCCGGACGGCGACTTGGTATTCCCCATCCATGAGACACCGGAGGAGAGGGAGAGAAAAGCTGCGGCTGCCGAGAAGAAGCAGCAGTTTGAGCGAAGCAAGTTTATCGGACGAGCCAGTATCGAGCGATGGACAGCCCCGGGCCCAGCTCCCGCAATTCCATGGGCTGTTCGTCCACTTTTCCCTCGGGGAATGGTTACACTTCTCCCCGGTGAAGGGGGCGTTGGCAAAAGCCTGCTCTGCCAGACCGCGGTAATTTCCGTTGCCTCAGGGGAACCGTTCCTCGGCTTGGAGGTTACACGCGGCTCGGCTCTGGGCTGGTTTGGAGAGGACCCCGAACACGTCCTCCATGAGCGCCACAAGCGCATTCTCCGCGCCACCAAAGTGGACGAGGCTATGCTACGGAAGCGAGCCTTCATCCTATCGACCTTCGGGAAGCCTGAGTCCGTGCTGTTCGACAGCAAGGGACCTACATCAGCACTTACAGAGCTGGAAAGCTCACTCGGCTACATAGATGACCCGTCGCTGTTAGTGATCGACAATATAAGCATCGCATTCCAAGGAGACGAGAATATCCGTTCCCAGGTCACAAGTTTCCTGACTCATATGAATGCGGTTGCTCATAAGCACAACGTCGCGATTGTGCTCGTTGCACATGCGTCAAAGACGAAAGGTGACGGCGCATTTCTCGCCTCAGGCTCAACGGCATGGTTCAACGCGAGCCGCAGTGTCGTAGGAGTGGAAGGTGGTGGGAAGCGGCGCGACCAGTCAGTTTGGGTGAAGCACGCCAAAGCCAACCACTCAGCCAAACACCCTGCGATCGAGCTGCAATGGCGCGACGATGTCCTGGTCAGGACATCAGACGTCACGGGCACACTGCAGTCGACGGCGGACCACGTCTTTGTTGCCTGCCTTGCGGAATGCGAACGGCTAGGGCGTCCCGTCTCTCATCTGCGTCGTGCTGGCAACTTTGCGCCTCGGCTTTTCCAGAGTTTTCCGGCTGCGAAGGAGGCCGAAACAGGTGTCGATGCACTAACAGAAGCAATGGAGCGCCTCTTTGCCTTGAGGGTCATTGACCTGAAGCCCTACGACAGACCAGCCAAAAACCTAAAAAGGGTCGTGCTCTCGAAGTAATGCTCCACCAGCCTCAACGAAATTGATTGATTTCGTCGTACACGCTCAGCCGAGGACCGGGACAGAGTCTCCCACCCAGCGGCGGTGCCGGCGTGGAAGGTAAATATCTGATTTTATAATTAAAATCGCACCGGGGCAGAGATTGCTGTCCCGGTGGCGTGTTCGGTCCGTCCCGGTCTTCTTGAAGAGTTCTAAGTATCTGAAATGAAAGGCAAGTCCCGGTGTCTTGGTCCCCTTCCCTTTCAGGGGATGAAAAAGGAGGTTTTCTAAGAAAGAGAAACGAAAGATCTTCGAAGCCGAGAAGCTTGAGTAATCTAGCTGTGCGAATCTCCAGTCGATGGATTGGGAGCTTCGTCCGACGTCAGAACGCGTCTCGATCATGTGATGCCTCTACTATCCGCATCACTCAAGCCCTGATGTGCCCTTGCAAGCCCACGCGGAGATCAGATGGCCAAGACCACGCGTTGCTCATTTTCGCGGTGCTCTTCTTCGGTGAAGTGCCAAACCTAAATTTTTGGCCATCAGGGCGGAATTGCAGCCATGGTAGCGCCGCTGTGGTGCTCAAAATCTAGGCTGCTCACCTCCCTATGGTTCAACCTTCCTCTAGCGACGACACAACATGGCTTGATCAGGTCAAAGCAGGTGACTTTTCGGCCATTCCCGATCCCTTCATGTGGGATCAGGCCCTCCTGTTCAGCCAAGCCATCGGCAACATGTACCGCCATGCACGGGCCGTGGGGTTGCCGAGGCCGAGCGACCTGTACGAAGAGCGGCTTGAGGAAGCCAAGCGCATGAGACGGTGGCGGGGCACGACGGTCGAGCTGTGGGTGATACTTTGGTATTCGTACCGCCTCGGAATGATGGCACTAGACCTGCCTGCCCGTGGAGACGAGCCATATTTGGACCAGCTTTGCATCCAGCTTCGTAGACAACTTCAAAATTTGAGTCCGGACAATAGGGCCATCCTTATGACGCTCATCGGAATTGCGTGGACCTCCAACTGTTATCCTTTGCGTGGGAAGGAAACTACGTGATCGCCAATCTCATTGATCATCGGGCCAACCCTTTCAATCCACACGTTCATGCTGTTTTCGAGCCTGCATGCCATGATAATGCACGAACGTTCGATGGCACTGAGTTTTTCCCGTGGGATGAAGCCGTCCAGCATCCGGACTACTTTATCGTGCAGGACCAGCCCAATACTACCGTCCGGGAGGCCATCATGCGGGCCGAACGTGATTGGGCAATTCCGGTGACTGTCTTCGTCTATGACTGTGAGGCAAAGCCGTTAGGTTAGCGAGCTGCAGGAGCCCTAGGCTACCTTTGGTGGTGAACTCATATTCATGGTCCCCCTGCGACGCACCCGAACCTTCCTGGTGAAGACTTAAGCTCCACCAAGTCTCCTCCAGCGCCCGGTCAGCTCATCGAGGCAAAAGGGTCTGACACCATGTGTCAGGAACTCCAAGAGTTCACCCTACTTCGACGTGGCGGGAAATTGATATTCGAGCGCTTCAGCCTTATCAACGCCAGTTAGGGTCACTTCACCGCGTATTTTAGCGGCCAACTGATCAAGCGGCTTGAATATGAAACGCACTCTTAAGCACCCCTCTCCCGCCTCCAACCCTGCAACGACGGCCAAGAAAAAATCAGGATCGTTCTGTGCCGCCTCGACTTCGCTTGGCGTCAAGGTCACATCCGTAGGGAATGCCGCACCTGAACTCATTTTGATCTCATAGCATTGACGTAGCTCATCGATGGCGTCGACGCCGATGCCTCGCCTTTGCCGAACGTCCCGAATATGCTCCGGGTCTAACCGGAGGGCGCGCTTAACAGCGTCAAGTGCCAACTGCTCCCGGTCACTTGTGGGGGGAAGGACCGTTCGGGTCGGCTGATCAGGCTGCTTTGCTCCATTTCTAGGTGCCGTATCAAAGGTCCTCCCAGCTTGCCCCTTCGTGCGAGACTTGACGAATACCACACCGCTGCTGCTGGTACCCTCGTTCACGATTGTACCCTGTGTTGGCTCAAGCTCTTCGATGTTGCGCAGCTGGCGAACCTGAACAACCGGTGGTGACTTGGTGGAAGATTTAACGGTCTCCGTCTTTGGCGCCTTTGAGCGGCCTTCGTCTCGCCCAGAGGCCTGCGCCTGCAGGTCCGCCAACCGGCCGATGGTACTTGCCGCCTCTGGCTTTGTCGAAGGAAGCACGATTCTATTGGCTGCCTCACCACTACTGGCTCTCCGCCAGACCGAAGTCCAAGCCCAAGCCAGCTTTTGTCTGTCCCCCTGGAAGAGCGAGGCTATTGCCTGCCCGCCGGCTTCCGACGCTTCTGCATCTTGTAGGCTGCGGACTACGAAGGTGAGTGGTTCCCGCATCATGTGGGCGCGGACTGGAAGGCGGATGACCGGCTGATCTTCCAACTGCATTGTTATTTCGAGTGCAGGATCAATAATGAATCGGGCTCGGATAAGCTCGCTCCAGCTGCAACTTAGCGACTCGTGAAGGCCTATGTCATTGCGGGCGAGCTCGTCACCAAGAAGCGCGACCGTTTCGGCGAACATCTTCCTTTTGGCTTCACCTTCTACGAGCCCCGCACTGCTCAACGACTGAGGAGCGAAGTCTTCCAGTCGAAGGCGAATAACTCCCAACGGAGTGAGCAAGGGCTGCAGGTCCGAAAAGCTCGTGAACCCGGGCCGCCAGACATTCAGCCCTGGAACGTCTGCCCGTGCAATAGCTTCACCATCCAGAACGTACATTGGGCGTGAAGTTGACCACACGCTCCCTATCCAAAGCGGCAGGCGGCGCAATGCTGCTCGTAACTGGGGAGAAGCCTCATCGATCAGAGCCGCCAGTGCCCGAAGCGTCATCAGCATTACGCCCTGATCGGTCGAAGACAATGATGAACTTCGCGCCAATTCCCGGAGCACGGCGACACAATCATTTGCAGCCGGCTCTGGTACGTTCAGGGCAGCCCATAGCGGTTCCAACCCCCTAATGTGCGGTGCGAAAACCCGATACTCCCCAAATATCGGTGGCCCGCGCAGGACAGCCTCTGGCGAGCTCCATTGACCGCCGGCGAGCAGAAGCCCTTTGCGTCCCGGGGAGGCCCGGAACGCATTCCGAAGGCGCTGCGGCGTCATCGCCCGGCCAGCCTTTATGTCAGCAGCATTGGTCTGAAGGTCGGCTGCCAAGAGTTGGTAGGCGGTATGAGCCTGCTCGACAACTTCGGGCGTGATGGCCTTGTCACGCAAGTGCTGCAATCTGGAGATGAGATCATCGCCCGAGGGACCTAGCCGGATGCCGAGAGCTTTTAGGAGATCAGTGCGTAGTATCCTCTGGTCTATCTTGGCCAGATAAACGCTGCGGTCCGCTCCGTAGGTTAGGCGATTGGCATCCGTTGGCAGCACCAACTGGCTCGGAGCTCTGAGTGTACCATTGCCGCTAGGCAACCACGCTGTTGACGCAAGGCGGGCAAGCCAAGTGGCCTGAACCTCGCGTGGCTCGGTCCAATAACCGTTGTAGCCAATCACTGCCGTCGCGGTCTGATGATCAGCGTAGCGCCGCTCCCAACCACGACTAAGGACAGCAAGGAGTGCCAGCGCACGCTTACGCCTCACTTTGGCCGGGCTGGACTGAATGTCCCTCACCACCGCGTCCAGATCAGGTGACCATCGATCATCAAGAAGATGATCAACATACTTGCCATTTCTGATCGCTCTAAGCTGCGCGTCGGGGCGGTCGACCCCTGCCACCGGGCTCGCGGGCCGGCTGTCCCGGGACCATTTCACTATCTCATTTGGTGGTACGATAAGCCGCGGGTCGCGGGATGCTCCAAGAGCAACCAAGAACCTTTGTGCGCCCGCTTCAGTACGGCCACGGTCATGCTTGAGGAGCTTTGCGTAATCTGGTTCAAGCCAAATCAGCCCGGGTGTCCGCCCCGCGGCCTTGGCAAAGCTGTCCGTTTCCCGGTCAATAGTGGATGGGAGGTAAGCTTGGCAGGGACGCGCCCAGCTTCTGATTGGGCGAGGTGAGCGGCCCTGATAGACAAAAGTGCGCAGTTCGATGTTAGCGCCAATTTTGGTACCCATGTCCCGCTGCTGGTCACGAGCGAGCTGTGCCCAAGCATCACGAAGGGCGAGAAGGTCATCATCTTCAAGCCGCACTTGCTCGCCGACCGGCTCATCAGAACGAGCAAGCAGTCGCAGAGCGTCGATTGGTAGATCGCAGGATTCGCGCAAAGCCTTACTTGCCAAGAGCTTTGCGACCACTTTTTTGGCTTCGGGGGTATCCTCCATATACGCACTATGCAGCGGCAGTGCCAAGCCAAGCCGTCCTGCAAGGCTTTGCAGATTGTCGCTCCGGACGAGCACACGTAAGCCGTTAGGGGATGGGCAGCTTACGATCCTTCCATCGGCGAGGAGAAGAGCATTCTTTTGTGAAAACTCGGTCCATAATCCGTGGTCAATCGCAAGCGCGGCCATCGACACGAACCAACTTGGTTCACGACCTGCAATTTGGCCAGGGTGGTCGAACAGTTGTAAGGCGTCTGCCGGACCCAGCAACCGAGACTTCCCAAGATCATCTAACACTTGCCGCCAGCGTCCATGCTCGTCTCGGCAGGTTCTCAATATGGCTGAATGGCCCACCGCCAGTGTCTCTACATCAGAGGTGGTCAATAATGCTTCGAGGACTTGGCTCTCGTAAGCAATCTTGGAGAGCGGCACAGACCCAGAGTTTGTCGGCAGACAAAGGTCAGAGACAAGCCGGGAGTGAGATGCGCCAACAATTGAATCAATATACTCCTTGCGCACCCACTCGCTGGCCTCGATGTCCTCACAATGTAGAGGAACATGGCGCCAAGCGGAGGAAGGATCGCGGTTGAATGCATCGAGTGCTACTGCGCCAAGCGTCCGCCCAAGATCAGCGAGGCGTTCCTTGTTCCACCCATTCGCAAGGATGGTCGACCGCGCCCCGTCCGGATCGAATTGGGCATTCAGGCTGATTGGAGCATCGACCCTGATCGGTAGGGGTACACGGTCATGAAGCCCTCCCATCTGGCCGACGTTTGACCAGATACAGATTCCCAAAGGAGTGAACTTTCCCGTAGCCTTATTCAGGCGTGCCGACCCCCTGTTAACGGGCTGCTCCGTCCAATAGCGTAGAAGCTTAATGCCTGCTGCTTCAAGCGGTGACGTGACCTCAAGTGTGTCATGCCGGACAGCACGGAGGTGGGCTCCGATGTACAATTCGGCGTTGCGAATAGGTCCTGCGACGACGGAGTAAGTTCGGCTTTCTTCAGGCGCGTCAAGATTGCAAAATGAAAGCCAGCGGATGTGTCGCAAAAAGATCAGGCTTGCGACTCCAAGAGAGTCTACGGCCTCGTAAAATTCAGCATCCTGTACCTCAGAATTTAGAGGCACTATCAGCATCGTATCCCGTCTATCAGGTTGGTACACATCATTGATTGGCAAAGCAGGCTCAACCAACTCGGGAGCTTCATCAAGCATGGCGAAGTGGAAGGGCGCGCAGTGCATCTCCAGAGGGCCGCCCAGTGCCTTAAGCGTTTTCTGCCCGATGCCGAAGCGTCCTGACGCTTCATCATCATCAGCCTTGGTGGATAGCCACGGCAATACCATAGCACCCACATGCGCCAGTGAGACGGGGTTGCCATTGTGGATTAGCAGAAGCTCTCGACGCGGTTCACGACGCAAGACAATCCGTAACTCTGAGGCCCCTAGATCATCGGCGTTTTGGAGGGCTTCCGAGAGGCCTTGGAACAACCTCGGACTGAGCATGGCGGCACCGACTTCCGCGCCACGTTGGCTCGCGCGAAATATTGGCCGCTGCTGGCGGATGATCTCTGCGAAAGCCTCTATTGCGCCTTGTGCCCACGGCAGGCTTGGCTGGCTGGGCACCCAAGCAGTATTTGGCCAAGAGTCACATAATTTCTGGGCGGCGTGACTGCCATTCTCGCGCTCAGACCTTTCGGGCAATATATCCTGTACGTCCATGAACATGCTCCCCAGCATCTTCATCAGCGTATCAGTGTGGACTGCCGTTTCAAGGACACTGGACCTTTAACCAGCTCCTCCTGCACTGCCGCTTTTGGAACCCATCACATATTAAGCAATGAGTGTCTGCGTTACCGAAGCGACCGAGGTAAATTCCAAGTTCGATTTACTATTCCGAAGATGCAACCCACTTTCCGGCGTGATTGCGAATCGGCAAGGCCGACGAGGCTTCTCAAATCACTTCCAAAGCAGCTGAACCTTCTGAGCCAGAGCTGCGTCATTTCTGCTCCGACTGGATTACCTGATAATCGGATACTTATCGAAGAGAGGGCACTGGAAACGCTAAATACTAATCCACCGACCTTACACGGGCTGCTCAACCGCCCTTCTAGGCAGTTCAGCGGAGCAACGTGTTGTAGTGTGGACTGAGAAGCCTTGCCCTTTTGGTATCCGCAAATCAGGGTTAGGCGAAAATCGATATTCGAAGGCCTTCAGATGCCACTGCTTGACCGAGAAACCGTCATTCGCATTCACCTAGACCGGCTGGCTGAGATTGTCACGAAGGATGCCCCCACCGCAGCCGACGCGCTCTACGCCAGTGTGGCCCTCCGTTGGCTGGCGGACGATAACCCGCTCGGTCGCGTTGCTAGGGAATTTAGCCTGCCAATGAACGTACTGGTGCCCGATCTGACTGATGTTCCAATCGAGCAGTCACTGCTCTTTGTATGTGGCGGGTATCGGCTTGGGAACAGGTATGTTCAACCATACTACCTCTACCGGGCAGCCGGGGAGAAGAGCATTTTTCGGAGACAGTATGAGGACCAGCTAAGCAGATCACCGATAAAGCATACTTTTAGGGAAGTAAGGCTGGGGAATTTCTGGACTTCGCCGAGTATGGCGATCACAGGCAATTTGCTAGATCGCAATTGTGTTATTCGATTCGTAGCAAACAAGTGTGGGGGAGCACACCACCACGAGGATGAGACAAGGCTCAATCAGGTGGAAAAATTCATCGCCACGATGGGCGAATCCTTTCACCTTCCAGATGATGGAATATCCATGGTATTCTCAGAAACGATCGGAACCGCTTGGTTTCTCATCAACAGCCCCGATATTCACGTCTTGCGTTTGAAATTGGCTGGCACACCAAGAGCGGAGATTCTGCCATTCCAGTCTCAGTTGGCCAGCGATTCCACTAATACCTGATGTACGAATACCGCGGTAGAGAGCATTGCATGTAGATACGTTCGGGACTCTGGCTAAGCCCACGGCGGCACAAGCAGCCGCTTATAGCCGTGTACCAAGATGGGACCGAGACCCGCAACGTCAGGCTAATCCAGTGCAGATCAGAGGCACTAATAGAACTGGAATATCCCCTACTGCCTGACGTAGCACCAGCATCGGGCTTGTATGGAAGGGAGTGGGGCGCGCCTGTCTGAGCAAGCGTGCAAGTTAGCTCGATAGCTTATCCTGGTATCTTCCGAAGAACGGAATAGGTCCGACGTGTCCGAGATACTCAGAGGTAAGAGCATAGATTTTGCCGCCTGTTTTCCGCCATCGTTCGCAGAACGAGTAGTCCTCACCAAGCGCAAAGCCCTCATTCACCACGGTGTCAAAAAAGCCATGGTATGTCGGACGTGTGTACCACGCCGCGGATGGGTCGTTACGGTACTCTGCGACGGCACCGCTGCTCATCATTCGAAGAAGTGCGCCACGGCTGACGAGTAACAATCCCGTCGCAATATGAGTCACCTCAATGAAGTCACTTTGTTGCAATATGGGTTCGTGTTTAACGGGATATCCTAGGTGGGATGACAACCACTCACCTAAGCTCTCCGTCTCGCCCGCATCATTCAGACGGTAGGTCAGTGGAAGCTCCCGAAACGGGTAGAGACCGCCCACGACATCGTATCCAGAGTCGATAAGTTTCAGCACAGATTGAGGCGTAAAGATCACATCAGAGTCGATGAACAGAACGTGCGACAACCCTGGAGATTGGGCCACCAAACTAGCCATTTGATTGCGCGTAGCTTGAAGCAACGAGCTCCTCCGGATCAGCACATCAAACTGTATCCCCTGCGGCGCAGCTCTAATAAGGTCTATGACCGACTTCATGTATTCGTGTCTGACTGTTCCGTCAGCTGTTGGGGTTGCAATAAGAATGTTCGCAGAAGTCGGAGCTACTTCAGGCATAGGCCACCATCTAGCACTTACAGAAGGGCACCTTCATAGTTCGAGGGTGGCTGAGATGGAAGGCTCTTATCTGCAGATCGCATCATTAACGTGAGAACCCGTCCCTAAACTACCGAAACGAGTTCTCTTTGTGCAATGCGGAGTTTCTGGACCTGAGACCCTCTCTTTCCATTAGGCGAGCCTCTTACCGTAAAACGACCGTTTTTCGGATGCGAGTTGACCGGGGCGTGACAATACCGCTTTTCGTCTATTTCGTGTCCGGAAACTGAACTCGAAAACTCCTTGTCGGAATACTCCGCATCTCACTGTTTCTCGGAGTGGACCATGCGAGTTGGATACGGACGGGTTTCAACGGTCGAGCAGAACCTCGACCTTCAAATGGATGCGCTGACCAGAGCCGGGTGCGAACGAATTTTCACCGAACACGCATCGGGGGCACAACGTGACCGCCCGGAACTTGCGGCGGCACTCAAGTATATGCGCGAAGGGGACGTTCTCGTCGTTTGGCGCCTCGACCGGTTAGCTCGCTCCCTAATTCAATTGATTGAAACCGTCGAAGACCTTCAAATGCGTGGGATCGGATTTCAATCCGTCACAGAGGCCATAGACACCACCACGCCAGCCGGAAGGCTGACATTCCACATTTTTGGTGCAATGGCCGAGTTCGAGCGCGGGATTGTCCGGGAAAGGACAATGGCGGGACTTGCGGCGGCCAAGGCGAGAGGACGCCGAGGTGGACGGCCGTCCGCACTTGATGCCGACAAACACAAGATCGCTCACGCCCTCATTCAAGACGGACAGCTTACGATCAAGCAGATCGCCGCCCACCTTCGTGTCGCCCCTTCGACCCTTTACGCCCACGGACTGGTGCGAAGCTCACGCTAGTCATGCTTCGGAACTAGTTGCCAAACTAGGCCGTCTGTTCTGAATCGATCGCTGCGTAGCCGCTACAACAGAATCTGCGAACTCAGGGTCTACGAAAGGCACCTGAGCAAAACAGAGATCCCTCTCGCCTTCCAGCTTCGCAAGTAGATGTCCCCGACCAAGCAGGCGCTCTGCTCCCTTTTCACCCAACGCGATTTCTGATGTTCCCTCCGAGTCCACTCTTAGAATGAGACGATTCCCGAGGTTCGCACGAAGTTGCATTGGCATGACATGGGCATCGGGGCGCTGTGCGGCGAATACCAGGTAAATGCCGGCTGCCCGCGCTTTAACGCCCAAACGTTGCACAACGGACGCCACAGCCTCTTTGTAATCTTCTGTCAACATCCACTCGGCAAACTCGTCATGGATCAGCCAAATCGCTGGCAAGCGCTCAGAAGGAGTAACCTTAGCGTTATAGGCAGCCAGATTGGAAACACGAGCTTGCTTGAATCTGCCATAACGCTGGTCCATCTCAGTAACAAGTTCAGTCAAGCGCTGAGTAGCGACCGTCTGGTCGTCAATAATCCCGGTGTCGAGGTGTGGAAGGTCCTCAAATGCAAAGTAATCCACGCCCTGCTTAGGATCAATTAGGAGAATTCTAGCCTGTTCGGGCGTGTTCGTAGCTGCAATACCCAAGATGATATTCTGCATGAGTACGGATTTGCCGCTTCCGGTGCTGCCTGCGATGAGCGTATGAGGCGCATGGCTTCGCCCCGGGGACAAATACAGCAGCGTGCCGTCGTTCTCCCGAACTCCAATCAGGAGGTCTTGGTTGCCCCATCCTTCGGAATTGTGCTTCCATTTCGACCACAAAGTCTCAATGCTAACTACCTTCCGTGCAGGTCGCTCAACAGCCAAAATGACAGCTCCGGGCTCTGGCCGGATTGAGATGACATTCAGGCCAAACGTGGTCAGCATCTCAGACCGCTTCCTCGTCACTTGTTCAACGGTGAGATTGGCGCTCCCTGCAAATTTCAGTAGAGCACTGTTCGGCGTTAATGCGGAATCCACTAGCTTGGCTTGCAACTGCAGCTGTTGCAGTGCGCTCCTCGTCGCAGCTGAGATGCGGGCTAGCCACTCCTGTTCGGCGAAACCCTCCTCATCCGAAGTGCGGGACGACAAAGCTAAAGCTGAAATCGCAGGGTATGCCCAACCTGAAACGGGTAGGTCTAGATTGTCTTCCTCGGGGATTACACGTTCTCCCACAACTTGAGAGACATCTGGTGTGGAGGATATAGATATCTCCGGTATTTCATCAGATGCAGGTTGGCTCGTCACCGGCGCAATAGGGGCGGACGACTGGACCTCTTCATTTGACCCAGGTCGTCTCCAAGTAAGTACGGGAGAAACATGATCGGCTCCGATGAATCCTCGACGGTTGGGCGTTCTCTCATCCCGCCAGTAAGCCTGGAGTAAACGCTTCAAATCCGACCGCCCGTAAACCTCCTGGAATGCCCCTGAGACCCCCGACACTTCAGAAATATCTGTTGGCTCCGTTCCATCAGTAGCCGTAGGAACGAATACATGAGAGAACCCCACCAGGTTGATCTCGCAGTGCCCCTCGCGCATGGAACGACGCCACTCGCCAAGATCAACACCGCTAGCAGCCGGCACTCGGATACCATCTAACATCAGGTCCGCTAGCCTGGCGAGCCAGGACTGGCGGTCGAGGCGCTCTGGATTGCCGAATATAGCTTCCTCAACCCGGTGCAAGGTATCACGTAGTTGCTTTTGTGACTCCTTGCGCTTCACCGCTAAACTCGCAAGATCGATATACTTCGCTTCGCTCACCACCATTGAGATGCGCAGTTTCCCATCCGGGGTTATATGTGGGCTGATTGCAAGCAAATCTGCGAGCTGCTCCTCCCGCTGGCCAATCCAAGCAGCATAGTCGTCAAGGAAGTACCAGCCGACGAGGCTATCCCAGCCGAGCCAATTCCGCACGAGCCATCGGCTCAAGACAACACCGATTAGCTCGCTGGCGCTCTGCCCTCGCTTAGCGGCCCGCAACACGATATCACCAGAAACATCGTTAGCGTCCTCAATGAGACGGTCCGCGAGCGCTCTCAGCTCGGCATCAGTTAAGTCTAGGCCTAGTGAGCGGAGCCGATGTAGGATCATCGACCGGAGCAATCCTAGCGGCGCACGAGATGAAATAATTAGGTTTCGGCCCTGAGTTGCCGATTGTTTATAACGAATTACCCGAACTTCCTGATTCAACAATTGCCGCCGGTCAAGCAACTCGTCGAAGTTGACAACCCAATTTCCAAGATCGTGCGTTTCCTGGAAGATGCGAGAGGTACGTCCATCACGAAAATCGAGCTGTCGCGCCGGTAGTAGACGATGTGTCCCGTCGCCATCCCGGTCGCCTCGGAACACTGTGGAAACGGCAGTAAGATAGGCCCAACCTTCCAAGCTTTGTACTGGGCAGCACAAATACACTGCAGATTTCAGGTCGTCCGCCGCGGCCGGCCGCCGGCGCGACCAACGCGATGGAAGAAGCGTCCGAAAATCCGCGGGCTCCGCACGCTCAGAATACCACTCTACGCGGGCATGACGGGATATCACATCCTGCGAGAAAACAATGTCATATGGGCAGCCGTCTTTGGGGTCTGGGGGTGGCGCTTGGTCTGCGATGACGGCTATACGTAAGCGGGCCATAAAATCCTGCGTGGCCTCACTCGCGCTGTAGGCGTCAGCACCAGTTTCCGCACTGAGAATTGACCGATAAACATCTCGGAGCCTGCGGCTGTCTACGTGCCGGAGCAGTACTTGGCACCGAACATCCTCGTCGTCATCCTGTATCGATCCGATGCGCTCAACGACCGCTTGTGGTAAGCGCGCTGAGTCGCAGTTGAAGAGCACGACTGACATGTTGGTCCGCTCGTGCGGGTGAAGAGCTAAGTAGCGCCGAACGAGATCGAGCACACACGCGCTTCCCTCCAGAGGGTTTTCGTTAGTGTCCTCACTACCTTCGACCAATGCTACGGGAGGCTCGTGAAGGCTGTAATCCTGGATGAAGTCGCTCACAGTCAGCAGTTGCGGGCCGTCGGCTGTCCACGTGACTGCCGCCTCAGGATATAGCGGGTGCGAGAGGTCATGATTCAAATCACGAAAGAAGAGCCGCGAGTCACCGAACATGACCTCCCGCGTGCTTAACAAGTGTTCCAAGAGATCGGCCACCAAGCGTGCCTTTCTCCACATGGCACCAAGCCGCATAGGATGCCAGGGCGCTACCACTGCCACTGGTGCACCACCCTCGATAGGAACGACTCCAATTTGAAGAAGTGGCTTCAACAATAGGTCTCTGTTACGATCACCTTTTGCAAGGGTGGTCACCGCCTCGAGAAGTTCCGCAAAGGCTGTCAGCTGTTTTATGTTGGCAGAACCGCCAGCCCCATATTTTGGAAACTCGCGTATGGCGGTTTCGTACGCTGAAGCGAAGACTGCAAACGCTGCTTCAATATTACTAGCAGCCGCATCTGACAAAAGTCGTTGAGATCGGCAGGTGCTCAGATTAGCGCGCCAAAGTGCCCCAAGGTCTCGATCCACTTTGTAAATTGGAACGAATGAGCCACGGTCGCGGTCATATGCAGGAACAAACGTTCTGACGTTGCTCAAGTCAACAGTTCGAGCCCGCTCCTTAGCACTTGAGAACTCGCGTGAAGCACGACAGGCTAGGAATGGGTGCCGTGCTAAGCGGCTCCAATCATCTGCTAGTTGGCTGCTGACAGCATTAGCATCATATCGCCATACTACCTGCGCGGAACATGTCTGAAGATCGCCGGCCTCTGTCTCCGTCTCCAGCTCCAGTATAAACTTCAGCTGCAGCGCCGCCTTCGATACAGATCGGTTGAGCGTCCCTTTCCCAGTTGAACGCCAGCTATCGACTAGGTCAGTGAACTCGAACAGGTCACCAACATCCCAGCTCACCTTGGAACCGAATAAGCGTTTGAGGCCAGCATACCGGTGGGCGAAATAGACGCCGGCATCAACATTAATCTCACGCAGATCACGTTTTGTAGCCCTCTCGCAACGAATACGGAGCTTGCGGTTATCTCCGAGCGGTGCGCGATTGAACAGCGGTTCGAGAGCGGCTGATAGCCCTGCGATAAAATCGTCCGACTCGGTTGGCCGACCAAAGACGAACCGATCCCATGCAGATTTCAGCTTCCGGTCGTCCTTTACTTCGGTGCGATGAGCTTCGTAGAAGCTGACGTCGTCTTCACCTGGTTCAGTCGTACGGCGCCCGATCAGAAGCTTAAGGTACTCGCGGTCATCATCCGATAATAGGGTGGGCTCCCGTTCATCGTAGAAATCTAACGTAGCTTGGCCCAGGTTAAACTTCTCGCGAGACAATCCGTCGAAAAGTGGCTTGATCTCTTCCCACTCACATTCGGCCAGGGTCGCCGCTGGGGCGTTCCATCCACTTGGCGCAACTATGAATTCGACCACCGCTGGATGATAAACCTCAGGTATTACGTCGCGCACCTTTTCAAAGGCCACGCTGAGATCATCCTCGCTCAGTAGAAGTTGTGAAGATGTCTGTTTCAGAAGCAGGCCGGCTCGACGCTTTTGGGCCGCTGCATAATGAGCCCTCCAGGCAGAAGGGAAGCCGCGGGATTTTTCCTTTATGCCGTTAAAGTAAAACGTGTCGCGCGGGAGGCGCAAAGCAGGAAGAGCAGCACCAAGAGCATGTAGTAATGGGAGTCCATCAATCTGGATAGCGTCACGTATCCTCAGAATGTAAATCGCGAATCGATCCAAAGAGACGAGCCTAAGGTCACGCAGACCAGCCAGGCTCTTTTCCCACCACCGCAACTGCTCATCCATTAAGTGTAGATCGGACGATACTATGCGCACCCATAGGTCCAGTCGATCGAACAGCTCGGCCGGCCCGATACGGGCAATCTCGTTAAACGATGCGCTCTCATCATGCTCTACGTCAGCTAAAAGGAACGCGGCCTTCGAGCATGCGGCATTGCGAAAGTACGTCGCCGGCAAGGAGGTTAGTGCCTCGTCGGGCAGTCCATAGCCATCAAGGTAGTCGGCGGGCAGCTTCAACTCAATTTTGTCGCGAAGCACGGGATCAGAGAGCACAGCATGAGCAACGGCAGCGGTCTGCTCTGGGTTGAGGTTCAGGGCAAACCGCCCCGTCCCTTGTGCGCCAGGAGCATCGGGCATGAGTTCTTCACGGAGGATGGCAACCGTAACAGCGCCTACGAGCTGAGAAACAATCATTCGGCATTCACATTTCGCAAGGGGTTTTCCACGTATGCGCAGGCGTCTGATAAACGACGCAGCATGCCCAACGTGCGGAGGCGGCTCTCCAGGCGCTCGGAGTTTGCTTGGAAGGCTCTCTTGTCGAACTCCTCTGAGCTAAGCACATGGCGTGCTTCGCGCTCCCCGAACACTAGTCCGTACCGATCGAAGAGGAGTGCCAGGAACTCTCCGTATTCCATTCGCACTGGAACATTTGCGAGGATAATCGCTTTTAGAAGTTCATCGGTTGGCGCATAACGCAACCGATTGGTACCTCGACGGGACACTAGGCCAGCGCCGCCGCCATAACTCCGATGAACATTCGCTACATGTTGCCGGTGGCGAGTGAGGGCAGATCGACGCAAAGCTGCCAGTAGCGCGTCAGGTTCAGTTGGACCTTCATAATCATCGTCATCTCGCGGCCAACGGACTCGATCCCGAAGAATCTGACGGCAGGTCGCGAAGCCGTTGGGGTCGTCAGCCGCAGCGCGCCAGGCCTCAGATTGTCCGATATCCCGAATGTACGTTTCGATCGCCCGCTGTGGAAGTTGGTTATTGTGCAGATAGCTCATGACCGAAAGCTCCCGGATCAGCGTCTTTCGAGGAGCCACTACCTCACACACGAAGGTTGGTCTGCATTCCCGACAGAGCTCGGCAGCAACACCAAGTTGGTAGAGCGCAAGGTGAAAGGCGCCCAAGGAGACCAGGTGAGGGTAAGCATCAAAGCGCGGCAGCTCGAGTGCAAAGATCGAGAGCCAGTCCTGCGCGAGTGCGTCGAACGCAGGATGGTTAGCGTACGGCAGATAACTGTTCCCGCCGCGGTCCTGCCGGTCATCAGGGCGGTCGGGCTGCATCTGCTCAAGCAAGCGGTCACACGAGTCTCGCCCCTCAAATGCGCGTGCTAAATACGGACGCAGCGCCGAAGCATGGCGTGAGCGTACTAGCATTTGGTAGAGGATTTCACCGGTACGTCCGAAGTAGATGTACTCCCGGCTAGCTGAGCCTCCATTGACATTTAAGTCTTCGTAAATTGCGTGCCGGCCGAATGGAAATACGAACCGAGAGCTCCAGCGTTTGTTTGAGCCACTCTCTATGGTCGATGATCGGATCATACCAACGAGCGAGGCAAATTGGTGGAATGATCGAAAGCGCTTCTGAAGATATGAGAAATCCCGGTCTGGTACAGCCTGTGCGTTATCCTGCATCCAGGACAGCCAGTGCCGCCAGGCTGTAGCATTGTCGGCGTAACGTTCCGCAATTTCGAGAATGACTTCATTATTATAAAGAATATTGCGCAGATATAGGCGCTTAGTTGGGCGAAATTGTAGAATGAATGGTCTATCAGCGTCATCCAGCAAGCGGCCTTCATTGTGGCAGGCTTCCGCGACGGAAAGAAATTCGAGGAATATGAGCCATGGGCTTTGTGCATCCCAAAGCCGGTGGCCCCAGATTTGCTCGTCCACCCACATTGTATTTTCGCGATAGTAACCAGGCGGCGGAGGCGGAAGGGACGTTATATTAGACACTGGCCACCTCGACCACCTCGTCGACTGGATTGCCAGCCTCGTCGAGGCTCAGCAGTCGAAATGATAGTTCCTCCGTTTCGTCATCATCAGGTGAACGGCTATGAGCTGCCGCCGCGAGAAGCGCACTCTTGAAAGAAAGAATGTCCTCGTAGCACTCCCGAGAGAAATTGCCCGGTAGCGCCCCCTCACTGACTCGCATCAGAAATTCGTATCGCGTCAGGTTCAAGCGTAGCGAGCGGACTGTCCCATTTGGAAGATAAACGTCTAAGTGCGGAAACCCGCGGCGTAGCGTGACCTCAACTTTTTCGGGCCGCCCCCTGGCTGCGACTGCAATGCGATCCTCAAGCAGCTGACTGACGCGAGCACTGGAAAAGGAAAGGCTGGTTGCGAGGAGGAGTTCCCGCTCGGAGGAGACGAGCATTCCAGTGAAGATTCGATTGAGGCCACTCACCAATCCAGTGACGACATATCTTGTTACCCGCTCTTTAGCGATCAATGGTCGGGCAACCTCATTCAGGTAGTCACCTGCCCCAGTGAAGACTGTTAATTTCCAGAGACTTAGTTCGTCTTCCCACTCATGCGGAATTTTGAAGAACAGTCCGCGCCGCTGCGCAGTTAGCATGTCCAAAAATAGATGCCGGTCCCCATTGGTGACCTCAGGTGCCTCTACATATGCGTGTTGTGCAGCGCGGTACCGACTGGTTGCGCCATAAAATGTATCGTTAGCAATAAGCACTTCGTAATACTGTTGCAAGTTTTCATCTTCGGCACCAAAGATGAGGATATTGTCAATTCTGTTAGTTGTCTCATAGCCAATACCAAAACGGCCAAGATAGTCGAATATTTCTAGAGACTCGCGCTTGGTGCTTCCTAGATTGGCTCCGAACAAATTATTGAATAAACTTGCAGAGTGGATGTCGTCCGCTGCGATAAGACCTTGGACATCTTTTGGAAGGAGCAGACGGTCCTTTGCAGAAGGGTGGCCTAGAATCGCATTCGACAACAACATGAGTACGCGTCGGATTGGCGTATGCAGCTCATTGTAATCACATAGTTGAAACAGCGCCTGGAGCCGCGATTGTACGAGAGGTTCGCGCAACAACTCATAATTCCGCCGGATCGGACAGCGGGAACTGAAGAAGCCCTCGACCTCTGCATCCGAATAGCAGGCCTCCCAACCGCTATGGGCTAGCAGGGCGTTCAACGCGAGAGTCAGCACTTTTGCACTAGACACGGTGCTGAGGTTGAAGAACCGTAGAGCCTCTCCCGGCTCGGGGTCATCATCCTCCATGAGCCGCGCCTCAAACATATTACGTGCTTTCGCCGCAGCCCCTTCTGACCCGAGCTTTCGCCAAGTTTCGATGAGCTGACCATCGTTAGCCGCCAACAAAAACATATCTGAGCCAGGCTCAAACAGGGCCTTGCTGAGGAGGTGTAGCAGCGCCGCTTTGCTCTCATAGCGCCCCTCAGGGTCTTGCTCAGGAAGCGCAGTCAGATCACGTATCACATGGAGTGTGATCGTATCCTGTGCGCGTTTGGCCCGCAGGCTAAAATATACGTTATCAGAAGCCCAATCCGCCGCCGGCCCATCCAAGACTTGCCAGACGCGTCCACAGAGATGGCTTTTTCCATCGCCAGCGGTACCAGTGAGCACGACCACACGGGCCCGGTTATCGTCGGATGTGAATGCAGACAGGACGTCCTCTTCGAGAGGATGTTGGAATGCGATCGGCGCCACACCCAAACGTCCTGCAGAACGTCGAATGTGTTCATCGAACATGTTGTCATTGCGCGGGATAGGTCCATATTGCCTTAAGAACCTAATCCAACGCTCCCCTGCCCCCGCCATCCGTTACTCTCCCTAGACTGCAGCGATTAGTCAGCAGCACTCCGAGTTATTTTCTTGGTCATCAGCGGATATCGTCACTCAAATTGAGCAGATCAGACATCCGTCGCGTAAGCTTGGATCATCCTCGGGTTCGAGCCCACCTAGCGTCTCAACAAGCGGCGCATTTCTCCGCCTAGTGCGCGCCCGCGTCTGTGCGGCCTCCCAATTGTCCTTGATCTGTTGCATCCGCTCAGGGCGTTCCAGTTCGGCTAGGCTCTCGTTTTGGCACCAATAGAACTGCTCGCCATACTGAACCGCCCGTTCCTCATACTCCTTAGCTCTGTCAAAAAGATCTCTATGCCTTTCCCTTAACCGCACCCACTCGATTTTCTGCTGGTAGAAGCAAAAATAGCAGCCCGAGCGGGATCGCCCCCACTCCATATACGGTGGCAGGCCTAAACCGGAATCCTCAAGGATTCGAATGATGTCAGCCCGAACGAGACCGTCCTCCTGGAAAGGGTAGACGGCAGCGATATTGGGCTTTGTGCTGATGTATCCTACACGTTTTTCGTCTGCTCTAAGCCCGACGTAATTGATTACTGGCCCATCGCCGACATAGGACTCAAATGGCTTAAGTTTGAGCATTCTCGTGCACCAGCGGCGATGATTTGACGGCAACATACCACCGTACACTGCAAGCCAGTGGTCGAACGTGTCCACAGGTGATGTCTTGGTGATTGGCTTACCTAAAACAGCCTCAAGCCTTGCAAGATAATCATAGGTCTCAGGGAGCTCTTTATCAGTATCATGGAAAATATATTCCATTTCAGGCACACGGTCCCGCATGTAAATTGCTAAAGCTGCACTATCCTTACCTCCAGATAGGCTGAGCACATGCCGTGCCGGATTGTCACGAGGAATAACTGGCACATTCATGTTCATCGGGTTACTTTAGCCTTTGAGGAGCCGATAGCGCTCTTTTTTTCGTCATTTACCTCGTTATTCATATCCGCCCAGAGTAGGTGTGCGAGGAGCTGAAGACGGAGGGTGCGATCCTGAGGCAGACGTCCGCGGAGTAGGTTTGCCTGTTCCGCTAGATCACGGTCCTCTGGCCTAGGCTCGATGATACGAACACGATCCTCACCGTCGCCTCGCGTTAGGTTTAAGCGGATTGCTTCCGCTACCGGCGCACCACCAGGAGCATGGAAAGCTGTCGCTTCGACTTTGTGGAACAGCTCGGAGAGCGCACCAACCTCTTCGCTGAAGCGGGCCTCGTCCCCGGAAGACCACCGGGATGGCGGTTTGGCAACGACAAAGCTTGCGAGTGCTTCGGCCCAAGCTTCATCCGATAATCCTGGATCGCGAAGCCGAAGAGCAAAGGTCCGCAGACGCGGCTCCCTGGCAGTCAACGACACGCGTGCAGCTCTTGTGGCCAAGCGAGCACGATCGAAGTCCTGATGCTTATCCCCGATCGCTTCGGCGACACGGGTAACAATTCGGCTGAGAAGGTCCGAATATGCGTTACGTAATTCTTCGATGACCTGATGCAGCATCGTCACAAAGCGTTGGACGCGCTCTGGATCACTCTCCTTATCAGGTGGGAACGAGCTGACGCCACACGCTCGAGGCAGGTCGTTGAACAGCATCGTGGCTGGTTCCCGTGCTGAGAGCAGGCATTCGCGAACAGCAATCGCCTCCAAGCTGAGACCGGTTGCTCGACGCGTATACTCCGGCAGCTGAGCAGCAAACTGGCAGAGTGGGCGCACAACATCTAAGAGAACGGGTCGGCGATTGGTGGTTGAACCGGCAAAGGCCTGGGCAAGCTCTCTGAAAACTTCCAGTCTAACGCCCGCAACTTTACAGTGCTGTATTTCGAACGCCGCTGGGGCTTTTGTAAGCCTTAGGAAATCAGACGGCCCAAATCGGTGCAAAAATGTACCATGCTCATAAACCGCCAGTTCGTGTGCTCGGGTTCGAAGAACAATCGCAAGAAGCAGCGGCGCGACGCCAGCCCTCACGCCCAACGGGCTCTCTTTAAGCTTCCTTAGAAGACTAGGCACTGCTACCCGACCACCCTGTGCGTCGGTGATCGTCGACAGAAGTTGGTTTAGGGCTGGTCGAAGACGAAGAGGGTCATGCTTTCCAGGCTCAACTATTTCATAACTCTCACCCTGCTGAACATGTACGCAGCCCTTCTGAAGAACTGACAGATACATGGACTTTTCGGGCGGCGCCTTATCTGGATCGATACCGAGAAATGGCTGATCGCTAGCGTTGAAAAGACCCTCAATCAAACGCATACGCGCCGCCGCTGCAGCGCTGCTGAGGGAATTTCGATTGAGGAGCTCGTTTGTGATCAGAGGTGCCAACGGGTACAGATCATCGCACACGGATGAAAGTAGTGCCGACAAACCACCACGCGGAGGGGCCTCAACCGGGTGTCCAGCTCGAAACCAGAGTACATCCGCCGCTGTGCCTGCCCGCAAGCCAAGGCATCGCACAAGCCGGCCTGTGAGCGCTCGACGAGCGGCTGCAAGCTGCCGGGTGACCTCAGCCGCAGCATAACTATCCTCGGCGAGCTCAGGCGTATTATCAGAAACCCACTGCCAGCACCGTAGGTCCTGCAGCTCCGGAGCAAGTCCGAGAAGGGGTTGTATGACTCCCACTACGACATCCGTGCGGTCAGAAAATGGTTCCGACTGGGCAGTGCTGATGGCCGCTTTCCGCTCGGATTCCGTATCCGCTAGAGCTACCAACACGATCCCGTCACCGTCTGGCGCTTTTTTTAGGACTTCGTCCAATGTAGCTGCATGCGCGTAGCGCAAATCAAAATACCGCAAGGTTCCGCGCTCGACATAATGACGGCGGGCGAGGATCGGCTCACGATCAAGGTAAGGCTCAAGTGCGTTTGCTACCGTTTCGACCGGTCCAATGGCTCGTTCCCCATTAGCTAGCGCGGCATCTAGACTAACGCTCGAATTGGGCCATAGGCGGAATGTAGCGGCACCTCCACGCTGGAATAGAATTCCACGTGTTCTGAGTCCTGACACGGCAGCATCCACATCACTCTTACTCAGAGGAGCAAAGGCGGCACGCACTACTCGTTCGGTAGGGAGCAGATCATCGGCATCCAATAGATTGAGCACCGCCACTGCTTTTAGAACTCGGAGCTCCAGCTCACTCAGCTCGGCAGCCGTATCCACGCTCGCCAGAATACGCGTCCAGTGACTTCTATAACTGGCGCCAGCCAACCGGTGTCCGAACACTGCTCGTATATAGTCATAGAACTCCGACAGGCCGTACCATGTATTGGCTGCGGCAGGCCGATCAGCGAAGGCTTGTAGACCGAAAGGCTCAGAGGATAACAAGAAACCAAACAGTGAACGCTCGTGCTGTCCAAACCGGGCAAAGAAGCGAACCAGAACAGGAAGCAGAGTGGGGTGAAGTGGGTAGAGGCGAGCAGCATCAAGTTTCTCTGCACCTACAATACCCCCTCCTAGCCAACCAGTCGCCGCAGTCTCCGTTGCCGCCTCCCGTGCAGCACTGCGAACCGGAGCTGGGAGCTGGGCCGGCTGAAGTCCTAGGGCACCAGCAACTAACGCAACGGTGTGGGCAAGCGGCTGATCGAAGACAATTTCATCGAAACGCCCAGCAACTTTGTCCCACTCATGCCGTGCTGTGGAGGGTAAGCGCTCCGCATAAGCTTGGAATCCTTGGTGCAGGAGGCCTAAGATTACGAATGGTTTGTCACCACTACGGGCCGCCATTTCTCCGAGGCGCTGGAGCACAAATACGTCTTCGCGATCCGGGGACTGGGCAGCATGCTCTAGTAGCTTTCCGAGCTCGTCAATAATGAGCAGAACACCTGCGCCCTCTTCCGCTGCCTGATCAAGGACGCCACTGATTAGCGCTTCGACATCTGATAGTGTGCCCGACGACGCGGCGTTAAGTGCCTTTTGGCGCAGTCCGGTGAGTGCACGCGACCGACGCCCCCCTAGCCTTTGACGCTGTTCGATTGCCTCGCCAATTCCACGCGCCAGGGCTGGTATCAAGCTGTCTCGGGACCCAGTGAGGAGCACCGGCCACAGAGATGGAATGCTCTCACCAAACTTTGCTGGCCAGCTGAGCGCGCTTGCTATGCGGCTGGCTGCAACTCCTCGCTGTCCGCTAAGCAGGTGCGCTAGCACCAAGGCAAACGAGGACTTCCCTACTCCGTAATCACCTGTAATGCGCCATGCCCGACGTCCAGATGTTGCACGTAAGCCATCGGATATTTGGCTAAAAGCGTCAGCCATCGCGGGAGTAAGGATATAGTGATCGAGAGCCGCTACATCCAGAAAGTCCCGCTCGAGCTGAACTGAGCGCAGGAACCGGCTTGGAACTCGGAATAACTCCCGGATTGTTGGACCGGTTTTAGGCATACGCTAGCTCCTGATCATAGATCGCCGAGATTGTCGGACGGGCTCCACCCTTGCGCCGAGAGAGAAGGCCCTGTACCGCCGATGGCTGGTATAAAAAAGCTTGTCTCGTCCTATCCGCAGCATAGGTCTCTAAGCGAGTTCGAATGTCGTCTTCCGGTAATTTGAAGACCTGTCCAGGCGAGCAAATGCCACCAGCGACCTCGCGCAAGGTGAGGGTTTCTTCGTTCGGGCGAAAGCGCGCCCAGTAATCGGCCAGACAGTACTCGAATAATGCGGGTGTGATCTCCGGCTTGGCCTCCCTTCGGAAGGCATATACGGTTTCAAAGCGCCCACTCTCTCCTTTTCGTTCACCGATTGGCTGAATGAATGAGAGTTCAACGAGAGGTCCGTCTAGAGAGTCTTCTATCCCAACGGCGGCAGAGCGGCCCGAGTGGTAAGTATGCAGGAAAATATCAAGGTGCTGAGAAAGGGTTACTGCACTGTGCGAGTAGCCCAACCGAGATGACTCACGAGTGAAAGCAGCCAGCGCTTCGGATCGGGTTAGCTCTGGGTAAGGCCAATGATTCAAGAGATAACGCCAAGCAAATAGGCCACCTTCCGCGCGGGATGCTAAACTCCAATGAAGGAGCCAAAGCGTCCGCACATCCTCCAGATATGGATCGAAACCGTCTTCGGCAAAGATGAGATGAGCTGACTCGGTTAGGTTGAGCGAGCGTCCGGTGTCTGGCTTGGCCAGACCCATCACCTCAGCCCAGAAGCGGAGTGACCTAACCATATTCTTGCCTAGACCGAGCTCGACCATTGCCCCGTCTTCGTCTGCAAACTGGGCCGGGTTTTTAAGGAGTGCACGATACGCTTTTGCAAGCCACGCGTAACGACACGCGAAGGTTTCATGTCCAGAGAATCGTATAGTTTTGAAGGCCGACGCTTCGAGTGTCCCAGCTCGCATCACCCAATTCCTCCTACTGTCGACCGAACAGATGAAATCGCGTCTGCAATAGCCGCACCTGCTTCTTCAATCTCGTCGAGTGTATTGAACCATCCGGGTGATATCCGCAATGCGCTGTCCTGTAGGCTTCCCTCCAGGCCCATCGCTCTCAGTACATGGGAAGGCTCCTGAGCGCCTGAGGTACAAGCTGCGCCAGTCGCGATTGCAACCCGCCGACGCAGGCGGGAGACAACTACATCATTCGGCGCGCCCGGAGCACTGACATGGAGATTATGACTTAGCCGCTGGGTAGTATCGCCATTAATCACTAGACCGGGTACCGCCTCCTGCAAGAGGCACTGCAGCCGATCGCGGAGGCGTGCGACACGAGCCTCATTGCCAGGCCCTTCCTCAACAGCGATCCGGCACGCTTCACCAAAGCCTACTGCGCCTGGGACATTCGGTGTCCCGGCATGACCAAACACCTTGTCAGCCAGCGATCCGCAAGCATCGGGGCTAACTAGCGCGCCAACACCTTTTGGACCATAAAGCTTATGTGCACTCAGAACTAAGTAATCTATAGCCCAGCCATCGGCATCGAGATCAATACGACCCGCAGCCTGTGTCGCGTCGACTAAAATCTCAGCACTGGCGTTGTGCGCGAGAATGGCAGCTTCTTGAACCGGGTAAAGTGTGCCAACTTCGTTATTGGCTGCCATCAGACACATGAGATCAACACCATCACTGAGCACGCTTGCGATCTCATCAAGCGAAATCCGGCCTTGGCCATCGACACCGATCCAGTGGATACGCGCTCTGCCCTCAATTGCAAGAGCATGAAGGCCGTCGAGCACAGCTCTATGCTCCACTCCGCTGACGGCTGCGCGAAGCACGCCGTTGGGCGCTTTGGCAGCTGCAATTCCGAGTGCAATGCGTATCGCTTCGGTAGCCCCGGACGTGAAGCGGACCTGCTCTTGGTCAGCACCTACCAGGCGAGCCACTGCATCGCGAGCTTCATCAATTAGAGCAGCCGCCTCCTCACCGAGGAGGTGATCAACGCTATGCGCATTTCCAAACCGCGATGTCATCACGTCATAAACGACCCGTGCGACACGGGGGTCTACAGGTGTAGTCGCTTGATTATCGAGGTAAATTGGACGGATCGGCAGGTCAGTCTGGCTCCTTATTGAGCGCGTACTGGACTGGCTAATAATGTTACTTTGAAGCGCCGACACGTCCATCCACCACTGTCCTTAGCCGCCCACCCTCGTGGCATGTAGGCCCGATTCGAATTTCGATTGAGCGTCCCAGAGCGAGAAGCCAAGCCAAGAGCTTATCTATGCTTACACTTTCTGTTCGCCCTCTGAGCACCTTTGATAGTGTCGGCTGATCCGTCCGAAGAAGCTTCGAGGCTTGCACTTGGCTTAGGTCTCGGCTGGCAATTGCTACAGATAACGCAGCAATCAGTTCTGCGCGAACCGAGGCATAGTCCGCGGAAGGCATACCCACTTCCGATACCCTATCAGGAACCCTCATGTTGTGATCTTGGGAGCCATTGTCCCAAAGCCCCTTAGCTTCATCGGATCGACTCTCCGACAAAGCTAGGCTATGGGTTTATTCCCATAATGGTCAACTCGATACTGAAGGTTTGGGGTACAAAGGCACACTTTGTTGTGGAACGTTCTACATGTTGCAACTTAGTATCTATTGGTGGAGCTTGGCTCGTTGGAGAGTTACGGTACTTAGATGCAACTCATCAACGAAGTTCCGAAATCCTTGAACATAATTTGGCAACACCCCGTGGCTCAGCTTATCAAGGCGATCCGGGGTTACAGCGGGGTGAAAACACTTGGCGTTCAAGGTCGCAGCAAGAACCGTCTTAGAGCTTGGCGCAGAGCTGATCAGCTCTGACGCAGTCGCCATTTATGAGCTGGTCAAGAATGCAATTGATGCTCGATCACCTGACGGTGTCACAATCGAGTTTTGCATCACTATGCGTCACAGCGACTACGTTGATGCGCTCTCCCGCGTGCAGGAAATTCTCGCAGCAAGGGCGAAATCTGATCATCCGCCGACCCGGGAAGATCAAGAGCTAGCCGATTTGAAGGCCTCCACTCTCGCTAGGGTTCTACCGAACTCCCCTATAACTCAACGCCAAGCCATAACGCGAAAACTTCAAAAAGCATCGACCCTTGCGGACTTCATAAATTCCTTAAAGGAGGCCTATACTGCAAACAACTGGATTGAGTTTCGTGACTCCGGCCGTGGTATGTCTCGGGACGACCTTCTACACGCGTACCTTGTGATTGGAACGCCTTCCCGCCGTCGAGCACTGGATGCCACCGTTGCCGCCGGACGGGGGGAAGCACCGTATCTGGGCGAGAAGGGCGTTGGGCGACTATCGGCCATGCGCTTAGGTGCGGGACTGCAGGTTAAGACGGCCACCGCGGATGACACTTACATAAATGTGCTCGACGTTGACTGGTCAGAGTTTGAGGACCTCAACAAGATGGTCGAGGACATCGTCCTGAAGCCGCGAATCGACGGTGAAAAGCCCACCCCCTCATACAGCGGCACAGTCATCCGAATTTCAGGTCTGAATGCGAGCTGGTCACCCCGCCGGATTCGAGACATAGCTAGCTATGAATTATCACGCCTGTCAGACCCTTTCTCCAAATCCAAGAGACGGTTTCGCGTTGAGATCATCTTCAACGGCGATCGTATAGACATCCCACGTTTAGACCGCGCAATTCTCGAACTTGCTCATGCTAGAGTTAGAGGGAATTACATTATTGAGAACGGGCAGCCAAAGCTAGAAGTAGATTTATGGTGCGGCGATCTAGGCCGAGGGAACCCACCAGATCAGCGTCGAATCTATCTTGAGCAGGTTGATCTTCGCTCGCTGACTCGTGACTCCGAGAGCGAGATACCTGCTTCGGCACTGCGGACGGTCGGACCATTTTCCTTCGAGCTCTACTGGTATAATCGAAGACTTTTGCGCGGCATCGACACGATTGGTGAGCGCAAGCGTGTTCTTGCTCTGCAAGCCCAGTGGTCCGGGATTATGCTGTTCCGAAACGGCTACCGCGTATTTCCCTACGGCGATGACAAGGACGACTGGCTGGGTCTCGATCGACGTGCTCTTGCATCGCCCGGGTACAAGCTTAATAAGGCCCAATTTATTGGTCGTGTCAGCATCTCTAGAACTGCGAATCCTCGCCTTATTGACCAGACGAATCGCGAAGGTCTTAAAGATTGTGACGAAAAGGAAGTCCTTATCGAGGTTCTACGGTTTGTGATTCAAGACCGGCTGCGGAGCTTCCTCGATGAGGTAGAGCGTCGATACCAGCAGGTTGAGCTTGATTTTGGGCAAACTGAACGCCGGGTCCAGAACCTAGAAACCCGGGCTGCTATATCTATCCGTGAGCTCGAGAAACGTCATCGTGAGGAAAAGCCACAGCTGCGTGAGCTCCTTTCTCTTTTCGAAGAAATGCGAGCCTACTTCTCGGCTGCGAAGCAACGAGCTGAACAAATTGAAGATGAGCGCGATCGAATGATTCAATTAGCAGGCGTGGGGCTAATGCTAGAGATTGTTGCACATGAACTCGCGCGCTCTACAGAAACCACTTTAGGTTTGCTAAACGAAGCTGATGCTGATGAGCTTCCTGAGGAGGTCGCATCCCTGTTCAGCACTATGCGTGACGAGATGAAGTCAATGAATCGTCGCCTGCGTGTTTTGGACCCACTGAGCGTGTCGAGTCGCCAGCGCAAGGAGACTTTCGACTTCGTATCCCTCGTGAGGGAAATTTTCGCTGGTCACGCATCACAGTTCCGGCGACATCGCATCGAGGCCATGGTTCACGTTGCGAATGGCCGTAAGCAAGTCATGGTCCATGGGGTGAGGGGCATGTTCGTTCAGATTCTTGAGAATTTAGTACAAAATTCTGTTTATTGGATAGATCTTCGTCGCCTCGATGAGGAGGACTATCATCCGCGGATTGAAGTGCGGATTGGCGACCCTCCTAATCTAATGGAGTACACTGACAACGGGCCGGGGATTCAACCATCGCTCAGAGACGAAGTTTTCAAGCCCTTCTTCTCGACGAAGGGCAAGAGCCGTAGACAAGGTCTTGGCTTGTATATCGCCCGCGACTGCGCTGCTCACCACGAGGGTCAGCTTTACCTTTCCGATGAACGACGCATCCACTCCGAACGCTTGAATACTTTCGTTCTTGAACTCCCGAGCCTGTCCCAATGATTAACGAACTAAAAGCGCTCTTGACTGATCAGAAGTTTATACGTGCAGTGATCATTGACGATGCGTTCGACGATAGACCCCGTGCAGGTGATGTCCATATATCTCACTGGGATCGTTTCTTTGATGATCTAAGTGAGGATGACGAGACAAGTTTGTCCGAGGGCTATGGAGCTGAAGCTTACAGCGAGGCTGACGCCGCAAGTCTTGCACGCGACCAGAGGTTCGTCGACATCGTTTGGAACGAACGAGCACAGATTCGACCTGCTGCAGCTCTTTTCAATGAGTTCGAGCGCACCCAAGAGGCAAAACGCGCACAACTAAAGCCACTTCAGACACTGCTCGAGCAGCGGCTTGACCTAAGCTGCGCTGCTTACGGCCGTGAGGACGGCGTCGATTTTACTGATACTAACTTTGTATTCTTGGATCTTTTCTTGGGCTTCCTTGAAGACGAGGCAGCAATCCGACGCGCAATCGATCGCGTAAAGGTGATTGTGGCATCTCGGCAGCAGAACCCGCCCAGTGTTGTGCTATTATCCGCAAGTCCAAGGCTTGAAGAGCTCGGGCCGCGTTTACGCGATGAGGCCGAGTTGCTTGGCTGCCAATTCCGAATGATAAAAAAGTCCGAGCTGGCCGACGCCGATCTGATGGTTGAGCGACTTTATGACCTCGCTGTTTCCTATCCGGACGCATTGCGCTTGAATTCTTTTCTTCTCGCTTGGGATCGCGCTCTGACGGATGCGCGTGTAGCCTTTCTTAAAAGCATTCGGACCTTGGATCTTGCCGATTATGCCAATATGCAAGCCCTGATTCTTGAGGCAGAGGGGGAACCTGTCGGCGATTACATATTAGATTTATACGATCTGCACCTCCACAACGTCCTTGAAGGTAATCAAGGCTTAGTGCGCGCTGCAAAGGTTCTGAACGAGATCAGCTGGACCGAGTATCCGCCAGCTCAGTTCATGCCGAGTTCAGAAGCTGTGAGCATCATGGATGGCGCTCTCTTCCACAACAAAGTTCGGACTGATGTGGAGTCGGAGATTGAAAACGATCCGACGCGAGTGCGGCTAGGAGATGTCTTCCTGGGCCCCGAGCTAACTACCTCCAACGTGTCTAGTGGCGACCCAGCACGGTATGCTTATGTCGTGCTGTCACAGGCTTGCGATTTACAGCACGGGGACGCTGAACGCTTGATTCTGCTGCGAGGCAGCGCGCGCCCTTATGGTTGGCGGCAGCATAATTTTAGAGCACAGGGCCCGCGAACACCAGTAATGGTAGTTGGAGACCAACAATACGCAATAGAGTGGGATGTTCTCGCGCCTGAGACATGGCTTTTAGAGGAGATTCAGGGAAAGCTAGAGTTAGGGTTCAAGCTTGTACGCCGGTTTCGAACACCCTTCGCGCTTCAGCTGCAGCAAGCATTTATCGGACGCTTAGGCCGGGTTGGAACTCTTGCGGCTCTTCCAGGTCAATACAGTGCAGGCATTCGCGTCTTCCTGCGTGATCGGGCGAACAAGGCTAGACTCTTGGCGCAAGCCCCTTCAGATGCAGGAAAAGCCGTCTGTCTTGTAGGTCGAACTGAAAAAAACTCACTGAAAGAGTGGTTGCTGCTTTCGGAGGAGTTTCGCTCTGAGCTCAGAAAATCATTGAGGGAAATACCAGAAGGTGATCTCCCGAATGGGCATTCCCTGGCTACGCTTCGCGATGACCCTGCATTCTTTCGGCGCTTCAAAGGAGGTCTAGTTATGAACCGGGAAGCAGCAAAGGGTAGCAAGCCATTCAAAGACACTAAATACGACGTTGTTCAGATTGTTACCCAGAAGATTTGGGACGATGGTTGTGACGTTGATCGTTCCTATCACCCAATTTTGGTCGAGGTTAATCTTGATTAGCCTGGGATCAAAAAATTCTGATACATGAATATCCTGAGTACTTGCTGCACGCCCGGCTGGGAAGGAGCGCCGGACCCTGCATGGTACCATCCAACGCTTCAATGCCGAGGGTCCTGACAGTCTGCACGTCCGGCTCCGTTTGGTATGTCCAGAACAGCTTACGCCCGGTCAACAGGCCGCGCTCAAAGCCCACATCCTGCGCGGGCCTGAGCCGGAGCGCGATGGGGTGAGCACCTGGCGCCTGATCGACCTGTGTGACTATGCCGAGCAAACCTGCGGCGTCAGCTACAGCCAGTGGGGTCTCTCTCGCGTACTCAAGCGTCTGGACTTATCGCGTCAGAAAACCCGGCCATCACACCCGAAAGGTCACCTGGCCGCGCAGACGGCGTTCAAATAATCAGCTCCCATCCAAGCTGCAGGTCGTCGCAGCTGAGCATCCCGAGCACTCTGTCTGCCTCTGGTACCAGGGATGAAGCGCGCTTTGGCCAGAAGGGCTGGACAACACGGGTTTGGTATGAGGGTAGGGTGCGCCCGCCGGGCGTGGTCGATCAGCACGACAATAGCCTGTACCTGTTTACCGTCTGCCGGCCTGGAACCGATGATGTCTGCGCCTTGGCCCTATCGCGAGCGGATGCAGGCACGATGGTGGTGTTTCCGGAGCACTTTGCCCAGCAGCTTGCGCCGGGCGTACACACAGTGCTGATCCTGGACCGGGCGGGCCGGGATGATAAGCGGACCCTGCACGTGCCCGCCACCATCACCCTGCTGCTTTCCGACACGCCCAACGGAACCCTGTTGAGCAGGTCTAGATGTACTTGCGCGATGGGCAATCTCAAGCTTGTGTCTGCGGCATTATCATTGATTCGCAGCCAAGCTCATCTTGGAAGCGTCCACCAGAGCTCAGACCAGCTGAAGTCTGAGGCACAAAATGCAAGGTAAGATCGGGATCGCCAGAGCTTTGATACCTAACCGATTATTTCTCGGCTTACCAAGGTGGCTCAAAAACCACTACAGGCACGCGACTGGGGCTTACCATTTGCTTACCAGAATGTAAATCTGGTAAGCAGGGCTCGAACCTGCGAGGGCTAAGTGCTTGATTTTAATGGTACAGCCGCCCTGGCTTGAACAGGGGACCCCCAGATCCACAATCTGGTGCTCTAACCAACTGAGCTACGGCTGCACGTGAGGCAGGGTGTAATCGCCCGGACGAGCAATTTCAAGACCTGATTGAGGCCCGACAGCCCGGAAATGAATGCGGCGGGCTCAAGGCCCGCCGCATCGCATGCTCAAGCTTGGGAGCCTTTATTCCGCCGTTGCACCGGCAGCCTTGAGGACCGGGGTCCAGCGGGCGACCTCGCTCTCGACGAGCTTCTGGAGGGCTTCCGGAGTGCGCTCCGTGTTGCTCGGGATCACGCCGCCCAGTTCGAGCAGGCGCTTCTTGGTGTTCTCGTCGTCCAGGGACTTCATGAGGGCATCGCTGAGCTTCTTGACCACATCCGGCGGGGTGCCCTTGGGCGCGAAGACGGCGTTCCAGGCACTGACCTCATAGCCTTCGAGGCCGGCTTCCTTCGTGGTCGGCACGTTCGGCAGCACGGGCGAGCGCTGCGGCGTCGCGATGGCGTAGGCATTGATGTTGCCGCCTTGGATCTGCGGCGCCACGTTGACGATCTGGTCGGTCATGAAGTCGACCGTGTTGGCCATTAGGTCGTTGAGGGCCGGCCCCGTGCCGCGATAGGCCACCATGGTGGGCTTCGCCTTGACCACGGAGTTGAAGAAGATGCCCGTGGAGTGGGAGACGGAGCCCACGCCCGCATGGGCCATGTTCACCTTGTCGGCGTTCTTCGACAGATAGTCGAGGAAGCCCTTGAGGTCGGTGGCCGGGAAGTCCTTCTTGGCCACGATCACGATCGGGGTGCCGGCGGCCAGACCGATGGGGGCGAAGTCCTTGGTCGGATCGTATTTCAGGTTCGGGTAGAGGGCCGGTGCGGCGCCATGGGTGCCCATATGACCCATCATGATGGTGTAGCCGTCCGCCTGGGACTGGGCCGCGCGGGTGATACCCGTGGTGCCGCCGGCGCCAGCCACGTTCTCGATCACGATCTGCTGGCCGAGGGTGCGGCTCATGTTGTCGGTCACGATGCGGGCCACCACGTCCGTCGGGCCGCCGGCCGCGAACGGGACGATCATGGTGATCGGGCGGGTGGGATACCCTTGGGCCTGAGCACCCGTTGCGGCAAGGCCAGCAACGGCAGCGAGAGCCAGAGCAGTCTTCTTCATCAATCTTCCTCCCTTGGGAAAGTTATGGCCTACCATGTGGGCCAAGTGCGTTTGAAGGCAAGCTACTCCGTGAACACCTCGTCCCTTCCCTTCCGGATGGAGGGCAGGAGGGCGATCACAAGCAGGATAGCGGCCACCGCGAGCAGACCGGCGCTGACCGGACGCTCGATGAAGGTTTCCAGCGAGCCGCGCGAGATGATGAGCGCGCGCCTGAGGTTCTCCTCCATCAGCCTGCCGAGGACGAAGCCGAGCAGCATCGGCGCCGGCTCGAAGCCGAACTTGATCAGCATGTAGCCCACCAGCCCGAAGAACCCGATGAACATCACGTCGGTGGGCAGCGAGTTGATCGAGTAGATTCCAATGCAGCAGAACATCAGGATCGCCGGGAACAGCAGCCGGTAAGGCACCTTCAAGAGCCGCACCCACATCCCCACCAGCGGCAGGTTGATGATGAGCAGCATCAGGTTGCCGACCCACATGGAGGCGATCATGCCCCAGAACAGGGTCGGGTTCTTGGTCATCACCTGCGGACCCGGGATGATGCCGTGAATGGTCATGGCGCCGACCATGAGGGCCATCACGGCATTCGGCGGAATGCCCAAGGTCAGCAGCGGAATGAAGGAGGTCTGCGCGCCGGCATTGTTGGCACTTTCCGGCCCGGCCACGCCCTCGATGGCGCCCCGGCCGAAGCGGCTCGGGTCCTTGGCGAGCTTCTTCTCGAGCGTATAGGCCGCGAACGGCCCGAGCACCGCTCCGTTGCCTGGGAGAATGCCGAGCGTCGCACCGATCAGGGTGCCGCGCAGGACCGGCTTGTAGGACTGCCTGAAGTCCTCCTTGTTCGGCAGCAGACGCCCGATGGCCTGACGCACCACGTCACGGGTCTCGGTATGGTCGAGATTGCGCATGATCTCGGCGATGCCGAAGATGCCCATGGCGAGCACCGCGAAATCGATGCCGTCGGCCAGGAACGGCAGGCCGAAGGTCATGCGCTCCTCGCCGGTCTCCAGATCGGTGCCGACGGTGGAGAGCAGGACGCCCACCAGGATCATGGCGATGGCCTTGAGGATCGAACCGCGCGCCAGCACGACCGCGAAGACCAGGCCCATGACCATGAGGGAGAAATACTCGGTCGGGCCGAAGATCAGGGCCAATCTGGTGAGCGGAGCCCCCAGCGCGGCAATGACCAGGGTCGCCACGGTGCCGGCGAAGAAGGAGCCGATGGCCGCGATGCCGAGCGCCACGCCGGCGCGGCCCTGGCGGGCCATCTGGTGACCGTCGAGCGCCGTCACCACGGACGTGGCCTCGCCCGGGATGTTGACCAGGATCGCCGTCGTCGAGCCGCCGTACTGGGCGCCGTAATAGATGCCGGCGAGCATGATGAGCGCGCCGGTGGGATCGAGCCCGAAGGTGATGGGCAGCAGCATCGCGATGGTGGCGATGGGGCCGACGCCCGGCAACACGCCGATGAGAGTGCCGACCAGGCAGCCCAGGAACGCGAGGCCCAGGTTCTGGAAGGTCAGGGCGACCCCGAAGCCGAGGCTCAGGTTGGAGAAAAAGTCACCCATCAGATCCTCCCGCTGTGGTCGGCCACGTCAACCGGACCGCGACGCCGGACGCGGGTGGCGAGGAACACGATCACGGCGGCCACGGCCATGATGGCGGCGGTCGCCCGCAGCACGGCCTTCTGCGACCAATCGGGTGGGAACAGCCCTGTGAGCGCCTGCGGAAAGACGGGGATCGGCAGGTTCAGCAGATCGCCGAACAGCACCATGCAGAAGGGGGTGAGGCTCAGGCTGAGGATGACAAGGTCGCGCAGGCGCACCTCGGGGGTGGCGTAGCCGCCGATGATAATGGCGAGCGGGCCTGCGAACAGCATCCCCAGGCCTGGGGTCGTCAGGGTTCCAAACGAAAAGGGACGGATGGTGAGCGCGAAGGCCAGGATGCCGCCGATCACGAAGACGGGCCCGCGCAGGTTCCAGCGCTCAAGGGCATCGCCACGCTTGATGAAGGCGAATGCGAGGAGGGCAAGTCCCGACAGGCCGACGGCGATGGCGAGCCATCGGGGCAGCATGGCCGGCCCCATGGCATTGAGGGTGCCTTGGTCGAGATCCCGCGTGAGCCACAGAGCCAAGGCCGCCAGCGCCACCAGCACCAGGCCGCCCGCCACGTTTTGCGGCGCCCGGACCGGCCCGCCGGGTTCCGCCGGCCTTGAGCCTTCGTGAAGAGTGGACATGAACGACCTCCCGCCAGACGCCTTGAGCGCCCAATGTTTTCTCAGTTCGATATGGCCCGAGGCACCAACCCGGATCAAGCTTCCGTTTCCCCGAAGGGACCCTTCTCAACAATCCGTCTTGGGAAATAGGGGCTGAAGGGAATGCGCCCATCATCCTTAGGATAGACGCAGCCTTCCATGAGAGGTGACTTGATCCCTGGGCCGGGGTTGTCTAGATGGACGCTCTAGCCAGGCCGGGCCCCTCTGGTCGCTCCTTATGGAGCGGCGATGTCGGACTGGATGAAAACCAGGGCGGCCTGGGTTCGTTCAAAAAGACGGTTTTGCCTGCATTTCGGCACCTGACCTGAAGGTTCTTGGATCAGGACGATGCCAGATGCGTCTCTTTGAGCGTTTCGCATGCGCTGCCTGCAACCCGACATATGAGGCACCGCATGTTTGATCTCTCGCAGTATTTTGGACCCGAGGTCGTCGCCTTCCTGATGGTGATCGGCATCGATCTGGCGCTTGCAGGCGACAATGCCATCGTCATCGGCCTGGCTGCCGCCGGTCTCCCGAAGGAGCAGCGCAACAAGGCGATCCTGCTCGGCGTTCTGGCCGCCACGGTCCTGCGCATCATCTTCGCTCTTCTGACGACTCAGCTTCTTCAAATCGTGGGCCTTCTCCTCGCCGGCGGCATCCTGCTTCTGTGGGTGTGCTGGAAGATGTGGCGCGAACTGCGCACCGGGCATGAGCAGGAGCAGCATGCGGCCGAGGAGGCTCTCGAGGGCCGGGACATCAATCAGGACGGCACCATTGCCGGCGGCGCTCCGCGCAAGACCTTCGCCCAGGCCGCCTGGCAGATCATCATTGCCGACGTCTCCATGTCCCTCGACAACGTGCTCGCCGTGGCGGGCGCGGCGCGCGAGCATCCCTACATCCTGGCCTTCGGCCTCCTGCTGTCGATCGCCCTCATGGGCGTTGCGGCCTCGTACATCGCCCGCCTGCTCCAGCGCTACCGCTGGATCGCCTATGTGGGCTTGGCGATCATCCTCTATGTGGCGATCAAGATGATCTACGAGGGCTGGGTCGAGGTGGCGCCCCTCGTGAACGGCGCCGCCGGCTAAGCCGAATACCGAACCGAGATCGTCAATCTCCAATTGACGGCGGGGATGCGGGAAGGCACAGAGCATGACGCTCATGCCCCCCGCCCTCCGCCCTCATTTTTCTTACACAGGCCTGCGACACGGCGCCCGCGCCGCGCTTCCCGCCTTCCCGGGCTTCATCATGTTCGCCCTGGCCTTCGGCACGGCAGCGGCCCAGAAGGGCCTGTCGCTCGGCGAGACCCTCGGCCTCTCCGCCTTCGTCTATGCCGGCGCCTCGCAAATGGTGGGGCTCGAGATCTGGCAGCAGGTCTGGACGCCGACCACGATCCTGACGATCATGACCGTCACGGCTGTTGTGAATGCCCGCATGATCATGCTCGGAGCAACCCTCCAGCCATGGCTCAAGCACGAGCCTCTCCCGCGCACGGCGCTCAACCTCTTCCTCCTCACGGAGGCTGGCTGGCTCATCGGCACCCGGTATCACAATGAGGGCGGCCGCGACGTGGGCGTGCTGCTGGGCTGCGCGCTGATCCTCTGGCTGGTCTGGCTGGCAACGACGTTCGTTGGTTTCTTCGCGGGCGCCCTCGTGCCCGAACCCAAGCGCTTCGGCCTCGACCTCGTGATGCCGATCTTCTTCGGCGTCATGCTCGTGCCCCTGTGGAAAGGCGCGAAGCCTGCCCTGCCCTGGCTCGTGGCAGGGATCGTCTCGCTCATCGTCCACGCGCTGGTGCCGGGCTATCTCTTCATCATCGCCGGTGCGCTGGCGGGCGTCATTGCCGGGATGCTGATCGAATGAACGGGTTCGGCAGCTTCATCGCGAGCCCGTGGGGTTCGGTTCTCGCCATCGCGGCGATGACCCTGGTGACATTCCTGTGCCGCATCGCGGGCGTCGTGGTCATGAGCCGTGTGCGCATCACGCCGCGCATTGAGCGCGGTCTGCGCGCCCTGCCCGGTTCCATCATCCTGGCGACGATCCTGCCCGTGGTGATCGACAACGGCTGGCCCGCCATGATCGCGCTCGCCGCCGCCATCATGGCCATGGCGGTCACGCGGATCGACATTATTGGCCTTGTCGCCGGCCTAGGCACCCTGGCCGTCATTCGGGCTCTTGGGTGAGGTCTGCTTGAGCCGCAGGCGGATGCGGTACATCAAGCCGTCGCGGATGTTGCGGTATGCATCGAGCATCTGGTCGCGCGAGCCCTGCGTGATGGTCGGGTCGGGTGTCGGCCAGTATTCCACATCAGCCGCGATGGTGCGCGTGAGTTCGAGCGCCGCGTGATGCGCCTCCGGCGAGAGCGAGATGATGAGGTCGAAGTTCAGCCCCTCCCACTCCTCCAGTTCGTCGAGAGTACGCGGCTTGTGCTTGGAGGCGTCGATGCCGATCTCGGACAGGATCGACGCTACGAAACCGTCCGGCTCGCCTTTGCGCACGCCGGCGGACTGCACATAGATCGACTTGCCGAAATAATGCCGCGCGAGGGCTTCCGCCATGGGCGAGCGCACCGCATTCATCGCACAGACGAACAGGACCGAATGGATCCGTTTGTGGCGCGGCTCGTCGGGGCGCTCCTCCAAGCGTCAGCCCCTCCAGTGAAGCGCGAAGATGAGCGTGAAGATGCGCCGCGCCGTGCCGAAATCGAGGATGAGCTTGCCCTCGAGCCGCTTCATCAGCAGTTCGGCCGCCTCGTTGTGCAGGCCGCGCCGGCCCATGTCGATGGCCTCGATCTGCGCCGGCGAGGCGGAACGGATTGCCTGATAATAGCTGTCGCAGATCATCTCGTAGTCGCGGATGGCCTTGCGGAACGGCGTCAGCGACAGGTGATGCGAGATGAGATGCGTGCCGTCCTGCGTGGTCACCTCGAAGCAGAGCTTCTTGTCGATCAGCGAGATGCGAAGGGCATAGGGCCCGCCGTCGTAGTTCGGCAGGGAGAAGGTGTTCTCTTCGAGGATGTCGTAGATGGCGATAGCCCGCTCATGCTCCTGATCCGGGTTGCCACGGCCGATGGAGGCCTCGTCGAGGGTGACGGCGACCAGCCGGGTCCGCTCCTTCGCTTCGCTCGCCATTCCGCCTCCGATCCCTTAGTGCATCGGACCCAAAAGTGGATTTGCACTTTTGGGATCGATCCGATGCTCCTTTGTATAGTGAGCGCATCGTTGAGCGCGAAAAACCGGAACCACTTTTTCGCACGATGCGCTAGAGATTCAGGCGGATCGCGATCGACCGCGCATGCCCCTCCAGCCCCTCCGACCGCCCGAGCGCGATCGCTGCCGGGCCGAGCGCCCGCAGGGCGTCCGCATCGCATTTCAGGATCGAGGTCCGCTTCATGAAGTCAAGCACGCCGAGACCCGAGGAGAACCGGGCGGAGCGGGCCGTGGGCAGAACATGGTTGGGACCGCCCACATAATCGCCGATGGCCTCCGGCGTATGGCTGCCGAGGAAGATCGAGCCGGCATTGCGGACCTTAGCCGCAAGCTCTTCTGCGTTTTCAGTCTCGATTTCGAGATGTTCAGGAGCCAGCCGATCCACGAGGGGAATGGCGTTTTCCAACCGGTCGATCAGGATGATCGCCCCATAATCGCGCCAGCTGGCGCCGGCGATCTCCGCCTTTGGTAAAGTTTTGAGCTGGCGCTCGACTGCCTTCTCCACCGCGTCGGCCAGCGCCGGGCTGTCGGTGATGAGGATCGATTGCGCGGCCGTATCGTGCTCGGCCTGAGCCAGGAGATCGGCGGCGATCCAGTTCGGATTGCCATGGGCGTCGGCCAGGATGAGCACTTCGGACGGACCCGCGATCATGTCGATGCCGACCTGACCGAAGACGCGGCGCTTGGCGGCGGCCACATAGGCATTGCCGGGGCCGACGATCTTGGCGACTGGCTTGACGCTTTGGGTCCCATAAGCGAGGGCTGCCACGGCCTGCGCGCCGCCGATGCGGAACACCTCGTCGACGCCGGCGAGGCGCGCCGCCGCCAGAACGAGCGGGTTCGTCTCGCCGCGCGGGGTCGGCACCACCATGGCGATGCGCGGAACCCCCGCCACCTTCGCCGGCACGGCGTTCATCAGCACGGAGGACGGATAGCTCGCAAGGCCGCCGGGAACGTAGAGGCCGACAGACTCGATCGCCGTCCAGCGCCAGCCCAGGGTCACTCCGACGGAATCCGTGGTCTTGAAGTCCTTCGGGCGCTGCTCCCGGTGATAGGTCTCGATGCGCTCCTTGGCGAGCGCCAAGGCTGCCAGCGCTTCCTTGGAGCACTGGGCTTCGGCCGCGTCGATCTCGGCATCGGAGACCCGCAGGGTCTCGGGCTGGAGCGCCAGCCCGTCGAAGCGGTAGGTGAAATCGATCAGCGCCTCGTCGCCGCGCACCACCACATCCTCGATGATGGCACGCACCGCCTGGTCCACATCCTCCGAGACCTCACGCTTGGCGGCGAGCAGGGCAGCGAAGGCCTGCGGGAAGGAAGCGTCCCGCACATCGAGCCTCTGCGCCATTTACGGGCGCTCCGCCGTTTGAAGCTGGTCCTCGTGGGAGGGGCGGCTTTCCGCGGCCCAGACCGGGCCGGTGTCTTTCATCTGCATTTCGATGCACTCCAGGTCCACCTGGATGGCGCCACCCTCGGCAAAGATCAAGGTGGCGGTGCCCGATGGGGCATCCCCTGCCTCGAATGCAATGGCGAGAAGGTTAAGAACGGCGTCCTTGTTGCCCTGGTCGATGCCGCGGACGCGCACGCCCGTAACATTCTCGAAATGCATGCAGGTCAGCCGGCGCTGGGGCGTTGCCGCCTCCCAGTCGTAGCGGCGGACCTGGATGGCGAAGCGCCGCTCCTTGGGAAGATAGGCGATGTCCCCGACCTGCAGCAGCGAATCCTGCAGGTGAGCGGAGATGACGGAAAGATCTTCAGGGTCGAACGCGACGAGTCTCAGGAGGTCCATGGCCCACCAACCTGTTGTTGAACTTTGATCTTTAGGTAGAGAGCCCCCTGCCCCGGCGCAACCTTTCGCCCAAGCCTGCCGTCCGGCCCCTCATAAAGAAAAGGCCGGCGATGGTGCCGGCCTTCTGGTCTTCAGCCCCTGACGCGCTCGATCAGGGCGCCGCATCGAGCGAGCTTGGCTTCCAGGGACTCGAAGCCGCGATCCAGGTGATAGACCCGGTTGATCGTGGTCTCGCCGTCCGCCACGAGGCCGGCGATCACCAGGGACACGGAGGCGCGCAGATCGGTGGCCATGACCGGCGCGCCCTTGAGGCCCGGAACGCCGTCCACATAGGCGCTGTCGCCGTCGAGGCGGATCTGGGCGCCGAGGCGGGCCAGCTCCTGCACGTGCATGAAGCGGTTCTCGAAGATCGTCTCGCGGATGCGGGAGGTGCCGTTCGCCCGGGTCATGAGGGCCATGAACTGGGCCTGCAGGTCCGTGGGGAAGCCCGGGAACGGGTCGGTGGTCACGTCGACCGGCTGGAGGCCGTTGCCGTTGCGGCGGATGCGGATGCCGCCATGGGTCGAGGTCACCTCGGCTCCGGCCTGGCCCAGCACGTCGAGGGCAGCCTGGAGGTAGTCGGGCCGGGTGTTGTCGAGCACGAGGTCACCCCCGGTCATGGCCACGGCCATGGCGTAGGTGCCGGTCTCGATGCGGTCGGGCATCACGTCATGGGAGGCGCCGTGCAGGCTGGTCACGCCTTCGATCACGATCTCGGACGTGCCGGCACCCTGGATCTTGGCGCCCATCTTGATGAGGCATTCCGCGAGATCCACCACCTCCGGCTCGCGGGCGGCGTTGCGGATCACGGTGGTGCCCTGGGCCAGGGTTGCCGCCATCAGGGCCACATGGGTGCCGCCCACGGTCACCTTCGAGAAGTCGATCTCGGCGCCGCGAAGCCCCTTGGGAGCCGTGGCCACCACATAGCCGCTCTCGATCTCAATGGCGGCGCCCAGCTTGGCCAGCGCCATGATGAGCAGGTCCACCGGCCGGGTGCCGATGGCGCAGCCGCCGGGCATGGACACCTTGGCACGGCCGAAGCGGGCCACCAGGGGAGCGATGACCCAGAAGCTCGCCCGCATGGTCGAGACCAGCTCGTAGGGCGCCGTGGTGTCGATGACGTTCTTGGCCGACAGGCGGATGGTCTGGCCCGTCTCCGAGGACTGGCCGGGGCGACGGCCGGCGATCGAGTGATCGACGCCGAAATTGCTCATGATCCGCAGCAGGGAGGAGATGTCGGCGAGCCGCGGCACGTTGCCGAGCTCGAGCGTATCGGCCGTGAGCAGGCTCGCGATCATGAGGGGCAAGGCCGCATTCTTGGCGCCTGAGATCGGAATCAGGCCGTTGAGGGGCGCGCCGCCCCGGATGCGAATGCGATCCATCAATATCCCCTTGTAAAATGTTCAGTCAGCCATGCGCTATGCGCGCCTTGAGCTATCTAAGCTAGTCGGACGGCTTGTCGCGCTCTGCCGAAACGCTCAAGCTGCCGCTTTCGTTTCCGGACGCCTTGACGGCTTGCCGCCCCCGCGCCTGTGCCTTGCGCCGCTTGAGATTTTCCTTCAGGGCCGCCTTGAGGCGTTCGGCTTTGTCTTGCGATTTCACGTCAGTCATGGTTCACGCGACCCATCGTCGCCTTTACCCAATAGAGGCTTCGCACGCGCCCCTCAACCGCAATATGACGCTTGCGGACTTTGACCCGGATCAATGTGATCTGGCATAATGGGTTCAGTATCCGGGGCATCGCGTTGCCCACCCGGTGAGATGATGGATTATCAGAACTTCTTCACGTCAGCCCTCGACCGCCTCCAGGCGGAGCGCCGCTATCGCGTCTTTGCCGACATCGAGCGCCTGGCAGGGCGTTATCCCCAGGCGATCTGGCACTCCCCCGAGGGCCCGCGCCCCATCACGGTCTGGTGCTCCAACGACTATCTCGGCATGGGCCAGAACCGGGACGTGACCCGCGCCATGGTGGAGACGGCCTGGCGCCTCGGCACCGGGGCCGGCGGCACCCGCAACATCTCAGGGACCAGCCACCCTATCGTCGAGTTGGAGGCCGAGTTGGCCGACCTGCACGGCAAGGAGGCTGCCCTGGTCTTCACCTCGGGCTATGTGTCGAACCAGACGGGCATCGCGACGCTCGCCCGGCTGATCCCGAACTGCCTGATCCTGTCGGATGCCCTCAACCACAACTCCATGATCGAGGGCGTGCGCCAGTCCGGCTGCGACAAATCGATCTTCCGCCACAACGACCTCGCGCATCTGGAGGAGCTTCTCCAGGCGGCCGGCGACAGGCCCAAGCTGATCGTGTTCGAGAGCGTCTATTCCATGGATGGCGACATCTCCCCGATCCATGCCATTTGCGACCTCGCCGAGCGCTACGGCGCCATGACCTATATCGACGAGGTTCACGCGGTGGGCATGTACGGCCCCCGCGGCGGCGGGATCGCCGAGCGCGAGGGCGCCATGCACCGGATCGACGTGATCGAGGGCACGATGGCCAAGGCCTTCGGGGTCATGGGAGGGTATCTCACCGGCACCAAGGCTGTGATGGACGCCATCCGCAGCTTTGCTCCGGGCTTCATCTTCAGCACGGCTCTGCCCCCGGCCGTGGCCGCCGCCGCCATGGCGTCGATCCGGCATCTCAAGGCGTCCTCCACCGAGCGCCAGCAGCAGCAGCGCCAGGCCGCCCGCACCAAGGCGGTGCTCAGCAGCGCCGGCCTGCCGGTCCTCGACACGCCGACGCACATCGTCCCGGTGATGGTGGGCGATGCGGAAGCCTGCAAGGCGGCCTCCGACCGGCTGCTGGTGAAGCACGGCATCTACATCCAGCCGATCAACTACCCCACCGTGCCGCGCGGCACCGAGCGCCTGCGCATCACGCCCGGCCCGTTCCACTCCAACGCCCATATCGACGCCCTAGCCGCCGCCCTTGTCGAGGTCTGGACAGCGCTCCGGCTCCCCCTGGAGCCGAAAGTACAGGCGGCCGAGTAAAGATCATTTTCAAGCTTGCATGGAGGGCTGCCCTGTGGCAGTAAGCGGCCCTCCCCGTTGGCGCGCTGCCGTAGCTCAGTGGTAGAGCACTCCCTTGGTAAGGGAGAGGTCGAGAGTTCGATCCTCTCTGGCAGCACCATCGCCCTCCTCAATTCCGCCAAATACATAAGCAAATCAGGAGCTTGGGGCGTCCCGCTTTCACACACGGGATGCACACATGGCGTTGAGAATGGCCCGTCCTTGGACACATCCGCAGACCAAGATCATCTATCTTCGGCAGCGCACGCCGGAAGACCTCCTGCCGCATGTTGTGGGTTTATCAGTATCCCTGCCGGTCGGGGGTTCGAAACGAACCACAAAGATCGGTGAGATGGTCCAGCTATCGCTGCGGACCAAATCACCCGAGGAAGGGAAGGAGCGGCACGCCTTGGCTGACGCCGCGCTGCGGCGTTTCTGGCAACGGAAGCGCCGTGAGCTTGAGGCTGCAAAGGGGATCGCAGGGCTCATCTCCACTGCTCCTGCCCCAACAATGGACTGGAACACGTCGGTCGCACGATTCGGGGATATGGCGGGAGCCGTCCTGACCGAGGGAGGGCATACGAACTCCGACGCGAATCGCGCTGCGATGATCGCTGAGGCCGCGCGTGTCTACGATGAGGTGGCGGCGATGCTCGGTCCAGAACTCGGTGCGGCCTTCGTCTCCCGACGCTCTGATTCTGCCCTCGCCGGGAACGCTCCCGGCGCTCCCACCTCGTCGTCCTCCTTGGCCTCACCTGTACACATCACAGTGAAGGGTCTTTGGGACCGCTTCTCGACGGCGAAGGAGGGTATGCTCGCGCCCAAGACGATCCGTCGCTATAAGCCAAGCTTGGAATCATTCGCGAGCCACTGCGGGGACCGGGACATCAAGACCATCATGGGAGATGACATCTTCCGGTGGGCCGTTCATCGCCGGGACAAGGACAACATCCTGCCGAGAGTTATCAACCGCAACGATCTGGCGGCAGTTAAGTCCGTGTTCTCTTGGGCAACGACGCACCAAGGCGACAAGCTCCTCTCATCGAACCCTGCCGAAGGCATTCGGCTGGACGAGCCACGCCACCTTCCAACAAGAGAACGTAAGTTCCGTGAGGCTGAAATCAACGCGATCCTCAACGCGGCGCTCGATGTAAGCCCAAGTGCCAAGAATCCGTCACTGAGTCGGGCGAAGCGTTGGTCCCCGTGGCTCGCTGCCTACACGGGAGCCCGCATCGCTGAATTGACCGCTCTACACGCCGAGGACATCTGGCAGGAGCATGGCGTCTGGATCATGCACTTGAAGACAGCGAAGAACAGGCAGCCGCGCACGGTCCCTCTACACCAGCACCTGATCGAGCAGGGTTTCCTGAAGATGCGGGACGAAGTGGGTAGCGGGCCTCTGTTCTATGATCCCTCGCGGCGCAGGAAAACCAACGCGATCTCGACACAAGCGGAGCTTCGTGCGCAGGACATGGCCGATTGGGTCCGCAAGGTGATTCACGATCCAGAGGTCGATCCAAATCACGGCTGGCGACACACGTTCAAGTCGCGAGCCGTTGGCATCATTGACGTTCGGATTCGTGACCACATAACGGGCCACGGGGTTGGATCAGTCGGGCGCAAATACGAGCACCCCGAGATCACGAGGATCGCTGAAGCCCTCGCACGGTTCCCACGCTACGAGGTTGACCGGGGAGCGTGAAGTCTCGCCAAACCCGAAGTCTACGAGGACAAGGCTCTCCGTAGCCGTGGCGGCAACGCTTCGACGTAGGGAATAGTCATCAACTCCCGCCCTGCATTGTCCGTGATGATGATGCTCTCATTCAGCACGTCATCGTCCCCACGCTTGATCGCTGCCGCCAGAAGGTCGCGGATGCCTTCAATCGCTTCGGCCCGAGCAGCGTTGATGTCGGGCACGTCAGACCCATCAGGGTCTTCAAGGATACGGCCATCACCTTGCCGGATGTGCAGATAGAACAAGGGCATACCCACAAACTTCCGCAATGACCCTATGTTCCTCGGCGTGAGGCCATGCCTTGACAACATCCATCGGTCGATGGATATTGACATTATCCAGTCAGGAGTGGCGCTGACCAATGGCGAGCGGCAGTTTCATAGCATACTACCGGACCTCAACTTCTCGGCAGAGCCTCGGCATCGACGCTCAGAAGGCCGCTGTAGTCCGTTTCCTCAATGGGGGTGACTGGAAGCTCGTGGGAGAGTTCGAGGAACACGAATCCGGCAAGAACGATGCCCGTCCTGAACTCGCCAAGGCCATCGACCTCTGCAAGAAGACTGGATCACGGTTGGTCGTCGCGAAGCTGGATCGCTTGAGTCGCGACGTTCACTTCATCACGGGCTTGCAGAAGGCTGGCATCAGCTTCATCTGCGCCGACGCGCCAGAGATGGACGAGTTCAGCGTCCACATCTTCGCGGCCATGGCTCAGCGTGAACGCAAGCTCATCAGCATCCGTACCCGCGACGGCCTGACAGCATTGAAGGTGCGTGGGATCACCAAGACGGGCAAGCCAGCGGTTCTTGGCAATCCTCTGAACGGCACGGTCGAGCAGACGATGAAGGCCGCTGCTGGCCGCTCCAAGAAGGCTGACGAATACGTTCAGTCCATCAAGGCCGAGATCGAGTTCTGGCAGAAGAAGGGCTACGGCTCGCTCAAGGGGTTGGCCGAAGTCCTGACCCGCGCGAAGGTGCCTACCAGCCGTGGCCGCACTCAATGGGATGCCACTCAGGTCAAGCGTGTCCTCCAACGGCTCGGTTAGGTCACTCCGCTTGCCGGATAGGAACGATGTTCGGGGCCTCTGGATGATCCGCAGCAGTAACCCTCCCAAGGAGAGCTTCGGCGCGATCTACGGCCTTCTTGACTTCATCTATGAGCCGTTCGGTTGGAACAGGTTTCGGCAGGAAGATGCTGTCCGCAGGCATATCATCAGCGTTCGGCCAAGATCGTCCTGACGAGATGATGATCTGAATGTTCGGCCATTGCTCCTTCACGCGATAGGCAAGTTCATAGCCGTTCATGCCTCCGGGCATTTCCACATCGGTGATGACAGCCATCACATCCGGTCGCGCCTGAAGGATGGTGAGAGCTTCTGCCGCCGTCCCTGCTTCCAGAACGCGGAAACCCTCGTCCGTCAGCGTATCGCTGATGAACATGCGGACGAGAAGCATGTCTTCCACTGCAAGCACTACACGCTTCGATGCAGCCATTATGGCACCTACGATCCATGCCGAATGGGCTGATATAGTGCTCAAGCCCTTCGCATGAAGTCCTGCACCATCGTGGCGTGGTCGATGGTCTCGACCACGCTCATGATCTCCCGCGCCGCGCCAGCCGGGGTGCGAGCCGCAACAGCAGTCAGCCGTTCCCGCAGCCCCGTGACGATGTGGTGAGGGACTGTCGCGTGTAGACGGTCATCCTCGATGTAGTCGCGAAGATACGTGCGGCCTTTACCGAGCCACAACCGCGAGAACTCCCGCTTATTGCCCACCATCCCAAGGTTACGCATCCGGTCGTAGACCGTCAGCAAATTCATCGCGTCCAAAGTATATTCTCCTTTATAAATAATGCAGGTAAGGTGTCGTTGTGGTACTATGGCACATATTTAAGCAATTAACGTAGGAGCAATAGTAATGTATAAGAATATAACTGCAATGACCTCCGCAGCAAGATCGCGCATCGGCTCCGATTGGCGGGACGAGTTCTTCATCCCGAACTGCATCGGCTCGCAACATCTGGTCAGATATTTAGACACGTCCGAAGCAACGTATTGGGAACTCAACGGGGTTGAGGCTACGGCTCGAAAGATCGGGAACAGGACAGGAGTTCCGCGCGGGGCTAAGACATGGGTGTACACCCTGACTGGCGAAGGCTTCTCCGTCCAAGTTCGCGCTGTCTGGTGCGAAGGTGGGCTGCTGACCCCCTTGAAGACGCATTGCCGCGTCATCAAGGTGTCGCCGGATACCGAGGACGCTCGCCGCGCGTACAACGCATGGCTCTGCTCGCATTCGCTGCTCTGAGTACGCCATGGACATCGACACATGGCGGAGGTCCGTCAGATCGAACTACCTGACGATGGCGCGTAGCCCACGGGAGCGATTGCGGTGGGTCACCTTGATCCTCGCCGTCCGAGTAGTCAGGCTCGGTGATGATCCCGCTCACGAAGTCACCCGCATCATCGAGGCATTGCCCGACGAGCTACGGTCCTGCGCGATGCAGTCAGGATACCTCAAGCGCGGCACCCGATGGGCAGGTGTGGTCGAGATCGACCTCGTGTGCCCTCGTATGCTCGGCGGCGGGGCCAAGAGCGATCTGATCGGCGCTCTCGCCGGAATCGCCCCCGAGACGCTGACACCTGACCAGCGGGCAATCGTCGTCCATCTACACGCCGTTGTGGACGCCAAGGGTCACGCAAAGCCCGACAAGTTCGTGAACGACATGCGGAAGTGCTGGCCGGGACCGCGACGGGTACATTCGGCGTCGATCTGGCTTGAAGGCACGGTGGCCGACAACCTCGAACGGCTGGCGAGCTACAGCACGAAGCTTTGGAGCAATTACTCCGAGGCGTGGGAAGGTCGGCCAACCCGCCGCCTGATGGCCCATGAGCCTGCATGGAAGGCGTGGATGCGCCGCCTGCATGACGCTGTAGGACTATCCAACATGGTCGTCTCGTCGGTCTCGTCACGAGCCCTCTGGTGTACCCGCGATGACGAAGAAACCCTTGCAGCGCAAGGGTTTCAGGCCGAAGCCGAAGGGCCGCAGTTAATGGCTCCTGCCAACGATGAAGACAACCCGCAGGAACCTCTCATCAAGACACTCATGCAAGCCATTATGGCGAAGGAGAACAATGCGCTACAGCCATCTGACGAACTACCTCACTCACCAACAACAACGACTGGTCCATCATCGCGAGACTGTGAGGCGCAGGATGCGGGACGATATTCGCGAACTCGAACAGGAGATCGCGCTCCTTGGGCGACTGATCCAGCAGATCGAGCACGACCGCCTGCACGAGACCACGGTCAAGCCTACGAAGCCGTTGACCCCGCAGCAATCCATGAAGAGGGCCGAGAGGAATCAGAAGCGCCAGCAACGGATCAGAGACGTTCAGGCGTCCGCCAGCAAGCGCATTGCCGACATTCGAGCGAAGATCGGAACATAGAGGCCAGTGTGAAACCCGTAGGCCGCCTTGACATTCACACACGCCTTTCACACCATAGCTACCCGGGTTCGCTCTAAGTTCCTGATGTATCTGGCATAATGGGATGGGAGGTGAGATTTCGATCCTCTCTGGCAGCACCAGCCTCCGCCGTGCGACTCACGAGTTCGAAGTCACACCCGCGAGATCCTCCTATCCTGACACCTGAACGCTCGCTCATGCGCGATCGCGTCTGCGCATCCTGACCAAAGGTGCAGTTGTCTTTCTCCGCAAAGCCTTGCAATAATCCTGCATCGGGAGAGGATTTCGCCATTGAGACGAAACCCTCCTGAAGAACATGACCGGAGGAGAACCTCCGGCATCGACAAGGGGTGAGGACCATGAAGGACTCGGCCATAGCGCCTGAGATCGCGGATCCGTATGCGACTCTCGAGAAAATCCTCAAGATCATCGGCAGATCGTGGTTGAGCGAGGAATGGCGGCTCGAGGACATTCGCCTCCTGGCTCAGGAGACGATCGCGAAGCGAGGCAGCATCGACGATAAAGAAGCCGCCAGGGCGGCCATGCATGCTCTTCAGTCCCGGATCCGCCTGAGGACAGGCTCGGAGGCGCAGGGTTCCGGACAGCGCGGCGAGGGCCTACCCTCCTGAAGCCCTGGTCTTGAATGGATTCTCCTGCCCTGCCTGTTAAGGCCGCAAAGGACAGCCATGCGGCACATTGTCTGAAAGGGCAGAATTCAAGCCAATCTGCTTTTAGTCCTGAGGCTAATCTTTTAATAACTTCCCCAACGTTATCGTTTTAGACGAGACAAACAAACAAAACAGTCTCGCTACGGGGCATAATCCAATGACACACGCTTATTTACTGTAGCGCTTCGTATTGCACGACGTGGCGCAGCAATCGCACGCTCTCTGCGAAGCTTGGCTTATTCTTCAAAGAGCAACTCGATTTGCATCCGGCGCCAGATCACGCGCGAGACATCGCACATTTTTGATCTATGTTTAGAGTTTGCTGAAAATGCCTGCTGTAGAGACTTATAGCTCCACCGGAAATCCTTACATCGACGCTATTCTGGGCGACGTCAAATGGGTGCCGAGCGACCTGACATACAGCTTCCCGACCGCCTCGGGTGCGTACGGCTCAGCCTATGGCGACGGTGAAACGGCGAACAACTTCGGCTCCTTCAACGGCACGCAGCAAGCCATCACCCGGTCGGCTTTGAAGCTCTTCTCATCCGTCAGCAACCTGACGTTCCAGGAAGCCGCCGGGGCAGGCACATCGTCAGCCGATCTGCGCTTCGCGCAATCGGATGTGCCGGGAACCGCATGGGCCTACTTTCCGACCACGGACGCAACCGGCGGCGATGTGTGGGTCAACAATTCCAGCCGGAACTACGCAAGCCCTGCCAAGGGCAATTACGCCTATCTCACCATCGTGCATGAGATCGGGCACGCTCTCGGACTCGAGCATGCCCATGAGGGCAACATGCCCCTGTCTCACGACAGCCTGGAATACACGGTCATGAGCTATCGCTCGTATTCCGGTGCTTCCACCAGCACGGGCTATATGAACGAGACCTGGGGCTACGCGCAGTCGCTCATGATGTACGACATCGCCGCCCTCCAGCACATCTACGGCGCGAACTATCAGACGAATAACGGCAGCACGACGTATTCATGGAGCCCGAACACGGGCGAGATGTTCATCAACGGCGTCGGCCAAGGCACTCCCGGCGGCAATCAGGTGTTCCTCACCGTCTGGGACGGCGGCGGCACGGACACGTACAGCTTCACCGATTACACGACGGCCCTGACGATCGATCTGCAGCCCGGCGCGTGGAGCATCACCTCGCAGGAGCAGCGCGCCAAGCTCCACTGGGATGGCTCCAAACTCGCCGCCGGCAACATCGCCAATGCGCTTCTGCACCAGGGCGACACGCGCGCCCTCATCGAGAATGTCTATGGCGGCTCGGCCAACGACACCATCAAGGGCAACGTCATCGGCAACAGCCTGCGCGGCAATGCCGGGGACGACAGGCTTTATGGCCTGAACGGCAACGACGTGCTGATCGGCGGCAGCGGCAAGGACGTGCTGAACGGGGGAGCCGGAACCGACACGGTCAGCTACAGCACGGCGAAAGCCGGCGTGGTGGCGGACCTCGTGACGAAAGCCAACAATCGCGGCGATGCTGCGGGCGACTCGTATTCCAGCATCGAGCGCGTCACGGGCAGTTCCTATAGCGACACCTTGTGCGGCAACGGATCGGCCAACGAGATCAAAGGCGGCTCCGGGGGCGACACGCTCCGTGGTCGAAGCGGCAATGACATGCTGGACGGCGGCGCAGGCAGCGACAAGCTCTACGGAGAAGGCGGGCAGGATCTGCTGATCGGCGGAAGCGGAGCGGATGTTTTCGTCTTCTCCTCGTCGTCCCATTCACGGATGTCGTCCGCCGATACCATCAAGGATTTCCGTCGCGGCTCCGACCACATCGATCTGCGCGGCATCGATGCCAACACGAAGGTCGCGGGCGATCAGGCGTTCACCTTCATCGGAAAGAACGCCTTCCACGGCAAGGCTGGAGAGCTTCGCTTTGCCGACGGCATTGCTGCGTGTGATACGAATGGCGACAAGATTGCCGACTTCGGCATCAACGTCGCCGGGCTGTCGGCCCTGTCCAAGGGCGACTTCTATCTCTGAACGGTCGCCTGATACAGAGTATCGACACAGCTGCAAAAATGATCATAGGGCTCAGCCTATAGGCTGAGCCCACATGCACAGAAACTCTCTGTTAACCATCTAGACAAGCGCCAAGCTTAGGCATTATTCCCAATGAAACATCTTTCGGCTCTTGGGGAAGCACGATGGATCGCTCGGGAAGACGCCATCCTGCCAACGATACGTTGGCCTATCTGATGAACCTGATCGGCCTCGCCTTCAGCATAAGCTGCCTGTGGATCGTGGCCTCTGCGGCCAAGATGTAAGGCGGCCTTGCTTCCGCTGCCTCAGCGGGAGCGGAACTCCCTGGCCGCGTCACTAGCCTGATAGCGCCAATAGGTGAGCTGAACTGCGGCCCGCCCCAGGATGCCGCCATTCCACGAAAGACCGAAAGGCGCGAAGAGACGGTGCCGGTCGCTCTCGCCCGTGATCCCCTCCGCGATCACCGCGCCGCCGATGGCCGTGGTGTTCATGCCGTGGCCGCCGAAGGCCGTGCCGTACCAGACGCCCGGCTTCCACTGGCCGATCTGAGGCATCAGATGCCGGGCGTAAGCCATGAGTCCCGACCAGGCGACCTCGACCTTGAGGTCGGCAAGCTGCGGATAGGTGGTCACCATCTCGCGCCGCAGCAGCGCCGCGATGTCCCGAGGGTCCGTCGTGCGCGTGGTGATGCGTCCGCCCCAGAGAATGCGGCTGCCGTCCTCGACGAGGCGGTAGTAATCCCCGGCCCGGCGGTCATCGAGGATTGCGGCGCGCGTGCGGATGGCGCTCTGCACGCGTTCAGGCGCATGCTCCGTCAGCAGGACGTAGGTGGCGATCGGCAGGAAGGCGCGCTTCAAGGCGGGCAGCACGGCGTTCGTATAGCCGCCCGTGGTGAACACCACATGCTCGGCCGCGATCTCGGCGTCCTTCGTCCGAACGATCTTGCGAGCGCCGTCCAGATCGGCGGAGACGACCGGGGAGTTCTCATGGATCGACGCGCCCAGGCGCGCTGCTTCGCGGGCAAGTGCGCGTCCGTAGTTCAGCGGGTGAAAATGGAACGCGCCCTCATCGAGGATGGCCTCGTGGTATTTGGGCGAGACGAAGAGGCTTCTCACCTCGTCGCGGGGAAGGTAGCGCAGGTTCAACCCGAATTCGCGCCGCTGGCTCTCGCACCCGGCCTGGAGCGCGCCGCGCGAGTCGTAGCGCAGCGCCTTTGCAATGCCGGGAACAAGTCTGGCATCCTCGATGCCGAGTTCATCAATGGTGCGGCGGACGATCTCCACGCCCTCCATCGACAAGCGGAAGAGTTCCTTCGCCTGGTCTCTCCCCACCCGCCGCTCAATGGACGACAGGCCCGTAGCGTAACCCGCAGAGACGAAACCACCATTGCGGCCCGAGGCGCCCCACGCCACCCGCTGCGCCTCGAGCAGCACCACCTTGCGTCCGCTGCGGGCGAGCTTCAGCGCCGCGGTCAGTCCGGCAAGCCCGCCGCCGACGATGCACACATCCGCCAGGATCCGGCCAGCCGCGGCAGGGTAGGTCTCCGACGTGGCGATGGTCCGGCTGTAATAGGTGTCGATATAGGCGGGCTGCATGCTCAAAGGACTAGAGCGTCATGTCGGTGGCGGCGAGGAAGATCCGTACAAGCGTCTCGCAGCCCTCACGATCCTCGTCATCGAAGCGGTTCGGGTTCGGGCTGTCGAGATCGAGCACGCCGAACACCCGGCCGTCCTTGACGAGCGGCACGACGAGTTCGGACCGGGAGGCGCTGTCGCAAGCGATGTGGCCGGGGAAGGCATGGACATCCGGCACCACGATGGATTCCCGGCGCTCCACCGCCGTGCCGCAGACGCCGCGTCCGACCGCGATGCGCACGCAGGCCGTCTTGCCCTGGAAGGGACCGAGCACGAGTTCTCCTCTACGCATGAAGTAGAACCCGGCCCAGTTCAGGTCGGGCAGGAACTGGTAGATCAGCGCCGACATGTTGGCGGCGTTGGCGATCATGTCCCGCTCGCCCTCCAGGAGGCCGGTGAGCTGCTGGGCGAGCGAGGCATAGAAGTCCCGCTTGTTGTCGGAGAGGGGGATGTCTTTGACTTCGAACATGCGGTTTTCCTTATGAGCCTGAGGAACCCTTGTCCAGACCGGCCTATTCGGCCGCCATGCCGGTCTGGTGAGCCCTGGTGAAATCGAGCCCCTGGTGGTCGCAGAGGCGGCGGTAGAGACCACCCTTACGGTAGAGGCTGTGGTGATCCCCCTCCTCCACGATCCGCCCCTTGTCGAACACGAGGATGCGGTCGAGCGCCCGCACCGTCGAGAGGCGGTGGGCGATCACGATGGAGGTGCGCCCCACCATGAGCCGCTCCATGGCCTGCTGGATCAGCACCTCCGATTCCGAATCGAGCGCCGAGGTCGCCTCGTCCAGGATCAGGATCGGCGCATCGGCCAGGAACGCACGGGCGATCGCCACCCGCTGGCGTTCGCCGCCGGATAGCTTCACCCCGCGCTCGCCCACGAGCGTGGAATAGCCCTTCGGCAGGCTCATGATGAAGTCATGCGCGTTGGCCAGCCGCGCCGCGCGCTCGATCTCCGCCATGCCGGCTCCGGGCCGTGCATAGGCGATGTTCTCGGCGAGCGTCCGGTGGAACAGGATCGGCTCCTGCTGCACGATGGCGATCTGCGAGCGCAGCGACGCCTGCTGCGCCTCCGCGATGCTCTGACCGTCTATGCGGATCTCGCCGCCCGTCACGTCGTAGAGACGCTGGATCAGCTTGACGAGGGTCGTCTTGCCCGATCCGGACGGCCCCACGAGGCCGACGCGCTCGCCGGCGCGGACCGTCAGCGACAGGTTTTGGTAGAGCGGCGTATCGTGCCCGGCATAATGGAACGTGACGCGGTCGAACGTGACCTCCCCGCGCTCGATGCGGATGGGCTTCGCGTTGGAGCGATCCGGCACGCCGATGCGCTCCCGGTGGATCTCGACGAGTTCCTCCATGTCGTTCACCGAGCGGCGCAGGTTGTTGATGTGCATGCCGATGTCGCGCAGATAGCCGTGGATCACGAAATAGGTCGTGAGCACATAGGCGAGATCGCCCGGCGTCGCGCGGTTGTCCCACCACAGCCAGATGGCCGTGCCGATGATCGCCGCCCGGATGCCGAGCAGCGCGATGAACTGCACCGTGCCGCTGTTGGTGCCGCGCTGCCAAAGGCGGCTCGTGCGCTTCTGCCACTTGTTCAGCACCCAGGTGAGACGCGCATCCTCCCTGGTCTCCGCGCCGAAGGCCTTCACCACGGGGTTGCAGCTCAAGGCATCGGCGAGCGTGCCGCCGACGCGCGTATCCCAGGCATTGGCAAGCCGCGCCGCCGGCGCGACATAGCGCGTAGCAAGCAACGCCGTCATGACGATGTAGATCAGCGCGCTCGCGCCGATGACGACGCCCATCACGGGCCAACGAAGCCCCAGCACGATCATCGAGCCTGCAAGCACCGTCAGCGAAGGCAGGAGTGCGAGCAGGAGCGTGTCGTGCATGAGGTCGAGCGCCCACATGCCGCGGGTGATCTTGCGCACGGTCGAGCCAGCGAAGGAGTTCGCGTGCCAATCGGTGGAGAAGCGCTGCACGCGTGCAAACGCGTCCTGCGCCACGCGGCCCATGACGCGCAGCGTCAGCTCCACGATGCCGTAGAAGGCAAGATGGCGCATGACGATCATGAGGAGGCCGAGCCCCGTCATGAACGCGAACGCCACAAGCGCCGCATGCAGGGCAGCCTCGCGGTTGTCGCCACCCGCCGCGATGGCATCGACGAGCCTGCCGGCGAAGACCGGCATGAACACGTCGGCGAGCGTCGAGACCATCATGGTCACGACGATCAGCACCACGTAGCGCGGTTCCTCGCGCCAATGGCGGAACGTGAATCGTAAGACGTCGCGGGTCGCGTCCCCGCCCTTCTTCTGCTGGTTCATAGCAATGAACAGGTGACGCTCGGGGCGTACACCTCTCCCGGAATTTTGAGGAGCGACAGCAGGAACGGCGGCTCACCGCGTTCGAAATCGCTCGACGGTCGTGGATATGGAAAACTTGGTAAGGTTTGCCGGGCCTTGGAGCCCCGCGTAGTCCGGCCTATGATTTCGGGCGGGACGCGGGAGGAACGTTCAGCAAGCACACAAAAGCCATGCAGTCCTCCCTCTCTGGAATTGAAACCTAGACGCAAAGTAGTGCAGTTCGTTCAACTTGGCAACCGCACTTTTGTTTCATCGATTTCCATCAGATTTACACGACTTCGAGCGGCCGGTGCGGCCCTGTCGGCAGTTCTACCCGGATGGCATCCCCGGGCCGGACCTCCCCGCCCTCGAGCACGATGCCCATAATTCCGGATTTGCGGATGACGTTGCCCTGCTCGTCCTTGCCCAGCACCGCCTTCATCAGCCCCTTCTGAAACCTGTCGATCTGGACGCAAGGGTTGCGTAAGCCGGTCACCTCAATGACGGCGCTCTCGCCAAGGCAAAGATGTGCCCCAGTGGGCAGGCTCAGAAGATCGATGCCGCGTGTCGTGACGTTCTCGCCCATGGCGCCGGCCGAGACAGTAAAGCCCTTGGCCGTGAGTTCGTCGAACAGCTCCGCATGAATGAGATGGACCTGCCGCAGGTTCGGCTGGGTGGGGTCCTTCGCCACCCGCGAGCGGTGCTTGACCGTGGTGCCGAGATGCGCGTCTCCCTCGACGCCGAGGCCCGCCAGCAGGCGGATGGAAGCCTGATTGGGCTTGCTGAAGCTATGGCTTGAACTGAGGCTCACGGCCGTAACGATTGCGTTCATGATTGCCCCGCTCCCTGCGCTTTCCTGCCTTGTAGCGTCAGAGAACCGTCAGATCCACCGTCTCGAAGCCGCGCTCGGCCAATCGCCGCGCCAGCACGGTGCGATGACAATTGGCGGGGTCCCGCTCGAAGCACAGGAGGCAGATCGGCTGGGCTCCGGCCAGCGCCTCCAACTCGCGAAAAGCCTCCTGCGCTGGTTCAGTCGCCAGGACCTCGTCGCAATAGATACGGCGCATGAGATCGCCGTCGCCGGCGCGTGCCGCTTGGCGGCCCTCCTTCGGCGTTCCGAGCTTGATGAAATGCTCGTAGCCGATGCCCTGATGGGCCAAAGCATCGCGAAGGGCGGATTTCGAGAACCCGCGCTTGCGGGAGAGCGCGACGGCACGCACGTCGGCGAGCGTCGCGACACCCGCATCCTTCAAGGTGGTGAGGAAGCGGTCAACGTCCGCTCCCTCGTACCCGATGGTGAAAACCTGCCGCCTTGCCATGCCTTGAGATTACATGGACGGCATCGGCCGTTGCGGCGCCTGCGGCTGGGTGTAAGGCCGCATGGCCTCGGGCGTACGGAAGTCCCGCGGAACTTCGAAGTCCTTGGCCGCGCCATGGCTCTGCTCGATCCCGCCTGGATAGCCGGTGCGATCCGAATAATCCTGCATCGGCTGCAATGGGGTGGGACTCTCGCGGCTGAGCGTCTGGGCGCAGTAGACGTCGAGCGCCGTCACGCCGGCCACCGCCGCCATGGCGATGCCGACATTGCCCTTCTTCGGATTCCTGCCCTCGAGGGCCGTCGCCAGCGTCGCCAGATCGAGACCGTCGCCCGCCACACGGCCCCAGATCCAGGGCGTTGGATCCTTGGAGGCCAGGATGCCGATGCCGGTGGCGATCTCGCGCACGCCATAGCCGGCAATCAGCCCTTCCTGCCCTTTCATGCCGAGCGCCCGCGCCAGGGCGCGCGGAGCCACGACCTCGGCGATACCCAGTGCGATGGAGAAGATGCCAAGACCACGGGCCAGGGTATCGGTGGCCGTATCGGCATGGCCGCGACGGCGCGTTCTTTCGGTTTCGTAGCGCATGATCTCACCTATCAGGGTTTGAGAACGACCTTGATGCAGCCGTCCTGCTTGTCACGGAAGACCTTATACATCTCGGGTCCTTGATCGAGGGGCACCGTATGAGTGATGACGAAGGACGGATCGATCTGCCCCTCCTCGATTCGGCGCAGGAGATCGTCGGTCCAGCGGTTCACATGAGTCTGTCCCATGCGCCAAGTGAGTCCCTTGTTCATGGAAGCTCCCAAGGGAATCTTGTCTAGAAGTCCGCCATAAACGCCGGGGATCGAGAGCGTGCCGCCCGGACGGCAAACATAAATCATCTCGCGCAGCACGTGCGGACGGTCCGTCTCCATCATGGTCGCCTGCTTCACGCGATCATACATGGCATCGACCGTGCCCGCCGCATGCGCCTCCATGCCGACGGAGTCGATGCACTTCTCAGGTCCCTTGCCGTTGGTGAGTTCGTTGAGGCGCTCGATCACGCTCTCTTCGTCGAAGTTGATCGTGATGGCGCCGCCGGCCCGCGCCATGTCGAGACGCTCGGGAACGCGATCGATGGCGATGACCTGCTTCGCGCCGAGCAGGATCGCGCTGCGGATCGCCATCTGGCCGACAGGACCCGCGCCCCAGATCGCCACTGTGTCGGTCGGTTCGATGTCGCACTGCACGGCCGCCTGCCAGCCGGTGGGGAAGATGTCTCCGAGAAACAGCACTTGCTCGTCGGTGAGCCCGTTCGGAATCTTCACATGCGTCTTGTCAGCGAAGGGAACACGGACATATTCGGCTTGGCCGCCCGGATAGCCGCCGGTCAGATGCGTATAGCCGAAAAGGCCGGCCGTGGTGTGCCCGAAGGCCTTGGCGGCGATATGTCCGTTGCGGTTCGTCCGCTCGCAGACCGAGAAGTTGCCGCGCTTGCACTGATCGCATTCGCCGCAGATGATGGTGAAGGGCACGACCACACGATCGCCGACTTTCAAAGCTCCCTTGGCCTCAGCCCCGACATCGACCACCTCGCCCATGAACTCGTGTCCGACGATGTCGCCGTTCTTCATGCCGGGCATGAAATGGTTGTAGAGGTGGAGATCGGAGCCGCAGATGGCGCAGCTCGTCACCTTGATGATTGCGTCCCGCGGATGCTCGATCTGGGGATCGGGAACCGAATCGCAGCGGATATCGGTGGTGCCATGCCAAACAAGCGCCTTCATCGACGTCTCCCTCAATGTCTGGAAAATGGCCAAGCTTCAGCACTCGACCGCCTTCGTCAGAGGAAATACTTCTTGAAGGGCTTTGCGTTCCCTGAGGGAATGCAAAAACTGCTGTCTACCCCGTCGGAGTCAGCAGATCAGACGTGCTCCGGCAGGCTGCGGATCAGGTCGGCGAGAGCCGGCTCCAGCACCTGGTGGGCTGCCTCCTCGACGCCGAACCATTGTGCCTGACGCTGGCCCTTCTCGCGCCACGACTTGAGCTGCTTGGACACCTCAAGCGGATAGACATTGACCTGGCACAGGTCGAAATGCGCGGCGCGGCGCTTCCAGTAGTCGTAGGAGCCGAGAGGCTTGTTCTTGATCTCGCCCTTGACGCCTGCCTCCTCCTCCGCCTCCTGCGCGGCTGCCTTGTGGGGCTTCTTGCCCTTCATCGGCCAGCCCTTGGGGATCAGCCAGCGCTTGGTCTCGCGTGACGTAACGAGAAGCACCTCGATCCTCCCGTCCCGGATTCGAAAGGGCAATGCAGCAACCTGGCTGAGTTTGTCTTTGGAGGTCTGAGGCATTCGACGAGAGTAGGGTTCCTATCGGGTTAAATTGTAACGTAGATGATTTGAGCCGGCTAAGAAAGGACTTGGGCGAAACAATATGAGGACATCGTTGTCTTTGGCCTCATACGATTCTCCATCCTCTCGAAGCTTGATGACGGGTTCATAACAACAATGGCCCCGCTTTTGATCCGGAAGGACACGCTGCCCCGATGACGACCAACGGTCTGGACATGAGATTTGCCGCTGCCTGCGCTATCGCCAGGGAGGCGGGCGTGCTGGCGCGCAAGCGCTTTCTGGAGCGTCCACGCTCGCAGCGGCCCGACTTCAAGGGGCCTCAGGACTTTCTCACCGCCACGGATGCGGAGGTGGAGGAGCTGATCCGCACCCGCCTGAGCCCGCTGTTCCCGGAGGATTCCTTCTTCGGCGAGGAAGGCGGCGGCTCCTTCGAGCGCGACGTGTGGGTGGTCGACCCCATCGACGGAACGGCGAACTTCGCCCGCGGCATCCCGCACTTCGCCATCTCCATCGCGTTCGTGCGCGACGGCAGCATTGAGATCGGCGTGATCTATGACGTGATGCATGCGGAGCTCTACACCGCCCAGCGCGGGCGCGGCGCCATCCTCAATGGGGAGCCGATCCGGGTCTCTGGCCTGGCCGACATGAACCAGGCGACCGTGGAGGCCGGCTGGTCGCCGCGCCTGCCGCCCGAGCCCTACATCGCCATCGTCGACAAGCTGAAGACGGGGGGCGCCAATGTACGGCGCGCGGGATCGGGCACGCTCGGCCTGGCCTACGTGGCCGACGGGCGCATCGACGCCTATTGCGAGCTCCACATCAATTCCTGGGACGCCCTGGCCGGTCTCCTGATCATCGAGGAGGCGGGCGGCTGGACCAACAACTTCCTGGCCAAGGACGGGCTCAGGACAGGCAATCCGGTCCTGGCCTGCACGCCCGAACTGGCTGCTGCCCTGACCGCCGCGACCGGAATGTCAAAAGAACCATGAGCCTGGCAGGTTATTCCAAAGATTCACATTCGAATGATCGGCAAGGCTCTTGACCCGCCCCTGCATTGGGGGGAGCTTAGCCGGCCAAGCAATAATCAGAACAACATCACCACGGGAGGATAGAATGAAACTCAAGAAGACATTCGCGTCGGCAACCATGCTCGCAGGCACCATGACGGCCCTGTCCTTCATGTCCGCCGGAGCAGCCCAGGCGCAAGGTGCTCTGGTCATGTACTGCGCCGTCCAGGAAGAATGGTGCCGCGCCATGACCACTGCCTTCGAGCGCGACACCGGGATCAAGGTTTCCATGACCCGCAAGAGCTCGGGCGAAATTTATGCCCAGGTCAAAGCGGAGTCGCAGAACCCCCGGGCCGATATCTGGTGGGGCGGCACCGGCGACCCCCACATGCAGGCCGCCGAAGAAGGCCTGACGGAAGCCTACAAGTCGCCGAAGATGAGCGAGCTGCAGGATTGGGCCGTGCGCCAATGGGAGCAGTCGAAGCAGCGCACGGTCGGCATCTATTCCGGCGCGCTCGGCTTCGGTTACAACACCGATCAGGCCAAGGCGAACAACATCGGCGAGCCGAAATGCTGGGCCGACCTGCTCAAGGCCGAGTTGAAGGATGAGGTGCAGGTCGCCGATCCGAACTCCTCCGGCACGGCCTACACGCTTCTCGCCACCATCATCCAGATCATGGGCGAGGACAAAGGCTTCGAGTACCTCAAGGCCCTGCACAAGAACGTAAACCAGTACACCAAGTCGGGCGCTGCCCCGGCCAAGGCGACGGCCCTGGGAGAGACCACCGTCGGCATCACGTTCATGCACGACATGGTGACGATGGTTGTCGACAAGGCGCCTGTGAAGGTCGTGGCGCCCTGCGAAGGCACGGGCTACGAGATCGGCTCCATGTCGATCATCAAGGGTGCCAAGAACATGGACAGCGCCAAGAAGTTCTACGACTGGGCCCTGACCGCCGACGCACAGAAGCTTGGCGCCGACGCCAAGTCCTATCAGGTGCCGTCGAACAAGAGCACGCCGATCCCGCCGCAGGCGCCGAAGCTCACCGACATCAAGCTGATCAACTTCGACTTCGCGAAGTATGGATCGTCCGACGAGCGCAGGCGCCTCCTGTCCAAGTGGGACAACGAGGTGAAGAACCTGCCGAAATAGTCGGCCTGCAATGCCTTCTGCGGGACGGCTCACGTCCCGCCGAAGGCCATCCGAGTTTGATTGGCAGGCCGGCTTTTGCACCGGCCCTGAGGCGGGAATTCAAAGATGTCACGGGCAACCCTTGGCTGGATCGTTCTGAGCTGGGTCGGATTTGCTCTCCTGCCCTGGTACGGCTTCGATCGCTCCGCCTCTCCCACCACCGCCGACTACTTCGTCAGCGGGTCGGCGCTGATCCACGGGTTTCGCGGCGCCTGGTGGCTTCTGCCGATCCTCGTGCCGCTCGGCATGGCTTTGGTGCCTGTCGTCCGGCCATTCAACCAGCAGAAGGGCAGCTGGCTCGCTGCATCGGGGCTTCTGGGTCTCGTCCTCATCGTCGTTCAGGGCTTCACCATCGGCCTCAACGGCTGGACGATGGAGATCCTGAGGAGCCTGTTCGGCGAGCCGGGTCCGAGCCAGGCCGGCATCGGCTATGGCGCGGCCCTCACCTCGGCGGCGTTTCTCATCATTCTCTGCCATGGTCTTGCGGCGCGCGGCTGGTGCCGCGGCGATGCCTTCGTCACCTCGTCCATCGGCGCAGTCGTCGCGCTCATCATCGTCTTCGTGTTCTTCCCGGTCTCCACGATCCTGGCGAGCGCATTCGCCGACAACAGCGGCAACTTCGCGCCGTCCGCGTTCGTGGCCAAGTTCATGGACAAGTCGATTTGGGGTCTCGACTGCCTGACGAGCGACCTGCGCTGCGGCGTAGCCTGGAACACCCTGTTCCTCGGGCTGCTGGTCGCCTTCGGCACCACGGCTCTGGGTCTTGCCTTCGCGCTCATCGCGACGCGCACCGAGTTCCGCTACAAGAAACTGCTGCGCGTGATGAGCGTTCTGCCCATCATCACACCGCCCTTCGTGATCGGTCTCGCGTTGATCCTGCTTTTCGGCCGCTCGGGCGCCCTGTCGAACCTTCTCTGGGAATGGTTCGGCGTTCCGCGCTCGCGCTGGATCTACGGCCTTCCCGGCGTGTTCATCGCGCAGCTCCTGGCATTCACGCCCATCGCCTTTCTGGTTCTCATCGGCGTGGTGCAGGGCATCAGCCCGACGCTGGAGGAAGCCTCCCAAACCCTGCGCGCCAAGAGCTGGACGACGTTCTGGACCGTGACGCTTCCGCTCATGCGTCCGGGCCTCGCCAACGCCTTCCTGCTCGGCTTCGTCGAGAGCCTGGCCGATTTCGGCAACCCCCTGGTGCTCGCCGGCAATTACGAGGTGCTCTCCACCAAGATCTTCTTCGCGGTCGTCGGCGCGCAGCAGGATCAGGGCCGGGCTGCCGTGCTCTCCATCATCCTGCTCGCCTTTACGCTTGGCGCCTTCTGGATGCAGCATGCCTGGCTCGGCAAGAAGGTCTACACCACGGTGACTGGCAAGGGCGATTCAGGCATTCCGCTGCCGCTGCCGCGGCGGGTTGCGCTGGCTTCCTACTTCACGGCCATCCCCTGGGCGCTTTTCACGGTTGCCGTCTATGCCATCATCGTCGTGGGCGCCTTCGTCCGCTCCATGGGTCGCGACTACACGCCGACCCTTGAGCACTTCCTCACCGCCTTCCGCGTCGAACGTGCCGATTGGGGGCTCTACTTCTCGGGCTCGGCCTGGAACTCGTTCTTCGCCACCGTGAAGGTGGCGGCCCTGTCGGCGCCGCTCACCGCAGCGATTGGCCTGCTCACGGCCTATCTCCTCACGCGACAGCGCTTCTCGGGTCAGCGCTCCTTCGAGTTCGGCACGCTCTTGAGCTTCGCCATTCCCGGCACCGTGGTGGGCGTGTCCTACATCCTCGCCTTCAACGTCCCGCCCATCGAGATCACTGGAACCGGCTTCATCCTCGTGATGTGCTTCGTGTTCCGCAACATGCCCGTGGGCGTGCGCTCCGGCATCGCCACCTTGAGCCAGATCGACAAGAGCCTCGACGAGGCCTCCCTGACACTCGGTGCACGCTCGGCCACCACCATGCGTCGTGTGGTGCTGCCGCTGCTGCGGCCGGCCATCGTTGCCTCCCTCGTCTACTCCTTCGTGCGTGCCATGACGGCCGTGAGCGCCGTGATCTTCCTCGTCACTGCCGAATACAACATGGCGACGACCTATATCGTCGGGCGCGTCGAGGCGGGCGAGTTCGGCCTCGCCATTGCCTATTCCACGGCGCTCATCCTCGTCATGCTTCTCGCCATCGTGGCGATCCAACTCATCGTCGGCGAGCGGCGCCTCGGGCGCCGCAGCGCAAGCGCCGCCCCATCCCCCGTTGTCGTGCAGGCGGTTCCATGAACAAGATCTCCTCGGTCCATTCCCTCTCCCGCCCCGGTGCGTCCAAAAAGCAGGCGGCTTCGGTGGAATTCCGCAACGTGACGAAGCGCTACGGCAACGTCACGGCCGTGGACAGCGTCTCCTTCACCATCGCGCCGGGCCAGCTCGTCACCCTGCTCGGCCCCTCCGGCTGCGGCAAGACCACGACGCTCCGCATGATCGCAGGGCTCGAAATGGCGAGCGAAGGCCAGATCCTGATCGGCGACCGCGACGTGACGAACCTCTCCGCCGCCGACCGGGACGTGAGCATGGTGTTCCAGTCCTATGCCCTCTTCCCGCATATGTCGGTGCTGGAAAACGTCGCCTATGGCCCGAGCGTACAGGGCGTCCCGAAAAAGGACGCTTATGCCATGGCGATGGAGAAGATCGAGATCATCGGCCTCAAAGGTCTCGAGAAGCGCGCACCGTCGGAACTCTCAGGCGGGCAGCAGCAGCGCGTCGCCGTGGCGCGGGCCCTCGTGCTGGAGCCGCAGGTCCTGCTCTTCGACGAGCCGCTCTCCAACCTCGATGCCAAGCTGCGTCGTCGCGTGCGCGAGGACATCCGCGAGCTGCAGCAGAACCTCAATCTCACCGTCGCCTACGTGACCCACGACCAGGAGGAGGCGCTCGCGGTTTCCGACCACATCATCGTCATGTCCAACGCGCGCATCGCCCAGACCGGCACGCCGCACGAGCTCTACGAGGAACCGGCGAACCTGTTCGTTGCCGACTTCATCGGCGACGCCAACATCATCACCGGAGATATCGCCAGCATCATTGGCCCGATGGCGCAGGTGAAGATCGGCGGTCTCACCCTCCAGCTTCCCCATCGCGGAGCCGGACAGGGCCCCGTGAAGCTGGCTGCCCGGCCCGATGCCATTTTTCTCGACGAGGCCGTGCAGTCCGGAGCCTTGGCCGGAACGGTGCGCAAGACATCCTACCTCGGGACGCAGGTGGAATACGACGTGGAGAGCCCGATCGGGAACCTGTTCGTGGTCCAGTACGGCCGCAAGGAGGCGATTGCGCCAGGAACTCCGGTTTCGATCTCTTTTGCCACGCAGCGCGGCGTCGCCATCATTCCGGACGCATAAACCACTCGGACGGCACTTCGGTCCTGGTGCTGCAGCTCGCAGCCCCGCATGGGTGCCGCACCTTGCCCGCTCGCAAAATATCTATAGAGCAGGGCTACATTTCAAACGGGGTGCTTTTCCGACCGCAGAGCTTTATCCCCTGCTGGAGTTCTGACCCATTCTAGAGACGACGTGATGCTCAAAGCCTTGATCTTCGACATGGACGGCACCCTGGTGCACAGCGACCCGGCCCACTTGGAGGCCTTTGCCCAGACACTAGGCCCTCAGGGCATCGTGATCAGCGAGGACCTGTATCGCACCTCGATCATCGGCCACACCAACGAGGCGATCTTCGCCGCTCTCCTACCCCACCTGCCGGTCGAGGAGCACGAGGTCTATGCCCAGCGCAAGGAGGCTGCCTTCCGGCGCCTGGCGCTCGAGCTCAAGCCCCTGGAGGGCCTGCTCGAACTGCTCGCGTGGGCAGAGGCACGGGGCATCAAGATCGCCCTCGTCACCAATGCCCCGCTGCTGAACGCGACCCATATCCTCGACATTCTGGGCATTGCCGACCGCGTCGAGGTCAAGATCACCATCGATCAGGTCGAGCGCGGCAAGCCCGATCCCCTGCCCTATCTCACGGCCATCGAGCGGCTCGGCATCCGGGCCGAGGAGGCCATCGCCTTCGAGGATTCGCCCTCAGGCATGCGGGCAGCCAAGGCGGCTGGGCTGTTCTCCTTCGGCGTCCTGACGGGCTTGAGCGCCGCAGAGCTCACCAAGGTCGGCGCCGACAGGACCATCGGGACGTTCCGCGACAGCGCGCTCTGGGAGGTTCTGGAGCACAGGATTGCGGCTTGACCCTCAAGCCGCGTCAGACCGGCGGTCAAGCTCGTCCCCTGCCCCATCGAAGCGCTGCCGGGCGGCCAGGATCTCGTCCCGATTCTGAATCGCCCAATCGCCTAAGGCCCGTACAGTCTTGAGCAGGGAGCAACCCAGCTTTGTAAGCTGGTAATCCACCCGTGGCGGGATTGTCGGGAAGACGGTACGCGTGACGAGCCCGTCGCGCTCCAGTCCGCGCAGGGTCAGGGTCAGCATCCGCTGGGAGATCCCAGTCACGGCTCGGCGTAACTCATTGAATCGCTTGGGTCCTTCGCCCATTTGGACAACAACCTGAACGCTCCACTTGTCGCCGACCCGGGACAGGATCTCCGTCACGGTGCGACAATCGGTGGGCACATGGATGTGACTGGGTGACATGAAAGTGCCTCCTTGCGAAAGGCTGCGGAAGTTACTTAATGAGCCTCGGTAACAAAAGGGAACTTAAGTGTTCCTGCCGCCGAAAGCAAATGAAGGACATCCCATGAAGCCCAAGCTTCACGTCATCATCGCCAGCACACGTCCCGGCCGAGTCGGCCCAGGCATCGCCCGGTGGTTCTCCGAATACGTGGCCGAGCACGGCAAGTTCGAACCGGTCCTGGTCGATCTCGCGGAGTTCAACCTGCCTCTCTTCGACGAGCCCGAGCACCCGATGAAGCAGAACTACCACCATGCCCATACCAAGGCCTGGGCCGAGAGCGTGTCCGCAGCGGATGCCTTCGTGTTCGTGACGCCCGAGTACAACTACGCTCCGCCGCCGGCGCTCGTGAACGCGCTGAATTACCTGTCGCGCGAGTGGAACTACGCGCCTGCCGGCTTCGTCAGCTATGGCGGCATCTACGGCGGCCTGCGCTCGGTCCAGGTGGCGAAGCAGATCGTCACGACCCTGAAGATGATGACGATCCCGGAAGGCGTGCCCATGCCGATGGTGTTCCAGAACCTCGACGAGAACGGGAAGCTCAATGCGCCCGAGATCTACAAGACCTCGGCCGCGACCATGCTCGACGAACTCTTCCGCTGGACGGAAGCCCTCAAGTCGCTCCGGGCCGAGCGCAAGACCAGAATGAAGGCCGCCGCTTAAGGCACCAGGGCCCCATCAAAGCAAAAGGCGCCGCTGAGGCTATCAGCGGCGCCTTTTCCGTTTGGCCTGCCGGATCAGAGACGGCCGGCGAGCGCGTTTTCGAACAGCTTGCGCGCGCTTTCCTTATCGATCGGCACGGGGTTGCCGCCGGCAGTCGGATCGTTGGGCGCCATCTCGGACATCTCGTCGAACCGCGCGCTGTCGACCTTCAACCCTTCCAGCGTATGCGGCACGCCGAGATCCTTGCGCAGCTTGAGCACCCAGTCGAGGAAGGCCTGGAACGAGGGCTCGAGGCCGATATAGGCGGCGAGCCGCTCGATTCGCTGCTCGATGGCGTTGCGGTTATAGACCAGCACGTAGGGCATGAAGACCGCGTTGGTCAGCCCGTGATGGGTGTCGTAGAGCGCGCCGGTCGGGTGGGACAGGGCGTGAATTGCACCAAGCCCCTTCTGGAACGCGGTAGCGCCCATGGCGGCAGCCGACATCAGCTGCGCGCGAGCCTCAATGTCCCTGCCGTCCTTGTAGGCGCGCGGCAGGTATTCCTTCACGAGGCGGATACCCTCGACCGCAATGCCGTCGGCAAGAGGGTGATAGCCCGGCGCGCAATAGGCCTCGAGGCAATGCGCCAGCGCATCGAGACCCGTGCCGGCGGTAATGTGGGGCGGCATGCCCACCGTCAGCTCCGGATCGCAGATCACGATCTTCGGCATCATGAGCGGGTGGAAGATCACCTTCTTGGTGTGCGTCGACTCCTGCGTGATCACGCCGGCGCGGCCCACTTCCGAGCCGGTTCCGGCGGTCGTCGGCACCGCGATGATCGGCTGGATGCCGTTCGGGTCCGCACGAGTCCACCAGTCGCCGATATCCTCGAAATCCCACATGGGCCGGGTCTGGCCCGCCATGAAGGCGATGACCTTGCCGGCATCGAGCGCCGAACCGCCGCCGAAGGCGACGACGCCGTCGTGCTTGCCGGCCTTTAGAGCCTCCAGGCCCTTGTAGACGTTGGTCTCGACCGGGTTCGGCTTGATGTCGGAGAAGATCGCCGCCTTCAAGCCTGCCGTCAGCAGTTGGTCGAGCGCCGCCTTCGTCATCGGCTGCGTGGCCAGAAACGGATCGGTGACGATGAGCGGCGCCTGCATGCCCACAGACTTGCAGGCCTCTGCGAGTTCCGAGATGCGGCCTGCGCCGAAGCGGATCGCAGTGGGATAGCTCCAGTTGGAACGGGGAGACATGGTCATGATGCTTTCAATCAGATCTGACGGAGGTGGTAGGATTTCGGACGGGTGAGCGACTCGTAGGCCAGCCGCGACAGGCTCGCGCCGCGGCCCGTATCCTTCACGCCCGTCCAGGCGAGCGCGGGATCGAGATAGTCGCAGCGGTTCATGAACACGGTGCCGGTCTCGAGCTTCTCGCCGATGGCTTCCGCCGCATCGACATCGGAGGTCCAGATGGCGGCCGACAAGCCGTAGGGCGAGTCGTTCATGAGGCGGATGGCCTCCTCGTCGCCCGTCACCTTCATGATGCCGACGGTGGGGCCGAAGCTTTCCTCGCGCATGACGCTCATGGAGTGGTCCACGTTCGTGAGCACCTGCGGCGCGAGATAGGCGGTGTTGCCGGCGTCAGCGGCAAAACGCTTCGTGTCGATATGCGCTTTCGCCCCCTTCGCCGCCGCTTCCGCATTCTGCCCGCGTACGAGATCGGCGAAGCGCCGGTGCGCCATGGGGCCGAGCGTCGTCGCCTCGTCGAGCGGATTGCCGAGCACGTACTTGCTCACGAGATCGACCGCGCCGTCGACGAAGCGGTCGTAGTGCTTCTCGTGCACATAGATGCGCTCGATGCCGCAGCAGCATTGGCCCGAATTGAAGAACGCGCCGTCCACGAGGTTCTCGATGGCATGATCGAGATTGGCATCCGCGCGCACATACGCCGGGTCCTTGCCGCCGAGTTCGAGGCCGAGCGACGTGAAGGTGCCTGCCGCCGCGCGCTCGATGGAGCGCCCACCGGAGACCGAGCCGGTGAAGTTGCAATGGTCGACGAGGCCGCCGCTCAGGATCCGGCCCGTCTGGTCGTGTGAGAGATACAGGTTCTGGAACAGGCCCTTCGGCAGTCCGGCTTGGTCCATGGCCATCTGGAAGCGCTCGCCGGCCAGCACGGTCTGCGAGGCATGCTTGAGCAACACCGCATTGCCGGCCATCAGCGCCGGCACGATGGTGTTGATGGCTGTCAGATAGGGATAGTTCCAGGGCGCGATGACGAGCACGAGGCCCACGGGCTCGCGCTTGATCATGCGGCGGAAGCTCGGCTTCTCATCGTCGGCCGGGATGGGCTGCAGGCTCTTCTCGGCAATCGATATCATGTAGCGCGCCCGCTCTTCGACGCCGCGGAACTCGCCGCCGTAGCGCACGGGCCGCCCCATCTGCTGGGCGATCTCGGGCACCACCTCCTGGTTCATGGCGAGCAGCGCGTCGAGAAAGGCCGAGACCTTGCCGGCGCGTTCCGCGATGGCGGTGCTGCGCCAAGCTTTCTGCGCCTCACGGGCAGACGTGACCGCCGCATCGATGGCAGCCTCGGACATGATGGGACGGCGGACGAGCTCGCGTCCGTCGATGGGGGAAATGCAGACGATATCGGTATCGGCCATGGTGTGATGCCTGAACGACCATGATCCGCGAGGACCATGGTCTTCTCCTGTGCTTGAGTCTCGAAAAGGCTTTTAGATGATCTCGAAGTAACGGGCGAGCTGCCAATCGGTGATAGCCTTGCGCGCCTCGCGCTCCTCCCATTCGCGGGTGGCCGCGTAATGTTCGACGAAGGTGTCGCCGAAGAGCTGGCGCGCGGCCTGCGACCCTTTCAGCCGCTCCGCCGCCTCGCCGAGCGAGCGCGGCAGGGCCCGCTCCTTCGGGTGCTCGACCGCATAGGCATTGCCCTCGATCGGCTCGCCCGGATCGATCCGGTTCTCGATGCCCCACAGCCCCGAGCCGATGGCGGCGGCGAGCGCGATATAGGGGTTGATGTCGGCGGCCGCGACCCGGTACTCCACGCGCTGCGATTTCTCGGAGCCCGGAATGACGCGAAGCGCCGTGGTGCGGTTCTCCACGCCCCAAGCCGAGTCGGTCGGGGCCCAGAAGCCGGGGATCAGTCGCGTGTAGCTGTTCACCGTGCAGGCCACCATGGCGAGGATCTCGGGCATCAGCTGCTGCTGTCCGCCCACGAACCAGCGCATGGCCTCCGACATGTTGTGCTTGGCCTCCGGATCGTAGAACGCGCCCTTGCCGGTGCGCAGGTCCTTGAGCGACGCATGCAGGTGGCCGGACTGGCCGGGCCAGTCGCGCGACCATTTGGCCATGAAGGTCGCCATCCAGCCGCGGCGCTGGGCGAGGATCTTGGTATAGGTCTTGAACAAAGCCGCCTTGTCGGCAGCCTTCAACGCATCGTCGACGCGGATCGCGGCCTCCAGGACGCCGGGGCCGGTTTCCGTGTGCAGACCCTCGATCTCGAAATCCATCTTTTTTCCGAGGTCGAGAAGCTCATGGTAGAAATCCGCGTGCACGCCGGAGCGCAGCACCGAGTAGCCGAAGAAGCCCGGCGTGATGTTCTTGAGGTCGCGGTAGCTCTTCTCGCGCACGGAGTGCGGGGTTTCCTCGAAGAGGAAGAACTCGAACTCGGCCGCAGCCGAGACCGCGAAGCCCATGTCCTCGGCTTTCTTGAGCACCCGGCGCAGCACGCCGCGCGGGCAGGCTGCCTCGGCATAGCCCTCGAATTCGGCGAGGAAGAACGGAAGGTCATTCTCGAACGGGACGAGCCGCATGGATTCGGGGATCACCCGTGCCGTCGCATCGGGATAGGCCGTGTGCCAGCCGGTGAGCGTGGTGTTGTCGTAGAGTTGATCGTTGGAGTCCCAGCCCAGCACCACGTCGCAGAAGCCGAAACCCTTATCAAGCGCTGACTCGAACTTGTCTCGGGCCATGTACTTGCCGCGCATAATGCCGTCCACATCGGTGAGGCCGATCTTCACGAAGGGCAGATCGCGGCTGCGCACGTATTCCAGCGCGTCGGCGGCATTCTTGATCTTGGGAGCGTCCATCCGAATAACCTTGACCGCAATTGATGAAAGGGAGCGCGCGGGTTGCGCGCTCCCGAAGTGTCAGTAGGACTTGTACTCGCTCTCGCCCTTGGTGAGCGCGAACTCCTCCTCCGGGGAGAGGATGAGCTTGTGCCGGCCGATGAGCAGGAAGTACGCCATCATCACGGCATAATAGACCGCGACGCCGATGACGGCGGTCCGGAAGACCGAGTCGGTGAGCTGGAAGTAGAGCGTCACCGCCGCGATCACCATGCAGATGATTGCACCCGCAATGCCGAACGGGCTCCTGTAGGGTCGGTGCAGGTTCGGGAACTTCCTTTTCAGCACGACATACGACATGCCTTGCATGAAGTAGGCCAGCATCGCACCCGCCACCGCCATGTTCAGCAGCGTGCCGCCGATGACCGTCGCACCCGCCTCGGCGCCTGCCGAGAACCAGATGATCAGCATCACCAGGAGGCCCAGCAGCGCGCCCGCGATCAGCGCCACGTGCGGCGTCTTGCGTTCGCCGTGCGTGACCGACAGGAAGCTCGGGAAGTAGCCTGCCCGCGACAACGAGTAGATCTGACGCCCAAAAGCGAAGATGATGGTGTGGAAGGAGGCAATAAGACCGATCACCGCGATGGCCGCGAGGATCTTCGCAATGTCCGTGCCGAACAGGGTGCGGAACCCGTCGAGCAGCGGCTCGCCCGATTTGCCCAGGCCCACCGCACCCGGCGCGATGCCCGTGTTCAGGAAGAGCACGAGGAACGCGGAGGCGATCAGGGTCAGAATGCCGGCGATGATGCCCTTGGGCATGTCGCGCTGCGGATCGTGCGATTCCTCGGCCGCCAGCGGCAGTTGCTCGATGGCGAGGAACAGCCAGACCGCGAAGGGCAACGAGGCCAGGATGCTGCCGACGCCCAAGGGGAGAAAGGGTCCGTCGCCGTTCGGCAGCTCTGCGCCGTCGGGCCCGATGTTCAGCGCCCAGCGCGAGAAGTCGAACTGGCCGGAGAACAGCACCGACAGATAAAAGGCGGCAAGCACGGCAAGGGCTGCCAGCGTGACGCCCACGGTGACCCTGAACGACAGCTCGACGCCGATGATGTTGAGGCCGACGAACAGCGCGTAGCACAGCACCCAGTACACCGGTTGGAACGCCGGCGCCGTCTCGAAGATCGCCGAGAGATACGAGCCGATGAAGAACACGATCACGGCCGGCGTGAGCACGAACTCGATGTTCTCGGCAATGCCCGTGATGTAGCCCGCCCATGGTCCCATGGAGGTGCGGGCGAAGGAATAGGCACCGCCCGTATGCGGCAGGGCCGGCGACATCTCGGCGAGCGAGAAGGTCAGGCCCAGATACATGATCGCGATGATGATCGTGGCGAAGAACATCGCCCCGAAACCATTAGCGAGGCCGAGGTTCCAGCCCGAGTAATGGCCGGAGATCACCGCGCCCACGCCGAGCGCCCAGAGCGACCAGACACGCGCGTGGCGCTTGAGGCGCCTGGCTTCGAAATAGTTTTGATCCACCGTGGTGTAGGTGACGCCGGGGGCGTTCTGCACCCCGACTGGCGGGGCGTGAACCCCGGGACTTCCTTGTCCGGCTGACATCGAGTTGATCCTCCAAGAAGTTCTGCGTTTCGGGCCACGGCACATCCTGCGCCGTGCCCGTCATCAGAGCGTCCGTGCCCCCTCCCTCAAAAGCGGCGCCAGACGGTTGGCCCACGACGCCTGTCCGTCTTGTGTGCGGATCAGGTCGTTGCGGATTTCGATCATCAGCGGGGGCAGGCCGCGCCGCTCGGCGTGGCGCTCCAGGGTGTGGAACACCCGATCCGCTGGCGAATAGGGTTCGTTCATGCCCACGTTCAGCGCCGGATCCTGCTTCAGGCCGGCCTCCACATTCCGGGCGTAACGCTCGTCGCGGTTGAAGATGAGGCCGATCTGCCAGGGACGCGGCACGTCGCGATAGACGGGCGTGAAGGAATGGATGGACACGACGGCGCCGACTTGGCCAGCAGCCATGCGTGCACTCGCGAAGGCATCGACCGCGTTGTGGAATGCATCGTACACATCGCGCACGCGGATTGCCCGCTCCTCGTCATCGAGGTCGAGATTGCCGGGGATCGTGGTGCGCTCGCTCAGGGTCCAGATCGAATCCGGCGCAGACGGCTCGCGGTTGAGGTCGAGCACGAGGCGCGACACGGTGGCGTGCACCAGCGGCGCATCGAGCAGCCGCGAGAGTTCCTGTGCGACACCGAGCGCGCCGGGATCCCAGGCAATGTGGCTTTCGAGCTCGTCAGGCCCGAGCCCCAGGGTGCCGTAGCGGGCAGGCAGGCGGTTGGAGGCATGTTCGCAGATGAGCAGGATCGGCGAGCGCCCGTGCGGGTTCTCGATGGCGGCAACCGGCCGCTCTGCCGTTGCGGCAGAGGATCGATCGGTTGTCACCCGATTCGCCTGCGTCATGCGGTTCTCCGTCAACCTGCCCGAAGGCAGGGATTGTCCCCGGTTGAACGCTTGATACGTTTCTTGTCGGTTTTTCAGGTTCTGAAATTTCTGATACAGCTTTTGGAAACCGTCAAGGAGGGGCTGTGAATCAATCCGGCATGCGCGGCAAAAGTCGCCTCCCCCCGACAGACCCGCCGGGTCTCGCCGAGCGGATCCGGCTCGAGATGGATTCCTTCACGCCCAGCGAGAAGCGCGCCGCCCACCTGCTCCTGAGCCATTATCCTTTCGCCGGTCTCGATACCGTTGCGGAATTCGCCTCACGCGCCGGCATCTCGGCGCCATCGGTCCTCCGCTTCGTCACCCGACTCGGCTTCAGCGGCTTCCCGGACTTCCAGAAGCACCTGCGGGGTGAGTTGGAGGCCCAGTTGCTCTCGCCGCTTGCCAAGGCGGGCCCCTCGGACAAGGGCCAGGGTGCGCCGGCCCTTGCCTCCTTTGCGGAAGCCGTGATCGGGAATCTGAGGGCGACGGTGGAGAACATCGCCCCGGCCGAGTTCGACGCGGTGGTGGCGCTCCTGTCCGACCCACGCCGGCACATCCATTTCACCGGCGGGCGCTTCACGGGGGCTCTCGCGCGCTACGCGGAGAGCCACTTTCGCATCGTGCGCAGTCATGTGGACTTCATCGAGGGCCAGCCGGCGCTGTGGCGCGACCGGATGATCGAGATCGGCCGCAAGGACGTGATCGTCGCCTTCGATATCCGCCGCTACCAAGAGGACGTCACGGCTTTGTGCGAAACGGCCGCGAAACAGGGCGCGACCGTCATCCTGCTCACCGACCCCTGGCTGTCTCCCATCGCCCGAGTCGCCCGGCACGTGCTGCCGGCCCACATCGTCGCGCCGTCCAACTGGGATTCCTCGGCCGGGCTCCTGCTTCTGACGGAGGCGCTCGTCGCGGCGGTCACCAAGCGCCTGTGGGACAGCGCCAAGCCGCGCATGGAGGCGGTGGAGCGGCTGCGGGGCGAGAGGTCTTGAAGCCTATTCCGCAGCCGCCGTCTTGTCCCGCTGCAGCCAGCCGATCAGGAAGGGCAGCACGAGGCCGATGCCGAGAAATCGGACGAGGTGGTGGATGCCGACATAGAGGGGGTCCAGACCGAGGATGAGGGCGAGCACCGTCATTGCCTCCAACCCACCCGGCGCGAAGGCGACGAGACCGTTGGCGAAGCTCACGCCGGCAAGCCAAGCAGCCAGGGCTGCAAAGAGCGCGGCCACGATCATGCCGGTCGTGAAGGATCCAAGCGCCGCCACGAGAGCGCGCTTCAGGGTGGAGCGCTGAACATCGCGAAACCGCTCGGCGATGAAGAGGCCGATCAGCACGAGGCCTCCCGTCGCAATCACGGGAGGGATGACGCCGGTCACGAATTCGGTGCCATGGCTGACGGAACTCATCACCGTCGCGCCGAGCAGGATGGGAGCGGCCACCTTCAGCTGCTTGAACACGATGCCGAGCAGCAGGCCGCCGAGCAGAATGACAGCCATACCGCCAGGGCTCTCGATGGGGAGACCTTCGCCGATGAGCGCGCCGGTATTGCCTCCGTCCCCGGTCAGAACAACCAGGCTCGGCAGCAGGGCGATCAGCACGAAGAGACGGAAGTTCTGCACGATGGCGATGGAGGCCACCTCCGCCTTGCGGTCGGCCGCCACGGCGAGAACGGTGGAGAGCGCGCCGGGCACGGAGGCCAGCACCGCATCGGCTCGATGCCAGCCCGCAATGCGCATGAGCCAGGCCGTGGATGCGGCGGAGATCGCGAACACGCCGATGACCAGCAGGACAAGGCTGCCCGGATAACGCCCCATGGCCGCGATGGCGGCCGGCGTGACAGCTGCGCCCATGGCCGCTCCCGAGACGAGCATCGCGGCGTCGGCAAGAGCGCGCGGCATCGGCACGGCCTTGCCTGAGAGGCCCCACAGGGTCGCCCCGATGGCAGCCCCCGACAGCCACGCGGCCGGTACGCCGAGCCAATGGAACACGAGGCCGCCGAGCGCAGCGATCAGGATCTGGACGAGATGGGCAAGCACGAGACGCATCACGGTTCTGCTCAATGGACGCCCTTGCGTCTCTCGTCAAATGCCGATGGCGCGCAGTTGCCATGCGAACGGCGCCTGTCGATGCAGGCCATGATCGAAGAGGCGGCGCAGGAAAGCGTGTCGCCTCAGCCCACGAGGCGCGGCAGAGCTTCGCTGATGCGGCGGACCGCCTCTTCCACATCCTCGGGCTTGCGCAGGTAGCACAGGCGCAGATATCCCTCGCCAGCCTCGCCGAAGGCGGAGCCCGGCGCCAGGCCCACATTCGCCTCGTCGATGAGCCGGAACGCAATGTCCTTGGAGCTGGTGGCACCTTTGATCTTCAGGAAGGCATAGAAGGCGCCGCTCGGCGGCGGCAGTTCCACGAGGCCGGTCTGCGCAAGGCGCCCGACGATCTCGCGGCCTTGACGTGCCCGGACGATCTGATCGGCCAGGAAGCTCTCGCCCTGCTCGATGGCCGCCACACCCGCACGCTGAATGAAGACCGGCGTTCCGGAGGTCTGATACTGCACCAGGTTCTCGATCACCTGTCCCAAGGCAGGCGGAGCCTCGAGCCAGCCCAGCCGCCAGCCGGTCATGGCCCAGTTCTTGGAGAAGGTCTGCACGAAGATGATCTTGTCGTCCGGCTCCATGACATCCCGGAAGGACGGCGTGCGCCCATCCACGGCAAGAGCCGGATCGTGGATGAAGCGGCTGTAGATCTCGTCCGCCACGATCCAGAGGCCGTGACGGCGGGCGAGATCGAGCGCCGCGCGAAGATCGGCATGGCTCGCCACCCAGCCCGTCGGGTTCGACGGCGAGTTGATGACGAGAACGCGGGTGCGCGGCGTGATCGCCTGCTCCAGCCGCTCGAAATCGAGGTGCCAGCCCTTGCCGTCGATGATCATCGGCACGGGCACGGGGCGCGCACCGGCGATGGTGATGGCGCCGGCGAAGTTCGGCCAGGCAGGCGTGGGGATTAGCACCTCGTCGCCCTTGCCCGCGAGCATGCGAAAGGCAAGCTGCATGGCCGGCATGCCGCCGGAGGTGACGAAGAAACGCTCGGGATCGAAAGCTTTGCGGTAGACCTGCTCATGATAGCGGGCAATCGCCTGGCGCAGTTCGGGAATGCCGCGCTGGTAGGTGTAGAAGGTCTCGCCCTTCGCGAGCGATTGAGCTGCCGCCTCGCAGATGAAAGACGGGGTCGACAGATCGCCCTCGCCCACCCAGAGCGGGATGATGCCGGGCTTCAGCCGGCCGTAGCTGAACACGTCGACGATGCCGCTGGTCGGCGCCTGCTCCGCCTCGGGGCGCAGGTTGAGAACGGACGGAATCGTGACGGACGCATTCATGGAGATTTCCTTGAGAAGCTCGCGAACAGGGATGGCCCGTTCGCCGGCTCAAGGCAAGCGTTGAGTGCGTCGCATGACAAAAGACGAAGGATCCTATCGAAACCCGTGATGAATCAGAGCGTGCGCCCGCTTTTCATCAGGTCGCGGATCTCCGTCAGCAGCTTCACGTCGGCCGGTAATTCCGCAGGCTTGTCGGCCGTGCCGGTTTTGGCATCTTCCTTGCGGCGCAGGCGGTTCATGCCCTTGACCAGCAGGAACAGGATCCAGGCGATGATGAGGAAGTTGATGGCGGCCGTGATGAAGCTGCCCCAGGCCAGCACCGCTCCCTGGTTCTTGGCCTCCGCCAGGGCCGGGGACGTCACGGCCTCTGACAGAGGCGTGAAGTAGTTCGTGAAGTCGAGGCCGCCGGTGACGGCCCCGATGACCGGCATGAAGAGGTCGCCGACCAGCGAATCCACGATCTTGCTGAAGGCGGCCCCGATGATGATGCCGATGGCGAGATCGACCACGTTGCCGCGAAGCGCAAACTGCTTGAACTCGTTCCACATGACCGGGCCTCCTGTCGCTTATTCCCAAGCTTCAGGCTGCCCTACTTGAGAATTTCGTCAAGTGTTGCGGCTGGCGAGCAGATCCTGCAGGTCGAGACGGCGGGTGACCATCTGGAGCTCGCCGTCCGGCGTCCTGGGCCAAAGGTCCTGCGGCCGGTCGACATAAAGCTCGATGCCGTTGCCGTCGGGATCGCTCAGGTAGAGAGCCTCGCTCACCCCGTGGTCGCTCGCTCCCTGCAGCGGAATGCCGGCCTCGGCCAGCCGGTGCAACGCGTCGGCCAACGCCGCCCGCGTAGGGTAGAGGATCGCCACATGGTAGAGCCCCGTGGTGCCGGGAGGCGGCGGGGAGCCGCCCTGGCTTTCCCAGGTGTTGAGGCCGATGTGGTGGTGATAGCCCCCGGCCGACACGAAGGCCGCCTGGGCGCCGTAGCGCTGCATCAACTCAAAGCCGAGCACGCCGCAATAGAAGGCGAGCGCGCGCTCGAGATCCGCCACCTTGAGGTGAACATGGCCGATCCTGACGCCCGGATCGATGGGCCGCGCCGCCGGCTGTCCGGTGGCGTCTTGGGAGGAAGGGTTCGGCATCGTTTTGTCCTTCAAGCGGATCGTGCGGACAGTGCAGGAGCAGCCTGGACCGATCCACCCTGAAGGGCAAGCACGCCGTCGCAGAGGCAGGCCCGAGCCGCGAGGGCGCGGTCCACAGGGTCAAGGATTCCCGTGGCGGTGGCCTTCGCGCTCTTTCCCGGCTAAAGCTTACCCACGTCTGTTTTCGAGGGTTCACGCCTATGGTCGCCACCTGGGCCGTCGTGTTGTCGGCGCTGGTCTATCTCTGCTTCCTGTTCACGGTGGCCTATTGGGGTGACAACTGGGGGCGGCGCTTCGTTCAGGGGCCAGCCCGCTCGACCATCGCAGCCCTCGCCCTGGCGGTCTACTGCACGTCCTGGACCTTCTTCGGATCGGTCGGGCTTGCCAGCCATTCGGGCTTCGACTTTCTCGCCATCTATATCGGCCCGATCCTGGTGATCGGCTTAGGGTTTCCGCTGGTCGCCCGGGTGGTGCGGGTGGCGAAGACCCAGAACATCTCCTCCATCGCCGACTTCGTTGCCGCCCGATACGGCAAGAGCGAACGGGTGGCGGCCCTCGTCAGCCTCATCGCCCTCATCGGCTCGGTTCCCTACATCGCCCTGCAGCTGAAGGCCGTGTCCTCGTCGCTCGACGTGTTCCTGACGGCCGCGAGCGGCTCATCCCTGACGCAGCTGCCGGTCCTCGGCGATCTGGCCCTTGTGGTCGCCCTCGTTCTGGCGGGCTTTGCCGTCGCCTTCGGCACGCGCCACACGGATGCGACCGCGCATCAGAACGGGCTTCTCCTCGCGATCTCCATCGAGTCCCTGGTGAAGCTGATCGCCTTCCTGATCGTCGGCGGCTACATCACCTTCGTGATGTTCGGCGGCTATGACGACATCGTCCAGCGCCTCAACGCGCAGGGCACCACCTCCGCCCTGATGGAGCGGACATCGGGCTTCGGCAGCTACATCACGCTCATCCTGCTCTCGACCTGCGCCACCCTTCTGCTGCCGCGCCAGTTCCACGTCACCGTGGTCGAGAACCACGACATCGCGGATCTGAAGCGCGCGGCCTGGTTGTTTCCGCTCTATCTCGTTCTCATCAATCTCTTCGTTATCCCCATCGCCCTGGCAGGCATGGCGGCCTTTCCCGAGGGAACCGTCGACCGGGACATGACCGTGCTCGCGCTGCCGCTGTCGGACAAGGCCGGCATGCTCGCGGTGATCGCGTTCCTCGGCGGAT